>Ga0207652_10000051_pt1 | contig 120327 bp, 107 predicted proteins | sample KBSC63BmetaG_FD_184334 | JGI IMG/M metagenome (GOLD analysis project Ga0207652, IMG submission 184334) | Corn rhizosphere microbial communities from Kellogg Biological Station, Michigan, USA - KBS C6-3B metaG (SPAdes) (version 2) | ecosystem: Host-associated > Plants > Roots > Rhizosphere ...
TTGTTTTTGCACTATAAAGATACTAAAATATGCTTACATTTTACTAATAATCAGTATTATATAATTTAAATAATTGTTTACTTTATAAAGGAATTTTTATAAATCCTTACATCGAACTCACGTTAATATATTAATATTTAAAATGGTAAATCATCCGCCGGTTCTCCAACAGCTGATGGTGCTTGCTGATTTGAATTTGTATTTACTGAGTTTTGATAAGAAGAGTTTTGTTGAGTGTTTCCTCCCTGGCCATCATTTTTGCTGCCTAATAATTGAACTCTGAAAACATTCATTTTTAAAGTTGCAGCAGCCTGATTCTCTTTGTTCATGTATGCTTCGGCTTCAGGAGAACCTTCCGCATAAACAAGCTGGCCTTTTTTTAAATACTGAGCAATTGCAGACCTGTCGGTCCAATAAGCACATCTTACCCATGTAGTTTTGTCTACTAAATTTCCCTGTGTGTCTTTATATTTTTCAGAATGCGCCACATTAAAATTTATAACGGTTCTTCCGCTTACTTCGTTTGTTGTGCAATCACCGCCGAGATGCCCAATAATTTGCAATTTAATCATAACTTGTTTTTTGATTGGTGAATAGATGTATAATTGAATGGCTTATTACTTAAAAGCTCATTTTCAAAATGGTACAAATTAAACCATAAAATGCAGACTAAATCCCTTTTCTAATTCATCTTTTTCTTCAAACTACTTACCTGGTCTTGTAAATTGCTTACCAGGTTTACCAAAGAATCTACATCCCATCTTTGGTGCTGAGTTACTTTATTAATAACTGCCTGGGCCTGCCACATTTCCAATACGTCAGCCGTTTGAACCTGGTACGGCTGAAATGAAGGATTGTCGCTTACAAGGGTTAATTTATTCTTATTCTTATTATTTTTTACGACTCTTTTATATACAATTCCTTCACTTTTACTCACTACAATGTAAGTGGCGTTATTTTTTACGCTATCCATATTTTCTATTTTCTCACCAACGATAACGCTGCCGCTCGGCGTGGGCATCATGCTATCGCCGATGATTTCAAAGGCCCTATAACTTCCACCGGAAAGCATGGGCAAAGTGAATGTATTTAATTCATCAATAAATTCACTATCTGCATAACCGGCAAGATAACCGGCAGCAGCTTTTACAGGAACAAAATGAATAACGTTTCTGTCGGCATTCATCATTTTCATTTGCCTTCTTTTCGCGAGGTAACTGCTGCCTGTTACTACACTCATATCTTGTAATAAAAGCTCATCAAGTGTTACTTTAAAGATTTGACTGATTGTTTCAAGAACTTCCAATCTAGGATCGGCTCTTTCTTCTTCGTAAGCGCCAATGAGCGATCTTTTGATTCTCAATTTGGCTGCGAATTCTTCTTGTGTCCAGCCGCGCAGCTTGCGCAAATATTTTAAGTTTTGACCTGCTAATGACATCGTAACTAATTTATTTAGACCAAAAATACTAATTAAATTAGTTCTATCAAATATTTTTTTATTTTTTTGAAAAAAGTAAAAATAGCCAGGAAATAAAAAAATTAAATTAAATCCATTTTGCAACGACGGTCAATAAATCTTTCATCTGGAAAGGCTTTTCGATAAAATCATCTGCGCCCGCTTCCTTAGCGAGTTTGCCAATGCCTGGAGTTGCAGAAACAATGATTACCGGAATATGCTTTGTTACTGCCTGGCTTTTTAAAAAGCGGCAAACTTTCAATCCATCCTGGCCGCTTAACTGCCTGTCGAGTAAAAATAAATCAGGATAATTATAATTATTTTCAAGAATAGGAACTGCCTCACCGTGAATCTCTACGTCATATCCGGCACGTTCAAATATCAATTTGAAAATATCCTGTACGCCTTCATCATCGTCGGTAATCAGTATTCTTTTCTTCATAAATCAATCCTTTGAAATTATAAATACAAAGAATATACCACCTGGAAAATAAATCTAAGACCGAGTTCGCCTTTTTACCTTTAAGCTTAGATTCTTAATCTTATACTTCAGTTTTTATACGGCATAGGAAAACAAAAAGCAGAATATCATTTGGGGCACTTTCTACCCAAAAGCGTCTTTTCATTTTATAATCATTTTCTGTTGGTATAAATAAAAATCCTGCAACCAACCATTTATTTCCCTGGACCGGATGTCAGTAATAACAAACATGTTCCAGGATATTTTTTAGAAATTCTTTTAAAAAGAAAACTTGAATGTGTTAGATTGCTCGCTAATATTTGAACTTTACATTTGAAAATACAGCCTTTAAATGAAACCAATCAGCGGCAAAACCAAAAGAACCTCTGCTTTTATTCCTGAAAAAAGCATCAGCAAACATTGGGACAAAATCTACGCTCAAAAACAACCAAACGAAGTAAGCTGGACACAGGAAGTTCCAAAAACCTCGTTAGATTTTATTCATTCTTTTGGTTTGCCAAAGACTGCAAATATTATTGATGTTGGCGGTGGCGACAGTAAGCTCGTTGATTATTTACTTGAAGAAGGTTTTGAAAACATTACAGTGCTTGACATTTCAGCCAAAGCACTTGAAAAAACAAAGCAACGCCTGGGCGATAAAGCCAAAAAAATAAATTGGATTGTCAGCGAGATAACGGAATACAAGCCAAGAACAACCTTCGATGTTTGGCACGACCGCGCCACTTTTCATTTTTTGACAACAGGCGAACAAGTTGCAAAATATATGAGCATTGCGAGAAACTCGGTTTCAGGATTTTTGACAATCGGAACATTCTCTGGTAATGGTCCCGAAAAATGCAGCGGACTCGCTGTTAAAAAATACAGTGAAGAAAAACTGGTCGCAGAACTTCAAAACGGTTTTGAAAAAATACGTTGTATAACCGAAGATCATATAACTCCGTTCAACACACGGCAGAATTTTTTGTTTTGTAGTTTCAAACGTCACCAAAAAAGGAGTGCATAAAAAGAATCAGTAAACAAACCAATAATACAGATTTAACAAACCCATAAGAACCTCCATATAATAATATATCAATATGATTGTATTATTGGTTTTTACTTCAATTTAATTCAAAGGTTTACTGTGGATCAGGGCAACCGCAAGGGATTTCCACTACACAGGTCTTTTTTCCAGAAAGGTATTTCTCAGTTTACGCATTTGACCAAGCCGGTATTCAATTCGGCTTTTAACTTTTTTTTGAAGAAGGTTTTGAAAATGAATCGGCGAATAAAGCAAAGAAAGAATCGCTTCTCTTTTCATTTTATTTTTAAACTCTGTTTTAAGATTGGTCTTCAGTTCAGCAACCGCCAAATCCGTTGACAATTCGCCTTCTTCATTTATATAACGCAAACTCTTGAGAGCGATAAATGCCAGTACGCCGCCGATGATAAAAAGAAAACCAAGGTTGTGCAATTCTAGAAGCGGAATTACCGATATTCCATGCGGGCTCTGCCATTGAAAATTCCATACAAAACTTCTGTTAGAAAAATAATCCGCAAGAAAACCGCCGACTATTGGGCCAAGCGAAGCAAAACAAGCAACAGTCATATTTTTTACGGTTAAATAAACAATTGCTTCATCCTTCGAAGCCAGCTTCAGGCCGATATTGGCGATGGAAAGATTAATTCCTGAGATAGCAATTCCACTCATAATATTGATGACAGCTACAATTAGTGCGATAAAAATAAATGACGGCGCCATTCCTGCAAATGGCCATGAAAGAATACACAAAATATAAAGCGGCGCGGCGATCTTGATAATAGTTTTGTTGCTGTATTTATCAGAATGTTTTCCCCAAAGTTTGACAGCAAAGATGCCGGCAACCTGTCCCATAATTCCGAACGCAATGATGTAAGAAAGCGGCAGGTTCAGCGTTTTCAACATAAAAACTGTAAAAAATGGAGTAGCTATATTTAATGAAAACGACCACAAGGAATTGAAAAATAAAAGCTTTCGATAATTTTTATCCTGAAGCGGTTTTTTAAAAAGCTTGAACATATTTCCTTTTGGAAGATAACTTGCAGGCTCGGGAGTTTTAGAGAGGAGCCATACTCCCGTTAAGCCGGCAACTCCGCCGCCGATAAACATAAATGCATACGTTGTCAGTTCTGCGTTTGGATGTATTCTTTTGACATAATCCAGTGAAAGCGCAATAGCTAAGCTCAAAATCACATTAAGCGTTTGTGTAAGACGCGTACGTTGTGAAAAATAAGTTCCCAGCTTTCGTTCGGGAACAAGGTCTTTCATCCACGAATTCCAATTGGCGCCTGCGACAGAACCAAAAAAATAAAAAAAGAATAAAAGAAATATCAGCACCGGAATACTGGTGCTTTTTGAAAAAACCAACGGCAATAATCCAATAACCAGCAACGGAATGCGTGCGCAAATATTGCAAATAACAGCGATCGCGCGACGGTTGTTATACTTCTGCAAAAGCCGGATGGCCACTAATTGAAAAATACTAGAAAAGCTTGGCAAGGCAGCAAGTACGCCGATCTGAACATTGGTAGCGCCTAATAAAATCGCCAGCGCAACTAAAAACGTTCCTCCAGTAAGCGCTGTCATGGCCTCTGTTACCATTCCTTCTTTTATAACAAGATCAAGGCCACGCGTAATTTGACGCTGAGACAAATGCTCAGAGGGTTTTAAATTCATAGATAATGTGGATAAAGCATTTTTTAAGTTGAAACCGAAAAATATCTTTACAAACGTTTAATTTTCCGAAAAACTTTTCCAATTCATCAACTTTGGAAAAGCAAAATTAAAATACTTATTCAGATAAATAACTTCTTCCCTTTGATAAAAATTGCATTTTGTGGTGAATTAACATTTTTAATTGCAGAGTACTTTAAGCTTTACGCATTTTGCTTTTTGCTTTAAGCCTTCAGCCTGAATTGGTAGTTTTTTTGCAGCGATTAAATAAAAATCTTTTATAAATGAAGAAAAAGATAACCGCTAAAAAGCTCTGGCATATTTTAAAAAAATCATTCAAGGGTTTCTCAGATGATAGAGTTACCACATTGAGCAGTTCTCTTGCTTATTACACAGTTTTTTCTATGGCGCCTTTGCTTATCATTATTATTTCGCTAAGCGGAATTTTTTTGGGGCAAGAGGCTGCGCAAGGAAAAATTTATGCGCAACTTGCAAAATTTATCGGATCGAACACCGCTTCGCAATTGCAGGAAATGATTAAAAATGCCTCACTGACGGGCAAAAGTGAAATAGCGGCCATTATTGGAATTGTTACACTTCTGGTTGGTGCTACAACTGTTTTTGCACAGATCCAGGATTCTATTAATTTCATCTGGGGATTAAAACCAAAGCCTAAAAAAGGTTGGCTTAAATTGCTCAAAAACCGTTTTTTATCTTTCTCAGTTATCATAGGGCTTGGGTTTTTATTGCTTGTTTCATTAAGTATTTCCGCACTGATTGATGGCTTTAGCAATTCCTTGAAAGCTCAATTTCCCCATATAACGGTGGTTATTTTTTATGTGATCAATGTTATCCTTACTTTGATCATTACCACATTAATATTCGGGGCAATTTTTAAAGTACTTCCGGATGCCAAAATAAAATGGAAAGATGTAATTGCAGGCGCGATTGCTACAGCGGTTTTATTTATGCTGGCCAAATTCGGGATTTCATTTTATATCAGCAAAAGCAATGTGGGCAGCACTTATGGTGCTGCCGGCTCACTGGTTATTTTATTGTTGTGGGTATATTTTTCAGCGATGATCCTTTTTTATGGTGCAGAATTTACAAAGGCTTATGCCGTTGAATTTGGTTCGGATATTTATCCGGATGATTACGCTATTACAACAAAAACTGTTGAAGTGGAAACAGGAAAAAAAACTGTGCAGGATAAAGAAAATACGGATGTGAAAACCAGACAAGTGAAAAAATAATTGCAGTTTTCTTTAGCAGACTAACAAATAATTCGAATTCTTATTTGCTTATTTCTATGGCTTGTGTTTTGTGTTCAGAAATTAAATTCTCAGGCTTTAAAGGAATGTCTATTACCAATTCGCAGCCATTGCCCGGAGAGGAAAAAATATCGAATTTTCCATCGAACAATTCTACACGCCTTTTCATATTTGATAAACCAATCCCGCCTTTGACAGCGTTTATATCAAAGCCAATTCCATCATCGGCTATGCGCATTTTAAGTTTTTTGCTTTTTACAATCAAATCCACTTCAATGGTTTTGCATTTGGCATATTTAAGAATATTTCTCAATTGCTCCTGCAATATTCTGTAAAGATTTAGCTGCAAATCCCGGCTAATATTTGATTTCTCTACGGCTTCATCGAAATATAAAGAGACCTCATACTTATTTTCTACATTAGAATTGTTGAGCAAAATATCGAAAGCTTCTTCCAGTGTGGAATCATTGAAAAACGCCGGAGCTAGCCGGTGAGAAAGATTGCGGATTTCATGCGTAGCAAGCGTAATATATTCTCTGCACTGATTATACAGGTCCATACCAGATGGGTTAATAGATTTGGCCAGTACTCCAAGACTTATATGCGTACTTGCCAATATCTGGCAAATATTATCATGCAGTTCAGCGCCGATTTCATAACGTTCATTTTCCTGCGTTTTAATAATTGCTCTTGTAATCTGGCGTTCCGTCCGTTTTTTTTCAGTAACGTCCGTAATGATCGCGAGACGATATTTCCGATCATTCATAGAGATAAAATTACTTTTTACCTCCACCTCTATTGTTTTCCCCGATTTTGTCTGATGAGTAAATTTTCCGTTGATGTAACCTTCATCACCGGCATAGTTTTTCAGCGCCTTTTTCAGCATTTCTACTTCTTCCGGTGACCTCATTTCAAATACAGTTCTTTTCAAAAACTCCTCTTCAGTATATCCATAAAGGTCAATCGCAGCTTTATTAACCTGCACAAATTTAAAAGTTTCCAGATCGAAAATCCAGATTGGTTGCGGATTTAAACGAAACAGCTCAATGTATCTTTTTTCCGATTCTTTCACCTGATGGATCCTTTTTTTTCTTTCCAAACAATAAATAATACTCTTGTGCAGGGAAGTGGCAGTTAGGTCATTTTTCAATAAATAATCAGAAACGCCAAGTGAAATAGATTGAATGCTAAATTTCATATCAGAGAAACCGGTAAGAGCGATGACTGGTATATCATCGCAAATCTTCAACATTTCTGTTATCAGATCATGGCCATTTTTGTCAGGCAAAGTGAGGTCTAATAAAATGATGTCAAAACTTTTATTGCGGGATAATAAAGCTTTTGCCTCCACAAAATTTTTGACATGTTTTAGATGTGTGGTCACGATTTTCTCTGCTAAATAATCTTCGATGATTACAAAATCACCGGAATTATCTTCTACAATTAAAATCTTTAAATCGTTTTGGTCTTTTATCATTTGAGGAATTAGTTTTTAAAGTTACCTACTGGAAGGAAAGTCAAAATTCTTGCATCTTCGTCCGTTTAACTATGCACTGTAAATGGTTCTTATAGATTGCGAAAAAAAGGATTTCAAACATAATTAAGTAACTTCCTTCATTCCACCACAGCTTTAAAGTACTTTGGCTCAAAATGTTTTAGCGCTTTATGGTAAAAAAGAAGGTGCTGCCTTCGCCTTTTTTAGATTCAACCCAAATTCCTCCACCCATTCCTTCAACAATTTTTTTTACAATTGCAAGTCCTATTCCCGTTCCAGAATATTCTTCTTTATGATGCAATCTTTGAAAGATAATGAAAATCCGTTCATAATATTCCGGATCAATCCCTATGCCATTATCCTGAACTGAAAACTGCCAATGTGAAGTTAGTTTTTCAGCTGCGATTTTGATAACAGGCTGTTGCCCGGGCTTCTGATATTTCAACGCATTACTTAGCAGGTTTTCAATTACCTGTGTTAAAGGGCTTTTAAAAGTGTGAACGAAAGGCAACTTATCAAAATGAATAATGGCTTTTGTTTTTTCTATCTTTTTTTTATGAAGAGAAACAATATCTTCTACCACTTTGTTTGTGTCCACCTCTTCGGTTAATCCTTCAAATCTACCAACTCTTGAAAATTGCAGAAGATCCAAAATGATCTGCCGCATTCTTTTGGCGCCATCTACCGCAAAGTAGATATATTGTTTCCCTTTCTCGTCAATAATATTTGAATATTTCTTTTCTAACTGGGTTAAAAAACCAGTTACCATACGTAAAGGCTCCTGAAGGTCGTGGGAAGCTATATAAGCAAACTGCTCTAATCCGGCATTAGAAACAGCGAGGTTGTGCGCCGTTTTTTGAAGATTCTCATGCAATTCGTTTAGCTGGATCTGCGATAATTTTCTTTCCGTTATATCTTTAAAATAAACAGACAATCCGTTCTCAGAAGGGTACACGCTTATTTCAAACCATTTTTCTAAAGTATGATAGAAATCTTCAAAAACTACACGCTCATTTGTTTCAAACGATTCGTGATATTTTTTAAAAGAGATAGAACCAACGCTTTGCGAAAACACGTCCCACAAATACTTACCAACAATTTTACTTTTAGGCGTCATCAACATTTTTTCAGCCTCTTTATTCCAATAACCTACTATCCAGTTTTTATCCAGGGTAAAAAAAGCATCTCCGATACTTTCCAAAATGGTATTTTTTTCCTCATAAAGTTTTAGTATTTTCAATTCTGCTTTTTTGCTTTCATCAATATCCTGAAAACTACCATAAATTTTTATGCATTTGCCATTTACTATTTCTGCCTTTCCAATTGTTCGCATCCACTTTAAATTCCCTTTGTGGGTATAAATCTGAAGATCTTCCTGCCATGGAGTTCCGTATTTAACCGCATCTTTTACTCTTGCAATAATTGTGTCTTTACTATAACCTTCTTTAAAATGTGTGATTCCTTCTCTCAAAGTCGGTATAAAATCAGGGCCGGTTTCGCGAATTTCTTTCACCATGTCAGACCAATAAACGGTAGCGCTTCCAACATCTATTTCCCAACTGCCGATACGTGCAAGCCGGTTTGCTTTGTCTAAAAGTTGTTGCAAATTTTTCTTTTCCGTAATATCCTGGATAGCGCCAACCATTCTAATTGCTTTACCTTTTTTATCCCTGATCAGAATGCCACGATCTAAAACAAATACATAACTACCATCAGCTTTTTGAAAACGATATTCATTCAGCCAGTTTTTTGCAGTTCCCTTTACCGCTTTGTTTATTTCATTTACTACATTGTCGTGATCTTCACTGTGAACATGTGTTTCCCAAAAATTTTTATCAGAAAGAAGCGTTTTTAAATCGTATCCGAAAGATTTTTGAAAACCGCTGCCCCAGTAGCATTCATCGGTAATGAGGTCCCAATCGTATATCGCATCAAAGGTTGCTTTGGTAACGTAATGATATCTTTGGTTACTTTCTTCCAGCGATAATTTAAGCAGTTTCGCTTCAGTCACGTCCTGAACAGTTCCTTCAAAAATAACCGGTTCACCCTTTTCATTTTTTACCAATTTTCCTTTTTCATGGATCCATTTTTGAACTCCATTTGGCTGATTAACCCGAAATTCAAAATCCATTTCTTTTTCACCGGCTATTGCCGCAGATCTTGCTTTGATAAACGCTTCCTTATCTTCGGGATGAATCGTTTGAAAAAACAATTCATAGTTCAATTTAAAATCGTCTTTATTTATCCCGAAAATATTATATACTTCTTCAGACCAAAACAATTTATTTTTTGGAATATCCAACTTCCAGTATCCTATCTTGGCAATTTGTTGAGCAGCCAACAGTTTTTTCTCAGTACTTCTGAATTGCCGGACAGCGTTTTCTTTCTCAGTAACATTAACCGAAGTATGAAGAATGTATTCAATTTCACCGAAATCATTTAGAATAGGAATATTTTCAGATTCAATATAATATTTCTCACTGTTTTCTGTCTTATTTTCAAATTTTTGCACAGGCATTTTATCAGCCACACGGGAAGCGACAACCGTTTGCAATGAATTAAATAAATCAGAAATTCCGGCTTCATTTTTATACTGATTGGCTTCAGGAAAAACTTCAAAAACGCTTTTACAAATCAGGTCTTTTTGGTTCCGGTTTTTCGTTTTCAAAAAAGCTAAATTTATATCAACGATCGTAAAATGCGGGGCATCTGGCAATAAAACCAATGCCGGAAAAGGAGTTTCTTTAAATATTTTAAGTAAAAAGTCAGAATTGATCATTGATAAATGTGTTTGCAAATTTAATCCTAAAACTGAATAGCAGAGATTATGTTGCTTAGAAAAAGTTATTACTCTTTCTTATTAACGATAGTAAATAAGCAAAAATTCGTTATTCCTGATTTATAAAATATTTTTGAAGAATGGCATTTCAACATTTTACTCCCGATCAATCTATCCCGAAAATAAAACAATACTGCACTTACCAGGAAAGATGCCATTCCGAAGTGCGCGATAAATTATATTCTTTCGGATTGAATAAAGCGGAAATAGAAGAAATTATTTTTCTCTTAATAACTGAAAATTATTTGAACGAAGAGCGATTTGCCATTCATTATGCTGGTGGAAAATTCAGGATGAAACAATGGGGGAAAATTAAAATAAAACAGTCTTTAAAATTCAAGGAGATAAGCGATTACTGTATCAAAAAAGCTTTGAAAGAAATTGATTCAAAAGAATATGAAAAAACTTTTCAAAAGCTCGCCGAACAAAAATTGAAAACATTAAAAAGCGAGAAAAATATTTTTATTAAGAAAAGGAAATTGCAGGATTTTTTACTGCAGAAAGGGTTTGAAAACGAGATGGTGAAAGAGGCAGTGAAAAATATTTAAAACACTTACATTAGTTCCCAATCATATAAACCGATAACTTCGTTGTCATTAAGTACCATGTCCTCACTCACCATTACACTTATTCAAACGAATCTTTTTTGGGAAGACAAAAAAGCTAATCTTGAAATGGTTCAGGAAAAAATTGAAGCCATAAAAGAAAAAGCTGAAATAGTAATTCTTCCTGAAATGTTTACTACTGGATTTTCCATGAAGCCGGAATTGCTTGCAGAAAAAATGGATGGTCAAACCATTCAATGGATGAAAAAGATAGCTGCTGAAAAAAAAATAATTCTTACCGGAAGTCTGATCATTGAAGAAGATGGAAAATATTTCAATCGCCTAATCTGGATGTTGCCCAATGGCGAATTTGGAGTTTATGACAAAAGACATTTGTTTGCTTTTGGCGATGAACACAATCATTATTCCCCTGGAAATAAAAAATTAATTGCTTCAGTAAAAGGCTGGAAAATTAATTTGCAAATTTGTTATGATCTGCGATTTCCTGTTTGGTCAAGACAACCTTTTGGAGAATTAGAAAACAAATACGATCTGCTGATAAACGTTGCAAACTGGCCCGCAGAACGAAGCGTCGCATGGGAGACTTTGCTGCGCGCAAGAGCCATCGAAAATCAATGTTTTGTTGTGGGCGTAAACTGTGTAGGCGAAGATGGAAATAAAATTTTTTACAACGGCGGAAGCGCAATTATTGATCCTCTTGGAGAAATTATTTATCAAAAAAATAAGGAAGAAGATATTTTCACTTACACTTTACAAAAAGAAAAAATTACCAAAACCTGGAAACAATTTCCTTTCTGGAAAGATGCGGATTCATTTAGAATCAGCGAATAAATATTTGCACAAAAAGCAAGATTCGTTTATTTCAAATCCAACTTTATTTGAAGCTCATCCAATTGCTTTTCATCAATCGTAGAAGGCGCCTCTATCATCACATCCCGGCCCGAATTATTTTTTGGAAATGCAATAAAATCACGGATAGATTCGCTGCCTCCCAGGATAGCACAAAGCCTGTCGAAACCAAAGGCAATACCGCCGTGCGGCGGCGCGCCATATTCAAATGCCCCCATCAAAAATCCGAATTTATTTTGCGATTCTTCTTTACTCATTCCCAAAGCCGCAAACATTTTTTCCTGTAAATCTCTCTGAAAAATTCTGATGGAACCGCCGCCAATTTCGTTGCCATTCAAAACTATATCGTACGCATTGGCTTTTATTTTTGAATAAGGATGTTCCAAATATTTTTCGGAATCTTCAATCAAAGGATTGTTGTTGATCATCACTTCAATATCTTCCGGCTTAGGCGAAGTAAACGGATGATGGCGAGCCACCCAACGATTGTTTTCTTCATCGTATTCAAACAGCGGGAAATCTGTTACCCACAGAAGTTTAAATTCATCCGCTTTGCGCAAACCCAATCTATCAGCCATATGCAAACGTAAATCGCTGATGGCTTTCCTCGTGCGCTCTTCTTTTCCCGCAAGAATTAAAATAAGATCTCCACGTTTTGAATCACAAAAAGAAGCAAATTCATTTAATTTCTTTTCACTAAAAAATTTATCAAAACTGCTTTTTAAAGTTCCGTCATCATTCACTTTAATAAACGCCAATCCTTTCATTCCTATCTGCGGACGTTTTACCCATTCTACTAACTCATCCGTTTGTTTTCTTGAATAATCGTTGCAACCGGGAACGGAAATTGCAAGAATGGTTTCTGCATCGTTAAAGACACCAAATTCACTATCCTTCAATGCCTCAAGAAAAATCTTATTTTCAGATTTTAAATTTTTCACCTTTATTTTAAAGCGGATATCCGGTTTGTCATTGCCATAATTCCACATCGCGTCTTCCCAGCTCATTCTTTCTACCGGCGCTTCGTAATCAATATTTTTTACTTCTTTAAAAATGTATTTGATCAATCCTTCAAATATCTGTAAAATATCTTCCTGTTTTACAAACGACATTTCGCAATCTATTTGTGTAAATTCCGGTTGACGATCCGCACGTAAATCTTCATCACGAAAACATTTTACAATCTGATAATAACGGTCGAATCCGCTTACCATCAACAATTGCTTGAACGTTTGTGGAGATTGAGGAAGGGCATAAAATTCTCCGGGATTCATTCTGCTTGGAACTACAAAATCACGCGCGCCTTCGGGGGTTGACTTAATTAAAAAAGGAGTTTCAATATCAATAAAATTCTGCTGATGCAAATAATCTCTTGTTGCCCGATTTACTGCATAACGCAATTCGAGATTTTTTTTAACGGCATTTCTTCTCAAATCTAAAAAACGATATTTCATGCGGATATCATCGCCACCATCGGTTTCATCCTGAATCGTAAAAGGAGGGACCGCGGATTTGTTCAGCACTTTATATGCTGAAACATTTATTTCAATATCGCCGGTAGGAAGGTGTGGATTTTTATTACTTCTTTCAGAAACAATTCCTTTTATCTGAATTACAAATTCTCTTCCCAAAGGATTTTCGTCTAATTGTTCTGTGAGTTTTTCATTAAATAACAACTGAGTAATTCCATACCTGTCGCGAAGATCAATGAAAGTAATGCTTCCAAATTTTCGAATGGTTTGCACCCAGCCGGCAAGTGTTATTTCTTTATTAATATCTGTAATTCTTAGTTCTCCGCACGTATGTGTCCTATACATTTTAATTTATCTTTTTTAATAGATTCTATGACTTTAATAAGATGTTGGAATCAACACCTTTCAAGGTCCGCAAAGATAAAGGCTTCAAAATGGATTTAATTTTTTTGGGGAATTTTTCTGCAAAAGATGCAGTAAAAAAGATTGAAGGGGATAAATTTTATTAAAAACCGAAAATTATTTTATAAAAAATTCCAGTCGGCAAATAATTTACAGACTGGAATTTTAGTAATTTATTCACTCAATGTTGCGTCCATCGAAATATCAATATTGGAACTTAGTGATTTAGAAATTGGGCAATTTTCTTTTGCATTTTTTGCACATTCATCAAATTTTTGTTTGCTGATTCCCGGAACTTTTGCTTTCACGGTAAGATGAGATTTTGAAATGGCCCCATCTCCAAAAGTAATGTCGCATTTGGTTTCGATTTTATCTGGCGTAAAACCTGCTTCATTTAAAACCAAACTAAACTTCATTGAAAAGCAACCGGCGTGTGCGGCAGCAATTAGTTCTTCAGGATTTGTACCATTTTTGGCATCTCCAAATCTTGACGCAAATGTGAAAGGCGAATTGTTTAAAACTTTCGTTTCTGTGGATATGGTTCCCTTTCCTTCTTTGGCTGTTCCTTGCCATTCGGCGTTTGCATATTTACTCATTTTTTTATTTTTTTATAATTAAGAATAGATTTTAAGCTTCATTCCAACCTTTTCAAAAAAAGAAGAATTTATTTCTTATTACCGAAATCAAATAACAATCTTTATTATTTATTTGTTTACTGAAAATGCATGCCGACGTCAATTCACGGTTTTGTTTGCATAATATTTTCAATTTTTTCTAAAACATCAGGCGTCAGTTTTTCCATTACTTCGAGTGATTTCAGATTGTCCAATAATTGTTCTTTTTTTGTTGCACCAAGGATAGCAGTCGTTACATGAGGATTTTTAATACACCATGCAATAGAAAGCGAAGCCATTGAAACTCCCAACTGTTTTGACAAATCAGCCAAACTTTTTACTTTTTTTATTTTATCATCTGCGATCACCTTATCTTTCAGCCAGCTCATTTCCGGCAATGCTAAACGTGAATTTTTTGGAATTCCATTATTATATTTTCCGGTTAGTAAACCAGATGCCAACGGGCTCCAAATCGTCGTTCCCAAGCCTACAAAATCATAAATTGGTAAAAATTCTTTTTCCACTTTATATCTTTCAAATAAATTGTATTGTGGCTGTTCCATGGTAGGGCCAATTAATCTAAATTCCTGAGCCACGCGATGTGCTTCCATAATATCCACGCCGCTCCATTCGCTCGTTCCCCAATACAATATTTTTCCCTGTTGAATTAAAGTATTCATCGCCCAAACGGTTTCTTCAACCGGCGTATTTCTATCCGGGCGATGGCAAAAATATAAATCAAGATAATCTACCTGCAATCTTTGCAAAGCAGCATCACAGGCTTCCATCACGTGTTTGCGGCTAAGCCCTTTTTGATTTGGCTTATTTTCTTTCCCATATAACCCAAAAAAAACTTTTGAAGAAACAGTAAACGAACTTCTATCCCACTTTTTTATTTTCAAAACACGACCCATCATTTTTTCGCTTTCACCTCCGGCATAAGCTTCGGAATTATCAAAAAAATTAATGCCATTGTCGTAAGCAATTCCCATTAGCTCATCTGCCGTTTTATCCTGAATTTGTTTTTGAAAACTCACCCAGCTTCCAAAACTCACGATGCTTAATTGTAAACCGGATTTGCCTAAACGTCTATATTCCATTCTCTTATTTTTTTTGTTGAAAGATAAGAAGAAGAATTTACGAGTTTAGTAAATAATTATCTCAATTACAGCAAAATGAAATTTATCAATAACTCATTCAACCATCGAATTAATCATTTTACTGCGGAAATTCCGATGAACTAACTCTCACAATTCCCCTGCCATTTATGAGATGCCAGTTGTGAAAATCCTGGGGCGCATCTAATCCGTCGCCATCAAGGATTTCTGTTTTTGTGCGAATGCGGACCGGTTTATCAGTGTAGAATTCTTCGCCCGTTCTGCGGCGATCCCAGTATAATTCCTTGCAATAAAGTGTGTCGCCTTTTGTATTAATTACTACCACGCTATCTTTTAAAAAAACTTTGCTTTCGGTTTCCATATATTTCGCGTAATGCGCGTCCAACTTGCTTTCTATGCGCAGGCTGTCATCAAAGAAATCTGCATGAATTGTTTTTGTAAATTCAGTATAAGGCACAAGTTCCTGGTGACGAAGCATTAGAGGAGCTGTAATCCTGGATTTGGTTATATTTCCGATTGAGTAAAGTATTTTAACATCTTTTGCCACTTCCACGCCGGTTCTTCTTGAAGTAATTTTATTAATATCTTCTAAAGAATTTTCGCAGGATGAAACAAAAAAGCAGCTAGTTATCAGAGCTGCTTTCAAAAAATTAAATCTATAAAAGTTCGAAAAATTCATTCATAAAATATTAAACGAAGATACAATGAATTACTTCTACTGGTAGGGATGGCGGAGGAACCAGATATCGCTTAAAGAAAATCCAAGGCTCACTTTGTACAGATTTTCAGTAATATTATTATTATTGTTTCCTCGGTTTCCATATTCAAACGCAAAGTTCATAATGCTGTATTGATGATCGTAAAAACTATGTTTCAGTTTTAGTGGAAAGGCGCCGCCAAGGCTTATTGTATAAACCGGAAGGGAATGATCTACCGAAATATAATCCTGTCCAAAAGAAAATCCGGCTCTGTATTTTACATAATTAAAATAACCTGTAGCGCCCGGAGAAGCTGGCAAATATTGCATGCCTATTTTTGCATTCCATGAATTTTTTACCAAGTCTTTTTGGTCGAAAAAACGATATTTATCCCACTGCGCTATTTCATAATCAGCTCCCACCATTAAATGATCATTTGAATAAGTAAAGCCTGCGCCATATGTAGCTGGCAATAGAACTTTACCTTTTTGCCCCGACTTATAACTTACGGTGTCAATCGTTCGATCATCGCTTGTTGTAGCATTATAATCAAAGGTTTCAACCAGGTCATCTTTAGAACCGTTATACGCTTTTTCAAATGTGCCATAAGCGCCGAAACGCAAAAAACCCTTTTTTAATTTGGCAACATATTGAATTCCTGCATCAAGAAAAATTCCACCAAACTGTGTTTGTGTTTGGTAATGTGCTTTATAAGAACCAAGTGTATCATTATTAAATAATAAACGCGTGCTATAATTTTTTTTACCAAAAAGATAGCCGGAATTTATTCCGAAACTAAAATTTTTAATTTTCAGCCCCGTTCCGATAAACGCTTCATTCATGCCACCAGTTCCTTCATATAAAGCTGAAGTGCTGTCAATGGTATGGCCGGTATTTTCTATTTTATAATTGATCTTTGTTATTGGTTTCAATCCAAAAGTGAGTCCCCAGGCTACTTTATTTTTCTGTGCTTTTTTATTTGCTATCAACAAGGGTAAACCAACCTGCAGGTAAGAAATAATCCCATTATTTGAACGATAACTTCCTTCCGGATTCTTACTCTTTAAATCTCTTCCATCATATTCTAATCCGACATCGAGAGTTGAATAAATCAGGTCGCTATAAGTTGCAGGATTGACCGTATTGATAGAAGTTGGATCTGAATATCCGGCTGAAATGCCGCCCATGCTCCGGTTGGCGATGTTTGACGGGGAAAGAATATTTCCTACTCCATAGCGCGAATAAGGTGAATTTTCCTGGGCAAAACAAAATAGTGGTAAGGCGGCCAGTAAGAAGCAGGTAACTTTAATTTTTAATGTCATGATTATATTTGCTGATTGCATACAAGCCTTTAAGAATCAAGTACGGGTCGGCAAATATCTTATTTTTAAGATGCTGCGCAAAATTGGCGCTATCTCCACCGGTTAAAAGCACGTTAAATTTCCCGAACTTTTTTTTATATGCATCAATAATTCCGTCAATCTCCGCCGCCATTCCAAGAAGCACGCCGCTTAAAATATTTGTGTTCGTGTCATATCCAATCAGGGGGAAGTCCCAATCAACTTTTACCAAAGGAAGTTTGGCTGTATAATGATTCAATGCCTTGAAGCGCATTTCCATTCCCGGAGAAATACTTCCACCATTGAAACTATTATATTTATTGATAAAATTATAAGTGATGCAAGAACCAAGAGCAATCACCAGATTATTTTGACCTTTATAAAAAAACACTGCAAAAGCCGCCAACGCCAATCTGTCTGCGCCCATCGTTTCAGGCTTGGAAACAGGAATGGTAAAAGGCAATTTGGTAGATGAATCAAGTTTTACAAAAGAAGATCTTTCGGCCAACAATTTTTCAATTTCGGAAGAATGATCAATTACCGAAGAAAGGATTGTGCATTCAGGTTTGTATTTATCAAGAAGCCTTTCAATCGTTTCCAGTTGATCATTTTCCAAAGAAATGACTTCGGTTAAACGGTCAATAATAAATACGCCACATTTAAGAAGTGTATTTCCAAAATCAAAACAAAGCGTTGTTGTACTCAAAATTTAAATGGGTTTTATTGATGCAAATAAACTCAAATATCACGAAAGTTTGAAGCCGGAAATATTTTTGAAATGCCCGTTTGATTTTATTTTATGTTTCAAGGCTTCCATTTCAGAAACTACCGGAATCACTTTTGCCAAATGCCTTTTTAAATATTCTTGGCGCTGAAGTTCATTCATTAAAGAAAGCAACTCATATTCTTCTTCCAATGTTAAGCCAACAGAATGAGCCAAATCATAACTCCAGATTTCCTCTTCATTTTTATGGAAAGGTTTTTTCACATTAAGGATTTTATGCAGTTGTTTTGTAGCAGCGATTACTTTATTGATCAACAATCTTTTTCCATATTCATGATTGTGCGGATAATTCACAATCGCGCCGCTGTAAAGCTTTTCAGGAATCGATTCGATCACTTCTAAAATTTTGAAAACTTTTTTTCCCTTTGTTTTAATATCCATTTCGCCGGTTTTATAAGTTTTGGTGATCTCAATTATCTCCAGCAATGTCCCCAACTCTTCCATTTTGTTATTGATAACCACCGGCATTCCAAAAAGCTTTTTTTGTTCAAAACATTCACGAATCAGTTGTTTATATTTCGGTTCAAAAATATGCAAGTTCAAATCTTCATGTGGGTAAACAACAATTGATAAAGGAAATATGGGAATAAAGTTGGTCATTTGAAAATAAGATTTGCAATAATTTGTTTGTTTACCGTATTCAAATAAATCTTTAGATCTTTTTTGCAGTTGCAAATTACGGCTAAAATAAATTTTATAAAAGTGCCGGAAAACTGAAAAAAGTCCGTGAAGCAAATATGATTTAAATTGTAAAAATTATCAGAAATTAAAAATTTAATCCTGTATAACGGATGCACATAAACGAAAATATTGTTAATCAAAAAGATTTTAAATCTCTTGCCCGTTCTATTTCTTTAATAGAAAATGAAGCACGAGGTTATGAAGATCTTTTACTCAGTTTAAAACCTTCTTCTTCAAAAATTATTGGCATCACCGGCGCACCAGGCGCCGGCAAAAGCTCTTTGGCTGATGCATTAATTGGTGAAATGATCAATGATAAAAAAAAGATCGGGGTTCTTTGCGTTGATCCTTCCTCGCCATTTAATAAAGGCGCATTGCTTGGTGATAGAATCCGGATGAGCGAATGGTATAATCATCCAAACGTTTTTATCCGATCACTCGCCAGCAAAGGTTCTTTGGGCGGATTACATCCAAAGATTATTGAGATTTCTGATGTGATGAAAAGCGCCGGTTTCGATTATATAATTATCGAAACTGTCGGAGTTGGTCAAAGCGAAGTAGACATTGCCGCGCTCGCAGATATTACGATTGTAATGCTCGTGCCTGAAGGCGGCGATATTATTCAAACCATGAAAGCCGGCCTGATGGAAGTCGCCAATATTTTTGTAATTAATAAATTTGACCGGCCCGGTGCACAAAATTTTTATAACAGTTTAAAACAAATGCTTAGCCCGGTTTTTAAAAAAACATCTGAACAAATTCCTGTAATAAAAACTGTCGCGTCTGAAAAAGAAGGTATTTCTGAATTGTATAAAAAAATAAATGAATGGCATTTTGATGACCATTCACAACAAAAAATAAATCTGCTTACAGAAAAAATCTGGTCTTTATTTCAAAATGAAAAAATGAAAGATTTTAATAAAGAAAAAATGAAAATAGAAATATCAATAGCGGCTAGAAAACCTGATTTCAATATGTATTCTTTTGCAAAAAAATATGGAAAATAATAAAAATTAAAGACCAGGATTAGCCTAAACTTAAGATTTTCTTTTTTCGTTTTGCCACCATTTATAACTAACAAAACCGATAGCGAGATACGGGATTATCATTAAATAAATAATGCCGGTATTAAAACCTGCAGCAGGTTTTGTACCCATCTGGGCAACGGTTTTAGCACATATTGAACACTGCGCATTGGCTTCATTATTCATAAAAGAAAAAGAAGCTATTACTAACAAAATAAGGAGTATTTTTTTCATGATTTAACAGGCACGAAGATACAACTAAAAATAAAACGGTGGCTTTTGAAATGCCGGTGCTTCACAAGTGCGCATTTGCAACTTTGAAAAATTTATTTTTTTTTGAAGTAACTTCATCGCGATTTTTATCAATTTTATTTATCGTTTTTCTTATAATTATTAATCATGATGGATCGTCCTCTCTCCCGTAGTTTAGAAAATTTTAAAAATTATGTTGGCATAAAATTTCAATTATATAACAGCCTTTTTACTTCTCTTCCATTTTACCGGATTGAAAAAACAGGAATGCTTTTATCGTTGTTTTTAAATATTTGCGAAGAAGGGTACAAAAGAAAATTAAGCCCTCAGCAAATTATTGATGAATTCTTTTTGAAAGACGCTTCTTTTAATAAGCAATCTGAAAAATTAGATCTTCTTTTTCGGTTTATACAATTCGTTGAACGGCAGGTTGTATTATTTGACGCGCTTGAAGATGCTGCTTTTAAATTTGTGCATGATACAAGTGGTACCGGTACTTTGAAACAACTGGAAGTAGAAGTGGAACAAAATAAAAAAGAAAAAGAACTTGCGAAAAAACTAGAAGAATTTTCTGTAGAAATTGTACTTACCGCGCATCCAACACAGTTTTATCCAGGCTCTGTTTTAGGGATTATCAATGACCTATCCAAATCACTTGCCGAGAATGATACTGCTCGCATCAATATGTATTTGCAACAGTTGGGAAAAACACCTTTTTTTAAAAAAGAAAAACCAACTCCTTATGATGAAGCGCTCAGTTTGATCTGGTATTTGGAGAATGTTTTCTTTTCCGCAGCAGGAAGAATTTTCTCGTTCCTGAAAAATCAATTTCCCGAAGTTGATTATGAAACCAATCCGGTTATTAAAATGGGTTTCTGGCCCGGGGGTGACCGCGATGGGAATCCTTTTGTGAACACAGAAATCACTTTGAAAGTTGCAGATGCTTTGCGCGGCGCAATTATAAAATGTTATTATCTTGAAATCCGTAGATTGAGACGGAGACTAACTTTCAAAGGTGTTGATGTTCTTTTATCAGACCTGGAAAAACAATTGTACAACAATATTTTTATTCCTGAGAACCGCACGGAACTTCGTAAAGAAGATATTCTAAAAACACTGAATGAAGTTAGGCAAATAATAATTTATCAGCACAACGGATTGTTCCTTCACCTGATTGATGACTTCATTAATAAAGTGCATATTTTCGGTTTACATTTCGCTTCGCTTGATATAAGACAGGATAGTTCCATTCATAAAAAAGTTTTTGCCGCGCTTGCGTCATACGGCGTAAATTTTCCTGCAGATTATGCGAAATTAAGTGTTGAAAAAAAGATTGAATTTCTTACAAAAAATACAAAAGAAATCCCTGAAAAAGATTATGGCGATCCGATCATAAACGATACGTTTAAAAGTATAAAAGCAATAAAACTCATTCAGCAATATAATGGGGAACCAGGTTGCAACCGTTATATTATCAGCCACGCCGAAACGGCTTTGAATGTATTGGAAATTTATGGTTTGTTCATTATGTGCGGTTGGAAAAAAGAGGAAATGAAAGTGGATATTGTACCTCTTATCGAAACCGTTGGAGACCTGCAAAATTCTTCATCAACTCTTACAACTTTATTTCAAAATGAAGAATATCGAGAACATTTAAAACGTAGAAATAACACACAAACCATCATGCTTGGATTTTCGGACGGCACAAAAGATGGCGGTTATCTAATGGGAAACTGGTGCATTTATAAAGCCAAGGAGCAGCTCACAGCGGTTTCCAGAGAATTTGGAATTGATGTGATTTTCTTTGACGGTCGCGGTGGCCCACCAGCAAGAGGCGGCGGAAAAACACACAAATTTTATGCCTCCATGGGTAAAAATATTGCCAATAAAGAAATCCAGTTAACGATTCAGGGACAAACTGTAAGTTCTAATTTTGGAACAATAGATTCGGCTCAATATAACATGGAACAATTGTTACACGCAGGAATTTCAAACGATATTTTTTCTAACAGGCACATCACTTTACAGAAAGAAGAAGAAAAATTATTGCAGGAACTTTCTGAAGCAGGTTATCAATCCTATATCAAGCTAAAAAATCATCCAGATTTCATGGATTATTTAGTACAAATAAGCCCGCTTAAATTTTATAGCGAAACAAATATTGGCAGCCGGCCAACGAAAAGAAAAAAAGGAAAAATGAACATGGAGGATCTTCGTGCCATTCCTTTTTCAGGTTCCTGGAGCCAGATTAAACAAAATGTAACCGGCTATTATGGCGTGGGCACGGCTTTGCAAAAAATGGAGGAGGAAGGAAAGCTGGAACAAATGAAAAATTTGTATCAGAATTCTTTATTCTTTAAAACTCTTATTGATAATTGTGAGATGGCCATGAAGAAATGTTTTTTTCCATTAACAGAGTATTTATCGAAAGGCAATAGGTTCAGTGAAATCTGGAATATGATCTACGAAGAATACGAAATCACTAAAAAATATCTTTTCAAACTTACCGGCAATAATGAATTGATGGCGGATTATCCGGTGGAACAACTTTCAGTGAGTATGCGTGAAAAAATGGTTTTACCATTGGTAACGATTCAACAATATGCGATGTCAAATATTCGTGAAATCGAAGAGGAGCAAACGAAAGATCCTTTAAAAGAAACCTATGAGAAGCTAGCGATGCGTTGTTCATTTGGCATCATTAACGCCGGAAGAAATTCTGCTTAATGCCATCAGAAAACAGGAGAAACATCCACTGGCCAATTTATGGCAAAACCAGGAAATAAAACCATTTCCGATTTTGTCTTAGACAAATTAGAAAATAAAAATCTTAGATATTTTTTGCTTTACTGTTTCAAAAGAACAGGATAAAAGCAAACAATTATCTTTGCAAGATGAGTAAAGTAAGAGTAAGATTTGCACCAAGTCCAACAGGTGCTTTACATTTAGGAGGCGTTCGCACAGCGTTATACAACTATTTATTTGCTAAAAAAAATAACGGTGATTTTGTTCTTAGAATTGAAGACACCGATCAGACAAGATACGTAGAAGGCGCAGAAAATTATATTCATGAATGCCTTGCCTGGTGTGGTATTTTGCCGGATGAAGGACCGTGGAAACCCGGTGAATACGGGCCTTACAGACAAAGTGAAAGAAAAGAAATTTACAGAGAATATGCAGAGCAATTGGTAAAATCTGGACATGCCTATTACGCCTTTGATACGCCGGAAGAAATTGAAAATTTGCGCATAAAATTAAAAGCACAGGGAAAATTTAATGTTCAATACGATTATCAAAACCGGCTGGAAATGCGCAACTCTCTGGTGTTGCCAAAAGAAGAAACAGAAGCGTTGTTGAAAATAAATTTCCCGCACGTGATTAGAATTAAAATGCCGCGAAATGAATTTGTGCAGTTTAAGGACATGATTCGTGGTGATATTGAAATGCCGACAGATGGTATAGATGATAAAGTTTTATTGAAAGCTGATGGAATGCCAACTTATCATCTTGCGGTTGTTGTGGATGATCATTTAATGAAAATTACGCATTCATTTCGCGGCGAAGAATGGATGCCAAGTGCGCCGGTTCAAGTGTTGCTTTGGAAATATTTTGATTGGGAAAAAGAGATGCCTCAATGGGCGCATTTGCCATTGATTTTAAAACCGGACGGCAATGGAAAGTTGAGTAAAAGAGATGGCGAGCGACTGGGATTTCCTGTTTTCGCGATGCAATGGAATGACCCTGAAAAGGGCGTTTCTAAAGGATTTAAGGAATTGGGATTTATGCCAGAAGCGTTTCTAAATATGCTGGCACTGCTTGGTTGGAATGACGGAACAGAACAGGAAATTTTTTCTTTGAAGGAAATGATTGAAAAATTTTCAATGGACAGAGTTCATTCCCACGGAGCAAAATTTGATTTTGAAAAAGCAAAATGGTTCAATCACGAATGGATAAAAAGATCAGAGGTTGAGAGATTGAAACCAGACGTGAAAAAAATATTTGAACGTAACGGTGTAACCATAGACGAAGAAAATAAATTTGAAAAAATTATTGAGCTGATCAAAGAAAGATGCACTTCGCTAACCGATTTCTGGCAACAGGGAAGTTTCTTTTTTATTGCCCCTTCCGAAATTGATATGCCATCAATTCTTTCAAAATGGTATGAAAGTAAAAAACAGTTTTTTGTTGAATTGATTCGCAATTATTCCACGATGGATTTATGGAGTTCAAAAGATCTCGAACATACATTTAAAGAACTTGCTGCGGCAAATAAATTAAAGCCGGGAGAGTTAATGGGGGCATTTCGTATTATGTTAGTCGGGGGAAAATTTGGCCCGGGTGTTTTTGAAATTTCGGCTTTATTAGGAAAAGAAGAAACGATAAAAAGAATAGAACACACTTTATCTTTAATAAAATAATATGCCTGAAAAAAACTCTCCAATAATGCAAAGGCCGATTCGGGTTTTGGTTGCCAAAGTCGGTCTTGATGGACACGATCGCGGTGCAAAAGTAATTGCCACTTCGCTTCGTGATGCTGGCATGGAAGTGATTTATACAGGCTTGCGTCAAACTCCTGAAATGGTTGTTAATGCTGCATTACAAGAAGACGTAGATGCAATTGGTGTAAGTATTTTAACCGGTGCTCACAATACCATTTTTCCAAAGATATTATCCTTGATGAAAGAAAAGGGAATGAACGATGTTCTCGTAACCGGCGGGGGAATAATTCCTGCTAACGATATGAAAAATTTAAACCAAATGGGTGTGGGAAAATTATTTCCACCAGGAACTTCAACTTCTGAGATTGCAGATTATATAAAGGATTGGGTAAAAGAAAACAGGAATTTTTAAAAGCAATAACTATGGGTTTTTCAACAATAAAAACAGTTCTTGAAAACAGCATTTTTATTATCACGATCAATCGTCCTGAAAAATTAAATGCATTAAATCAAACCGTTTTGGACGAACTAAATGCTGCAATGGATTTAGTTTATGACGATGAAAGAATAAAAGCGGTAATCATAACCGGCACTGGCGAAAAAGCTTTCGTTGCGGGTGCAGATATTGGCGAATTTGTCTCAGTAAAAGATGAAGAAGGAAAATCGCTTTCAAAAAAAGGGCAGGAGATTTTTTTTAAAATAGAAAATTGCCAAAAGCCTGTAATAGCCGCCGTTAATGGGTTTGCGCTAGGTGGGGGATGCGAGTTAGCAATGGCTTGCCATTTCAGATTGGCAAGTACGAACGCAAAATTTGGCCAACCGGAAGTGAATCTTGGTTTGATTCCGGGGTATGGTGGCACACAACGTTTAACAATGTTGATTGGCAAAGGAAAGGCGATGGAATTGATGATGACCGGAAACATGATTGGCGCTGATGAAGCAAAAACTTTAGGTTTGGTAAATTACATTGAAGCTCCTGAAAATTTAATTTCAAAAACAAAAGAAATTATAAATTTAATTCTCACAAAATCCCCGGTAGCTATTTCCAAAATTATTGAAGTTGTCAATTTTTATTTTAATAAAGAAGGTTTTGATGAAGAAGCAAAATTATTCGGAGAAGTTTTTTCAAGCGATGATAAGAAAGAGGGAACCGCTGCTTTTTTAGAAAAAAGGAAACCCGTTTTTTGAGCCACGCTTAACCCAACTGATTTCAAGAAATTAACTTTTTTAAGTTTACAGTAAACAAACAAATAAGTTAAAAGTTTTTCTTTCATCTAATGATGTTCTATCTGATTGAACAATTCCCTCTGCTGAGATTGAATTAAATTTGCACTATCGTTTAAAAAGTTTAATAGAATATATTATGGATTACAGAACAGAAAAAGACACGATGGGTGAAGTGAAAGTGCCTGCCAGCGCATATTACGGCGCACAAACCGAACGCAGCGTTGAGAATTTTAAAATCGCCCAGGAAATTAATAAGATGCCGAAAGAAATTATTCAGGCATTTGCCTATTTAAAAAAAGCAGCAGCGATTACCAATTTTGATGCTGGTGTTTTATCAAAAGAAAAATTAGATTTAATAACCAGAGTTTGTGACGAAATACTTTCCGGAAAATTAGATAAAGAATTTCCTTTGGTAATTTGGCAAACCGGAAGCGGTACGCAAAGCAATATGAATGTGAATGAGGTGATTGCTTATCGTGGTCATGTTTTAAATGGTGGCAATCTTTCTGACAAACAAAAAGTATTGCATCCAAATGATGATGTAAATAAATCGCAATCGAGCAACGACACTTTTCCGACGGCGATGCACATTGCGGCATATAAAATTTTACATGATCTTACTTTGCCTGCATTGGAAAAATTGAAGAATACTTTTGACAAAAAGTCAAAAGATTTTATGCAAATCGTAAAGATCGGACGCACTCATTTTATGGATGCAACTCCGTTAACGCTTGGCCAGGAATTTAGTGGATATGCATCTCAATTAGATCATGGAATAAAAGCGATTAAAAATACTTTGCCGCATTTAAGTGAACTCGCACTTGGCGGCACTGCAGTCGGAACCGGAATTAATACACCCGATGGATACGCTGTGAATGTTGCAGAAACGATTGCTGAACTGACTGGCCTTCCTTTCATCACGGCAAAAAATAAATTCGAATCTCTTGCTTCTCACGATGCAATTGTGGAAACTCACGGTGCTTTAAAAACCGTGGCTGTAAGCTTGATGAAAATTGCAAACGATATTCGCATGTTATCCTCTGGACCACGCAGCGGCATTGGTGAAATCAGTATTCCTGAAAATGAACCCGGATCTTCCATCATGCCGGGAAAAGTGAATCCTACTCAATGCGAGGCAGTAACCATGATTTCAGCTCAGGTAATGGGAAATGACGTAGCAATCAATATTGGCGGCGCTTCGGGGCAATTTGAATTAAATGTTTTTAAACCAATGATCATTTATAATTTCCTGCACAGCGCAAGATTGCTCGGTGACGGCTGCAATAGTTTTAATGAAAACTGCGTGAAGGGAATTGAGCCGATCAAAGAAAATATCAAAAAACACCTGGATAATTCTTTGATGTTGGTAACTGCTTTAAATACCAAAATCGGTTATTATAAAGCTGCTGAAATTGCCCAAAAAGCCCACAAAGAACATACAACTTTAAAAGAGATGGCCGTGAAATTAGGATATGTTACGCCGGAAGAATTTGACGAATGGGTAATTCCTAAAAATATGGTTGGCAAATTACCAAAATAGATTTTCCCAAAACAATAATGCCAATAACCGTTTAGGCTATTGGCATTATTTTTATATAGTAAATAAACAATTTTTGAAGAATCCTATTTATTTAATAACTCCACAAATTTTGCTCATAATTAAATATTTCATTCTGAATTTTATCTCCTTCCAATAATTGAAGCATTGGGCTTTGTTTTAACCCGGTTTGATTACTCAAATATTCATTGAAAGGGTTATTTAGCGTGCTTTTTATAATTCGCCCATGAAACATTCGAGATTCAAAAAGATCTTCCCAGGTCATTCGTGCACCATAGTTTTTTGCATTATAAACATAATATTTAGCAAGTATCGGGCGCATATCCGGGTAGTAAACCCAGAAAAGAGGCGAATCTCCTAAATCAATTCCTGAAGCCGTAATAACACGTTTAACAGGAGCAATTCCTAATATTCGCCAAAACAACCTGGAGTTTTCCTTGTCAAAAATCACTTCTTCTTTTATCATGAACTTATAAAATGAATCGAGGTTTACTTCCTGCATCACTTCTTTATTTCCTACTACATTTCCTAAAGTATCATAAATAGGGACCGAAACACTTCCGCCTGAAATTCTTGTGCTCACTTGTGCTTTGGTTAGAGGGGTTGTAAACCGGTCATCATCGGCGCTGAATGCGGTAACACCGCCGTTATCCGGGCCATCCTGGATTGCTTTGAAAAGAATAGAAATAAACCGTTGATTACCGTTATCTTCATCAGCAGAATATCTGAAAGGAAGATTAATCTTTTCGCGGGTATCTATTTCGCGCCAGATTCTTTCATCGTAAGCGGCATCTTCCTGGCGAAGGTGTTGGTAAGGAAGCGCCGTTCTATCTTGTATCAATGCATTGTGATTATCAAGGGCCGTTTCAGGACGCAAAGATGGTTTTACAGCGGTTATAGGAAGACTATCTTTCATACTACTATCAGCCGGAGCCATAACGATTGCTGTATCAGTAGCCGCAGGATTGATGTTTGCATTTGATCGTGCAGCGGTTGTCTTTTTTGCAGTTGTTCGTTTTTTTGCGGTTCTCTTCTTTGCCTGTGCATCGGAAGTATTAGCCATTACTCCAAAACAGAGTACCAGCACCAGGCATTTCATAATAATTGTTTTCATAGCCTTTTATTTTTATTCTTGTGGGTTTAATATAATATAAATCCAGGACCAGGAATACTTCGCACAATTCCATCAGGCCCCTGAACTTTTACATTATCAAAAGTTACTGAAGTACCGGGAATACATTTTTGCAACTGAGATCTTAAACCGTCCAGACTTCCGCCATGAATTTGTGCGGACTGGACATTTCCAAAATTAGCGCCTGAAAAATAAACGGTTGCACTCACAATGTTAAAATGAGCATCAAAATCGAAACCCGCCAAATCAGCTCTTGCAAAGTTTTGATTTTTAAACATTACCGATTGAACTCTTCCCCCTTTGCTATTTCCAACCATCAAAACCGGGTCAGGAATCATTTTTACCCTGAAAGGATAAGAGCTTACTTTTCCATCGGCATTTACACTAATTGATGCATTCCCAACCTTGCTTACTTTTACCGTAAACTTTCCCGGGCCGCCCGATGGTGATAATGAACCGCCTTCCATAGAAACGCGGGTTTTATCCCAGCCAGTTCCCGAAGAAATCGTTACCGGGTTAGGGACGCCAATATAAAACACATTCATTTTATCAAGCATAACTGCCGCTCCGCCTGGAGTACCAACGGTATAAGTAACTGTTTGATGAATCGGAACTGGTTTACCATCTTCGCCAATAAATGATCCATTGATTTGAACGGTATGATCGCCTGCGCCGCTAACAGTAGTCTTATAAGTGCCTTGTCCATTTACCAAATTTACGGGAGTACCATTAATGGAGATATTGCTTTTTACAGTTGAACTATAAGCGCCTACACCTGCAGTAACGGTTAATTCCTGTCCGGGCATTAGATAATTGGAACTTTGGCCAACCAAAACTCCTACCTGATCCATATGAACTTCTACCGCACCGATTTGCGAATGGCAATAAGTTACCACCATACTCTCAGCATTCTTTACGTTATTTTGGAACTTGCTGAGCATGGTTAATGCCGCTACAGTTGGGGTCATGTGAAAGAACGATTGGGTAAAATCTTTATGTTTTCCTTCCTGCGAAACAGGCGGAGTGGTATTCACTGGAAAATTATTTGAAAATTGGCTTTTTATAGAAGGATCAATTGCAAGCATTTGCGCTTTGTATTGCTCCAGCCTGGCCTTCAACTTATCACCTTCTCCGTTTGTCTCAAACAATCTTGTAGAAGCGTCCAGGTTATCTTCCCTGTAATCTTCAACACTATCGTTTAATTTGCTATCCCATTTCATTTTCAAATCAGCAGCGTGTTTTAATGCCAGTTTAAGGCTATCTATATAAGTCATCATATCTGCAGACAGTTTTCTTGCCTGCATTGCTTTTGGTTCCCATATAGCTGCTTTTTCTCTGGATTCAGGTTTGGTTAATTTTTCTTCTAAGGATTTATATAAGGTATTGTTTGATGCACTTATGTTATTATTTGAAGTTATTAAACTTTTATCTACAACTTTAAATGCGTTAATCACCTCATTAGATACATTCAAGGCAAGGATCGCCGTAAGTACGAGGTACATTACGTTGATCATTTTTTGCCTGGGATCTCTGGGTAGTCCTGCCATGTTATTTTAATTTACTGTGTTAGTTTTAGAATTTTGGATTAATGATTTTTATTATTGCCTTCCTTGCATTGCGCTTAGCATATTGCCATATACCGCGTTTAATTTTCCAAGGTTATCTGCCAAAGCCGAGATTTGGGCTTTTGTTGCTTGTGCGTCATCAACGGTTGCAACCATCACTTCACTGGCTTTAGCCATTTTTCCATAAAAACTATTTAAAGTTTTTAAATGGTTGTTGCTTTCATTTAATTCAAGTTCATAAATACTGTTTAATGAGCCAAGATTCTTGGTAAGTACCTGAACCTGTTCATGAAATCCTTTCGCACTATCGGCTGCACTGTTAAAATTGCTCATTGTATTTGCAGAATTGGTGTAAGCATCTTTCATTAAACCAAGCGCATTGGTTGCTTCCTTCGTTTTTGCTGAAAAGTCGCCGGTAGATTTTACTACATCGCCTACTTCGCCAATTTGTGATACAGTAACGCCTAATTTCTGGAAATTCTCTCCAAGTCTTCTCATGTTTACCGGAGTAATCTCAGCGTCTTTCATCATTTTTTCCATTGACTGCAAAGCCGGATTTCCTTCAGTTACCGCATGTTGTGGCGCGTGAGGAGCTACTTCATGTGGCTTTGGTTTTACCCATTCTATGCAAGCATATACCATAAAAATGGCGGTTTCAGTCCACATGCCAATAGTTAACATCGTATCTGCATAAGATTGGTGGGTTAATTTTGCCCATGCTGCAAAGATTACAACTGCTGCACCGGCGCTTACCAGTACATCTACAAGGGTTAAGAAGTTCCTTTTGGGAGATTGAGGGTTCATAATAGTCTGTTTTTTACTTTTAATTTGATTTTTTTGGGTTTTTTAAAGCTCATACAAAAAATGCCCATATTAATTAATTAGTAACAATTAATACAGGCAGTAAGATGTTAAGCTAAAATTTTTGTCTATGGAGATTAATTTAATTTTTTTCGTTTAATTATTTTTTGCCTTTTTTACCGGTTGATGGTGGCAAGTCAATTACGCAACGGAATCCAATATATGATTTAGCAGTATCCTGGTATTCAAAATCTCGGGTACTTGTGTGTAAATAAAATCCTACATCTTTCCAGCTTCCGCCACGGATCACTTTACGTTTCATGCGCGGTGGATCCTGATCGGCAGCGTTCCAGCGAATGTCAGGGTTCATATCATGTTGAAAGTTATAACCGCCTTCATAATACAAAGAATTTGTCCATTCTGATACATTTCCGGCCATACAATATAAGCCGAAATCGTTAGGCCAGTAAGCATCTGCACGAACTGTGTAAAAGCCACCATCTTCGGGATAATTACCTCTTCCCGGTTTAAAGTTTGCTAATAGACAACCTTTCCTGTTTCTCAAATAAGGACCGCCCCACGGAAACGGAGACTGAGATCTTCCGCCCCTGGCGGCATATTCCCATTGTGCTTCTGTAGGCAAATGAAAATTAGTTTCAGATGTTTTTTTATGGGCAGTTAAATAGGAATTTAAGAATTGGGTTCTCCATTCACAAAAAGCCGTCGCTTGTTTCCAATTAACACCCACCACCGGATAATTTCCAAAAGCGGGATGGCTGTAATATTGTTTTGCCATTGGCTCATTATAAGAATAAGCGAAGTCCCTTATCCATACCAATGTGTCAGGATAAATCGGAATATCCTTTTTAATAATGAAAGCGCTCCGGGGAATATTCGGATCGGGATTGCTTGCCGCTGCTGCATAATCGAAAGTTTCAAGATGGTAGAGCATTTTCTTTGCATCTAATTCTTTTTTCCCAAAAACCCGGTTATCAGGTGTTACGATCATCGCATCTATTTTTTCCAACGTTGCCTTATCATCCCATTTAATCGTTTTCACTTTTGGCCAATCAAGATATTCAACCCCATCCGTCCCTTGTTTTACATAACCCATTAGTTTACCTGCTATAGAATCGCGGACCCAATTGGTAAACTGCCGATATTCATTATTGGTAATTTCAGTAGCATCCATCCAAAAGCCACTAATAGAAACCTGCTTGTTCCTGGCAGTAAAAGTGTAATTGATATCTTCATCACTCGGTCCCATATGAAAAGTTCCTGGTGGAACATACACCATTCCGAAAGGTTTTGACATAACATAACGGGCACCGGGAGCCACTCCATGAAGCTGGCCATCATCGGGTTGTCCTTTCGACTTTCCGAATTTACCGCAGCTCGATAAAATGACTGCTATTACTGCTAAGGTTGTGAAAAACGCATTTTTCATTTTTTTAACTTTGAAGGGTAAGGGCAAATGTAATATTTATTTAAAAATACATTGTTTTTTCTGCTCATCTTCATAAATACGCCATTGCGATTTCTATTTAAACGAGCAAGTATTTTAATTATTGTAAAAAGCGATCAAATTTTTTAAATGTCTTAGGTAATTGCAAAACAAAGTAACGAACTATAAAATTAATTTTGGAAAAAATGCTCTCATATAAAAAGTTAATTTAAGGCAGTCAAAAGAAAAATAAAACTACGAAAAACAATTTTATAAAATGCATTTCCTAAAAAAAAGATTACAGAAAAAAAACTAACTATAAGTAATCTAATCAGTTTTGTTTTCTCACGAAATTTTATTTTCTATTAATTATTTGTATTACAACGTTTTTTGCATGTCTTAATACTTCATTTGGGTAAATGCAATTATTTTACCACTTTTTTATTTAACCGCAAATAACAAACAAAAATTCGTCTTAAAAGTTTGTTTACTTTTCTACTGATTTTAAGATTGAAGTATGAAGCATTTTTAAGAAGCAGTATAAAATAGTAAATTTGCCGCCTTCATTATGGCTAAAATTAAGCAGAAAGATCCAGTGGTATATTTTGAGAATGAAAATATAGAAGTATTTGGCGCAAGAGAACATAATCTTAAGAATGTAAATATTTCAATTCCAAAAAATAAACTCGTTGTCATCACCGGCATCAGCGGCAGTGGGAAATCCTCCCTGGCTTTTGATACAATTTTTTCTGAGGGGCAACGCCGTTATATGGAAAGTTTTTCTGCTTATGCGCGGCAGTTTTTGGGTGATATGGAAAGGCCAGATGTGGATAAAATTACCGGCCTTTCACCAGTAATTTCTATTGAACAAAAAACAACCAATAAAAATCCGCGCAGCACAGTTGGAACCGTTACTGAAGTGTACGATTTTTTGCGTTTGCTCTATGCCAGAATTGGCGAAGCATTTAGCTACAACACTGGCAACAAAATGGTGAAATGGAGCGAAGAAGAAATTGTTGAAAATATTTTTACGAGGTTTTCTGCAAAAAAAATTGTGGTACTTGCTCCTCTTGTGCGGGGAAGAAAAGGGCATTACCGTGAATTATTTGAAGAAGTAAGAAAAAAAGGATTTTTAAAAATAAGAATTGACGCAGAAATAAAAGACCTCGTTCCAAAAATGCAGACTGATCGTTATAAAATTCATGACATCGAATTGGTAATTGACCGTTTGGCAGCAGATAAAGACCAAAGAGTCAGATTGAGCGAAAGTGTGCAAAAAGGTTTGCAGTTGGGCAATGGTTTGCTGTTTTTGTTATTGAATGATGATCAAAAATTAATACAATACAGCCGGCATCTGATGTGTGAAGAGACAGGAATTAGTTATGAAGAACCTTCGCCCAATGCATTCTCATTTAATTCTCCATACGGCGCCTGCCCGGTTTGCAAAGGCTTGGGAAATGTGTACCAGGTAAACATGGACGCAATCATTCCTGATAAAAGCCTAAGCATTAATGAAGGCGCTATTGCTCCTCTCGGCGAAGAAAGAGACTCTTATGTTTTTAAACAGGTGCAACAACTGGCTAAGAAAAATAAAATCAGCCTGGATAAACCTATAAAAGATATTCCGGAAGGTGCCTTGAATCTTATATTATTTGGAAATCAAAATAAAAATGCTGAGGATAACGGTGATGCATATACGCAGTTTGATTTTACAAATAATTTATCCGGCGAAATTCCTTCCGGCGAATATGAAGGCGTTGTAAATATGATCAAACGGTGGTTTCATTCAGATACAACCAATGAAAGTTTAAGAACCTGGGTTGAAAAATTTATGGTTTTGGAAAAATGTCCTTCCTGCGAAGGAAAAAGATTAAAAAAAGAAAGCCTTTGGTTCAAAATAGACGGCAAAAATATTGCCGAATTATCTGAAATGGATTTGGTCAAATTATTAGCCTGGTTTGATGGAATTGAAACCCGTTTAAATCAGAAACAAAATATTATTGCCCGAGATATTTTAAAAGAAATAAGAGAAAGAATTCAGTTTTTATTAGATGTTGGATTAACCTATCTTTCTTTAAATCGTCCTTCTAAAAGCCTTAGTGGTGGCGAGTCACAGCGAATCAGACTCGCTACGCAAATTGGTTCCCAGTTACAGGGCATCACTTATATTTTAGATGAGCCAAGCATCGGGCTTCATCAAAGAGATAATCACCAATTGATAAAAGCTTTAAAAAATTTAAGAGACATTGGTAACAGCGTTTTGGTCGTGGAACATGATAAAGATATTATGCTTGCCGCCGATTATTTAATTGACATTGGCCCCGATGCAGGAAAGCATGGCGGACAAGTGGTAGCAAAGGGAACTCCCAAAAATTTCCTGAAACTTGATACGCTTACTTCTTCTTATTTAAATGGGGATGTAGAAATAAAAATTCCTTCACAAAGAAGAAAAGGAAACGGCCACTCACTCATCTTAAAAGGCTCTTCAGGAAATAATTTAAAAAATATAACCACAAGATTTCCCCTGGGAAAATTTATTTGCGTAACTGGGGTAAGCGGGAGTGGAAAATCAACACTAATCAATGAAACTTTATATCCTCTTTTAAGTATTCATGCTTATAAAAGTAAAATGACTCCGTTGCCTTTTAAAAACATTGAAGGTCTCGAATTTATCGATAAGGTAGTGGAAATAGATCAATCGCCGATCGGCAGAACGCCAAGAAGTAATCCCGCAACTTATTGTGGCTTTTTTACCGACATAAGAACTCTTTTTGCATTAATTCCGGAAGCAAAAATCAGAGGTTATAAACCCGGAAGATTTTCATTTAATGTAAAAAGCGGAAGATGCGATGTTTGCCAGGGCGGCGGAATGAGAACAATAGAAATGAATTTCCTGCCGGACGTTTATGTCAGGTGCGAAAAATGTAATGGAAAAAGATACAATCGTGAAACACTGGAGATAAGATACAAAGGAAAATCTATCAGCGATGTTCTCGAAATGACGGTTGACGAAGCCGTAGATTTTTTTAAAAATGTTCCTTATTTATATCGCAAAATAAAAGTATTACAGGAAGTTGGGCTGGGTTATATTACTTTGGGGCAAAGCGCTGTAACGCTGAGTGGCGGCGAAGCACAGCGTGTAAAACTCGCAACTGAATTAAGCAAAAGAGATACCGGAAAAACTTTTTATATTCTTGATGAACCGACCACCGGTTTACATTTCAGAGACATTCAGCATCTTGCTGATGTGTTGAATAAATTAGTTGACAGGGGAAATACGGTTCTAGTAATTGAACATAATATGGACATTATAAAAATTGCTGATCATATAATTGATCTTGGCCCCGAAGGCGGCGATGCTGGGGGAAAAATATTATTTGAAGGAACCCCTGAGCAGCTTATTAAAAATAAAGAAAGTTTTACGGCAATATATTTAAAAGAAGAATTAGCGCCAAATAAAAAAGGCAAAGCATAATAACAAAACTAAAAATTTTGTGGTTTCAGAGGTTTTACAACGCATAAGATTATGCAACGTTTTTCCGGGATTAGCTTTTATTATATACTTTGCCATCAGAGGTAAGAAAACAAATATGTAGAATAATTTTTTTTTGTAAAAATCATTCTACAAATCGATAACGATCAATTTTTGATTTTATTGTTTAGAACTTTTTTATCATCGCAATATGTTCAATTCCATCTTCCAGGTAAACACCGCCCGTTTGAACAAAAGAAAATGATTCATAAAAACGCTTCAAATATAATTGAGCCCCTATTTTGATGGGAACATTGCCAAATAAATGATATACTTCTTCAATCGAATTTGTCATTAATTGTTTGCCTAAATTTCTTCGGCGCGCAGTTGGAGAAGTGAGCACACGGCCTATTGACGCAGAGTTTGGATAAAAGATTCCCTTATCAAATAAGCGTGTATACGCTACTAATTTTTCATTATTCCACGCTGCCAAATGATAAGCTTTTAAATCTTTATCATCGCAATCCTGGTAAACACAATTTTGTTCAACGATAAAAACTTCATTTCTTAATTGAAGGATTTTATAAAGTTCAAGATTGTTTAATTCTGAAAAAAATTTACACTGCCAGGAAATCATAATGAATGGGTGAATGGTGAATCAAAAAATAAGAATTTTCTTTTTACTGATAAATGTTTTATTGTTATTTAAAAAATAAACCTGTTTTATTTGTTTGTTACTGAAATGCACTTTAGGTTTATTCTAACCTATTAACAAAGATCGCCTCAATCATCTAACAATGTAATAATTCAATAATCAACATGGTCAGTATCCATATTTCTCTTTCCACCTTAGTTTTAAAAATTTTCTCAATTCCTCCTCTCTCGCATTCTTTCCGGGGTTGTATAATAAAGTATTTTTTATTTCTTCCGGAAGAAACTCCATATTGGCAAAATTGTTTTCAAAACTGTGCGCATACTGATAATTTTTCCCATAATTTAAATTCTTCATCAGCTTTGTTGGTGCGTTTCTTATCGCCAAAGGAACCGGCAAATCGCCATATTCTTTTACCAATGCTTGCGCCTTTTCGATTGCTTCCAGGCTTGCATTACTTTTTGGCGAAGAAGCCAGATATGTGGCGCATTGCGATAAAATTATTGTTGCTTCTGGATAACCAATTACATTCACGGCCTGGAAAGTATTGGTTGCCAAAACCAACGCGGTCGGGTTCGCATTTCCAATATCTTCACTGGCCAAAATCACCATTCGCCGTGCAATAAATTTTACATCTTCACCACCTTCAATCATACGCGCCATCCAGTAAACAGCGGCATTCGGGTCGCTGCCGCGAATTGACTTTATAAATGCCGAAACGATATCGTAATGCTGCTCGCCTTTTTTATCATAAAGCGCTACTTTTTGTTGCGCTGCATTGATCACCACGTCATCTGTAATCTCTATTTTTTCATTTGGATTTTCATTTAATGAAACCTGATCAACAGAAAGTTCCAAAAGATTTAATAATCTTCTTGCATCGCCTCCTGATAAATTAAGGATCGCTTCTGTTTCTGTTATTCCAATATTTTTTCCCGACAGAAAAACATCATGTTTTACCGCATGATTGATCAGTTCAATTAAAGCATTTTTTTCCAAAGATTTTAAAATGTAAACCTGGCAACGGCTTAGCAATGCGCTGTTTACTTCAAACGAAGGATTCTCTGTGGTAGCGCCAATTAAAGTAATAATTCCCTTTTCCACAGCGCCAAGCAAAGCATCCTGTTGTCCTTTATTGAAGCGATGAATTTCATCAATAAATAATATTACGTTTTGTTCATGCCTGGCTTTTTCAATCACTTCACGCACATCTTTTACTCCTGCAGAAACGGCGCTTAAAGTATAAAACGGAACGGCTAAAGTGTTAGCAATAATATTGGCAATCGTAGTTTTTCCAACGCCCGGCGGACCCCACAAAATCATTGAAGGAACCTTTTTATTTTCAATCGCTTTGCGCAAAATACTTCCTCTTCCGGTAAGGTGCTCCTGTCCGATAAGTTCTTGCAAAGTTTTTGGCCGAAGCCTTTCTGCTAAAGGAGTTTGAGACAATAATCAATTATTTAATTATCGGGGGTGAAATTACTTTTTGTTCCACTAAAAATCTAAACAAATTTAATAATAAAAGCGCTATCATTTTGATAAATATCCAAGCACATCTTTTATCGTTACCGGCTCATTTTTATCATCCAATTCTATTACCACACAATAGCCATTTGCGCCGCCTGCTTTCAACAATCCATTCACTAATTTTTGTTGGTCACTTTCCAATCTTTTTCCATTCCAGATTTCTTTAGTGCAAAGACAACCTTCTGTTGGCGTCAGAGGATAATACGGTTTGCCGGAATAAAATTTCGGATCGATGGTTGTGCCGTGTGCAATGATTTCGCTGCGGCCTGCCAGTCCTGAATAATAAGAATTATACAAAGGCAAAAAGTCTCTTAATTTTTCGGGAATTAATTTTTGATAAAAATCCATTGTCCAGACAGAATCTAAAATTGTACTATCATCAAAAAATTTTTGCAGGCTTAATTCTACCGGCATTCCCATTTGCACATTAGCGGTCGGACCAATAAAATTGCTCATCGAAACGCTAAAACCATACATTTTAAAAATCCCTTGCGGAGTATTTCCATTTCTTAAATATCCCGGAAGATTGGAAATACTTCGAGCCAGTTGTGGAATATGAAAAATGTCCCCTGCCGAATCTGTAACAAAATTTCCAGCCGCATTTCTGATCAAAACCATTCCCGGATAATCACGGTTCCTTCTTTGAAAACTATACATTACAATTTGATTGGGGAGAAAAGATTTGCTAAACAACTGATTCAAAATTTCATATCCCTGACGTTTATTAATTTGATTAGTTTGAAGCCTCGTTCCCAACATAAAAAGAATGGGATTTTTATAAGCCGTGTCACTAAATTTTTCAAGTAATTTTTTTGCAAGAATCTTTTTTTCGTAATCGCCTTTTTTATTTTGAATTAAATATTCCGCGCACATTGCAAAGATTTTCGGATCAGAAGTTTCCTCTAATAAAACATTTGTTTGAAATATAAATTTATCCGGATAATTAGCATAAGCAAGTTCCAACAAGGCTCTTTGAAAGGAAACGCTCCGGCTTTCTATACTTTCAAATGCAATATTGATCTTACTTTCAGCAAATGACGAATTATATTGCATCACTTCCATTGCATCAAAAGCTTCCTGCCAGTTTTCTTCCGTAGAATCGGAAAGCGGCAACAATAAATTTTTAATAATGCTGTTTTTTACAAGTCTTTCATTCATTTTTGCGCGCGCAATGTCTGTTGTGTAAGATGTATAGAGTGGCACATCATATTGCGCTGATATTTGTTGAGTGGAAAGAAATACAATAAAAAAAACAGGAATAAATTTGCAAAACACAGTAAGAATTATTTTAGCGAAAAGTAAGAAAAGTAAATGTTTATGTAAAGTGAAAAGTAAAAACACGAATTTTTATTCACGAATTGAGAATCAGCCGGTTCTATTTTAATTTCTCATTCTCTTTGTGTCTTTCAGAATCTCTTAAATTTTTCTTTTCAAAATTCTTTTCCAAAGCTTCTGCAAGGTCAACGCCAGTTTGGTTTGCCAGGCAAATCAAAACCCAAAGAACATCCGCCATTTCATCGGCTAAATCTTTCCCTTTGTCTGATTCTTTAAAAGATTGTTCACCAAATCTCCGAACCATAATTCTCGAAAGCTCACCTACTTCTTCCATCAGGATTCCAAGATTAGTCAGTTCTTTGAAATAGCGGACACCAGTGGTTTTAATCCATTCATCAACTTTGTTCTGAGCTTCTTTTAAAGTAATTTCCTGCATAACTTTTATTTGGTTAAATGCACGAAGTAACAAAAAAAAAATTCGAGTCAATTGGCGTAATTCGTGACGAATTTATTTTTACTCCCTATTTTTTGTGTCAATCAAAATTGTTATCGGGCCGTCGTTCAACAATTCAACTTTCATATCAGCGCCAAATTCGCCGGTAAATATTTCTTTTCCAAGATCATTTTTTAATTGGCTTATGATTTTTTCATACAAAGGAATAGCGACTTCAGCTTTGCTTGCTTTTATATAAGAAGGCCGGTTCCCTTTCTTAGTTGAAGCATGTAAAGTGAATTGACTCACGAGTAAAATATCTCCATTGATCTCTTTCACAGAGCGGTTAGGAATCTTATTTTCATCATCAAAAATGCGTAGGTTTACTATTTTATTACTTAGCCATTTTACGTCTTCATCAGAATCGGCATCTTCTATGCCGATAAATGCCAGTAAACCAACTTTTATTGCAGATTTTTCTTTATTATCAATGGTTACAGCCGCTTTGGATACTCTTTGAATTACAACTTTCATAATTATCAAATAAACATTTATTAGTTAAAATCATAATGCCAAAAAACTAAAAAATTAAAATTATTTTTATTCCCATTATGTGCAAAAATCTGTTAAGTCAATGCCTGCCTGCCTTAAAAATTTATGCACAATTCTTATCCACATGAGGTGGATATTTTAGAATATGTTTTCTGGGCTAGAAAAAATATTTTCGTTCTCCCGCTTCACAAAAATAAATTATAAACAAAAATACTATCAGCCATGCCCATTAAAAAACAATCTGCTTCCGGTCTTCATTTTGACCGGCACTTCACAAAAGAAGGTGTTTCTCCTTTTGAAATGTTTGAATACGATTATCGCACCTCTATAATAAAAAATACAACCGGAGAAATCGTTTTTCAAATGGATAACGTTGAAGTTCCAAAACAATGGAGCCAGATTGCAACAGACATTTTAGCACAAAAGTATTTTCGTAAAGCTGGCGTTCCACAGCCTGACGGCAGTACAGGACGGGAAACCTCCATCAGGCAAGTCGCTCATAGAATGGCTCACTGCTGGCGGGTTTGGGGCGAAAGAAATAATTATTTTGCAACTCAGAAAGATGCACAAACCTTTTACGAGGAATTGATTTATACAATTTTAAACCAGGCCTGCGTACCGAATTCGCCGCAATGGTTCAACACAGGTTTGCACGAAGTTTATGGGATTACCGGAAAACCACAAGGGCATTATTTTGTTGATGGGAAAGATGGAATTTTGAAAAAATCTACTTCTGCTTATGAGCGGCCACAACCTCACGCGTGCTTCATCCTAAGCGTAGAAGATGATTTGGTAAATGATGGTGGCATTATGGATCTGTGGGTTCGCGAAGCAAGGATTTTTAAATATGGAAGTGGCGTGGGAACCAATTTCAGTTCTATTCGTGGCGAAGGCGAAAAACTCAGTGGCGGCGGTACTTCCAGTGGACTTATGAGTTTCCTAAAAATCGGTGATCGTGCTGCAGGCGCGATAAAAAGTGGGGGAACAACGAGGCGCGCTGCAAAAATGGTTTGTCTTGATATTGACCATCCCGAAATTGAAACTTTTGTAAACTGGAAAGTTGAGGAGGAGAAAAAAGTAGCTGCCTTAATTGCTGCCGGTTATCCAAGCGATTATGAAGGCGAAGCATACAAAACAGTAAGCGGACAAAATAGTAATAATTCTGTTCGTATCTCAAACGATTTTTTTCATGCTTTAGAAAAAGATATTGATTGGGAACTAAAAGCGAGAAGCGACGGCAGAACCATGAAAAAAGTAAAAGCCAAAAAATTATGGGATGAGATCACATTTGCCGCATGGGCTTGTGCTGATCCGGGGACACAATATGATACTACCATAAATGAATGGCATACTTGCCCCGAAGGCGGAAGAATCAGAGCCAGCAACCCCTGTAGCGAGTATATGTTTTTGGATAATACCGCCTGCAACCTTGCCTCGGTAAATCTTCGAAAATTTTTTAACGAAGATGACAATATATTTGACGTTCCGGGATTTGAATATACCGTTCGTTTATGGACAACCGTTTTGGAAATTTCTGTTTTGATGGCACAATTTCCAAGTAAGGAAGTAGCTCAATTGAGTTATGATTACCGGACTTTAGGATTGGGTTTTGCAAATCTTGGAAGCATGTTGATGGTAAGCGGAATTCCTTATGATAGTGATAAAGGCCGTGGAATTGCCGCAGCCATTACCGCAATCATGACGGGAATTGCTTATAAAACTTCAGCAGAACTTGCAGAAAATTTGGGCACTTTTAGCAGGTATGAAGAAAATAAAAATCACATGCTTCGTGTAATGCACAATCACCGCGCCGCCGCTTACGACGCAATGGATGCGTACGAAGGAATTGAAATAAAACCACAGGGAATAAACGCAAAAGACTGCCCTGATTATTTGCTGAAAGCGGCTACCAAAGCTTGGGACGATGCAGTGATGCTCGGTGAAAAATATGGTTATAGAAATGCGCAAACTACCGTAATTGCACCAACAGGAACAATCGGTTTGGTGATGGATTGCGATACAACCGGTGTGGAACCTGATTTTGCTCTGGTGAAATTTAAAAAATTAAGTGGTGGAGGTTATTTTAAAATTATTAACCAAAGTGTGCCGCAGGCTTTACGCAATTTGAAATATTCAGAAAATGAAATTGAAGAAATTGTGAATTATGCAAAAGGTCATGCTTCATTAAAAAATGCGCCGCACATAAATTTTGAGTCTCTTGCTAAAAAAGGATTTACACCAAACGAAATTATTAAATTAGAAGCCGCATTGCCAACCGCTTTTGAAATTGGTTTTGTTTTCAATGCTTTCAATTTAGGTGAGGAATGTTTGCAACGCCTGGGTTTTAAAGCAGAAGATTACAACAATTTTGAATGGAGTTTATTGGAAGCATTGGGCTTTACAGACAAACAAATTGAAGAAGCGAATACTTTTATCTGTGGCACGATGACCGTGGAAGGTGCGCCCTATTTAAAAGAAGAACATTTACCTGTATTTGACTGCGCTAATAAATGCGGTAACATCGGCAAAAGATATATTCATTATAGCGGCCACATTCGTATGATGGCAGCTGCTCAGCCTTTTTTAAGTGGTGCAATTTCCAAAACAATTAATCTGCCAAATGAAGGAACTATTGAAGAAATTGCAGATGCTTATTTAATGAGTTGGAAACTCGGCTTAAAAGCATGTGCACTTTACCGTGATGGTTCAAAATTATCGCAACCATTAAGCAATAAAAGCGATAAGAAAAAGAAAAATGCGGAAGAATCAGAATCCGAAACTATTGAACAGCAACACGAAACAGCGCTTGTAAATATGGGCCAGTTAACGATCGACGATCTTTTGGAAGAAGTAAATAAAAGAGTTCAAAATAGTGAGGACACAGCATTAAAGCGTCAACTGGCCATGATCGTTGAACGTAGAACTTTACCTGCCAAACGCTTCGGCTTTACACAAAAAGCAAAAATAAATGGCCAGGCTATATTTCTTAGAACCGGCGAATACAGTGATGGAACCTTAGGAGAAATTTTTATTGATATGGCAAAAGAAGGCGCGACAATGCGCAGTATGCTCAATTGCTTTGCAATAGCCATTTCTATCGGTTTGCAATACGGCGTTCCGCTCGAAGAATTTGTAGAAAAATTTGTATTTACGCGCTTTGAGCCGTCCGGAATGGTAGAGCATCCAAACATTAAAACCACCACTTCTATTATTGACTTTATGTTCCGCGCTTTAGCTTATGAATATCTCGGAAGAAATGATTTGGTTCATGTTTTAGATAAACCGGAAGTAGAAAATTTGGGCAATGAATCATGGGATCAAAACACTCCTACCATTGGGGATCGCATTCCGGAGCTGAGTGAAATAAGAGTTACGGGCTCAACTAACGGTAAGGCACTTACGCAAAAATCCTACAACGCTAACCATGCAAAAAAAGAAAGCCAGGATTTGGATGCCGTAAACAGAGCAGCAAAAAATATGCAGGGCGATGCACCGGCCTGTAACACTTGCGGACACATAACCATTCGCAGCGGCACTTGTTACAAATGTTTGAACTGTGGCACCAGCATGGGTTGCAGTTAAAACATTTCAAATGAAAAACATTAAAAAACCATCTTGAGAAAGATGGTTTTTTAATTATTCTAAAATTTCAAAAAGATTTAACCAAAAAATATTTGGCCGATAAATTTTGGCAACGCAACTTTGCGCCAGTTCTTTGTGATTCACTTATCAAGAAAGGCAGAGGGATATGGCCCGATGACGCCTTAGCAACCTAAAATGGTTTTAAAAACATTAAAAGGTGCTAACTCCATTCCGACAAATCGGAACAGATAAGACAGACTCAAGTTTTAACAAAAACCCTCTGCCGGTTAAAATATATTAACTCATCTGATCTGTCGGATGAGTTTTTTTTTGTGGCGAACTTACAGAAAACTTTCACCTGCCTTTTTAAGATTTGAAAAGAGAAATTGAAAAATAAAATTGAAAATATCATTAATGAGAAACGGTTTTTCATAAAACATTGAAAAAAATCGTTACAGTTTTAGTGCAAAAAATAAAATAAAAAATGGAAACTCATAGGAAATTGGTGTTAGGAATTTTTGGATTTGGCGTTGTCGGCGAAGGACTTTACAAAGTACTAAATAAAACCCCCTCCCTTAATGCAACGATTAAAAAAGTATGTATAAAAAATAGTTACAAAAAAAGAAATGCATCTGCCGAATTATTTACAGCAGACAAACAAATTTTGCTAAATGATCCCGAAATAAATGTAATCGTTGAATTAATAGACGATGCAGATGCAGCTTATGAAATCGTACAAACCGCTTTTTTAAATGGCAAATCTGTAGTGAGCGCTAATAAAAAAATGATTGCAGAGCATTTGTCTCAATTGTTGGAATTAGAAAAAAAAACCGGTGCTTCATTTCTCTATGAAGCGGCTTGCTGCGCTTCGATTCCTGTGATCAGGAATTTGGAGGAATATTATGATAACGATCTTTTGCATTCCATCAATGCGGTGGTAAATGGTTCCACCAATTATATTCTTACAAAAATGTTTGAAGAAAAACTTTCCTTTAAAAACGCTTTGCTGCAGGCACAGCAACTTGGCTTTGCAGAAAGTAATCCTGTGCTGGATGTTGAAGGATTTGACGCATTAAATAAATGGACTTTTTTATTGACACACGCGTATGGAATTTTGCCCAAAAAAGATGGGATCGTTTTCACCGGAATACAAAGTATTACCGCTGAAGATGCACAGCAGGCCGAGAAAAAAGATTGCGTGATAAAATTGGTAGCATCTGCAAAAAAATTAAAGAATGGAAAAGTAGCGGCTTTTGTGTTGCCTCAATTTGTAAAAAAAGATGATCAACTGGCGTTTATTAAAAATGAATACAATGGAGTAGTTATTGAAAGTTCGTTTGCGGATAAACAATTTTTTTATGGAAAAGGCGCGGGAAGTTTGCCAACTGCATCGGCTGTATTGAGCGATATATCTGCATTGCGCTACAATTATAAATATGAATATAAAAAGTTGAATTACCATCAACCCAATCAACTTACAAACGACTTTTATGTAAAAACATATATTGGATTTACCGATTGGAATCACATCCGCAAAGATGATTTTGAAAGTATCGAAGAATGGCATTCCAATGAACAAATTAATTATCTGGTTGGAATTATTCATTTCGAAAAATTGCAGAAAAGCGATTGGTGGAAAAAAAATAATGTATCGCTGATCCTTACGGCTGATCCGATTATTGAATCGCTGGATGTTGTAAAATTGAAAAAAAGAAGCCTTGAGCTTGCAGGTTTCTCGGGAGGATATAGCTTGTCTTAAAAGAAAGAATCTTGATTATTTGTTTGTTTACTGTGGACGATTGATTGACGAGTTAAAAGAAAATAAATAGTATCAGATAAATTTTCCCATTCACAAAACACAAGCCAGCGCCACTCTTTCTCCATCCATTGCAGCGCTTACAATTCCTCCCGCATAACCAGCTCCTTCGCCACAAGGAAATAAATTTTTTAGCTGCGGATGATGCAATAATTTTTCATCGCGTGGAATTCGTACCGTAGAAGAAGTACGGCTTTCTGTCGCAACCAAAATTGCTTCGTTTGTAAAATACCCATGATGCTTATGTTTCGGGGGCATTTTTTTTGCAAATAATTTCAATGCAGTTTTCAATCTGACCTGAATAAATGCCGGTAAAACGTCTTTCAATAAGGCAGATTCTACTCCCGGTAAATAAGAACATTTTGGCAATGAAGCAGAAAATTTTTCTTCGGTAAAATCAACCATCCTTTGTGCCGGAGCAACAAATTTTCCACCTCCTACTTCAAAAGCTTTTTGCTCTACTTCTTTTTGAAAATCCATCATTAATAACGGAGATCTGAAATCACTTTTCGTTTTATTTTTTTCTACAGAATTGTATTTTATTATGTCTTCAATTTCAACTTGAACAACCATCCCACTGTTTGCAAAAGGATTGTTTCTTTTTGACGGGCTCCAGCCGTTTACCACCAATTCATTTTCGTTTGTAGACGCAGGGGCAATAATACCTCCGGGGCACATGCAAAAAGAAAAAACGCCCCTTCCTTCTACCTGTTCAACAAGGCTATAGGAAGCTGGCCGAAGTAAATTAGTTTCAGAATATTGTTGTCCATATTGAATGGTATTGATCAATTCCTGCGGATGTTCAATTCTCACTCCAAGTGCAAAACCTTTTGCATTTATTTCTATATTTTTTTCATTTAATAAAATAAAAATATCTCTTGCAGAATGCCCGGTTGCAAGAATAAAAGAATTTCCAGAGAAAAGATCCCCATCAGCAGTTTTTACCGATTTTATTTTATCTTTTTCAATAATAAAATCAACTACTTTTTTTTCAAAATGAAATTCGCCACCGTAATCTAATATTCGTGTACGCATGGCCGTAATAATGGCCGGAAGCTTATTCGTTCCGATATGTGGATGTGCATCGTATAAAATATTTTCATCAGCACCAAAATGAACAAAAAGATTTAAGATCCGATCAATATCGCCACGCTTCGTACTCCTCGTGTATAATTTCCCATCGCTGTAAGTGCCCGCGCCGCCTTCACCAAAACAATAATTACTTTCAGGATTGATAATACCTTCTTTATTCAAAACAGCAAGGTCTCTTCTTCTTGCTCTTACTTCCTTTCCTCTTTCAAGAATAACCGGTTTTACCCCCATCTCAATCAATTGCAAAGCTGCAAAAATTCCCGCTGGTCCGCCACCAATAATGATTACTTTTCTGGCAGCATTACTTACTGCTTTAAAATCAAATTGCTGTAAATTTCTTTGATAAAAAGGTTCATTGATAAACGCATTAACGGTCAGATTGATCCATACGATTTTTCCTCTTGCATCAATAGATCTTTTCAACAAATGATATCCGGAAATTTCAGTAATTTTTTTACCGGAAGCTTTTGCGATATGTTCTTTTATTGCAGCATCGTCAACCGCATCCCGGGGAAGAAGTTTGAGAGAAAATTTTTGTTGCATAATTTCAGCGCCAGGTTTTTATCCTGAAAACTTATTAGATGAAACTTTTAAAATGGAAGATCGTCAATTGCCTGATCGGACGAAGAAGTAAAAGTATCCAATGGTTCCAGATGATCGTTGTCCGGAATTTCATTTTTTCCGGGTTGCAATATTTGTTCAATGCGCCATGCATCCAGGTTGTTAAAATAAGAAACGCGGCCATCTTTTTCCCATTTGCTTCCCCGGATATTGAAATGCACTTTTATTTCATCGCCTACATTTACGCGGTCTATAATTCCGGTACGATCCTGCACGCACTGGAATTTGATAAAATTTGTAATTAATTTTCCATTAATATCTTCAGATTTTTCTACCACAAACTCTCTTGTTTTAAAAGATTCAGTACGCTGCATGGTATCAAATTTTATTAATAATTTTCCTGTTAATTCATAACTCATAGTAATTCATTTTTTTTCAAAGGTAAAGCCATTGTTATTAAAGATGTTGAGTTGAATCAGAATATCAAAAAATGTTTTACACATTTAAATAATCAACTAAAATTTATTATTTTTAGAATCCGGAAGAGAAAAAATAATTTTTAAATCTTTAAAAAACAGCCCTTATTCCTCTTAAAGCAATGCAGGTGCACCTTTTAAAATCCGATAAAATTTGAAAATGATTTTTATTTCTTTTTTTACCAATAAGAATTAATTTTTACTGCAAAAAATCACAGAATAAAAAATTTTTTTTTCAACAAATTCTTTTGATATTCGCTGTGTTGTTGAAAAAAATTCTTACAAATAAATTTTGTTTCAATTTTTGAAGATTCCCACAGAAAACACTTTTCTAAAAACAAATAAAACGGCTTACAGAAAATAATGGATAATGCTTGCGAAACAGTTTGGAGTAATTGTCTCAATATAATTAAAGATATCGTTGAGTGGCAACACTACAAAACATGGTTCGAGCCAATCAAACCTGTGCTGCTGAAAGAAAATATTTTGACGATCCAGGTGCCTAGTCAGTTTTTTTATGAGTATATTGAGGAGCATTATGTGAACCTGCTGGCAAAAACGCTCAAAAGAGAATTGGGTAAAAATGCAAGGCTTGAATATCGCATAATGGTGGACAGCGGTAATAGTAAAAATAAACCGGTGATGATGGATGTGCCCGGGCATGGTTACAAATCGTATTCAAACAATGAAATGGATTTTCCTTTAGTTATAACCAATCCTGTTAAGAACCCTTTCGTAATTCCGGGACTTAAAAAGATGCAGATTGATCCGCAGCTAAATCCATCTTATACTTTCGATTCGTACATTGAAGGAAATTGTAATCGCGTGGCTCGCCGCGCAGGGAAAACGGTTGCTGAAAAACCCGGGACAACTTCGTTTAATCCGCTGGTCATTTATGGTGGCGTTGGCTTAGGGAAAACGCACCTTGCTCAGGCCATTGGAAATGAAGTTAAAAACATTCATGCCAATAAAGTGGTTTTGTATGTGAGTTCCGAAAAATTTATCAACCAGTTTGTAGATCACGGAAGAAATAATGCGATCAATGATTTCATACATTTTTATCAACTGATTGATGTTTTAATTATTGACGATGTTCAGTTTTTTAACCGCGCCGAAAAATCACAAGATGCATTCTTTGCTATTTTCAATCACCTTCATCAGAGCGGCAAACAATTAATATTAACGACTGATAAACCTCCCAAGGATCTTGAAGGTGTTCAGGAAAGACTGCTTAGCCGTTTTCGCTGGGGATTAAGTGCCGATCTGCAGATTCCGGATTATGAAACCAAGATTGAAATTTTGGAAAGAAAAATGAAGAATGACGGTTTGGAAATGCCGAAGGAAGTGGTAAAATACATTGCTTATAATATTCAAAATAATATTCGTGAGCTGGAAGGTGCATTGATCTCGCTGCTGGCGCAATCTTCCTTAAATAAAAGAGAAATCGATTTAGATCTTGCTAAAAAAGTTTTAAGAAATTTCATCAAATCTTCTTCAAAAGAAATTACGATAGATACGATTCAGAAAATGGTGTGTGATTATTTTGATGTGCCTTACGAAAAATTATTACAAAAGACCCGGAAGCGCGAAATCGTGCAGGCACGCCAGATCACGATGTTTCTTGCTAAAGCGTTTACAAAAAATTCTTTAAAAACAATCGGTGAGCATTTTGGCGGCCGCGATCATACTACCGTAATTCATAGTTGCCAAACAGTGAAAGATCTGATGGATACCGATATTTTATTCAAAGAAAGTGTGATCGAACTTCAACAAAAAGTACAGTTAGCTGCGATGTAATTTTTAATGTATCAGGTTTGAAGATTAGATTAGTATTCTTTTTAAGAAATAGAATTGAGGCTATTTGTTTGTTTACTGTTGGATATTCATTTGTAGCGTAATAAAATTTAATCAATTAAACCATACATGAGCTCAAAAAAAATTCTAATCTGCTTTACTCTATTTTTTGTAACCAGTTTTTCTTCATTTGCCCAGGTAAAAAAAGAAAGTACTTCTATAAAAGTCGATATCAGCAAAGACACAATAGTCAATTTCAAAAAACCACAAAAATCAGTAATACATGGCAGTGTAACCGTTGAAGGCAAACGAATTAATTATGATGCAACGGCTGGTACATTAATTCTTAAAAATAAACTCGATTCGCCGACGATCAGCATGTCTTACATTTCTTATTTTAAGAGCGATGAAAATCCGTCTCAAAGACCGATCACTTTTATTTATAATGGTGGGCCGGGAAGCGCTACAATCTGGCTTCACATGGGAGCATGGGGGCCGCAAAGAGTTTTTATAAATGATACAACAAGAACTAAAGCTCCATACAAAACTGTAAACAATGATTATAGTCTTTTAGATGCCAGCGACCTCGTTTTTATTGATGCTCCCGGCACAGGTTTTGGCGAAGTAATTACCAAAGAAATGGGCGGCACAGGAGAAGGGAAAGATTTTTTTGGAATTGATCAGGATGCCCGCGCTTTCGAAGATTTTATAACCCAGTTCCTTTCTGAAACCAATCGTTGGAATTCGCCGAAATACTTATTTGGCGAGAGTTACGGTACATTTCGCTCTGCAATCGTTGCCAATCTTTTGCAAAATAATGGAGTTGGTTTAAATGGAGTGATTCTCCTTTCGCAATTATTAACTTATGAGAACATGAGTGACATTGCTAATGATCATCCCGGCAATGATTTGCCTTATAAACTTGCTCTGCCTTCTTTCGCCGCAGTAGCATGGTATCATCACAAGATTGCAAATGCTCCGGCAAAACTTGAACCTTTTTTAAAAGAAGTAGAGCATTTTGCAATGAATGATTATGCGCTTGCATTGAACAAAGGATCATTGCTCGATTCTGTGGCTTTCAATTCAATTGCAGAAAAATTACACAATTATATCGGGCTGCCTGTAGATTATATTAAAAAAGCAAACTTACGAGTGAACGGCCCTCAGTTTGAACAGGAATTGCTTGGAAAAAATAATGAAATTACCGGTCGTCTGGATGCACGATTTTCAGGAAGCGCTATGGATCCGCTTAGCGAATATGCAGAGTATGACCCGATGGATTCCTATATTGATGCGGCTTTCACAGCGACATTTAATAATTATGTACGAACAGAATTAAAATTTGGAAAGGGAATGAAATACAAAACGTTTGGTGATGTTGGGCCCTGGGATATGAAGCGAAAAGGCTATGTCGGTTTTCCAAATGTCATGAACGATCTTGCTCATGCGATGATCTATAATCCTGATTTGAAAGTGATGTTGAATATGGGATATTTTGATCTGGGAACACCTTATTTTGAAGGCCTTTATGAAATGCAACATCTTCCAATGCCTAATTCTTTGCAGAAAAATATTGAGTATGATTTTTATAATTCTGGGCACATGGTTTATCTGCATCCGGAATCTTTGAAACAATTGCACGATAACGTGGCAAAATTTATTGACTCTACGCTTCAATAAAAATAAAAAAAAGAAATTCTGTTCAGTACTTCTTTTCATTTTTCAACAAAAGGATCAACGAAAAAATTTACCTGACTCTTCATTGATCCTTTTACTGTTTCATCTATTAATAAAACAAGAATCTGATTTATTTGTTTGTTTACTACATTAAAAAATGTAAACAATAATTCTTAATAATCATAATCCCTTCTAGCCGCATTCCACCTGATTCCGATATTAAAAACACTGGAATTATTAAGCCCCGTATATTTTCGATAAAGTAAATTGCCATCAATAAAAAGATTTTCGCTGAGCTCATAAGACAGTGTCAGCGAAGCATTCAGGCATTTCACTTTACGGCCGCTTCCAACAAAATAACCAAAATTACTGGTACGTGATGTATATAATTCAAAAGGGTCGCTTCCAAAATTTATTCCCGCAGAATCCAATCCCTGGTAATAATAAATCATTCTTGCGTCCACATACCATTTTGGCGCAGGTTGATATTTCAAATCACCGATCCATTCCTGGAAGCTGGCGCCAAGCGGATGCGCCAAAGGCTGGTTGTAATGCGTATAATTGGCAACGGAATCATAATGCGAATATGTAAAAGGCCTTACCCTGTTGGATTCCAACTGCAGATCTAAATTATTTATTTTAAAGGCATCAATATATTTTGCACCCAATTGATAGCCATATTTATTAGCCCAATAACCATTTCCTTTTGCGATTTCATGAACGAGGAATTCATCTAAAAGTAATTGCCCATAAAACTGCAAATGATGTACCGCATTGGCTTTGAAGTCAATGCCAGCAACCGCGTTATCAGGACTTCCAACTGTTCCTTCAATGTGGCGCAAGAAAATAATTGGATTCAAATATTCAAAATCAAACCGGTTTTTTCTTCCAAAAATGACGCCTTCAAATAAACCGACATTCAGCCATTTTGTGACGTTCATACTCAAATGATGCATCGCTGCATATTTTCTATCCAATAAATTCGCACCGGTTTTTGAATATTGAGGCATCAATTCCATGAAAAGGTTTTCATAATCGAACTTCCAGATTTTTGTATTCAGTTTCAGAAACAAATAACTGTCGCCATTATTATCTAAGAAAAGACTTCTGTATCCATTGCCAATAAAATTTTTATCGTAGCCAAATTGGACATCAATATATTTGGTCACATTAAAAGTAACATAACCACGGCCATCAAAATAATCGTAACCATTCTTTTTAAATTTTTTGTAGAAACCTACGCCAGGAACAGCATTCAACGTGGTAACACGGTCTTGAAAAAATGAAGGGCCGCGTTCCTGGTTATCAGTTATGGTTGTAGAAAATCCGATTTTATTGGCGATTCGCCCGCGCAATGTGACGCCACGTTTATTGTAATAAAGATTTTGATCATTGCCCGATTCTGCGCCAATCTGAAGATTAATAACTGGATTCACCACAAGAAAAAAATCTTTTGTATTTACTTCTATAAGATTAGGTTTGGTAACATAAAAAGTTTTTAAAATCGGATTTTTGCTTAAAAAAGTTTCTTTAGATCCGCTATACCATTCTGAGTTATCCATGTATAGAGAATGCAAATTATATTCATCCACGCGGGATAAATAACTGCCGGCGTTTTCTCCCTGTGTGCTTGCTTCCAGCGAATCGTTTCCACGATTGATGCTATCGATATATTCCGCTTCCTGCACGATAGTTCTGCGGCTATAAGGTTTTAAAGTGGAATAGTTAATATCAGTATTTTTTCCTTGTTTTATTTCCATTCTATCGATGAAATGATATTCTTTCGAACCTTCAGGAAGGTAAGTCGTTTGTGCAAAAATGGTTATCGGGTAAAAAAATACGGCGAGAGTAATAACTCTTTTTATAATTTGCATAGAGTTGTTCATTATTATTTAACTTTCAAGATATGCAAAATTATCTTTTAAAAAATATATCCGTTGTAAATGAAAATAATATTTCTGAAAAAGATGTTTATATAAAAAACGGGCGAATAGAAAGAATTGGAAATGGCTTTAAAGTAACAGAAAAAGCGACTGAAATTAATGGCGAAGGAAAACATTTATTCCCCGGCGCGATTGACGATCAGGTGCATTTTCGAGAACCCGGATTAACGCATAAAGCAACTATTTATACAGAAAGCAAAGCAGCGGTTGCAGGCGGAGTCACTTCTTTCATGGAAATGCCAAATACAATCCCCAACGCACTTACAGAAGATTTGTTGGAAGAAAAATACGCAATTGGAAAACAGTTTTCCCTGGCTAATTATTCTTTTTTTATGGGTGTCAGCAACACCAATGCTGATGAAGTCTTGAAAATGAATAAAAGAAAAAATGAAGTTTGTGGTGTAAAGATTTTTATGGGATCGAGCACCGGAAATATGCTGGTTGACAGCGAGCCAGCCCTCCATAAAATTTTTAGCGAAAGTGAATTGCTGATTGCTACACATTGCGAGGATGAAAAAATTGTTAAAGAAAATTATAAGAATTTAAAAAGTATTAAATCCGTTCTTTCTCCCTCTGATCATCCAATCATCAGGAATGAAAATGCCTGTTATACATCTTCTTCATTCGCGGTTTCTTTAGCTAAAAAATATAACAGCCGTTTGCATATTCTGCATATTACTACGGAAAAAGAATTAAAACTCTTTACCAATAAAATTCCCTTAAAGGAAAAAAGAATTACTGCCGAAGTATGCGTTCATCATTTACATTTCACGGCTAATGATTATGAAAAATTAGGCTATTTAATAAAATGTAATCCGGCAATAAAAGAATCAAAAAATAAAGAAGCCATCTGGAAAGGCTTACTGGACAACCATTTGGACGTGATCGCAACCGATCATGCGCCCCATACTTTCGAAGAAAAACAGCCGCCTTATGAACACGCGCATTCAGGCTTGCCATTGGTTCAACATTCTTTATTGATGATGTTACATTATTACAGAGAAGGAAAAATTTCTTTGGAAAAAATTGCAGAAAAAATGAGCCATGCGGTTGCCGATTGTTTTAGAATAAAAGATCGTGGCTACATTCGTGAAGGGTATTTTGCTGATTTAGTTATTGCTGATTTGAACAAAACAACAACCGTAAAAAAAGAAAATCTTTTATATAAGTGCGGCTGGAGCCCATTGGAAGGCCTAACATTTCCGGCGGAAATAACGAATACTTTTGTAAATGGAAATTGTGTTTATCAAAAAGATATTTATGGAAAAATGTTATTTGATGAATCTATAAAAGGACAAAGATTATTATTTAAAACCGGCTACTGACCGATTACCAATGAGATATTCAATTATATAGGCTTTCTCTTATCGTTGTCAACTGTCAGTCGTCAATAAACGAATTAGCTAATTAATCAACAAATCAATTAATGGAAACAGACAAAACCACCTTACAAGACCTTTCCATTTTCAATCATGAAGATGAATTTTCTGTTTTCAATAAAATGAATTTAACGAGAACCACCGGCGGACGTGAAAAATTAAGACAGATTTTTAACCATTCCCTCAATGATATTGATTCGATAAAAAACGTTCAGAAGACTTTAAAACTAATACTTGAAAAACGTGACCAGTGGCCGCTTTTCGTAAGTAACGGCTCCGTATTGATGATCTATAAATTTTATGAAAGCACCATTGACGAACCACCGTCAAGGCCCTCGCCGATAACAGCTTATTTATATAAATTACTCCATGGTCCCGATTTTTCGTTGACAAAATATTCAATGGGACATGCATTCGATTTTATAAAAGGAATGCAGCAAATTGTTAGTGTTTTTTTAAATGATGAAGCGCCTTTGAATTTCAAAAAAACTTTACAAAAAGCACAGGTTCTTATCGAAAGACATCAATTTCAAAGTATTTTTAATAAAGAAAAATCTGCTGATTTTTCTAATCATGAAATGCTTTCATTTGCCTATTTTATCCGATATCATTACAAACAATATTTTTTGGACCTGATTGATATTTATTCTCAATTGGATGCCTGGTACGGGATGGCGATGGCAGTAAACGAACTTAATTTGTCATTTCCTGTTTTTATTTCTTCTGACGAACCGGTTTTGAAGGCAAAACAATTGTATCATATTTTATTACCAGATCCGGTTGCTTATGATATTGAATTGAACCAAAACCACAATTTTGTTTTCCTAACCGGCGCAAACATGGCGGGCAAAAGCACGTTTATAAAAGCGATTGGAAGTTCGGTTTTTTTAGCGCATATCGGGATGGGAATTCCTGCAGAAAATATGGAACTCTCTTTGTTTGACGGCTTACTGAGCAACATCAATGTGGAAGATAATATTTCTAAAGGCGAAAGTTATTTTTACAACGAAGTGCAGCGCGTAAAAAAGACCATTATAAAAGTAAATGACGGAAGAAAATGGCTGATATTAATTGACGAATTATTTAAAGGAACAAATGTTCAGGATGCGATGAAATGCAGTACGGTAGTGGTTGAAGGGCTAATTAAAATAAAACGTTCACTGTTTATTTTATCAACTCACCTGTATGAAATAAGTGAGAATTTAAAAGGTTATTCAAACATAGATTTTAAATATTTTGAAACCGAAATCACTGATGAAAAACTGATTTTTAACTATCAGTTAAAAGAAGGCGTGAGCAACGACAGGCTTGGGTATTTAATTTTGAAAAAAGAAAAAGTGATTGAATTGCTGGAAGGATTGTAAATAGAAAAGCCGCAACATTTTTATTATCATTTGCAGAAAAATACTTCAGAGATTTTTCACTGAAAAAATAAACAAATAATTTTCCATTTCATTTCCGTGCTATTTTCATTAATTTCATTGCTGATAATTTTCATTCATGTTAGTCAAAACTTTTGGCATCGCTGTTTATGGGGTTGAGGCAATCACAATTACGGTAGAAGTAAATGTGAGCACCACAAAATTCACTTCAATTGAGTGAGCAATTGGAAAAATGCGGAAAAATTAACTGATTATGTGATCATGGGCGAGGGCGCTTTGCCAATCGCAATACAAGCAAGAAAAGAAGGTTTTAAAGGATTAATCCTCCCAAAAGAAAATGCGTGCGAAGCCGCGATGGTAACAATCTGCATGTTTATGGCGCTGGACACATCAATGAAGTGATTGATTTTTTTATTGATGAAAATTCTATTCAGCCAACGATCGTAAACACGCGTGAAGAATTAGCGAATGGGCAAAGTGATTATGAAGTAGGTTTTTGCGATGTAAAAGGACAGGAAAATATAAAACCTGCATTGGAAATAGCTGCAGCCGGCGGACATAATGCGATTTTGATCGGTCCGACAGGCGCCAGTAAAACCATGCTGGCAGATTTTCTTTCAAGTTTTATCCTGATCGAGTCTATGAATCCCTGCCCATGCGGATATTACAACCATCCCGAAAAAGAATGCAGTTGCCCTCCCGGCACCGTTCAAAAATATTTGAAAAAGATTTCCTGGCCGTTGCTCGACCGGATTGACCTTCACGTAGAAGTATCGCCGGTTCCATTTAATGAGTATCATCTAGGCAATAACAGTAAGCCAACAAATATTAAGAATTCCTGTTTCTTAATTTTGTGAAATTCCACAAGCTTGGCAGAAGCGCCAATCATTTAATTTTGCCCAATGAAAATTTTATTATCATATTTAAAACCTTATAAATGGTTGATTGCTTTGGCGCTTTTTCTTGCGGCAATGAACCAGGTATTTTCATTATTTGCTCCGTGGATCTCAGGTAGGATTCTTGATCTGTTTGCAAATCACCCGCACGTTTTTCCTGATAAAACTCCAAGAAATCAGAGTGAATTCTTTTTTGGAAAAGGGGCTTATCATGGCTTACTGTTTTTTCTGATGCTGTTAATCGGAACAGCAATGGTAAGCCGCATTGCAAAAGCGTTTCAGGACTATTTTGGAAACGTACTTGTTCAAAAATTTGGCGCTACTATTTTTACAGATGGCCTCAAGCACAGTATGCGACTGCCTTACCAGGATTTTGAAGATCAGAGCAGCGGTGAAACTTTGTCCATTTTAACCAAAGTACGTGCAGATACTGAAAAGTTTATCACCAACTTTATAAATGTTTTTTTTATCATCATAGTTAGTATTGTTTTCGTTTCAATCTATGCATTTCGGCTTAATTGGATTATAATGCCGGTATATGTAGTCGGTATTGCCTTTATTGCTGTTGTTACAAGTTTGCTCAGCAAAAAAATAAAAATTATTCAAAAAACGATTGTGACCGAAACCAATTCTTTAGCAGGTTCTACGACCGAATCTTTACGAAATATTGAACTGGTTAAAAGTCTTGGATTAACGAACCAGGAAGTAAACAGGCTTAACAATAACACCTTCAAAATTTTGAATCTTGAACTCCGTAAGGTAAAAAGCATTCGCACCTTAAGTTTTATACAAGGCACAATGGTTAATTTTCTGCAACAGGTAATTACTTTCACTTTGTTGTGGTTAATTTTTAAAAATTCAATCACTCCCGGACAATATCTCTCTTTAACGTTTTACAGTTTTTTTCTTTTTGGACCGATGCAGGAAATAGGCAATATAATTATTTCTTACAGGGAGGCTGAAGCTTCGTTAGGAAACTTTCACAATCTCATGTCCAAAGCGCCGGAAATAAAACCATCCAGCCCCAAAATTCTAAAAAACATTGAATCTCTCGAATTTAAAAACGTAAAATTCAAACATAAATCTGCTCAATTACCCGCTCTCTCTGATATCAGTTTTGATGTAAGAAAAGGAGAAACGATCGCCTTCGTTGGCCCTTCCGGTTCAGGTAAAACGACATTAGTCAAATTGTTAGTTGGATTATATATTCCGCAACAGGGCGAAATTTTATATAATCATATTAACCGGGAAGACATAGATTTTGATATTTTAAGAACGCAGATTGGTTTTGTAACTCAGGATACGCAACTATTTGCTGGAACTATAAGAGAAAATTTACTCTTTGTAAATCCTTCGGCAACTGATAAAGAAATGTTAGAGGTACTGAAAAAGGCGGCATGCAATACATTAATGGCGAGAGCTGATAAAGGCTTGGATACTTTAATTGGAGAAGGAGGCGTAAAGGTTTCCGGCGGAGAAAAACAGCGTCTGTCCATTGCAAGAGCGCTTTTGCGCAATCCGCATCTATTGATTTTTGATGAAGCGACTTCTTCTTTGGATTCATTAACGGAAGAAGAAATTACCAATACAATAAAAAATGTTTCTTCTCAAAGAGAACAGATCACAATTTTAATCGCCCACCGGTTAAGTACGATTATGCACGCCGACAAAATTTATGTTTTAGAAAAAGGTGAGATAATAGAAACCGGCAATCATCATGAATTACTTGAAAAAACCGGACTATATTACGCAATGTGGCGCCAGCAAATTGGCGAAAGAAAAAAATCTTCGATTCAGCCTGAATTAGCAAATTAAAAAGAGCCGCTTCGAATTTTATTGATGCTCAAAAACAAACTCTATTTAATTTTAATCATATTGAGTGATATTTATGCATAAATCTGCACTATTTGTTCATTTGCTACAAAAGACAAATAGTTCTTTTATAGAGAAAGGTGAACATGAATTTTAATATAACCATTAGCCTATCTGAAAAATTCAATTATCCCAATTTTAATTTCCTTTTTTGAAATTCAAATGTTACTTTTGCAGCCCTTTTAATATCTAAATGAAGGAGAGGTGCCTGAGTGGCCGAAAGGAACGGTTTGCTAAATCGTCGTACGGGTTAAACTGTACCGTGGGTTCGAATCCCACCCTCTCCGCGGTTCTTTCTTCATTTGTAAAAAGACTTTTCGGGGCGTAGCGTAGCCCGGTCATCGCGCCACATTTGGGATGTGGAGGTCGCAAGTTCGAATCTTGCCGCCCCGACAAAAAATCCTGAAAACCTTTGTTATAAAGGTTTCCAGGATTTTTAGCTTTGTACCTACTTCTTGTTAAGTCTCTTTTTTCTGAGTACAAAATCAAATTGATTTTTTCAGGCAATCGGCAATCGAATCATAAATTCGGTTCCTTCCTTTTCTTTACTTTCCACTTTTAATTCTCCTCCATGAGCTTTTATAATATCATATGCCAATGATAATCCCAATCCGGTTCCTTCACCTGTTGGCTTTGTGGTAAAAAAAGGTTGAAATATTTTATCAATTATATTTGGTGTAATTCCATTGCCATTGTCTTTCACTCGGATTTCAACGCACCTTTCCAATTTTTTGGTACTTACCCAAACCGTTGGAACGTATTCCTGCCCTTCCGGATCAAGCTTCCTGCTTTCTGCTTTCTGCCTTTCGCCTTCTGAATAAAAAGCATTATTAAATAAATTTAAGAGCACCCTACCAATATCCTGTGGAATAATATTTATTTTGCCAATACTTTCATCAAAATTTGTTTTCATTGTTGCATTGAAGGATTTGTCTTTTGCCCTTAGCCCATGATAACTTAAGCGCAAATATTCATCTGCCAAAGTATTAATATCTGTTGGCTCTTTTTGGCCGCTGCCGCCGCGCGAATGCTGTAACATTCCTTTTACAATAGCATCGGCCCGCTTTCCATGATACATAATCTTTTCTTCATTGGCCTTAATGTCGTTTAATATTTCATCCTCTAACTGTTCATCTCTTTCTGCTTCAGGCTTTAAACGTACTGCTTTCAGTTCATCAACCAGTTCCGCGTTCACTTCAGAGAAATTGTTTACAAAATTTAAAGGATTTTGAATTTCATGAGCAATGCCGGCGGTAAGTTCTCCAAGAGACGCCAGTTTTTCTGATTGTATCAATTGTACCTGCGCCGATTTTAATTCGTTTAATGTGGTGTTCAAACTGTGGTTAGCTGCAGAAAGTGAAACATTTGATTCATCCAGTTCCTTCCGTGTCATCAAAAGGTCTTCTGTCATTCTGTTAAACGCACGGCCTAATTCGCCGATTTCATCTTTCCCGGGCCTTTTTATTCGTTGTGTCAAATCACCTTTGCCTACCCGTACCGCGGCATTTCGTAAAGCCAATAGGGGTATCGAAATAGTTTTTGCAAGCCAGAATCCAAGGATAATACCGATCAGAAGCACTATGCCGCTTGCTATTAATGAAGTTTCCCGGATTTTTCTTTCGCTTTGAACTATTTCTTTTGTTGTAAAAGCCAGCATAATTGAACCCGACATTACGGATGTAACAAAAGGTGCCTGTTTTACAATAATTGAATCGTTGGAGCTTATTGTAGGCTCAGGATGTTGATTTTCAGGGAAGGTTTTGAAAACAGAAAGTTCCACCTTGTAATTGGTATGATTATCATTCCATGTTGTATCGCTTTGAAGCATGCTTACAAACTTTAAACGCGGATCACCTTTTACAAATTCCATCGCCGTTTGTACGCCTTCATAATTTTGCTCTCTAATGGCAATCTTTACCCCCAAAGCCACGGTGTTCGCAAGGTTTTGTATCTCATTGCTATAATTTTTTAGCAATAATTTTCCCTGCTGCGCAGGGAAATAATAAAGCGTAAAAAAGGTAAACATCAAAACAATGCTCAGAACTGTGAGCCAGATTTTTGTTTTAAGATTGATGAGCATTTTTTGTGATTTTTAAATCGATGTCGCCCACGAATTGCACTAATTTTTACAAATGAACCATTCGATGGATTAATTGATTATTGAATCATTCTCCTAAATCAACTCATTAGCGCTATAATTTTTTCCCTTCCACCTGTATTGTTTTAATTTCGTCATTGGTCGCTACCTGATCTACAATGCCGATAGCGCCAGGATTTTGGGCAACAAAATTTTCTAATTCACTTGCTGAATTAAAAAAATTAGGCGCTGCTGCTTTTCCCTGAAATACAAGCGCAAGCCAAAATTTATTCAATTCATCTGAACTCATTCCATATATCGTTTCCGAAGTGTTTTTTCCGGCAGGAGTATTTGTCTTCATCAATGCAATGGTGATTTTAGTGCCACTGCGCCAGCGCTGTTGTTCGCCCATAAAAATGGATTTCAACTCAGAAAAATTTAATGAAGAAGGAGCACCCTTTTGGTTACTGATGACAGTGAGCGATGAAACCTGCGATGAAGCTGTGAACACGGAAAAAAGTAATAATACTACAAAAATGAACTTTGCAAAATCAAAGGGTTTATATCGTGCGATTCTTTTCATTTTATGATTAAAATCCTACAGCAAATTGAGCCGTAATAATATTTGTGTTTCCTTCCAGCTCTGATTTCTGATGTTGAAATTCTAACTTAACAACAGCAAGATAATTTATCTGGTAGCGCAAGCCGGCGATAACAGAAGTTGTATTATTTTTCGTAAAATAAATTTCTCCTCCTTGGTATTGGAGATCGTCCAGCCGGATGTAAGGAATAAATTTCTCTGAAACCTTATACCCTGCATAAAGATAGCCAGCAAGCGTGTTTTTAGAACCGGTAGTGTCGGTCTTATTAATACCAAGAGTCCCTTCGGTAAGCAGTTCAAATTTATTACCAAAATAGGCGACTGAACCGGTATAAAGGTTTTGATTCACTTTCCAGTTAATTATTTTACCCTCTACGGTTGCACCTTTGGAAACTGCATCATTATACCAGGAAATACCCAAATAAAGTTTATTCAGTGGCTTAATGTGAGCCGCTACTGTAACGGATTTGCGCGTATCGTTATCAGCCACTGGCGCTGAACCAAGCCCGTTTCCAATCACCACATCATAACCAAATTTGAGGCTCCCAAAATCATGCCCCTGTATGCTAATACCGGTGGTATGCAAGGGAATTATTTCTGCCGCAAAAAGCAATGGCCTTCCGATTGTTGGGTAAAAAACTCTGCCGTGATGATACGCGTTGTTCCAATAATTTATGGGCGTATGAATTTTCCCAAGAATCAGATTGTTGTTGCCTTGAAAGTTATATTTAATAATGAGCCGCTCAATACTTACAGAGAAATCCGTTGGCGAAGTGGGCGTATATTTAAAAACACTTTCTCCCAGGAAAGTGATGCGATCAGTAAGTTCAGAAGTGATAAAAAGATCCTGTTCATCAAAACCGAAAGAAGCCTTGTCATTTTGATAAGAAGTAAGAATATCAGCAAAGCCTTTGATCTGGGTGTTTTGAGCTGATACTGATAAAGAAAAAAGTATACAGAAAATTAACGGCAGTGAAAATAAAGGGAGGGCTATTGTTTTTCCTGATATCATAAAGAATTTATTGAAATAATTTTTATTGATATTAAAACTGCCGCAAATTGAATACCTAAAATTATTAAAAGAAAATCAAGATGATAAAAATATTTTCAGTGGCTCTTAAAAGCCCATTACAAGTTTATCTATGAAGAAAACAAAATTTCAGATTACTTGTTTGTATTCTATAATCTAAAAACATCAGTTTCCTCCTGTTTTTCTTTCAAAAAATTTTTAAGCGCTTCATCATTTTCAGAAATAGTTTCAGGCAAAGAAAAACACAAATAAAAAATGGAATTGCTTTTCGCAATGTCTAATTTTTCGTAATGAGTTTTAATCGCTAATTCGGCTGATAAAACTTCCTGCCTATAAACATTGGCTATGTCAGAAATCAAAATAAGTTGGCAAAATTCGATTACGGATTTAGTAAAATAATACAGATTAGGAGAATCAGTTTTTAAATGAATTTTCCCGCCAGGTTTTAAAATCTGCTGGTACAATCTTAAAAACTTTGGATGCGTTAATCTTTTTTTTGCTTTCGAAAAACGAAGTTGCGGATCAGGAAAAGTGATCCAGATTTCATTTACTTCGTCTTTGAAAAAATATTGAGTGATCTTCTCAATTTGAGTTCTTAAAAAAACAACATTGTTCAAATCATTTTTCAATGCAAATTTTGCTCCCACCCAAAGACGGTTTCCTTTAATATCTACTCCGATAAAATTTTTTTGCGGATACAACTGAGCAAGCCCAGTTGCGTACTCTCCTTTGCCACAAGCGAGTTCCAGAAGAATTGGGTTTTTATTTTTAAATATTTGATGCCATTCTCCCGCCATATTTTCAGGATATTCCAATACGTTTGGAAAAGTTTTTATTTCCCCAAATCTTTTTAATTTTTTTTGTGCCATACCGGCAAAAATAAGTTTGATTCTGAAAGGTTAATTAACAAAAATCAGATAAATATGGATCTTAAAATTTTACCGACCTATTCAAACTCTCCACCGATAATTTAATATTTTAAGCCTAAAGCCCCTTTTACTTCAATCCCTAAGATTTTAAATTTGCTTCAATAAATTAAAATTAAAAGGAATCATGGAACAGCAAGACATCGAAAGACACCAGGGAAATAAAAATTCCCGCATCTTAAGTGGAATCGTTTTATTAATTATTGGTATCTTATTATTAGGTTATAAAATGGGCGCGCCGATTCCCGCATGGATATTTACCTGGCCTATACTCTTAATTGCGCTAGGATTATTGATCGGTGTTAAAAGTAAGTTTCATAATCCGGGTGCATTGATCATGATTCTTATCGGAGCAATTTTTTTTATTGACCAGCAAATTCCAGGTATAGAATTTCACAATTATATTTTACCGATCATTTTAATCAGCCTCGGCCTGCTTTTTATTTTAAGGCCAAAATCCAATCGTTGTGGCAGAAGAAATCACCGCTGGAGACGCATGGATGCTTATGTAGAAGCCTCTTCAGAAAAAACAAGAAATCAAGAAAATTATTCGTCCGCTGATGGCGGAGAATATATAGATGTTGTTGCGGTTTTTGGAGGAATTAAAAAGAGTATTCAATCTAAAAATTTTAAAGGTGGCGAGATCGTAAGTTTTATGGGCGGCTCTGAAATCAATTTTATGCAGGCCGATATTCAGCACCCGGTTGAGCTTGAAGTGAACAATGTTTTTGGCGGAACAAAATTAATCATCCCATCTAACTGGGATGTAAAAAATGAGATTTCTGCAGTATTTGGCGGTGTTGAAGATAAACGAAGCTTCAATAATAGCACACCGGATTCCGATAAAAAAATTCTTCTGAAAGGCACGTGTGTTTTCGGCGGCATTGAAGTAACCAATTATTAAAATAATATTTTTCATCTTATAAATTCAATTATATGAAATGGTACCTTGCAAAAATTGTTTACAGAATTATTTGCGGAGATGGGAATCATACCCCACAATTTGATGAACAATTAAGGCTTATCCAGGCAGAAGATGACATGCATGCTTTTCAAAAAGCAAGAATCATGGGCGATGGTCAGGAGGACAATTTCTTAAACGACGATAAAAAGCCGGTGCGTTGGGAATTTATTGATGTATATGACCTCTATCAGCTCGAAGCTTTCATTGATGGGCTTGAATTACATTCCAGAATTAGCGAAGAAGAAAGTGCAGAAAGTTATATCAGAAATATAAAAGATCGTGCGAAATATTTGCACGAAACTTGTTTGCAAAAAACATTTCAAATGAATTAAAACCCTCCCGTTGGTGAATTCCATTTTATCTGATAAAAGGTTGCGATATTTTTTTTTAGCCTGGTGGCTTCTGTGGACACTGCTTCAATATATCATGTTGCGGCAATTAAATATTGACCAAGTGCATGCAATTACTGACAGCGTTGTCAGCAATATTCTTCTTGCGGTAAGTTGTTTTTTTATCAGTAATAATATGAAATATTATCTGCCGCGTCGCGAGAAATATTGGTATGTTCTTGTGATAAGTCTTACCGTAAGTTTTTTATGGATGCTGGCTCAGCAGGCAATAATGTGGATGATTTTTAATGAAGCAGATAATTATTCAGAAGTTATTCACGCATCATGGAGCATCAGATTTGGCGCAGGCTTTTTATTGATCAGCAGCATGAGCATGTTTAGTTTGCTATGGTACAGCCAGCAGGAACAAAAAGAAATTGAAAGCCGTAAAACAGAAACAGAGCAACTTTCAAAAGAAGCGGAATTATTTAAGCTGCGTCAACAATTGCAACCACATTTTTTATTCAACAGTTTAAATTCGATCAGCGCGCTCACCGGATCAAACCCAGAAAAGGCGCGCCACATGATTCAGCAACTAAGCGATTTTTTGCGCGGCACCTTAAGAAAAAATGAACAACAATGGAATACGTTGGAAGAAGAATTAAAATATCTGCAACTCTATTTGGATATCGAAAAAGTAAGATTTGGCCACCGGTTGCAAACAGAAATAATTTTTAAAAATGAAATTCTTCTTTTCAAACTACCGGCTTTGCTGCTGCAACCTGTTGTAGAAAATGCTATAAAATTTGGCTTATACGATACAACCGGTGAGGTAATTATTAAAATAACTGCAACAACAGAAGATGATCATTTGAAAATTATTGTGCAAAATCCTTTTGATTCAGAAACGTCACAACCCTTTAAAGGCACAGGTTTCGGCCTTTCATCTATCCAAAGAAGATTATTTCTTTTGTTTGCAAGAAGCGATCTCTTACAAACAAACAAAGAGAATGAATATTTCATTACCACTATTCTTATACCGCAAATTTCAGATGGCAATAAAAGAAAAAATAATTGAAAAATGAAAGTTATACTCATAGATGATGAACCATTGGCAAGAGGCATCGTAAAAGAATATTTGCAATCATACTCTGCCGCTGATTTAGTTGCTGAATGTAGCGATGGCTTTGAAGGAATAAAAGCGATACAGCAATTTGAGCCTGATCTTATTTTTCTTGATATTCAAATGCCAAAAATAAATGGATTTGAAATGCTTGAGTTAATAGAAAATCCGCCCGCTGTTATTTTCACAACCGCTTTTGATGAGTTTGCCATAAAAGCTTTTGAATCTAACGCGGTAGATTATTTATTAAAACCTTTTAGTAAAGAAAGATTTGATAAGGCGATTCAAAAATATTTACAACATGCTAATTCCGCTTCTACCAAGCAAGTGATAGAAACCGCTGCCAGCTCGCCTTTGCAACAAAATCGTATTGTCGTAAAAGATGGAAATAAAATAAAAATTATTCCGGTAAATAAAATTCATTATCTCGAAGCGGCAGATGATTACGTAAAAATTTTTACTGCTGAGGGTTTCTTTTTGAAAAAACGAACGATGAATTTTTTTGAAAAATCGTTAAGTGCGTATCATTTTGTGCGTGTTCATCGTTCCTACATTGTAAACACACAACTCATTACACGGATAGATATTCATGAAAAAGATAGCCACATATTATTACTAAGTACCGGCGAAAAATTGCCGGTTAGCAAAACAGGATATTCAAAACTGAAAGAAGTCTTAGGAATTTAATTTGCCAAAAAATAACTACGAACTTGTTTTCCGGTAATTTAAAATGGCCCAGGTATTTAGCACCAAGGCAAATAAAAATATTTTCCATAACTGAGGAAAAATATCTTTCCATCCGCTCCCTTTTAAAATAACCATACGCATCACATCAATCATGTAACTAACAGGATTAAACCTGGAAATTATTTTTGCCCACCAGGGCATACTATCTATCGGCGTAAATAACCCGCCCATCAAAATAAAGATCATCATAAAAAAGAACATGATCAGCATGGCTTGCTGTTGCGTATTTGAATAAGTGGAAATCAACAATCCAAAACCCAAAATTGCCAAGAGATACAACCAGATAAAACCATATAAGACCAGCAAATTTCCCACAGGAATAATTCCATAAACCAACCATGCAATAATCAACCCGAGTGTAAAAACAATATTTCCGAGAATCCAAAAAGGGATTAATTTCCCTAAAATAAAATATTGTTTTTTGATAGGAGTTACATTGATTTGTTCAATCGTTCCGGCCTCTTTTTCTTTTACAATATTTAAAGCAGTTAAAAATCCGCCTACCATTGTCACCAGAATCGCAAGAATTCCAGGCACCATAAATATATCATAATTTAAAAATGGATTAAACCAGTTAGAAGATGCTATTTCTATCGCCGGCACTGGATTGTATGCTGTTTGCTTTTGCCATTGCAAACGAATATCATCATTATAATTCTTAATTATTTGCACTAAATAAGATCCACCTAAATTTGCTTTCGTTCCATTAATGGCATTTACGGCAATAAAAACTTTCTGCTCATTTTTACGAATCAAATCGCGCTCAAACCCTTGAGGGATTTCCAAAATCAAATCTGCTTTATCTGATTCAATGAAATGAAAAGCATCTTTGAAAGAGGCATTATAACTCTGCAATTTAAAATATCCCGAAGCAGTAATTTTCGAGATTAATTTCTGAGAATAAGAAGAATGATCATGATCAACGACAGATAAATTGATATTTTTTACTTCGTAATTTGCCGCCAGAGGCAGAATCAATAATTGCAGGATCGGCATTACAATTATCATTGCGAGAATAGATTTATTACGGAAGATTTGTTTAAATTCTTTTCGTAATAAAAATTTAATTGTCCTCATGCCATCCTGATTTTAAAACTTTTTATACTGATAAAAAACAGAAATAAAGTAATGCCCAAGAGCGCTAAAGTTTCTTTCCAAATTACCGAAAAACCAACCCCTTTAATCATGATTGATTTTACAATTATGTAAAACCACTTTGATGGAACGAGGTTAGAAAACGCCTGGAGTGCGACCGGCATATTTTCTATTGGGAACATAAATCCGCTGAAAAGCACTGTGGGCAACAACATTCCCATTAATGAGACCAACATTGCCACCTGTTGCGTGTTCGTTTTGATGGAAATAAATATTCCAAGTGTGAGACAGGTGATAATAAATAAAGTGCTTTCTGCAAACAATAATAAAACACTTCCTCTCACCGGCACCTTCAAAACGAAGATGCTTAATAAAAGAATTGTCACAACATTTATTAAGGATAAAATCAAATACGGAACTGCTTTTGCTAAAATTACCAAAACCGGTTTGAAAGGAGAAACCAATAGAATTTCCATCGTTCCGGTTTCTTTTTCTTTAACGATAGATATCGCCGTCATCAACACACAAATCAACATCAGCACCAGCGCCATTACGCCGGGAACAAAGTTGGGAGCGCCTTTCAATTCAGGATTGTAGAGCATTCTGATTTCCGGGATAATCTGAAATGGGATCTGATAAGTTTGATTTATGTTTAGCTGATAATCCTGGATAATGGCCGAAATATAGTTCGTTAATGTGGTGGCCACATTCGGATCTGAGGCGTCAGCAATAATTTGGATTTGAGCTTTATGCAAATGCATTAAATCATTATGAAAACCCGCAGGAAATATAAGCGCAACGCGAATAATTCCTCTTTTAAAAGCCCGTGTAATTTGATTTGGATCGCTTACAGGATTTTCAATTTGAAAATATTTGCTTGCTTCTATCTCTGAAATGATGCGCCGGGATGAAATGTCTTTGGCGTTATCAACAATCAATATCTTCTCATTCTTTACTTCGTTAGTCAGCGCGAAACCAAAAATCAAAATTTGCGCAATGGGCATTCCAAATAAAATAAGCAAAGTTCTTCTATCACGCAACACATGATAGAATTCTTTTTTTACAAATGCTAAAAACTGCTTCATTTTTGTATCTTTTATTCTGCTCGTTTCGCTCCCCGTGCCAACTCATAAAACACTTCATTCATTGAATTTGCATTGAATTTTTTTTTCAAATTTTGCGGCGAATCCAATGCCTCTATTTTTCCATCAACCATTATCGAAATCCGGTTGCAATATTCAGCTTCATCCATATAATGCGTTGTTACAAAAATCGTGATACCCTTGTCAGAAGCTGCATAAATAAGGTCCCAAAATTGCCTTCGTGTCAACGGATCAACCCCGCCGGTCGGCTCATCTAAGAAAATTATTTTCGGTTCATGCAATAACGCCACCAAAAAAGAGAGTTTTTGTTTCCAGCCCAAAGGCAATGAAGCCACCAGTTTTTTCGCCTGATTTTCTAAACCAAGTTCTGTGATAAGCAGATCACTTTTCGTTCTGATTTCCGCATCGCTCAATCCATATATCCCTCCATAAAAACTGATATTTTCCAACACGGTTAAATCTTCATACAAAGAAAATTTTTGGCTCATGTAGCCGATATTTCTTTTGATATTTTCCGTCTGCTTATATACATCAAACCCGGCAACAACAGCACTTCCGGAAGTTGGTTTGGATAACCCGATCAACATCCGCATGGCAGTAGTTTTTCCTGCACCGTTGGCACCAAGAAAGCCAAAGATTTCTCCTTTGAAAACTTCAAACGAGATTTCATTTACAGCAATAAAATCACCAAAACGCTTTGTAAGTTTATCCGTTTTAACAACTACTCCCGGCATTTTTTATTTCAATAATTTTATAAAACAATCTTCAATCGAGGCACTAATTTCTTTGATAACAACATTTTCAATTCTTTCTTCTTCCAAATATTTTTTCAATTTTTTTTCAAAATCCTGTTCGTCTTTTCTTACAGCCACATGTGCATATTCGCCAAAAGCATAACTTGAAAGCGCTTCTGAAAACTCCGAAAGCGCTTTCAATAATGTTGACATTTTGTTTGCTTTTACTGAAAACAATTTATCAGAATAAGATGCAGAAATATTTGCAGGAGTTTCAATAGATAAAACTTTTCCGTTCTGAATTAAAGCAATTCTATCACACAAACCCGCTTCATCCATGTAAGGTGTAGAAACCAGGATAGTTATGCCTTGCGCTTTTAAACGCTTGAGCATTTCCCAAAATTCTTTTCTTGAAACTGGGTCAACACCAGTAGTTGGTTCGTCCAAAAAAAGTACAGTTGGTTTATGAATAAGCGCACAACATAATGCCAACTTTTGTTTCATGCCACCTGAAAGTTTCCCAGCCCTGCGTTTTTTAAACGGCTCAAGTTGAATATAAATTTCCTTTATCAGACCATAATTTTTCAGGATCGTCGTTTCAAAAACCGTAGCAAAAAAATTCAAATTTTCTTCCACAGTCAAATCAGGGTATAAAGAAAATTTTCCCGGCATATATCCAACTGCATTCCTGATTTTTTTATACTCTTTTACAACATCAAAACCTGCCACCACCGCGCTTCCTCCGTCAGGTAAAAGCAAAGTAGTAAGTATTCGGAAAATACTTGTTTTGCCTGCGCCATCCGGGCCAATCAATCCAAATATTTCCCCTTTATTTACTGAAAACGAAACATGATCAACAGAAAGAACTTCATTCTTTTTACCATAAGTTTTTATTAAATTATTTACCGTTACCATTTTATAATTGAAAATTGATAGTTGAAATTGATAATGAATCTATCTATTAACTGAAGTTTTTGTGATTACACCTTTATCGAAAGAATCAGCAATTGCATTTTTCAATTTTTTTTATCATTGACTAATAATTGTCAACTTTCAATTGTCAATTAAATTTCACTTCTCCGTACATCCCAATTTTCAAAGTGCCATCATTTTTCACGCGAATTTTAATTGCATACACAAGATTTGCCCGCTCATCTTTTGTCTGAATTGTTTTTGGTGTAAACTCTGCTTTGTTGTTAACCCATTCAATTGTGCCTTCATATTGTCTTGATTTGCCTGATGCATCATCTACCAATACTTTTACTCTTTGTCCTAATTTGATTAATGAAAACTGATCGCCTGTAACGTAAGCGCGCAAAGTGATAGTCGACAAATCGGCAATTGTATAAAGTGGTTTCCCGACGGTTGCCATTTCATTTTCTTCAGCAAATTTTGTGAGAATTGTTCCCCTTACCGGATTAATAATTTTTGATTTTTGCAATTGATCATTCAGTTGTGCTATTTGAATATACAATGGCGAAACATCAGCAGAAATCCCTGAACGCTCGGTTTTTAAAGCAGAAGTCTGAGCATCCCCCTGTTTATAAATCGCTTTTATTTGTTGTTTTACTGTTTCAATTTGCGCATTGATATCATCTAATTGTTTAGGTGTCGCCGCGTCTGCTTTCACCAAATTTTCTGTGCGGGTTTTTTCTTTCAGGAGGTGATCCAGCGTGCTATGCGTTACTGCCGCCTGTTGTTTGAACTGCGCTGTTTGCACGGAAATATCCGGAAGCTTATAACCCAAGGCTTTCACCTGCGCTTCCAATTGTTTCTTTTTTAAATACAATTGTGTTGTGTCTATGTAACCAATTTGTTGCCCCGAATCTAACACTTGTCCTTCATCAATTTTAAACGATTTAATGACACCGTTCGCTTCAGCCGAAACAATTGTTTCTATGGCTTCAAACGTTCCTGAAGCGTCATATTCTTCCTGATCCTTGCAGGTAGAAAATATAATGGGTAATAAAAAAATTGAAATTAACAATTTGAAATTCCGAATTAAAATATTGTTTTTCATTTATTACTGTTTCATTTTATTAATCCGATTTAAAATCCGGATTATTTGTTCTTTTCCTGGATTTTACTTTATCTGCCAACTGTGTTCTGCTCATTGTATTCTGCCATCAATAATTGTATTTGATGTACAATTTTATTCTGTCGCGCATTGCCCTCCGCATTTACTTCGCGCAAATAATCGCTTGAGTTAATAACCCCATTTTCCAATTGCGACAATGCGGTCTTCTTCACATTTGTTCTTAAAAGAATTATTTCGTCGTCGGTGTTCAAAAGTTGCTGAAACTTAACAATAGCGGCACTTTGTTGCTTTAAGGCAATATTTGTATTGAACAAAAAAGCCTGTTTCTGGACATCAATATTTTTATTATTCAGATCAACTAAAGCACGGTCATTTTTTATCGAATAAAAACCGGTTAACGGAAAACCCAATCTTAATCCGCCAATGTAAAACGGATCAAAATCATTACTCAAAATATTGAACGCTGGTTTGCCGAAACCGCCTTGCATAAAGAAACTTAGCTTCGGACGATTTTTCGCAGCAAGCAAATTTTTTTGTTCATCAAAAACCTTTTTTTGATAAATAAACATCAATAATTCAGGACGACTGATTTGCGCTGAAGGAATTAAATTCTCAGGTTTGATAAAAATCATATTCTCATCTAACGGCCTATTGATGAATAAACCGAGCATATCCGCAAATGCTTTCCGGTTTGAATTCAATTCAATCGTTTGTTGATTTGCTTTTAATAATTCCGCTTTTAAAATATCGGCATTGCTACGCAAAGCAACGCCACTGGCTATTTGCGCATTTACCTTATCGAGGCCCAACCGAATATCATTTTTCATTAATCCATTTTGTTTCAGTTGTTCATCCATCAATAAAATGCCAAAGTATAATTGATTAATGCGATCTTTTAATTTATATAATTCGACTTCCAATTTCTGCTGGTCAACAACTGCATTGGCTTCCTGAATTTTTTTCTGCGCTTTTATAACGCCGCCATCATAAACGGGCTGATCGATTTCTGCATAGATTTTATATTGGTCTTTTGTCAAAACCGGAACGCCGGGAATCGTCTTTGGAAGCTCGGTTACATCAGATTGATAGGTTGCCTGCCAATTCATATTTATTTGTGGTAAAAATCCTTTTGAAATATTCTTTAAAGTATATTCAGAAGTTTTTAAAATCAATTCCTGTTGTTTTATCAGGGGGTAATTTTGTCTTGCAAAAAAATAACAGGAATCTAAGGTAATAGAATGAAATTGCGCTTCCACGGAAATCGTTATTAGAAGAAAGACGAAGATGGAAACCAGTTTACATTTTTTCATTTGTTTTAATCATTTGATTAATTATATCCAAAAGAATTAATTTGCTTTCAACATAGCTTTTACCCAAAGGGGAATTAATTTTTTTCTTTCCTGCAAGATCGTGTCAAGTTGATTTTTATTCAGGGCTGCAATCAGTTCAAATGCAGGTTTCGCTACAAAAGGGAAAACAGCCATCCCTAGAATATTCATTAAAAAATGAATAGGATTTATGTCAGGTCTCTTTTCTTTTAATTGTTTGATAAAACTTATTTTATTGGTTATTTGTTGAACGGGTAAAATATTTTTTATTTTTCCGGATCGTCCTTTCATCTCACTTAATACAAAAAGCGGCAAATCTGGACTTGCAGAAAGCATGTCGATATAATTGGAAACCATTAGTTCTATTTTCTTCTCCAGTTTTGTAGAAGAATCGTTTATAATGGGCAAAAGAATTCCAAAAAACTGTTGCATTTTTTCCATCATTATTTCATTAAATAATTTTTCTTTGCTGCGGAAATAATAATTTAATAATGCGAGGTTAATTCCGGATTCTTCAGCTATATCTCGTGTTCTGGTGGCGGCAAATCCTTTTTGCATAAACACTTTCCTTGCAGCCGCTTTTATTTTTTCTTCTGTTGAATGATCCGTTTCCGGTTTCGTTTTTTTGGGCACCTTTGAATTATTTAAAGAACAAAATAAAGAAAACTCATGAATTTATCCAAACGTTTTAATCATTTGATTAAAAATAACACTTCTTTTTTGTTTTATATTAAATTTGCGTTTTTAGTTATAAAATGAATAACGAGATTCTACATTTAGGCAAAAAACTCTGGAATTATCACCACATGAATTTTGAATTGGCAAAATCAGATTGCATACTTGCACTTGGAAGCCATGATCTGCGGGTTGCTGAAAGAACAGCCGAATTATATTTACAAGGCTTCGCGCCATTAGTAATTATGTCGGGTGGCCTGGGAAATTTCACACAGGAAATCTGGACGGAAAAAGAAGCGGATAAATTCGCCAGGATAGCCATTCAAAAAGGTGTGCCGGCAGATGTGATTTTGATTGAAAATAATTCTACCAATACCGGCGAAAACATTTTATTTACCCAAAAATTACTGCACGAAAAAAAATTGAATCCACAAAGTTTTATTGTAGTTCAAAAGCCATATATGGAACGTCGTTCTTATGCAACTTTTAAAAAACACTGGCCAGATAAAAAGCTAACCGTAACATCGCCTCAAATTGCTTTTGAAAACTATCCTACCGCCGAAATACCAATGGAAAGAGTGATCAATATTATGGTTGGAGATTTGCAAAGAATTAAATTATATCCTGAAAAAGGTTTTCAGATTTACCAGGAAATTCCAAAAGAAGTATGGGAAGCTTCCGAAAGACTGATTCAGATTGGCTTTGATAAGCATCTGATGAAGGAATAAAATAGTTTTTATACCTTTCTTCCTTAAGATTAAATTTTAAAATGAGAATCTAAATTCAGCTTATTTCTTTGTTTACTGTAAACCAACTTTTTCAAAATTTATTAACTTTCTTCTTCAAATTCCCGATGTTCTTCCGGCTTATAATTTGCTTTTAATTCTGCCAGTTTCTTCTTTCCATAACTAAAGCGTGTGATCAATACAAATAACACGGGTACAATAAATATGGCAAGGGTGGTTGCAGAAAGCATTCCACCAAATACAGTCCAGCCAATGGTTTTGCGCGATTCTGCCGCGGCTCCTGTTGCAAAAGCCAACGGCAATACGCCGAAGATAAATGCCAGCGACGTCATGACAATTGGCCGCAAACGCAATCTTACTGCCGCTATAGTAGCCTTGATTACATCCATCCCGCTGTCAACTCTTTCTTTTGCAAATTCCACAATCAAAATAGCATTTTTTGCCGCAAGCCCGATCAGCGTAATCAAACCAATTTGAGCATAAATGTTATTGGTAATATTTGGCAATAAACTCAAAGTAATAATAGAGCCTAAAGCGCCTATAGGCACTGCGAACAAAACAGAAAAAGGAACCGACCAGCTTTCATACAAAGCCGCCAGAAAAAGGAATACAAATACAAGAGAAATTGCAAAGATGAGTACGGTTTTATTGCCGGCTTTTATTTCTTCAAGGCTCATACCTGAAAATTCATAACTATAGCCGGCCGGTAAAAACTTCGCCGCTGTTTCCTGCAAAGCTTTAATCGCTTGTCCACTACTATATCCCTGCTTTGGAGTTCCATTGATTTCTATTGACCGGTTTACATTGTAATGCGAAATCAGCGCCGGGCTTTCGATCACTCTTGAAGTAATTAATGAGCTTAGCGGAATCATATTTCCCAAATCATTTCTTACATAGTATTTTCCTATTTCAGCAAGTGATGAACGATAAGTGCTGTCAGCTTGCGTAACTACCCTGAAATTTCTTCCATATAAATTGAAATCATTGATGTATGTGCTTCCCAACAACGTCGACATCGTATTATAAACATCCGAAACATCTACGCCCAGTTGTTTCGCTTTCTCACGATCCACGTCCACCTGATAACTTGGAGTATTTGCAGTGAAGAAAGAAAAAGCTGTTCCTATTTCCGGACGCTTTCTTAATTCTGTAAGAAAATCCTGCGTCACCTGGCTGAACTTTTTTATATCATCAGTGCTGGTAGTTTGTTCCAGCTCAAAAGTAAATCCTGCTGTACGTCCCAGTCCGGGCACCGGAGGTGGCGCTATGGGTAAGATCCGTGCGTCTTTAATGTCTGCGGTTTTTTGTTGGATTTTTTGCATGACGCTTATTTCATCCTGGTCTTTGCCTTTTCTTTCGTCCCAAGGTTTCAGCATGATCCACATAGTACCTACGTTCGATTTGTTTGATCCCTGGAGGATATTAAATCCTGCAAGTCCGCCGACTACAGACACTTCCGGAATAGATTTTATTCTTGCAACAATTTCTTTCAACATCGCAAAACTCCTTTCAGTAGAAGTTGCCTCTGGCATTTCATAAGTGGCTAATAAAGCTCCTTCATCTTCCTGAGGAATAAATCCTGTCGGTTTATTTTCAAAAAGAAAAATTAATCCGACGAATACTACCCCTAAAAGTATTAAAACATAAGGTGCTTTCCTGATCCATAAAGCCACGCCTCTTGTATAAGATGAGGTAACTTTTCTAAACCAATTATTAAAAGAAGCAAAGAATTTTTCCATCAAATTCTTTTTATCTTTTTCGCCCTTTGAATGGCGCAGCAAAAGAGAACATAATGCAGGTGTAAGAGAAAGAGCCACAAAAGCAGAAATAATTACGGAGATCGCAATGGTAATTGCAAATTGCTGATACAATCTGCCCACAATACCCGGTATGAAACCTACTGGTACAAATACAGCCGCCAATATTAATGCAATCGCGATTACCGGCCCGGAGATATCTTTCATCGCTCTGCGCGTAGCTTCTTTTGCCGATAAATTATAATGGTCAATATAATGTTGAGAAGCCTCTACCACTATAATGGCATCATCCACGACTATTCCTATCGCGAGTATAAATGCAAATAAAGTAAGGGTGTTAATGGTAAAACCAAAAATCAGGAAGAAGGTAAATGTTCCTATTAAAGAAACCGGTATTGCAAGCACCGGAATTAAGGTAGCACGCCAGTCCTGAAGAAATAAAAACACGACCAATACAACGAGGGTTAACGCTTCGAGCAAAGTGATGATCACTTCTTTGATAGATGCCTGAATTACGGATACGGATTCACTGGGGATCAGATAATCAAAATCACTTGGAAATGTTTTCTTTAATTCTTTGAGGGTATTAAGGATTCCTTTGTAAGTTTCTAATGTATTGGCGTCGGGCGTTTGATATACGATAAGATAAGTTGCCGGTAAACCATTTACAGTAGAATTATGGGCATAATTAAATTTGCCTAATTCCACTTTAGCAATATCTTTCATGTAAACAATATTACCTGTTGCGGGGTTGTTACGAATGATAATATGATTAAACTGATCTACCGTGTTGATACGGCTGTTAGTGAGCACGTTATACTCAAAACTTTGCTGGCCGCGTTGAGGAAGGCCACCTATGGTTCCCGGCGCGATTTCTATATTTTGATCATTAATAGCTGCAGCCACATCAGCAGGAGTGAGGGAAAGCGCAGCAAGTTTTTCGGGGTTAAGCCAGATGCGCATACTGAAATCATCTCCGTGTGAATCTATATCACCAACGCCTTTCACACGTTTCAAAGCATCCTGAACATGGATATTTACATAGTTTCCAATGAAGCTGGAATTATGTGTTCCATGCGGAGAGTAAAATGCGAAAATGGCCAGTGGGCTGGGATTTCTTTTTCTAACGGTAATACCTAAACGCTTTACTTCATCCGGCAAAGTTGGTAGCGCCACATTTACCCTATTTTGTACATCTACCGAAGCAATATCCACGTCCGTACCAATATCAAAAACCACACTGATACTGCTTTGTCCGCTTGACGTACTTCCACTGGTTATATAGGTCATCCCCGGTGACCCGTTTATCTGGGTTTCCATCGGCGTAGTGGTGGTTTGCTCTACTGTTTGGGCATCGGCACCGATAAAATTTGCCGACACGGCAACGGTTGGTGGCGAGATAGCAGGATACTTTGCAACCGGCAGGTTTGTCATTGAAATAATACCCACTAATACAATCACAATTGAAATTACAATTGCCGTAACCGGGCGTCTTATAAAAGTTTCTGCAATCATTTTTTAATTTCTTAAGTCATTACTAAACTTGTGTGCAGTAAATGAACAAATATGAAAGATTTCTGTTTTTATTCTATACCACTCTAAACAATGCTAAACTATTCTAACTTTCCACTTTCACTTATCACTGAGCCCTGGTGGAGGTTCTGAACTCCTTTCACCACAATTTTTTGTCCCGGATTTAAACCGCTTTTTACAATCACATTATCGCCTACCTGGGTGCCTAACTGTACTTTTTGCTGCACCACTTTTGAACTATCGCCAACCGTGTAAACGAAAAACTCACCTAATTGCTCGGTTACTGCGATATAAGGAATGACTGTTGCATTTTTTGCGCTGGTATTTTTCACCCTCACCGTTGTGTTCATTCCAGGCTTGAGCGTTTCTTTATCATTCGGGAATGATAAACGAATTTTTATCGTTCCGGTTTGAGGATCTACTGCTCTGTCAATAAAACTGATGGCTCCGGGATAAGGATAAACTTCTTTTCCAAAAGCGATTGTAAAAATTGAATCCTTAAGGTTGTTTTGGTTTTGCTGCAATTGAGTGAACCGGTAAATATCATTTTGATCAATAGTAAAATCAACAGCCATTGGATTATCAGTTGAGATGGTATTTAATATAGTTTGTCCTGCAACAACAGCAGTTCCTTTTTTAACCTGTGAAATACCAATCGTGCCCGAAAAAGGTGCATAAATCCGCGCAAAATTCACATTTGATTTCAGGCTCGAAACATTTGCTCTTGCGGCGGCCACCTGTTTTTTAGTCGCCTCTAAACTGGCATTTGCATAATCAACCTGCTGTTTGGCAATAGCATCATGTTTTTCAAGTTCATTATAGCGGTCTGCATCTTTTTGCGCTTTCACAAGATTGGCCTGTTGCACTTGCAGGTTTGCAACTGCCTGTTGATAATTTGCCCGATAAACCTGGGCATCTATCGAATATAACAACTGGCCTTTTTTCACATTTTGCCCATCTTTAAAATTAACATCAGTAACATATCCGCTCACTTGTGAAGTAAGTTTTATTTCGTTCAGCGCGGTAATGGTTCCGGGAAATTCATCATAGTAAACCGCGTCAGTGGAAGTTACTTCCGCAACTGTCACAGGAACCGCTGGTGGCGGCCCTTGCTGTTGCTGAGCTTGTCTGTTTCCACATGATGGTAAAAGAAAAATACCTGCGAAAACAAAGAAAATATAATTCAGTTTCATGCCATTTTTATTTTAATAATTTATTTTTCCTAGAGATTGCAACACATCTATTTTGGCTGAAATAACCTGGTAAAGTGCATTGTAATAATTTATTTGGGCGGTTCGCAAATCAGATTCAGCGGTGATCACATCCAAGTAGGCTTTCACGCCAGAGCGATATTGCAGTTGAATTACATCATATACTTCATTTGCCAAAGAAAGATTATCTTTCAAACTAAAATAATTATACAAATTGCTTTTATAATTTGCCAGAGCACTTTCATATTGCCAATTCACTTTGTTTTCAAAGCTTCGGATGTCATTGCTCGCCTGGGTGATCCCAAATTGGGCCTGTTTTATTTGTTGCAATCTTTTGCCGCCCTGGAAAATTGGAACCGAAAGCGTTATTCCCGCAAAAGAGTTTGGATAAGATTGGCTGTATAATTTTGAAAAATTATTGTTGAGAAAATTAAGATTATAATTTCCAAAAGCATATACATCCGGAAGGAAACTCCACTTGTAATATTGCAAATTATATTCTTGAAGTTTTTTTTGCGTTTGCAATTGTTGAATCTCAATCCGGTCGCCGTAATTGATATTTTGCAAAGTATCTATCAACACTTCCTTTTCCATTTGAGCGGTGTCATAAACCAGATCAAAATCTTTTGAAACCGGATATCCCATTAAATCTTTCAAATAAGCAAATTTTGATTTCCAACTTTCATCACCAAATTTTTTTTGCGCCATTGCATTATTTAAAGAAATGGTCGCTCTTTTATAATCTGTTTTATCTACAATACCCGCCTGGTATTGATAATACGCATCTTTTAAACTTTGTTGAATGCGCACAATATCTTGTTCAGTTACTTTCAATTGCTGTGCGGTAAGTATCAAATCGTAAAATGCTTTACTTACTGATACAGCCAAATTTATTTTCTGCGCTTCGGTATTTTCACTTGCTGAAAGGCGCACATCTTTTGAAGTGCGGGAAGCTAATAAAACATCCCGGTTGAAAATATTTTGTATCAAGCCAAAATTGGCGCCTGAAGTATTGTAAGTTCCCGAGTGAGAAAGATTTCCATTGAAATTGAAAGTTGGTAATTGAAAATTATGCTGAAGATTGTAAATAAAATTTACTTGAGGATACCAGTCGGCTAACTTGCTTTTGATAATTGTTTGGGTAACATCCTGGTTTATTTTTGCACTCTGAATATCGGGATTATGTTCAATCGCATATTGAATACAACTTTGTAAATCCGCGTTCCCCAATACCGGTAGCGAATCATATTTTTGCGCATACAGAAAGCCAGAGAACAATAACGATGCAATGAAAATAGTTATGGTTTTATTAAAGCCGGATTTATTTTTTAAATTTCTATAATACATTCTTTACTCTTTTGTTCATTCAAATTAATCATCTCGTAGTCTATCTTTTAAACAGTATTTTGTACAATTATTAAAACGTGAATTATCTCAAATTATATCCCATTCTTTCTTTAAAAAATCATTTGGTAAATTTTAAAAAAATCAAAAAGACGAAAAGTTGTTTCCCCTTTATTGCAAAAAAAGGAAACCGGCAACACACCAAAAACTTCAGACCAGAGAAAAGTTTTCTTTTATTCGCTGCGCAAGTTATGAAGAAAAAAAAGGATCAAACTTTCATTCAACAAGATAATTTACCGTTTGAAAAAAAATTATATCAATTATTTTTTGTCAAATGAAAACAGTTTTGTCCGCAGAAGCATAATAGTTTTGGAAGATTTTTTCTGAGAATTCTATTCAATCATTGGATTTGATTTTAGTAATGTTCCGATTGTAACTAATCGTGTTTTTACTTTTCAGCCCGTATTTATAATAAAGAAAAAATTCAGCAATATCGCGCTTGTGCAGCAACAGGCACGGTTATATCTTTGTTCTCAGAAGTTGATTGATGTTCAAAAAACATTGATCTGAATCCAAATCCTAAAGAAATAACTTTCCTCTAATCCGGGAAAAACCAAAAAATAAAATTCGGTCAACTTCTTTTTTTAGATCCGGTATCGTTTAGTTAAAAGCCATAACCTGATGAAAAACTAGCCCTTTTATGTTCTTAAAAATTTAACCCTGAAAAACCACAGAAACCCCAGGATTAAATTATTAAAAAAACTTCCTCGAATAAAAGAGCGAAGTTTTTTTATTTATATAAATATTTGAGAACTGTCTTTAAAAAAGTTCATTGAAAAAAAATTTACACATCACGATCCATTAAATATTTCGCAAGTTCTTCCAAGGGTATTTTTCTTATTGAACGAACGGCAATTTCTTCCAGATGATGCATAGCAATGGAGAAATATTTTTCCTTCAATTCCTTTGCCCATTCGTCCACATTACAGGATTTATAAATTTTAAGTATTGGCTCAATTTTACTTTCATCATCTTGTAACAGCAATTCATTCAATTCCTTCTGTTGCTGTGATGTAGCGGTTTTCATCGCTTGTAACCATAAAAAAGTTTTCTTGTTTGCCATAATATCCCCGCCAGGCTTCTTTCCAAATTTTTCCGGATTTCCAAAAGCGTCTAAATAATCGTCCTGTACCTGGAATGCAATTCCAAGATTTTTCCCAAACTCATACAAATGTTCCTGATTTCCTAAGCCTGCTCCCCCCAAAATAGCGCCTAACTGTAAACTTGCTGCAAGCAAAACAGAAGTTTTTAGGCCAATCATTTTTACATAATCATCAAAATTTACATCAGGCATTTTTTCTCCGGAAGCAGTTCTCTGGGCAAATTCCATATCAAGTTGTTGTCCTTCACAAACTTTTTTTGCAGTCGAATTAAATAAATTTAAAACCTGGTGAAGATATTTGCCACTGATCTTATTTAAATATTCAAAAGCCGCTATTAGCATTACATCGCCGGCGAGAAGCGCAGTTGATTCACCATATTTTTCATGAACGGTCTGCATTCCGCGACGCAAAGGAGCTCGGTCCATAATGTCATCATGCACTAAGGTAAAATTATGAAACAATTCAATTGCAGTTGCCACCTGGCAAGCATCTTCATGTATTACTCCAAACAATTCGTTGCCCATTAAGCACATCACCGGGCGAATTCGTTTACCCTTAACCGTTAGCAAGTATTGTGAAGCGTCATATAATTTTTCAGGCTGCTCAGCAAAATGTCGCACATTGAATCTTTCTTCAAAAAGTGCCGATAATTCTTTAAAGGAATGAAGCCCGTTTCTTTCCCGCTTTCCATCCTTGGAATGAGAAACTTCAAATAATTTATTTTTTGTAGAAAAAATTTCTTCCATTAAAATATCTTTTAATTATCAAATTCTCTTACTCACTTTTTATAAAAACAAGAATTTGCTTTATTTGTTTGTTTACTGCATCAAGTACAATCCTAATTTTCACCTTTTCAGTAACCCGTTTTTTTGCTTTTTTTTGCTCTCACTGCTTTCTTTTTTAGGCTTTGCAAACCCGGAATCCACTCAAAATCTAATTGCCGTTTTTCCAAATTTGCTGCTACTAATTTTACTTCCGCTTTATCGCCCATTCTAAATTTTTTTCCGGTGCGAATGCCTATCAGTGCGTACTCTGCATCATCATGGCGAAAATCATCATAATCAGAAAGATCTCTTATAGAAACAAGTCCTTCGCATTTTTCATTTACAGTTTCTACCCAAAAACCAAACGGTGAAACTCCACTGATCACTCCTTCCATATCTTCACCCAGTTTATCCATCATAAACTCAACTTGTTTGTATTTATTTCCTGCACGCTCGGCCTCCATTGCGGATCTTTCACGCTCACTGCAATGGACGCATTTCTCTTCCATTTTTTTATCAATTTGAATATTATTTGCCAAAAGTTCATCCAGAATCCTGTGAACCATAATATCAGGATAACGACGAATGGGCGAAGTAAAATGACAATAATCTTTGAACCCTAAACCATAATGCCCGATATTTACTGTGGTATAAATTGCTTTGGCCATTGTGCGGATACCTAATTGCTCAAGCACGTGCTGCTCGGGCTTTCCATGTACGTCAATCATTAATTGATTAAACGATTTTGCCGTTTCTTCTTCATCTTTCATATTAAATTCGTAACCGAATTTTTTTGCAAAAGCAACAAACGGTTTTAACTTTTCTTCATCAGGTGTATCGTGTACGCGATAAGGAAATGGAATCGGTTTTTTATTGATTTTTATTTTCGAAACATGTTCTGCAACGGTGCGATTTGCGAGCAGCATAAATTCTTCAATCAGTTGATGCGATTCTTTATTTTCTTTTACAATAATTCCTACAGGTTTTCCATTTTCATCCAATTGAAATCTTACTTCTGTGGACGAAAAATTGATTGCACCATTTTTAAATCTTTCTTTCCTGAAAATCTTTGCTAGCGAATTTAATAAAGAAATTTCTTCACTGTATTCTCCATTTCCTGTTTCAATTATTTCCTGCACTTCATCATAATTAAAACGATGATCGCTGTGAATAAAGGTTTTGCCCAGCCAATACTCTTTTATTTTTCCCTTATTATTCATTTTAAAAATTACCGAGAATGTATATTTATCTTCCTTAGGTCTTAGCGAACAAAGCTCATTAGAAATTTTTTCTGGCAACATTGGATTCACGCGATCGGGAAGATAAACACTTGTTGCCCGCGCATACCCCTCTTCATCCATCGCTGTTCCCGGCCTTACAAAATGACTGACATCCGCGATATGAACTCCAATTTCCCAATCATTATTATTCAACTTTTTTATCGAAAGTGCATCGTCAAAATCTTTCGCGTCTGCGGGGTCAATTGTGATGGTCAGCACATCGCGATAATCTCTTCTTTTTGCTAACTCATCTGGACCAATTGTTGCCTCCAGGTTATTTGCTTCATCAATTACTTGTTGTGGAAATTTTAGAGTAAATCCATTTTGAATAATAATTTCTTTCATGGCAAGATCACTGGCATCTTTGGCCTGCAGCACAGACACCACTTCACCTTCCGGTTTCTTAGCGCCACTTTCCCAATTCAAAAATGACACAACTACTCTTTCTTTATCTTTTGCGCCATTCAGATTTTTTAAACTAATATAAAAATCAGGCAAAGGTTTTGGACTGTCGGGAGTAAAGAAAGCGAAGTTTTCACTCACCTGGATATTGCCGATAAATTCTGTTTGTTTTCTTTCCAAAACATCCTCAATCACGCCTTCCACGCGCTTTCCATTCGTATCTTTGATTTTCACACGAACAATATCGCCATCCATTGCTTTATTAAAATCCTGCGGACGAACCAACAAATCTTTTTCTCTTCCTTCTACAATTACATAACCCATTCCCGAACGGGTAATTTCCAATTTTCCTTTTACCGAAGGTGTAGGTTTTTTCTTTCCTGTTTTTTTACTCATAATTTTTTTCAATCTTTTTTTCAAAAACCTTAAACACAATTTACAAATGAATTGCTAAATTAAAGCAAGGTGCTTATATTAGGATAAAAAAAGAACGTTAAACGATTTTCTTAAAATAAGTAAGAAGCAAAAAACCTTCGAACAAAATAGTAAATTGTAAATTGCAAAAACAATGACTAAACTCTCAGTAAACATCAATAAAATCGCCACTTTACGAAACTCACGCGGTGGCAATAATCCTGACCTCATTAAAACTGCAAAAGACATTATCACTTTCGGCGCTGAAGGAATTACCGTACATCCACGGCCTGATGAAAGGCATATTCGTTACGCCGATGTTTATGAATTAAGAAAAATAATTTCTTCATCCAAAGACATTGAATTTAATATTGAAGGAAATTGCAACGAACAAAAATTTGTTGATCTTGTTCTCAATAACAAGCCCGACCAGGTTACTTTAGTTCCAGATGCTTTGGGCCAGTTAACTTCTGATCACGGCTGGGATACTGTAAAATATAAAGAGTATTTAATTGAAATAGTAAATGTTTTTCAGAAAGCAGGAATTCGAGTTTCTCTTTTTGTGGAGCCAATAGAAGAAATGGTCGCAGCCGCAAAAGATACTGGCACTGACAGAATAGAATTATACACCGAAAATTATGCAAAAGAATTTCAAAAAGGGAACCACAAACAGGCAATTGCTGATTACGTTACAGTCGCAAAAAAAGCAGTGAAGCTTGACCTGGGAATCAATGCCGGCCATGATCTTGACTTACATAATTTAAAATATTTTTCTGAAAATATTCCCGGTCTTTTGGAAGTTTCTATCGGCCACGCATTGATTTGTGATGCATTATATCTTGGTTTAGAAAACACTGTCCAATTGTATAAAAGACAGCTAATTAGCCGATAAACTAATTTGAAATTCCGTTTATAAGTTCGTTTACTGATGAGTCATTAGCAGATTAGCACAATCAACTCTAATTAAATAATTCTTCCAGCTTTTTATCCAATGCGTCGCCGCGAAGATTTTTGGCAATAATTTTCCCTTTGGGATCTATCAAAAGATTTTGAGGAATGCTGGTCACTTTAAAAAGCGCGGCCACTTCATTTCCCCATCCTTTTAAATCACTTACTTGCGTCCATGTTAAACCATCCATATGAATGGCATTAATCCATGCAGGCTTTGCCTGGTCAAGAGAAACGCCAAAAACTGTAAAGTTCTTTTTATGATATTTATTGAATGCTGTGACAACATTTGGGTTTTCCTGGCGGCATGGACGACACCAACTTGCCCAAAAATCTATCAGAACATATTTACCACGAAAAGATGAAATTTTCACCGGACGGCCTGAGGTATCCGCTTGCGAAAAATCCGCGATCTGAGAACCAATCGGATTTATTTTTGCCAAAGCCAATTGCTGATTTACATACTTTGATAAGTCAGATTTTTTTACATCGTTTGACATCATCTTATACATTTTATCAGCAAGAGCAACGTTTTCAGAAGATTGCAAAACCCTGATAATTGCAATCGGACCTACAAAAGAAGCCGGATGTTTTTTTACAAAATTTTCACTTGCCTTTTCTACCGCAGCTACAGAAGCAACATCTTTTTCTGCACCCTCGGCAAATATTTTTTCATAAGGTTTTATTTCTTTTGAATATTCGGCAAACTCGTCCTGCGATTTTGATCCTGTAACCGAAAGATTCCCCAAACTGTTTTTATCTCCTTCTATTTTAATTTTGCTGTTGTCAATAAATAAAGAAATTGCAGGAGGCTGATCTCCAAAAACTAAAACGATAAAAGAAGGTTCTTTCAGATTTCCTTTTATTAAAAATTTGCCCTTCTCAATGGTGGTTTGCTTCTCAGGAACACCGGTTTGCTGGTTTAAAAACGAAACAGAAGTTCCATCTTCATACCCGGAAACATTACCTGATATTTCAAAATCTTTAGAAGAAATGTTTTGTTCTGTTGAACTTTGAGAGAATGCAAAAAAAGGAATCGTTATAATCAGAAAAAATATTCTTTTCATTTTGCCATTTTTATATGTAGGGCAAATTTAATTTTTTTATTCTAAATGAATTTAGAGTAAATGATCATCCTTATAAAATTGCGTTAAGAAATTTTTCAGTTGCGAGATCAATATTTTCTGCATTTTCAATCGCTTTAATATAGGCTGTTCCAATAATTGCGCCGGTCGCATATTTACAAGCCTGCATAAAAGTTTGACGATCTCTGATTCCAAATCCGATAAGCACTTTATTTTTTAAACCCATGTTCTTTATTCTTTTAAAATAACTTTCCTGTGCATTGATGTCGGTATTTTTTCCGGTAATGGAGGAAGATGAAACTGCATAAATAAATCCATTGCTGATCGAGTCAATTTTTCTAATTCTTCCTTCTGAAGTTTCGGGAGTAATTAAGAAAATAAAATTTAAATCATTTTCTTCAAAAATCTTTTGGTATTCATTTTCGTATTCTGCAATCGGAAGATCAGGAAGAATAATTCCGTTGATTCCAGCACTTTTAGCATCCCTGCAAAATCTTTCAAAACCATATTGCAAAACAGGATTTAAATAACCCATCAGAATCAATGGAACATGAATTTCAACTTCGCGATGATTTAACTGATCAAAAAGGTCCTTAATCGTCATTCCATTTTGCAAAGCCTTCATGCTGCTATTTTGTATCACCGGACCATCCGCCAAAGGATCGCTGTAAGGCATCCCGATTTCTATCATATCGGCACCATTCTTAACCAATGATTCCAAAATTTTTTCGGTATCATTTAATCTTGGAAAACCCGCAGTAAAATAAATACTTAAAATATTTTTATTTTTTTTTAAAAATAATTGTTGGATTGAATTCATGCTATTTTAATATTGTATTTCTCTAAAAAAGAGAAAAGATTATTCTAAATTTCCTTTGAAAAAAATTCCAGTAAACGAACAAATAACGTGATTCTCCTTTTCAAATTAAGAATTCATCGAAAAAAAAGTACGTTAGCATAATGGCATATCACCACATTAGCTATTTAATTTCTTCATATACGTATCCATATCTTTATCTCCACGACCACTCAAATTCACCACAACTACTTCTTCTTTTTTAAATTTCATTTTATTCAAAACGGCCAGTGCATGTGCAGATTCGAGAGCAGGAATAATGCCCTCCATTTTTGCTAATTCAAAAGCTGCAGCGAGTGCTTCATCATCAGTTGCATTCATGAACTTTGCTCTTTTTTGATAAAATAAATTCGCATGCATCGGCCCAATTCCAGGATAATCCAATCCCGCCGAAATGCTATATGGTTCTATCACCTGGCCATCTTGCGTCTGCATCACATAACTTTTACTTCCATGTAAAATTCCAACAGAACCTAATTGTGTTGTGGCAGCGCTCATGCCACTCTCAATACCGAAACCAGCCGCTTCCACAGCAATCAATTTTACCTGCTCATCATTCAAAAAATGATAAAAAGCGCCTGCCGCATTACTTCCTCCTCCCACACACGCAATTACATAATCTGGTAATTCCCCGCCTGTTTTTTCCTTTAATTGAATTCGCATTTCACTACTGATCACACTTTGAAAACGCGCTACCATGTCAGGATATGGATGAGGCCCAACGACGCTTCCAATCAAATAATAAGTATCGTTGGGATTATTGATCCAATCCCTGATTGCCTCATTGGTAGCATCTTTTAGCGTTTTGCTTCCGCTGGTCGCAGGAATTACTTTCGCGCCAAGCATTTTCATTCTTGCAACATTTGGCGCCTGGCGTTCGATATCTTTTTCACCCATATAAACAATACATTCAAGTCCTTTTAACGCACAGACCGTTGCGGTAGCCACCCCATGTTGGCCAGCTCCGGTTTCGGCAATAATTCTTTTCTTGCCAAGCTTTTCAGCCAGCAAAATTTGCCCGATTGTATTGTTGATCTTATGTGCGCCGGTATGGCAAAGGTCTTCACGTTTTAAAAAAATCTGAGCGTTATATTTTTCCGATAATCTTTCTGCCGGGTATAATGGTGTTGGCCTTCCTGCATAATCTTTCAGAAGAGAATTAAATTCCTTTTGAAAACCATCTTCATTTATAATCTTCAAATAATTCTCCTTTAAGTTTTCAACATTGTTATGCAACATCTCGGGCACATAAGCTCCACCAAATTGGCCATAGTAGCCATTTTCATCTACTGTCCACATTTTTTACAAATATTTTATTTTCGCAAATGGTTCACAAACTTTTTGATAAGGTTCATATCTTTTATTCCAGGTTTTTTCTCAAACCTGCTGTTCACATCAACGCCATAAAAAAATGGATGTTCAAATTTTTTCAATGTATCGGTATCATTACTGCTTATGCCCCCGGATAAAAAAAACGGCTTTTTTAGATTAGATTTTTTAAGCAATTCCCAATTGAATTTTTCTCCCGTTCCACCATACAATCCCGCTGATCCTTTATCAAACAAATAGTAGTCACAAACCTCATCATATTCTTTTACGAGCCAATCAATATTTGTTTCCAAATCCGCTATGCGAAACGCTTTGATCACTTTTATATGATCGCTGATCCGGTTACAAAAAGAAGCAGTTTCATCACCCTGAAGCTGAACCAAATCCAAACCGAAATCCTCAATTTGTTTCCTGATTTCTTCTTCACTTGCATTTACAAAAACACCCACTTTCGGAATTGATAAATTCAAATCGCGCACCTCTTTACCAGAAATGTTTTTTAAAACATAGCGTGGGGATTGTTCATAAAATATCAAACCGGTATAATCAATTTCCAGATCATCTAATTCTTCCAACTGGCCAAGAATCGTATTACCACACACTTTTATTTTCATTGTATCTTTAAATTTGCGTAAATTAACCCTGCTTTAATTTTTCAACAAATTGCACAAATGCTTTCCCAGGATTTTTTTCTTTCATAAATCTTTCTCCAATTAAAAAACCGCTAAATCCATTTTGTTTTAAATGCTTGACTGTCTTTACATCATCAATTCCGCTTTCTGAAATTTTAATTTTTTCCAAAGGGATTTTTTTACATAATTCTATCGAATGATTTAAGTCAACTTTAAAAGTTTTAAGATCACGATTGTTGATTCCAACCACATCTATATCATCGCAAATGTGCTCCAATTCATTTTCATTATGAATTTCCAGCAAAACATTTAAACCAATATTTTTTGCAAAGTTTGAAAACTTTTTTACTTCTTTTTTTGAAAGACATGCTGCGATCAATAAAATGATGTCAGCGCCATAACTCTTTGATTCTATTATCTGATATTCATCAACAATAAAATCTTTTCTCAAAATTGGAATTTCATTAATTCTTGCTTCCATCAAATCATCTAACGAACCGCCAAAAAATTCTTCATCAGTAAGAACAGAAACTGCGCTGGCACCATGTTCAGCATATTTGGTTGTAACTTCTTTAACCGATAAAAAATTATTAATGATTCCTTTTGAAGGCGATTTTCTTTTAAACTCTGCAATAATTCCGGTCCTGCTATTTTCTAATAAAAATTTTTTTAAAGAGAAAGTTTCATTTTTAAAAAAAATATTTTTTTCTAATTCATCAATAGTTTTCGAATGTTTTTTTTTCTCAACTTCAATTTTCTTTTTTACAATTATAGTTTCAAGAATATTCATCATTGCAGATTAATTAGCTTTTGAAAATTTTGATATGCTTTCCCGCTTTCAAGACTTTCCACACTCATTGCATAACATTCGTCATAATCTTTAAATTTTCCTGTGGCAAAAAGCGCTGTAGCTGCATTGGCCATCACAACTGCATTTTGCGCCCAAGTGCCTTCACCTTTTAAAATTTTTAAAAATATTTTTGCGGCTTCCTCTGTAGAATTTCCGCCATAAATATCTGATGGATTTACTGCTCTTTTTCCCAAATATTCTGCGGTAAATATTTTTTCACCTTCGTTGGTAATTACTTTCGTATCGCCGGTCAGTGAGATTTCATCATAGCCTTCAAGGCTGTGAATAATCATAAACTTTGCATTCGACTGCTGCAATAAATACGAATAAATTCTTCCCATTTCCAAATTGTAAACGCCTATCATTTGTACTTCCGGCTTTGCAGGATTTACCATCGGGCCAAGCATATTAAAAAAAGTACGAACTCCAAGGTTTTTTCTTATTGCTCCAACCACTTTCAGGGCAGGGTGAAACAAAGGTGCATGCATAAAACAAATATTTACTTCAGCGATTTCCTTCCGTAATTTGGTATTATCATTTGAAAAACGATAACCCAAAGTTTCCATTACATTGCTCGAACCACTGATAGATGTCGCGCCATAATTTCCATGCTTGGCAACTTTTTCGCCGGCACCGGCAACAATAAAACAACTTAGAGTAGAAATATTAAAAGTATTTTTCCCGTCACCGCCCGTGCCAACAATGTCTATAACGCTGTGTTCATCAAGCTTTACAGGTACACACAATTCCATCAGCGCATCACGAAAGCCCAGCAATTCCGGAATTGTAATGCTACGCATTAAGAAAACCGTGGTGAAGGAAGCGATCTCCGCATCAGAATAAATTCCTTTGGAAATATTCAGCAAAACTTCTTTTGCCGCTTCGCGCGATAATGTTTTGTGTTCAAATAAATATTGCAAAATCTTCTTCATAAAACAAAAAACTTTATTAAAACTTCATTTACTGATGACCGTTATATCGCAAACGGCCGGCTTTCAAAATTCTTATAAACATTCTAAACTATACATTCAGCCAATTTCTCATTATTTTTTCACCAAGCGGCGTCAATACACTTTCCGGATGAAATTGCACTCCCTGCACATCAAAAGTTTTATGACGCAACGCCATGATATATCCATTTTCATCCTCGGCGGTTATTTCCAAATCATCAGGAAAATTTTTCTTGCTCACAATCCAGGAATGATATCTTCCTGCTTCCAATTCAGTCGGGAGCGATTTAAAAATATCATTTTCAGAAAGCTTTCTTTTTTCATTGATCTTAATTTTTGTTGCTACTCCATGATAAACCTTTTTGAGATTTTCAAGCTTGCCACCGAAAGCCCCCGCAATTGCCTGTTGCCCCAAACAAACGCCCAGTATAGATTTAGACGAGGCATATTCGTTTATCAAAGGCAACAATAATCCTGATTCCGATGGAAGCCCGGGCCCCGGTGATAAAACTATTTTATCATAATCATTTATTTTTTCTAAAGAAATCTTGTCATTACGAAATACATCTACTTTATCATGAATTATTTTTTCAACAACATGAACAAGATTGTAAGTAAATGAATCGTAGTTATCAAAAATTAATATTTTCATTTCTGTTTTATTTCTAAATATTTTCTGCTGATTTAATCGCCGCTGTTAAAGCATTTAATTTATTATTTACTTCCTGTAATTCGCTTTCAGGATTTGATGAAATCGTAATTCCGGCGCCGGCGCGATAATTCAGGCAATTATTTTTACTCAAAAATGTACGGATCAGTATTGCATGATTGATATCTCCATTAAAACCTACAAAACCGATGCATCCACCATAGTATCCGCGGGGATTATTTTCAAATTCATTGATCAGTTGCATCGCTTTGTATTTTGGTGCGCCGCTTAAGGTACCTGCGGGAAAGGTAACCGCGAGCAGATCAAAAGGATTGGTATCTTTTTCAACAAATCCTTTTACCTCACTTACCAAATGAATAACGTGAGAAAAATACTGTACTTCAGCATAATGGCTGACTTTTACATCACTGCACAACCGGCTGAGGTCATTGCGCGCAAGATCAACAAGCATCACATGTTCGGCATTTTCCTTTTTATCTTTTAGTAATTTTTCCGCCAGTTTTTCATCCTCTGAATCATTACCTGTTCTTCTAAAAGTACCCGCAATCGGATGCACGATTACAGTATTATTTTTAACTTTTAATTGCGCTTCGGGACTGCTTCCAAATAAGCGATAATCGCCATAATCAAAATAAAAAAGATACGGACTTGGATTAATACTTCTTAAAGCACGGTAAACATTAAATTCATCCCCAGAAAATTTTTGTTGAAATTTCCTGCTGAGTACAACCTGGAAAACATCACCTCGTGCGCAGCTCGCTATTCCTTTTTTGACCATACTTACATATTCAGCATCTTTAATCGAAGAAGTTTCATTTCCTAATGCCGCAAATGGAAATGCAGGGACGTCTTTACTCCTGATAATACCTTCAATCAAATTCATTTCGCTTTCAATTCCACTGATATGATTTTCACAAATAAATAATTCATTTTTGAAATGATTGATCGCAATGACATATTGATAAAGACGGTAACGAACAAGAGGAATTCCGGTTGTCTGTTGGCTGATATCTGTTGACTGAAATTTAATATCTTCAAAAAACTGAACGGCGTCATAGGATGTATAACCGAACAAGCCTTGGGCCATACTTACAGGCATTTCGGCGTGTTCGGTTATATTAAAATGCTGCATGAAATTCCAAATTTCATCGGTAATTTTTGTTGAAGGATTGATCGTGATTTTTTTCGGCCGCTGCAGCGGAAATTTATATTCAATCTCAGCCAGATTTTTAATTTCAATTCCTGCGATTGCATTAATTCCAATAAAGGAGTAACTGTTTTCGCCGGCATGAAAATCAGCGCTTTCCAAAAGGACGGTATCACGAAAACGATCCCGCAGGCGCAAATAAATCCCAACCGGCGTATAAACATCTGCCAATAATTTTTTGAAGGTAGTTGATAATTCCATTTTTTTCATAACACGAAAAACCCCGGCTTTAGTGCCGGGGCGTAATATTTATTTAATTCACAAATAATAGCAAGGCACAATCTTCAAATTGTGTGCCACCAGCTATTGTATGTGTTATTGATTTTCATTTCCAGACGCAAAGATGGAAGGAAAAATTTTAATCAGCAAATTTTTTTTTAGCCGTTAAAAAAATTGATAAAAATTTTATTGATGCAACTATGGCATGTTTTTTTCAATCTCTAAAAGAAATTAATTCATTGAACCGATTTTTATTCCTGATTTCCATGTTTGCTTTCGCTTCTGCAAAAGCGCAAAAGGTTGATAGCATTTATGTGCATCTTTATACTGACAGTCTTAAAAAAGGAACCTATAATTACATAAACATTGATGGCAAGATTGCTAATGGAAGATTTATGCCGCTGGATACTACAGACATCCTTTTTTCTTCGAGTGACGGAAAATTTTATGGAAACTCACTTTATATTGATCCGGATTTTTCTAAAGAAAAAGTAAATATAAAAGCTGTCCTAAAATCAAATCCTTCGATGTATAAGCAGTTTGATATTTACATAAAAAAAAATCCTGATCCTACCAAGCTAAAAACGTTGGATGAGATCTTAAATGAACCGAAAAAAAACAGGAAGAAAATATAAAGATAAAACCCCTTGAGAACACACCCAATGCGCTGAAGTTTTATTACGACAGCGCATTTTTATTTTCAAAGAAATAAGAATTCGCAGGATTTGTTCACTGCAATGAAAAAATGTACACAAATTTTCAAACAACAATTCATTTTGCTCATTTAAGATTAGGCGTTTTCATGTTATCTTTGCACACTTTTAAAAAGGCAAAAAATAATCAAAAAAATCTTTGCATAAAAGCAGAAAAATCTAAATAAAATATGGCATTACGCGCAGGAATTGTAGGGTTACCAAATGTAGGGAAATCAACTTTATTTAATGCTGTGAGCAACAGCGCAAAAGCGCAGGCGAGCAATTATCGGTTTTGTACGATCGAGCCAAATGTAGGATTGGTCAATGTTCCGGATAAAAGATTGGATGTGCTTGCAGGATTGGTAAAGCCAGAAAAAATTGTTCCCACTCAAATTGAAATTGTAGATATCGCCGGGTTGGTAAAAGGCGCAAGCAAAGGTGAAGGTTTGGGAAATAAATTTTTGGCAAACATCCGGGAAGTGGATGCAATTATTCATGTGATCCGTTGTTTTGAAGATGAAAATGTTTTACGTGAAGAAGGCCCCATCAATCCAATCAGTGATAAGGAAATTATTGAAACAGAATTGCAATTGAAAGACCTGGATGGTGTGGAAAGAAAATTATCGCGGGCAGAAAAAATGGCGAAGACGGGAGATGCAAAAGTAAAATTGGAATATGAGGTTTTAAAAAAGTGTAAGGAGCATCTGGAAACAGGTAAAAATATTCTTTCATTAAATTTATCAAAAGAAGAAAAGTCAGCGATATCGGATAGTTTTTTATTGACCGATAAACCGGTTTTATATGTGGCAAATGTGGATGAAGCGTCTATGCATACCGGCAATAAATATTCTGATTTATTAATTGCAGCCGCAAAAGCAGAAGATGCACAGGTTATCATTATGACCAACGCCATTGAAGCGCAGATTGCAGAATTCGAAAATCCTGAAGACAAACAAATGTTTATGGAAGAATATAAAATGGAAGAGCCGGCGCTGGATCGTTTAATTCATTCCACGTATGCACTTCTAAATCTATCTACTTATTTTACTGCTGGTGTTCAGGAAGTCAGAGCGTGGACGATTCACAAAGGATGGAAAGCACCACAGGCTGCAAGCGTGATTCACACTGATTTTGAGAAGGGATTTATCAAAGCTGAAGTGATTTCTTATGAAGATTTCGTTCACTATAAATCTGAAGCTGCCTGCAGGGAAAATGGAAAGTTAAGAATTGAAGGCAAAGAATATATTGTTCAGGATGGCGATGTTATGCACTTCAGGTTTAATGTATAGAAGTGTACTTCCTCCAAAAATTGAAATTTAATTATCAAAAAATCAACGGAATAATAATTCGCACGGTTTTATCCCAGTGTGTTTTTTAAATGCCGTAGAAAAATGTGAGATAGAAGAATAACCGAGTGATGCCGAAACTTCTGTCACCGTTAATCCCTTTTCATACAATAAATATTTGGCATGTTCCATTCGTTGGCTTTGAAAAAAATCGAAGATTGTCGTGCCATACATTTCTTTAAATCCTTTTTTCAAATAACATTCGTTGATGGCGGCTTTGCGACTGAGTTCCTTTATGGTAAGCGGTTCGCCAATATGTTGCAACAAAACATCACGCGCCAGAGATATTTTTTCACGATCCGCTTCGTTCATTAAAAATTTGCACGAGAAATTTTCTTCATCTCCGCCGCTCATACATTCGATGCTGTATAATAGCAGCATTTGTGTTTGCGCGTTGATAAAAATATTCTCAAGCGTATCCGTATAAGTATGGTTCATCAACGATTCAAGAACAGTTCTTGTACGGCCGCAAAGAGAAAAAGTTTTTGTAAAAGAAGTCGTGTGATTAAAGTTCAAAATATCTTCTGAAAAAGTGGTGGTTTTTAATCCCTTCACAAACTGTGAAAGGTGATCGGTATTAAAACGAAAACACGCTACATCGATCGTATCTACCAGTTGTTCGCAATCGTGAGATTGCATATGTTTACAAAAATTACATTCCGTATCTTTTTGTTTGCAATAGCGGTTTCCTTCCATACAAAAAACCAATTCCAGATTTCCCGATTTTTGATTGCCTTCATTATAATTATAAACCATCATAGCGGTTTCTTCGATAATTACATTTGGAGTTTTGCGATAACGGTTAATGACATATTGAACCGATCCCGGTATTTTTTGTGAACTATGTTGCACCAGGTCCATCTCTTCCTGCATCACAGGATGATTGAGCGCAATTGCTAAAATATTTTCTGCAGATTCCATTTTGAAAAATTGAATGGGGCAAAGGTACCATTTTAAAAGCAGATTTTGCTATGATCCATGATTGCATTTTATAATCTGGTAATGATTAACTTGATTTGACGGGATCCAATAAATGCTTTTTGAAAAAGAAAAATCAAATTCTCTTTATTTATTGGCTTACTGTAAAACACTTTCATTGGATTATGTAATTATATTTGTGGTTTCTGAATAGATTAAATTATGGAAATCATCATTATTCATTCAAAAAACAAAGAGCAGCTTCTTCTTTTTGAGCAGTTAGCAAATGGACTAAAAAAGCACCCTCGTTATTATAATCCAGAGTTTGCAACGAAAACATTTTAATCAAAACTCGGAAAATTATATTTTGATTTCAATTACATTTTAAAATAGAAGTTGTTTTCAGCTTCGTCTCAGATCACTAAATTAAAAAACATTTAAACAATACATGAGTAATAAAATTTCCGCTGCAATTACTGCTGTCGGTGCCTATGTGCCCGAATACCGCCTTACAAACGCCGAACTTGAAACTATGGTTGAAACTTCAGACGAATGGATAAAAACCCGTACCGGCGTGGAAGAAAGAAGAATCTTAAAGGGAGAAAATATGGGTGTTTCCAAAATGGCTGTGCCTGCAGTTTTAGAACTTTGTAAAAAAAGAGGCATTGATCCGATAGAAATTGATTGTCTCATTTGTTGCACCGTTACCCCAGATATGACTTTTCCGGCAACTGCCCAAATTATCACTTATGAAATAGGTGCCGTAAATGCGTTTGGCTTTGATCTTTCAGCCGCCTGTTCCGGTTTTTTATTTGGCGTTACCACTGGCGCAGCTATTATTGAAAGCGGGCGTTATAAAAAAGTCGTTATCGTAGGAACTGATAAAATGAGCGGAATTGTAGACTACAGTGACAGGAAAACCTGCGTGCTTTTTGGTGATGGCGCAGGCGCGATTTTACTGGAACCGAACGAAGAAGGTTATGGAATCCAGGACAGTTTGTTAAAGACGGATGGCGTCGGAAAAGAATATCTTAAAATGGTAGCTGGTGGTTCTGCAAAACCGGCTTCTGTAGAAACTGTGATGGCAAAAGAACATTATATCTACCAGGAAGGTCCGGCGGTGTTTAAATTTGCCGTAAAAGGAATGGCGGATGTTTCTTATGAATTATTGGAAAAAAATAATTTGACGGGTGAAGATATCGCATGGCTTGTTCCGCATCAGGCAAATAAAAGAATAATTGATGCCACGGCAAACAGAATGGGATTGAGCATGGATAAAGTGATGATCAACATTCAACGCTATGGAAATACCACTTCAGCCACAATTCCTCTGTGTTTATGGGAATGGGAAAAACAATTGCATAAAGGAGATTTAATTGTTCTCGCTGCGTTTGGCGGAGGGTTTACCTGGGGCGCTACTTTGGTGAAATGGGCTTATGACGCGAAGTGATTTTGTTAAAATAAAGGTTGAATAAGTTATAATCAGGAACACTTTTTGAGAATGGTTTCTTATAAAAAACTTTCATTATGGACAAAAGAGAAAAGCTTAATTCAATGGAGAAAATGATTCGTGAGCTCGACGATATTGTAAACAGCCAGACTTCATTATTAAAAAAAGTTGCTCAGTTAGAAGCTGAAAATATTAATTTGGGTAACAGTCTTTTGGAAAAACAACTACCGGAAATCCATTCCAAAGCAGATGAAACTTTAGATATTGTTTCGGCTCTTGTAGAAGATTTTACAAATGCAAAAGACAAATTCATTAAAGATAATAAGTTGGATGTAGCTCCAGTAGAGTAACAGGTTGAATTTCAGTAAATAAACAAATAATAAATATTTTCATCTGGCAAATGAAGTAAATAGGCATTACGCGTTTCATTGCCAACGCAAAAGCCGGAGCACTAACTCCGGCTTTTAAAATAATAATTTCAAAAGAAAATTAAGCAATTTCAACTTCAGCACCTGCTTCAGTCAATCTTGTTTTAATTTCTTCAGAAGTTGCTTTATCTACGCCTTCTTTAATAGGCTTTGGTGCGGTATCAACCAATTCTTTTGCTTCTTTCAAGCCTAAGCCTGTAAGTTCTTTCACGATTTTTACAATACCGAGTTTGTTAGCACCAGGCGCTTTCAAAATCACATTGAAAGATGTTTTTTCTTCTGCTGCGGCTGCTCCGCCATTTTCTGCAGGTGCTGCAACTGCTGCTGCTGCCGGCTCGATACCATATTCTGTTTTTAAGAATTCAGCTAATTCCTGAACTTCTTTTACTGTTAAGCCTACTAAGTTTTCGGCTAATGCTTTTACGTCTGCCATGATTTTTTAGTTTAATTTTTCCACCTTCTTTCCATTTAGGTCCGGTGGATGGGTTTTTAAAAAAGTTTTTATTTAATTAATTAGCTAATGTGCTGGTATGGCTAATTAGCTAATGAAATCCAATTTATTATTCAGCCGCTTTTTCCACATTTTCAGAAGCCGGTTTGGCTTCTTCAGATTTCGGAGTTTCTTCCACTTTCGCTGCAGGAGTAGCTTCTGCTTTTGCTTCCGGGGCTGTTGTAGTTTCAGGCCTGTTTTGAAGAGCGCCAATTACTCTTTGAATTGGAGACATCAACAATCCGATCACCTCGCCGATCAATTCATTCTTCGTCTTAATTTTTGTCAGTTTGATCAATTGATTGTCTCCAACAAAAATATCGCCGTTCAAAAATGCGGCTTTCAATACTGGTTTCTCGCCATTTTGTGCTTTACGGAAACTGCTGATAATCACCGCCGGATCTTTAGGGCTTTCACTAAACATCAAAGCGGTTACTTGATGCAAAGAATCGTAAACGCCTGAATATTTTTCGTTATCAAGGCTTTCCAGCGCTTTTTTGATCAAAGTGTTTTTAGCCACTTTCATTTCCACCTGCTTATCAAAACAATGGTGGCGCAAATCAGTTACCTGAGCAACTGTAAGGCTTTCTGTATCTGTAATATAGAAATTAGAATACTGAGAAAATTTGTTTTTCAAAGCTTCTATTACTTCTTGTTTTTGTGCTTTGTTCATACTGTTTGTTTTGTGCTTTACAATTGTGGTTACAATCTAGAAGCAAATAATTATTTAGATCTGTACTGATTTTGCATCGATAGTAATACCGGGGCTCATAGTGCTAGCCATGCTCAGGCCTTTTAAGTAAGTTCCTTTTGAAGTAGCCGGTTTTAATTTTACGATTGCGTTAATTAATTCCTGGCTGTTGGCTTCAATTTTATCAGAAGAAAAACTTACTCGTCCGATAGAAGCGTGAACAATTCCTACCTTATCTACTTTAAAAGCGATTTTACCACCTTTTACATCATTCACCGCTGCAGCCACATCGTTTGTTACCGTCCCTGTTTTAGGATTCGGCATCAGGTTTCTTGGACCTAACACTTTACCCAAACGACCGATCTTAGGCATTACAGAAGGCGTTGCGATGATAACATCCACATCGGTCCACCCACCTTCGATTTTAGTAATAAATTCATCAAGTCCGACAAAATCAGCGCCGGCATCTTTTGCGACCTGCTCTTTATCGGGAGTGCAAAGCACCAATACTTTTTTGGTTTTACCGGTTCCGTGAGGAAGGGAAACGGTACCACGCACAGCCTGGTCAGCCTTTTTAGGATCTACCCCGAGGCGTATGTGAAGATCTACAGAACTATCAAATTTGGTAGTATTTATTTCTTTTACCAGCGCGGAAGCTTCTTTTAATGAGTAAGCTTTATTGACATCAACCTTTGCGTTGGCTTCTTTTCTTTTTTTTGTGATCATTTTTTCAAAAGTTTATCTCTTTTACAATTTATTTTTGCCACGGAGCAATTCCTTCTACGGTAAGGCCCATGCTGCGGGCAGTACCTGCAACCATTTTCATGGCGCTGTCGAGAGTGAACGCGTTTAGGTCAGACATTTTATCCTTCGCGATTTCTTCTACTTGGGCCCACGAAACTTTTCCAACTTTGTTTCTGTTAGGCTCTTTACTTCCTGTTTGGATTTTAGCTGCATCTTTTAATTGAACAGCTGCAGGAGGTGTTTTAATGATAAAATCGAAAGATTTATCGCCATAAACTGTAATGAGAACAGGGAGAACTTTCCCTTGTTTATCCTGGGTCCTTGCGTTGAATTGTTTGCAGAACTCCATTATATTAATACCTTTTGAACCGAGCGCCGGGCCGATTGGCGGTGCTGGATTAGCCTGGCCGCCCTTGCATTGGAGCTTGACGTAGGCTGAAATTTCTTTTGCCATTTTTTAATTTTTTTGGTGTTAACGTCCCGATGATTTATCGAAACTCCCATTCAATGATTTCTATAAAGAACTTTTTTTGGGAGTGCAAAGGTATGGAAAGAAATCGGTTGGGCAAGAAGTTTTTTTTAAAAAATTCCTACTCTTTTTCCTTTTTACTTCCGGAGAATTTAAAACTAAAATTTCTTTTTCTTTTGCCTTCAAGTGAATTATTACGAAAAGGTTCTTTAACAATCGTTTCGGTTTCCGGCGAAGGAATTATTTCTCCTTTCCGATAAAAGCGGCCCGTTTTACCGTCAGTAAAATACCGCATCTCACGGTCGCTTTCGCCCGATTCATTTATTTTTCCCAAATAATAATTTTCGTTTCGGGGATCGAAATTCCAGTCCCTATCGTCATGCCCGCTATGGTTTGTTTTACTGCTTTTACTTTTTTCTAACTCCTGACTCATGATAATGTTTTTTAAAAATAATTTTTACATTTTCTATTTTATAAGTTTATAAGCCTGCACGGTTTTATTGGCGCTCTTGCAACTTATTCTTTTGAATTTTCATTAATTTATTATTTTAGATTTTATGCTCAAGCGAAAATCTATTGATGTAGAATAAATTCAATTTTATCCAATTCCTCTTTGCTAAAATCAGTATTTGTTATCGCCTCAATTCCTTCTTTTACCTGCTCGGGTTTGCTGGCTCCGAGAATTACAGAAGTGATTCTTTTATCCTTCAAAACCCAGGCAAGCGCCATTTGTGCCAACGATTGATTTCTGTTTGCCGCCACTCCATTTAACTGTTTTACTTTTTCAATTATTTGAGAAGTGACTTGTGATTGAGTGATAGCGCCATTTTCCAGATGACGGCCAATTCTTGAATCTTCCGGAATTCCATTCAAATATTTATTGGTCAGCAATCCCTGCGCTAAAGAGGAGAAAGTAATGCAGCCAACTTTTTCTTCTTCCAAAACATCTAACAATCCGTCTTCCACCCAACGATCGAACATAGAATATCTTGGCTGGCAAATAAGACAGGGTGTACCTAATTGCCGCAACATTTTAATTGCTTTTTTTGCATTGTCAGGTTGATAACTTGAAATGCCCACGTACAAAGCTTTTCCCTGGCGAACGATGAGATCAAGAGCTGTCATGGTTTCCTCAAGAGGAGTTTCCGGATCGGGGCGATGGTGATAAAAAATATCTACATATTCCAGGCCCATTCTTTTCAGACTTTGATCAAGACTTGAGATCAAATATTTTTTGGAGCCGAAATCGCCGTACGGGCCTTCCCACATTTTATAGCCTGCTTTGGATGAAATAATTAATTCATCACGATAAGATTTGAAATCTTCTTTGAATATCTGCCCAAAAGTTTCTTCAGCAGCGCCGGGAGGAGGTCCATAATTATTTGCTAAATCAAAATGAGTAATACCATTGTCAAAGGCAGTATGCAAAATGTTTCTGCAATTTCCCAAATCATCAATTTTCCCAAAATTGTGCCACAAGCCTAAAGAAATTAAAGGCAATTTTATTCCGCTGTTTCCGCAGCGGCGATATTGCATATGTTCGTAGCGATCTTGTTTTGAAAGATAATTCATCATTTATTGTTTCATTAAAATAATAACAAAACTAACGAACTGAATTATAAGCGCACAAAGAAATAAACGAATGAGATTTTCATTAAAAGAAAATATCCGGGAGATAAATTTTTATTTGTTACAGTAAACAAACAAATAATAACGATTGCTATTCTTACGATACGTTACAATTGTAATTTTATTTCATCATTATTCATATCGAAGAAATGAAATTCAGTAAGATAATAATTCGTGTTTGGGCGCACTTTTATTTTTTGCTTGAATTTAAAACTCCATTTCATTCTTTTTGAAATGAACCCTTTGGTGAGATAAGCATCCAGAATCGGATGAACTTCAATAGTTAGCCCGCTATGCTTTTGCATGATCAGGTAACTAAGATTTTTTTCAATTTCATCTTCCAAAACCAATGTAGAAGAAACTTTGCCGGTGCCACCGCAACTCGGGCACAATTCCATCGTATTAATATTTGTTTCAGGTTTCATCCTCTGACGCGTGATCTGCATCAGGCCAAATTTGCTGATCGCCAGTACTGCATGTTTGGCGCGGTCTTTTCGCATAAATAACTCCATTTGCTCTGCGAGTTTCTTTTTATGCTCGGGCAATTTCATGTCGATGAAATCAACGACAATTATTCCACCAATATCCCTTAATCTCAACTGCCGAGAAATTTCTGCAGCAGCTTCCAGGTTGGTTTCAAACGCGTTTTCTTCCTGGTTATTTCCCACACTCTTGTACCCGCTGTTTACGTCAATCACATGCAAAGCTTCCGTATGTTCAAGAATCAGATAAGCGCCGCTTGGGAGGTTAACCGTTTTGCCGAATGAAGCTTTCACCTGCCGTGTAACGCCATAAGAATCAAAAATCGGCGAACCGTTGCTATGAAAAGAAAGTATGTCAGTTTTTTCAGGAGCTATCCGTTGCAAATAGGTTTTGGTATCGTTGAAGATATTTTTATCATTTACCACAATTTTATTAAAATCTTCTGTAAGTAAATCGCGCAAAATGCTATTCGTCTTTCCTTCTTCGCTCATAATTTTTGCGGGGGGAACGGAGCCCTTTAAATTTTTCTGAATGTTTTTCCAGGTATTGATCAATCCCAATAAATCTTCATGAAGTTCACTGGTATGTTTTCCTTCAGCCGCAGTTCGAACGATCACCCCAAAATTTTTTGGCTTAATGGCTTCAATTATTTTTTGAAGCCTTTTTCTTTCTTCCGATGAATGAATTTTTCTTGAAACGGCAATAATATCATTGAAAGGAGTAAGCACAACAAATCTTCCGGGCAAAGAAAGTTCGCAACTGAGACGCGGCCCTTTTGCGGCAATAGGCTCTTTTAAAATTTGAACAAGAATGCTTGGTTTGCCACTTAAAACTTCGGCAATTTTTCCGGTTTTTACAATTTCAGGCTCTACTACAAAAGATCCGAAATCAAGCCCCGACGCGGAAGTATCATTAATAGATTGCTTGGTAAATTTTAATATAGAACGAATATAGGGGCTCAGATCTGAATAGTGCAAAAAAGCATCTTTTTCAAATCCTACATCTATAAAAGCGGCGTTTAAACCTGGAATCAATTTCTTTACTTTCCCCAAATACAAATCCCCCACACCAAAGCTTGAATTTGCGTTTTCATTATGCATTTCCACAAGCTTTTTATCCTCAAGTAAGGCTATTTCAACTGCCTGAGGGGCAGCATTTATAATGAGTTCCTTATTCAACTAAGATCTTTTAATTAATTCCTTAAATAAACTAGAAGGAAAAAGATATGCCAGATTTACCGGCGTGCGAAAGTAAAAGTAAGTAAATAATTACCTCTTCTTATGACGATTCTTTCTTAAACGCTTTTTACGCTTATGAGTAGCGATTTTATGGCGTTTTCTTTTTTTTCCGCAAGGCATAAATAGTATTTTAATGATTTTTATAATTAAAGACAAATAAAAAATCGTATTTTATTTGCCGGTGTTGCTTTTTTAAAAACAATTAATGGTTTTCATTCAAAGCTTTTATCCGCGCATCAATTTCTTTACTAAATTCAGGGTTGTTTACCAGATGCTTACTCTGTTGGTACCACTTTACAGCGTTTTGTTTGTCACCGGTAGCGGCATAAGCATCAGCAAGCCAGGAAACTGCTTCAAGATTATGTGGATCAAAACTTACCACTTTATTTAATCTCTCGATCGCTTTATCATATTGGTTTGAAATAACGCCCCCAATTCCTAAAACCAATTGAGCCTGCATGTTATTGGAATCTTTTTTAACTACCTGGAGCAACTGTTGTATTCCTTTCATTGTTTGCTCAGCGTTTCCAATCATTCCTTCACCATATACGTAACAACTTCCTAACCCAACCTGCAAATCCTGATTGTCCGGATCAAGCTTCAAAGCTTTTTCAAAAAGCGAAGCAGCGGTTTGGGCTTCCCACACTTTTTTTCCCGGATCATCCTCTCTTCTCATGTTCTCTAAAATCAACCGGGCTGCAAAGGTGAGTTTTTTTTCTGAATTATCCAATTTAGCGGCTTCACTTAAATAATACGCATACGGAATAAAAGATCCGATAGAATCGCGCCAAAAATTAGCCAGATTTGTATATTGATTTTCTGATTGATTTTTTACATCACCGCGGCTGATACCATTTTCAATATTGGTAACATAAATAAGTTGGATCGGCGAAAGCTTTTGTTTTTCGGCAAGGAGAGTATCTTTAATATTAAACTGAGGAGCTTCGGCCTGAGTTGCCATCGGCATCGCTTTCTTTGTAGTAGCGGTTTTGCCAAAGAATAAGAGTATGAAAACTAACACAATACCAAGGCCTGCTAAAATTATTCGTTTATTCAAATCTTAAAAGGGATTTTTTTATTCGGGACGCAAAGGTACGATATTCATTTGGTCAGGAAAGTTCCTTTTCTTTTATTTGCTCTACAAATTCTTTGGCGGGTTTAAACGCAGGGATGTAATGTGCAGGGATTTCAACGGCTGTATTCTTTTTAATATTTCTACCAATTTTAGCGGCTCTTTTCTTGGTAATAAAGCTACCAAAGCCCCTGATGTAAATATTTTCTCCTTCGGAAAGAGATTTTTTTACTTCTTTAAATAGGCTCTCAAGTGTGACAAGCACATCCACTTTTGCGATTCCCGTATTTTCCGATATCCGGTTTATTAAATCTGCTTTTCTCATTTTAAACTCTTTTTAGTTAGATGAAAATTAAAATGTGTTTCCAATGATGTATCAACCAGGTACGCAAATTTAATAATCTTTATTGTAATAACCTGCTCTTACACAGCTTTTCGTATATTTTTATTTTTTCATTTTTTAAAATACTGAATTTGGTAAAAGTGGGTTGCGCACGCTAAATTCAATGAAAAAATAGTTATTTCGCCTGAATGAAACAAAATTTTTTTTCTTCAACCCTATTGCATTGGAACGACAAAAAAAATAACAGGGCGATGCCCTGGAAAGGAGAAAAAGATCCCTATAAAATCTGGATCAGCGAAATTATTTTGCAGCAAACAAGGGTGCAACAAGGTCTCATTTATTATCAACGTTTTATAGACGCATTTCCGGATATAAAAACTCTTGCAAGCGCGCCGGAAAAACAAGTTTATAAATTATGGGAAGGACTTGGATATTATTCACGTTGTAAAAATTTAATTGCCACAGCAAAATTTATTCATAAGAATCTGGATGGGAAATTTCCAAAAAAATATGAAGAAATTTTATCGCTAAAAGGGATAGGAAATTATACAGCTTCTGCCATTGCTTCATTTGCATTCAATCAGCCTTATGCGGTTTTAGATGGAAATGTTTTTCGTGTATTATCAAGATTTTTCGGGAAAGAAATTCCGGTAAATACTTCGGCAGGAAAAAAAATCTATGCCGAACTTTCACAATCGCTTCTTGATAAAAAAAATCCCGCAAAGTATAACCAGGCGATCATGGATTTTGGCGCCGTTGTGTGCAAACCAGCGTCGCCGTTGTGTTTGGAATGCTCCTTGCAAAAAAGATGTATTGCTTTTTTAAACAATAAAGTTTCTATTTTGCCGGTAAATAATACAGTAAACAAACAAAAAGAGCGTTTTTTTAATTACCTGGTTATTGAATACCAAAAAAAATTTTATGTAACTAAACGAACGGGAAAAGACATCTGGCAAAACCTTTATGAATTTGTTTTACTAGAAACCAAAACATGGCTTAATGAAAAGGAAATTTTGAAAGATGAAGGTTTTTTATCATTATTCAATCGGGATGATTTTACTGTCAAATTTATTTCAAAAAAGATCTCCCAGAAACTAACTCATCAACTTATTACCGGCCGGTTTATTCATGTTGAAATAAAAAAACCTTTATCAGCTAAAACACATTTTGCTGCGAATAATTCTCAATTAAAAACGCTTCCATTTCCTAAATTTATAGCATCTTATTTAATGGATAAAAATGTATCTTTAAACTCGATTTAGTGTTTTTTAATGGAGAAAAATTTTTTTATGCGTGGAGTTAATAAAGTAATGTTAATTGGAAACCTCGGGAAAGATCCGGAGATTTTATATCTTGAAGGAAATATTCCCGTATCAAAATTTCCGCTGGCAACAACAGAAACTTATAAAGACAAAAATGGAAAATTAATTTCTCAAACCGAATGGCATAATGTTGTTCTTTGGCGCGGGCTTGCAGAATTGGCGCAAAAATATTTGCACAAAAGCAGCCTTGTTTACATTGAAGGCCGTTTGAAAACCAGATATTGGGAAGATCGCGATCATAATAAAAAAGTGGCCACAGAAATCATTGCTGACAACCTGATCATGTTGGATAAAAGATCTGACCAACATCCCGAAGAAGGCCACGAAACTTTGCCAGGAAATGAAAATCCGTTCGAAGATCCTGAAAAACATTCTGAATAAAAAGCGTCTCTTAAAAGTGACTTATCTTTAAATAAATATTTTGGATTATCATCCGGTCATTGAAAATTGTTATCAATTGCTTACAATTATAGCCATTACGCCTGCAGCGACAACCATTCTGGCTTCTATTTTAGTAGTACTTTTTGTTTTGTCTTTTCTTTTCTCGGGATCTGAGATGGCATTTTTTTCATTGAGTTTGAAAGATATTAATATGCTCAAAACCCGCCAGCAACCTTCTTATAAAAGGATTATCACTCTTCTGGAAAATCCCAAAATTCTCATGGCTTCCCTGCTTATTTCAAATTGTTTTGTGAACATCGGAATTATTTTAATTTCAAATTCATTAATGGATGAATGGATTAATACATTGGGGTTAAATACGATCATAAACTTGCTGATAAAAGTTGTGGTGATCACATGCGTTTTGGTTTTATTTTGTGAAGTTCTTCCAAAAATTTGGGCCACGCATCATAAAATCTGGTTCGCATCCACGGCCTCAATGACCGTGGATGTTTTCAATAATATTTTATTCAAATTGAGCAGAAGAGTCGTGTCATTTGGCGATTCCATTGAAAAAACTTTTCATTCGCGTTCTACAAAAATGGATGATAGTCAGATTGACAATGCGATTGATTTGTTGCCTGACAATAAAGCTACTAATGAAGAAAAACAAATTTTAAAAGGCATCCGAAAATTCAGCAATACAACGGTCAAACAAACAATGCGCCCGCGTTTGGATGTTAGTGGAATCGAATTTTCAACTTCATTTATAAACGTAATAAAAAGAGTAAAAGAATTCTCTTACTCGCGTTTACCAATTTATAAAAGTAATCTTGACGAAATCGTTGGCATCCTTCATACGAAAGATTTGTTATCACATTTGCAGGAAGAAGAATTTGACTGGCATCCTTTGATGCGCCCGGTTTTTTATGTTCACGAGCAAAAATTAATTGAAGATCTCTTGCAGGATTTTAGAAATAAGCGCATACATATGGCCGTTGTAGTTGATGAATTTGGAGGAACTTCAGGCATCATCACCCTTGAAGATATTATGGAAGAAATTATTGGTGATATCCAGGATGAATTTGATGACGAACAAAGCATCAACAAAAAAATTGATCCATACAATTATATTTTTGAAGGAAAAACAATGATCAATGATGTTTGTAAAATTTTAAATATTCCCTTGCATACTTTTGATTTACTTCGCGGAGAAAGTGATTCACTCGCGGGACTTATTTTAGAAATAGCTGGTGAGTTTCCAAAAGTGAATGAACAGTTTGAGACAAATAATTTCACTTTTACTGTCCTTGAAATCAACAAAAACCGGATTGAAAAAGTAAAACTTACTTTAAAACAAAAACCAAATAAATAAAAAATTCCTTTTGAAAAAAAAACGGCAAATACATCGGCTTATTTATTTCCTTTTTGCTTTATTAATCATCAGTTGTAATTCAAATTACACTTCCAAAAAAGAAGGTTATTTTAAAATTGATTTTCCCAAAAAAGTTTATACAACTTTTAATGATCCGGCTTTCCCTTATTCATTTGAATATCCTGTGTATGCAAGGATAGCAAAGGATTCCTCTTATTTTAATGAAGGATCAAATAATCCATTTTCAATTAATATAGTTTTTCCATCATTCAATGGAACCATCTTCATAAGTTATAAAAATGTCGGTGGGACATCAGTTTATAAAGTGAAAAGTCCGGATGGACGTTACCGAGATTCTACCGGCAAAAACAGCTTTGAAAAAATGGTAAATGATTCCTATAATCTCACTTACAAAAATGATATAAAAGCGTATTCAATTGAAGACAGCGTGATGCATACGCCCAACAATATAACAGGCGTATTTTTTAAACTTTCGGGAAACGTGGCGACAGCAAAACAGTTCTTTTTATCAGATACGTTGCATCATTTTTTAAGAGGCGCTTTATATTTTGATGCCACGCCAAATGAAGATTCACTTCGTCCTGTAAATGCTTTTTTGCAGGAAGACATGAAGCATCTCATCAACACGCTAAAATGGAAATAGATAAATTTTTTTTGCCTGAAAATATTTTATAAATCTTCTTTGGTAAACTTTTTTAAGGCAAAGAAATAATAAGCACCCACATACACAAGGCTCGCAAGTACCATAATCCAAACATCCGGAGCATCTTTGTAAATTACTTTGTTGCCAAAAGGAATCGGAAGCATCACATCGGTGGCCTGTAACGGTAAAAAATATCCAACAGGAGTTAGATGAAATTGAAAATTTATTAAGACCGTAATCAGCCACTCAAAAATCAATCCGTATAAAAAAAACACGGCGATTGCTGCGCCGCTTTTCCTAAAAAGAATGGCGAGAAACATCGCAAATGTGATGTAGGCAACTGTTTGAATAAATATGTATCCGATGTTTTCCATTCCTGCAAAAGAAAAATGAGAACCAGTCGTAATTAGTCCGAATAACAACGCAACCAAAAAATTAAAAATAGTTGCCGCTAATGAAAATAAAATAGCAAAAACAAATTTCACGGTAATAAATTCTTTTCGAGTCCAGCCATCAATAATATTTTGACGATGCGTTTTAAAATTAAATTCATTGGTTAACAACATAATGAAAAGTATGCCCGGAAAATAAAGAAGCCAGCTACTCATGAAACCAACTGTTTGCCATACTTTGGGAAACGCATAAGGCGTTCCCAATAGCATCTGACTGGCTGGCATATTTTCTACCGTAAGTTCATTGATATAAAATCCGGTGTAATTAATTCCGAGAATCGCGAAGGCGTAAAGAATCGTGAACACCCAAAACGCTTTGTAATTTTTTACTTTAAGCCATTCAATTTTTAAAAGATGTAACATAAGTTTTTAATTATTGGTAAGTTCAAAAAACCTTGCTTCGAGGCTTTGCTTTTTTAGTACCAGATGATTCAGCGTAACACCATTATTGAAGCAATAATTGTTTACCGCAGAAAGGTTGGCTTTGCCTACAGGAAAAAATATTTTTACCACTGAATTCTCATCAATGATCCTTGTTTTTTCATTCAGTGTATTCAAAACTTCTAATAATTTTTTATGATCTGTTGCCGCTACTTCCACCATATCTTCACTCGATAAAATCTCATTTACTTTCCCTGAAATGACTAATTCGCCTTTTTTTAAAATGGCAACATCTGTACATACTTTTTCCACCTCGTCTAAAAGATGACTGGCCATAATGATGGTTTTTCCTTCGCGGTAAAGTTTTTTCATCAGCTCTCTTATCTCTGCAATTCCAACCGGATCAAGTCCGTTTGTTGGCTCATCGAAAATCAATACAGAAGGGCTTCCCAGCAGGCACGAAGCAATTGCCAATCGCTGTTTCATGCCTAAAGAATAGGTGCTGAATTTGGAGTCTTTTCTCCTGGTGAGATCAACTGTTTCCAAAACTTTTTCAATATCCTCTTTCCCATGCTGTTTAATTTCTGCAACAATCTCCAGATTTTTTACCCCTGATAAATAATGATAAAAATTGGGAGTTTCAAGCAATGTCCCAATTCTTCTACGATTCGCTGCTGATGCAGGTTCATCAAAAAGTTTATAGCTTCCTGAAGTAGGTTTTAAAATATCTGTGATGGTTCCAAGTGTTGTAGTTTTTCCACTTCCGTTTGGCCCAAGGATTCCAAAAACGGTTCCTTCCGGCACAGAAAAATTTACATTTTTCAACGCCTGAATTCTTCCATAGGATTTGGATAAATTTTCTACTGTAAGAATAGACATAAGAAGTAATTAAAAATATAATGCAATATAAGATAAGTAAAAAATAAATTCTAATTCTTTAGGTTGAGCCAAATTTTAAATTTTAAAATTTTGTAAATACCTTTTAAAAAATGAATATTTATTTTAAAAGGGCACAAAATGAAAAAAAAGCACAATGAAACTGATTTATTTATAAAAAGAGAAAAAAAACAGAAAAATAATTTGCAGATTTACATTTCTGTGTTAAGAGGGATTAACGTTAGCGGACAAAAGAAAATTTTGATGTCAGATCTAAAAAAGCTTTACAAAAATTTAGGATTCAAAGACGTGATAACTTACATCCAAAGCGGAAATGTTATTTTTAAAAATAAAAAATTACCGGATACCGAACTCGCAAAAAAGGTTGAAGAAGCGATCAATAAAGAATATGATTTTGAAGTACCGGTAATTATCAGAAGCGTAGAAGAAATGAAAAAGACAATTCTGTCAAATCCATTTTTGAAAGAAAAAAATTGCGACACAAAAAGATTGTACGTTACATTTCTTTCTGAAATTCCTGCCAAAGAAAACGTTGAAGGTATTGAAGACATTGACTTTTTACCAGACAGATTTATTATTACCGGGAAAGAAATTTATTTATGCATTCCTAACGGTTATGGGGAGACGAAAATTCCAAATAATTTTTTTGAAAAAAAATTGAAAGTAAAAGCGACTACGCGAAACTGGAATACGGTAAATAAATTAGTAGATCTCGCAATCGGATAGTAAATGAACAAATAATGAAGATTCCTGCTTCCTGTTTTCTTTTAATCGCCTTTAAAATTTGCTATTCTCTTTTCCATAAACGCAGAAACCCCTTCTTTGAAATCATTGGTAGTTGAAGCTTTCCGCTGAAATAAATCTTCAGTTTCCAATTGTTGTTCCAGTTTTTGTTCTAATGATTTGTTTAATGCCTGCTTTGTATAAGCCAGACCTTTTGTTGGTAATTGTGAAAGCGCAGTTGCAATTTTTTCTGATTCATGAAAAAATATTTCATCAGGAAAATATTTATAGATCATTCCAATTCTTTCTGCTTCTTTTGCAGAAATTTTATCACCGAGCATCATCAGCGCAGATGATTTTTGTAGGCCAATTAATCGTGGCAAAAAATACGTTCCGCCACTATCCGGAATCAATCCGATTTTACTAAATGCCTGAATGAAAGAAGCACTTTCTGAGGCGACAACTACATCACAACATAATGCAATATTTGCTCCCGCTCCTGCTGCAACTCCGTTCACAGCGGCAATCACAGGTTTGTTTAAATACCTGATTTTTTTTACAATAGGATTATATTGTTCAGATAAAATCGTTTCCATTCCGGGCCCACTTGGACCAGTAACTTCTGCTAAATCTTGTCCGGCTGAAAATGCTCTGCCAGCACCGGTTATATAAACACAACGAACTGAAATATTTTTTTCGCATTCTTCCAGTTTTCCCTGGAAAGCCAATGCCATTTGGCGATTGAAGGCATTAAATTTTTCAGGACGACTTAAGGTAATAAATGCAATAGAATTTTTTATTTCAAAAAGAATACTCATAAGGTTTATTTTCTAATTCGTTACAAAAATTATTATACCCCTCAAAAGAAATTAATGACATTTAAAATAATCAAAAGGCTCCCGGCAATCGTTGCATTGATAAATCGCTTTACATGCGGTAGAACCAAATTGGCTGATCAATTTTGTATTCACAGAATTACAATGTGGACATTGAACAGGGAGATTCTTCAAATAATTTTTGTCAAAAGTTTTTGATGAAGGCGGTGCTATTCCATAAGATTTCAATTTTTCTTTTGCTTCTTCGGTCATCCAGTCCGTGGTCCATGCGGGAGAAAGTTTACGAGTGATTTTAATTTTATTAAAACCATTTTCTACTAAAACTTTTCTAATATTCATTCCAATAAAATCCATTGCAGGACAACCGCTGTAAGTCGGTGTGATCATGACTTCTACAATTTTATCGTCCAATTTTATTTTTCTTATGATTCCCAGATCAATAACTGATAAAACAGGAATTTCAGGATCATTTACGGAATGTAAAATCTTCCAGATTCTTTTTTTTGTTTCTTCTTTTGATGGGTTATCAATAATATTTTCTTCTACGTGGTCCATTTTTATAATTCTTAGAATTTAATAAATCTCACCATTCCAACCCGGGATAAGCCCGCTGCATAAACTGCATTTCTGCAAGAATAAATCCTAGATGTTCTCCATGAATTCCATTCTTACCGCCGCTTTGCATCCAGGTTTTTTCGTCAGGAAAATCAATCGTCGCTTCGTCCAAAACGGTTCTTATTTTTTTCAACCAATCGTCTTTTATATTACTAAGGTCAATGCACACACGATTTTCTAAATTCGATTCAAATGCAGCAGGAACCAACATTTCGCCGGTATAAGGCCACAGCGCTGTAATCGCTTTTTTCATTCTTTTTTTACTTTCTTGGGTTCCGTCTCCTAATCTTATTACCCATTCACTGCTCCATTTTACATGGTATGTTACTTCTTTTAGAGCTTTTTCTGCAATCGCAGACAATTGTCTGTCAGTAGAATGAATTAATTTTTGATAAAAATAAAATTGCCATGTGCTGAAGAAAAATATTTTACCAACAGTCTTTGCCCAATCATCATTGGGAAGTTCTGTTATTAACAGATTTTTAAAACCGCCTGTGTCTCTTAAATATGCGAGATCGTCTTCAGTAACTCTCTTTTCTTTTTCGTTATTTGAATTAATTATTTCTGCTGCATATTGATAAAAATTCCTCGCCTGCCCTATCAAATCCAAAGCAATATTGCTGATTGCAATATCCTGTTCGAGCATTGGCCCATGGCCGGTCCATTCGCTCAACCGATGACCCATTATTAAAGAACTATCGGCAAGATGAAGCGTGTAATCAACTAAATCGTTTTTCGCATTATTTGATGCTTTACTGTTCATTAAATTCGTTCTTTTTTAATTCGCACTTTACATATACTTTAATTCATCGGGCAAATTATAAAAAGTAGGATGCCTATAAACTTTATCATTTGCCGGATCAAAAAAGCTTTCTGATTCATCCGGATTTGTTGCATGAATATATTTTGATTCCACCACCCAAATGCTTACTCCTTCCATTCTCCGCGTATACACATCGCGCGCATTTTCAATTGCCATTTCTGCATCAGCTGCATGAAGGCTTCCGGCGTGTTTATGCTCCAGGCCTTGTTTACTTCGGATAAAAACTTCCCAAAGCGGTTCTGTTTGATTCATGTTTTTTCATTTATTCAGTAAACCAACAAATAACAATAATTTTTGTTTTATTTTTTTTAAAATCCGCATTTCTTTCTAAGGACACAAATCATGCTTGCTTTCTAAACGGGATCTTTTTCCAAAACATCCTTTGCAACTTTTTGTCTTTTCTTTTGCGCATGAGCCAGCGCTGCTTCTCTTACCCAAGCGCCATCTTCATGAGCCCGAATCCTCGCTTCTAAACGTTCTTTGTTGCACGGGCCATTTCCTTTTACTACGTTCCAGAATTCGTCCCAATTTATTTCTCCAAAATCATAATGCCCTCGTTTCTCATTCCATTTTAAATCCGGATCGGGAATAGTGATGCCTAAAATATCTGCCTGTTCTTTACAGATGTCAACAAATTTTTGCCTGAGTTCATCATTAGAAAATCTTTTTATTTTCCATTTCATGCTTTGTGCGGTATGAGGCGAAGCGTCATCGTTCGGCCCAAACATCATCAAACTTGGCCACCACCAGCGATTGAGCGAATCCTGCGCCATTGCTTTTTGTTCTTTACTGCCGCGACAAAGCGTTAATAAAATTTCGTAACCTTGCCTTTGGTGAAAACTTTCTTCTTTGCAAATGCGCACCATTCCTCTTGCATAAGGGCCATAAGATGCGCGACACAATGGAACCTGGTTCATAATTGCAGCGCCGTCAACGAGCCAGCCGATAGCGCCCATATCTGCCCATGAAATTGTTGGATAATTAAAAATTGAAGAATATTTTGCTTTGCCACTAAGCAATTGATCAATCATTTCTTCGCGTGCAATATTTAAAGTTTCTGCTGCGCAATATAAATACAGCCCATGGCCCGCTTCATCCTGAACTTTTGCCAGCAACGTGGCTTTTCGCCTTAATGAGGGTGCCCGGGTAATCCAATTTGCTTCTGGCAACATACCAACAATCTCACTGTGCGCATGTTGGCTTATTTGCCTGATCAACATCTTCCGATAGTCATCAGGCATCCAATCTTTTGGCTCAATTTTAATTTCTCTTTCTATTTTATCATCAAATGTTGCCAATAATTTTTCTGTATTCATGACGCAAAATCTTTATTCTCAAAGTTACTGCATCCATGATGCAATTTGATGCAGGATCGGTTAAATTTATAAATAAGAAATAGAAAATATAAAGAATGAGAACTTACGCTTCATCGTAATCTACCACTACTTTTTTGGTCCGTGGATGTGATTGACAGGTTAAAATAAAACCCTCTTTTACTTCGCTTTTTTCAAGTCCGTAATTGGCTTCCATTTCAACTTCGCCTTCTATTAATTTTGCTTTGCAGGTGCAGCAAACGCCGCCTTTACAAGCGAAGGGAAGATCAGCGCCCTGTGCTAATCCGGCATCCAAAATAGTTTTGCCGTTAAAATCTAAATTAAAATCAAAACTGCGTCCATCTATTTTTACGGTGATTTCACTTCCTTCTTCAGAAGTTTGCTCAACCGCTTCGTAAATTTTTGTATGTTCTCTTGTTGGAGTTGTAAATAATTCAAAATGAATTCTCTCCGGATTAATTCCCCAACCGCAAAGAAAATCCTTTACTGTATAAATCATTTTTTCAGGGCCGCAAATAAAAAAATCATCAATAATATTAAAATTGATCAGCCTGGAAAGATGGTTACATTTGGATTCGTCAATTCTGCCATAATTAAAATCAGCCTCAGTTTTTTCCCTGCTCAAAATATAATAGACCCGGAATTTTCTCAGGTACTTATCCTTCAACGCTTCAATTTCTTCTTTAAAAATAATTGATTGCAAATTCTTATTTCCATAGATCAGAGTAACACTGCTGTGTTGCTGTGTCATGAGAATCGTTTTTATGATAGAAATAATTGGAGTAATTCCGCTTCCGGCCGCAAAAAAAACATAATCGTTTCTGTCAGTAGGAATTGATTTGGGGAAAAAATTCCCGGTTGGTGGCAATACTTCGAGTTCATCGCCCTTTTTTAATTGTTCATTTGCAAAAGTTGAAAATATTCCTCTTTCAACTTTTTTTACTGCAACGCGCAATTCATTTTCCAAAGGACTACTGCAAATAGAATAGGATCTTCTTGCCTCCTCTCCATTATTAAAAGTCCTTACAGTTATATTTTGTCCCTGAACAAATTGAAATTCTTTTTGCGCTTCTTCCGGAATCTCGAAGGCGATAGAAACGCATTCCGAAGTTTCTTTTCTAATGTCTTTTATCCTAAGCTTTTGAAAATGTATTGCCAATTTTTAAAATTTAAAACGGCCTCAAAGGTAAGCCAAGAAAGAGGATTTTCTTTTAAATAAAGTATTAAAGTAATCCCGGTTTTATTTTTACCAATTTATAATTTTCATCAATTCAGATTGCCTAATTTTGCAACGCAAAGCTTATTCAATGGAACTACACGCAATAGATACGGTTGAAAATATTAATCCTAAAGATTTTAAAAATAATTATTATTTGCCCCAGAAGCCACTGGTAATTACCGGTTTGGCAATGGGATGGCCTGCTTATAAAAAATGGTCCTGGGATTATTTTAAAGAGATCGTTGGCGATAAAAAAGTAGGCCTTTATAACAATGTAAAAAGCGATGCATATACGCCGATCAACACTGCTGACGATTACAAAACTTTTGGCGAATACGTGGATATGATTCAAAAAGGGCCGGCAGCGTGGAGAATTTTTTTGTTTAATATTTTTGATCATGCGCCGCAATTAATAAATGATTTTACCTGGCCCGAACATTTGATGACAGGCTTTGTAAAAAGATATCCGATGCTGTTTACGGGCGGTGAATCTTCTATAACGCACATGCATTTTGACATTGACCTTTCGCATATTTTGCATACACAATTTGTTGGAAGAAAAAGAGTTCTTCTGTTTCGCCATGAAGAGCAACATAAATTATACAGAAAACCTTTCGAAGTTTTGAGCCTCGCTGATTTTTCAAATTACAGTAAAAATGAAGGGCTTCCTGATTATGAAAAATTTCCTGCATTGCGTCATGCTGTTGGTTACGATCTGATTTTAAATCCCGGCGATACTTTATTTATGCCTGCAGGATATTGGCACCACATGGAATATATTGACAGCGGTTTTGCCATGAGTTTGCGCGCGCTTCAAAGTTCTCTTTCGGGAAAAGCAAAAGGTGTGTGGAATTTATTTGGCATGAGAAGCATCGATACCGTTTTGAAAAAAACGGCACCAAAATGGTGGTATGATTATAAAATTAGAAAAATTGACGAGCTGGCTACAAGAGAACTAAAAAAATATTCAAATTAAAGTTAAAGAATATTGGTTTTATCAATATTTAATTCCTAATTTAGCGTTCCCATCTTCTTTCCTTTTCCTATATTTAAAAGACCTGCACAACCCAATACTATTTTTATACGGTAATTAAGGTTTTGGTTTTATAGTAATTCAACTAATTAATAATTACCTTTTTAATAATTTATCAGGAAAATCAAAAACTTTTTCTTGTGGTTTCAGAGGTAAGCAAGGCCGGTGATTTTTATCACTGGCCATTTTTTTGCATCACAAATTTATCAATTGGATCCGTATAAAATAAATCCAATCTTAAATTTTTTGTAATTTTATTATCGTAAATACCCTTTTATGCATTTTAAATTAATAATAATGAGTTTGCTCGTAGCATCTTCTGCCGCAGTTTCATGCAATAATTCGGAAAATAAGAATGAAACAAAAAACTCCGTTGATTCTTCTAAAAATTCTGTTTTGGAAACCATAAAAGAAGATTCTATAAGTTATGAAATTGAAGGGAAAAAATATGATGGGTTTGTAACTTACAATGAAAACCAAAAAGGGAAGCGGCCCGGGATTGTTGTAGTCCATGAGTGGTGGGGATTAAATAATTATAGCCGCATGAGAGCAAAAGAGCTTGCAAAACTTGGCTACATTGCTCTGGCTGCTGATATGTATGGAAACGGTCAAACCGCCAATGATCCGACAGCCGCACAAAATTTAGCTACTCCGTTTTACAATGATCCTTCCCTGGCAAAAACCAGGCTAGAGGCTGCGATTAATTTTTTAAAAACTTACCCTCAGGCCGATACTTCTGAAATAGCGGCGATTGGTTATTGCTTTGGTGGATTTGTGGTTCTAAATGCAGCAAAGCTGGGTGCCGATTTGAAAGGCGTTGTAACTTTTCATGGAGGGCTGGGCGGAGTAAAACCTCCTAAGAATTTGAAAACAAAATTTTTAATTTGCCATGGTGCAAATGATCCATTTGAAAATCCACATGTAGCAGAATTTAAAAAAGAAATGGATTCTGCAAACGTTGATTATACTTTTAAACTTTATCCCAATGCAACTCACGCATTTTCCAATCCAGATGCAACTGCAATTGGGAAAAAATTCAACATGCCAATCGCCTATAACGCCGCGGCAGACAGCGCTTCATGGAATGACATGAAGGACTTTTTGAAGAAATTATTCTAAAGAAAATTGTTAAAATAAAAATTAGTCTTGTTTGTTTGTTTACTGTTTATCTAATCTAAAGCAAAAGCGCTTTAATTATCTTTTACAACATTCTCCGCTTGCGCTTCTATATTAACCTATTTATATAAAATCATTTTTATTAGCACTCTATTAAATTTTCTTATTTTTATCTATAAAACTTTTATATGATGAATCATTTAAAAAGATTTTTTGTCCCGCTAATAATAATTACGCTCGCAGCATCGTGTAATAATAGTGGAACAAATTCCACGATCGAAACATCAACAGACAGCACTCAAACCAATACTACAGGCGCTTTATATGATACATCTTTTAAAGTTAAAGCACAATCATTTGCTGATTTGCAAATTCTGCGATACCAGGTGCCGGGCTTTAACCAACTTACGCTTCAGCAAAAACAACTTTCTTATTATTTGTATGAAGCGGCACTCGCCGGACGCGATATTTTTTACGATCAAAAAAGTAAATATGGTATCATGCTTCGCAAAACTTTAGAAGCCATGTACGAAAGTTATACCGGCGATAAATCTACTGACGACTGGAAGAAGCTTGAAACGTATTGCGGCCGGTTTTGGTTCAGCAATGGAAATCATCATCATTACAGCAATGATAAATTTTTTCCGGAATGCTCTTTTGAATATTTTTCTTCTGTTGCCAAGGCAAGCGATTCCACTTTGTTCCCGAAAAATCCAGGTGAAAATATGGATGCTTTTTTAGCAAGGATAAAACCCATTATTTATGATCCTAAAGTAGAACCAAAATTAGTAAACCTCGCTAAAAATGCAGATAATGTAGCAACTTCCTCTGTAAATTTTTATGAAAATGTAAACCAAAAAGAAGTAGAAAATTTTTACTCAAAATTTAATTCAAAAGGTAACGAACCGGAATGGGGATTAAACAGTAAAGTAGAAAAAGACAACGCCGGAAATGTGGTTGAAAAAGTGTGGAAATCAGGCGGGATGTATTCTTCGGCGATTGAAAAAATAATTGGCTGGCTCGAAAAAGCGATTGTGGTCGCAGAAGATAGTGAACAAAAAACAGCACTTCAATTGCTTGTTCAGTTTTACAAAACCGGCGATCTTCATACATGGGATGAATATAATATTGCATGGGTAAAAGATATTAACAGCAGGATTGATGCAGTAAATGGATTTATAGAAGTTTATTTTGATCCTTTAGGAAAAAAAGGAAGTTGGGAAAGTGTAGTTTCGATGAAAGATTTGCAAGCAACTAAAATAATAAAAGCGATTGCCGATCAGGCACAATGGTTCGAAGATCATTCGCCCATTTTGCCACAGGACAAAAAGAAAAATGTAAAAGGAATAATTGCAAAAGCGATCACCGTAATTGTGGAAGGCGGAAGCGCTACACCAAGCACTCCGATTGGAATTAATCTTCCAAATAATGAATGGGTGAGAAAAGATTATGGTTCAAAATCTGTTGCCTTGAGCAATATTGTTCATTCATACAATGTATCCAGTGCTACCAGCGGAATGCTTGATGAATTTGCAGTGAGCGATTCTGTAAAAGCGCGCATCAGAAAGTGGGGTGATCTTTCAGAAGATCTGCATACGGATATGCATGAAGCAATCGGCCATGCTTCGGGGCAATTAAATCCAGGCGTGGAAACTCCTGATAAAACTTTGAAAACATATGCCTCTGCCTTGGAAGAAGCAAGAGCTGATCTTGTCGGTTTGTATTATATCATGGATCCAAAACTGATTGAAATCGGCGTGATGCCTTCCCTGGAAGTAGGAAAAGCCCAATACGATATGTATATGATGAACGGATTAATGACACAACTCGTTCGCCTTAAACCCGGTGCAGACCTGGAAGAAGCGCACATGCGCAACCGTCAGTTGAATGCAATGTGGGCTTATCAAAAAGGCAAAAAAGATAACGTGGTTGAGTTTGTAAAAAAGAATGGAAAAACGTTTGTGCAGATCAATGATTACAATAAACTGCGCGATCTTTTTGGGCAACTGCTTCGCGAAATTCAACGAATAAAATCAGAAGGAGATTATAATGCTGGTAAAAATTTAATTGAAACTTATGGCGTAAAGGTTGATCCGGCTTTGCATAAAGAAGTCCTGGAACGCTATCAAAAATTAAACATCAAGCCATACAGCGGTTTCATTCAACCAGTTCTTGTTCCGGTAATGAATGGTGATAAAATAACCGATGTAAAAATTGAATATCCAACTAATTTCTTTGACCAGATGATAGAGTATGGAAAAAAATATTCTTTTTTACCTGTAAAAAATTAGGAAAAATAAACAGAAATATTTTCATCAAAAAGAGGCTGTCTCAAAAGTAGGCAGCCTCTTTCTTATTTTCAGAAAAAGAGGCAACTTTATCCACAATTTTACTGTATAAATTAAGTAGAAAATAAGGCAACAAAAACGGCAGATATTTTGTCTTATT
>Ga0207652_10000055_pt1 | contig 115420 bp, 106 predicted proteins | sample KBSC63BmetaG_FD_184334 | JGI IMG/M metagenome (GOLD analysis project Ga0207652, IMG submission 184334) | Corn rhizosphere microbial communities from Kellogg Biological Station, Michigan, USA - KBS C6-3B metaG (SPAdes) (version 2) | ecosystem: Host-associated > Plants > Roots > Rhizosphere ...
TCCCGGATAGTCGCAATTCCGTTTAATTTATTCAATCAACAAGCTGTATATCTTCTTTAGCGATACAAATAACCAACAAATAAAAATAAAGGCAACCGGGAAATTTCCCCTTTTTGAATGGGAATTTTCCCATTCTTATTAAAATAGAAACGTTGCACTTTTAAAGTAGCAATTTTTGCAAAAAACAACAGTTATTTTATGCAGCCAGTTTCAAAAAATGCACTGGAAAAAATGACAAACGAATATGATAACACGATTCGTAAATCCTCTACAGAAAAGCTTAAAAAGAAATTTCCTGAAAAACCACAGATTGAAGATGCGGCATCTGCGTGGATAAGCCGCAAAGAATTAGAAAAACTTTTAAATGATAACCATGCAAACGGGCTGAGAATATATTACGGATGCCATTATGAAAGGACCAACATCGATCCGGCAAAAGATTATAATGGACTGCATAATATTATTCTGGTAGCTACAAAAGATGACGTAGATCCCGAGAACCCAACGTTTGAAAACAGCAAAGACCAGCTAAACGAAGAAGAACTAAAACCTGCCGAAGCCAATACATCTGTTCAAAATTACGCTGGAGCAGGCGCTGATATGTTTCCGCTTTGTCCGCCGCTCTGCCCTAAATAACTCTTTATGCGAGTGACCGCTTTTATTATAGGTTTAATTCCTGTTTTAATAAGCCTTTTGATAAGTATCATTTTTTATAAAAGGCTAAAACCATCCTGGCTGCGGCTTTTCACGTGGTTCCTGCTCTTCAGCATGCTTATTTCAATAACCGGTTATTTTTATTCTTTTTATTTAAAAACAGGAAACCATTTCATTTTCAATCTGTATTTACTCGTTCAGTTTCTTTTCTATTTTGGCATCTTTTATAAAACTTTTCAGACAAAGAAATTAAAAACCTTTACGCTGTTTGTCAGCATTTGTTTTTTAATTTATTTGCTTATCAGTTTTATTTTCCTCGACGAATTTCATACGTTCAATTCCCTGGCCTTTACGATTGGAAGTGTGCTCACTATACTATTTTGCCTGTTGTATTTTGGAGCGTTGTTTAATGCCGATGGATTTATAAACTATTTCAAAATTCCTATGTTCTGGATTGCTACGGGAATCCTTTTTTTCTTTGTTGGTAATTTTCTCTACCTCAGTTTTCTCAACTATATCCTGGAAAATAACCTCGACAGCGGTGGAAATATTTATGAGGTTATCATAATTACCTTAAACCTACTTTTGTACTGTTTTTTTTCAATTGGTTTTTTAAGCAATCAGTCATGGAAAAAAAGGACCTGATATTCACTATTGTTTTTACGACAATTGTTCTTTTACTGCTCGTAGCATTTTTATTATTCTTTTTTATCAGGTACCGTTTCAAAAACAACGCTTACATTAAAGAAAAAGAAGCGATGAAAAAGTTTTTTGAAAAAACTTTGCTTCAATCACAAATAGAAGTACAGGAAGCAACATTGGCTGGCATCGGCAAAGAATTGCACGATAATATCGGGCAGTTGCTTTCCAGCACAAAGATGTTTTTGGGAATAACGCAACGCAATCTTCCCAAACCTCCGGAAACACTAAATATCGCTGAAGAAACCTTAGGCAAAGCGATCAATGAATTGCGTGCTCTTTCAAAATCGCTGGATAAAGATTGGCTCGAACAATTTGATTTTATTCAAAATCTAAAAGCGGAAGCTGAACGGATCAATGAGGCAAGATATTTACAAATATCATTTTCACATCCTGAGAAATTATTTTTGAAAGCCGATGAGCAGATCATTCTTTTCCGCATTGTGCAGGAAGCCATTCAGAACGCAATTAAACATGCGCAGGCAAAAAACATCCAGATCAATTTAAGTAAAACTTCAGAAATTGTAAGAGTCGACGTGGTGGATGATGGAATCGGATTTAATAATTCATTGCACTCCGATGGCCTGGGAATGAGGAACATGAAGCACCGCACCAAACTGCTCGGAGGCTCAATTACCTGGAACTCAATTAACGCTGGAACGTCAGTAAAGATCGAATTACCTTTTAAAGAAAACGAACAATGAAAATCTCGGTAGGGCTGGTAGATGATCACCAGTTGTTTTTAAAATCTCTCGGCCTGATGATTGAAAATTTTGAAGAATGTAAAGTGGCCGTCATGGCGATGAATGGAAAAGAATTGCAGGAAAGAATTTCATCCACCGAGCCTCCCGATATTATTTTAATTGATGTAAGTATGCCGGTGATGGATGGCATTGATACCGCAAAATGGTTAACTCAAAATTATCCTTTCATAAAGTTAGTAGCGCTATCGATGAATGACTCTGACAGAACGATTATTGAAATGATCAAAGCCGGATGTTGTGCGTATTTACTAAAAGATACGCATCCAAACGAACTGGAAAAAGCCTTACACGAAATTTATACAAAAGGTTATTATAATTCTGATGTAATCAACATTAATTACAGGCGGTTGTTGCAGGAGCAAAATGATCCGTTAAACATGACAGAGAATGAAAAACAATTTTTACAACTTGCGTGCAGTGATCTGACATATAAACAAATTGGCATTGAAATGCATCTCAGCGAACGAACCATTGATGGCTACCGCGAAAATCTTTTTCACAAATTTAAAGTGCAAAGCAGGGTTGGGCTCGTTTTAGAAGCCATTAGAAAAAACTGTGTAAAATTGAATCCGTAACGGCGGTCTCAAACTCCGGAATTTCAGTTTTAAGAAACTCAAGTTATCAGTGCAATCTTCTATCTTTTATAAAAACAAAATCCTCATTATTTCTTCATTTACTGTCTACCATAAAAATTATTTATGCGGAATTTCTTCCGGCATTGATAATTCCAAATGAGCAGCGCATTACCAGTTTTTCATACGTTCCTTTTAATGAATCTTTCGTTTGCTCCTGTTCGATTTCGCGTATATTCATCATTGCATATTGCTGGATCGTTACTAAAGGCAAAATCATTTTTTCCCGCATGCTTACCGAAAGCTGTTCGACGGGATAATCAGCCATCAACTCATTATTCCCGGTAAGTTTGAAAAGGTATCTTTTGGTTTTTTCAAATTCTTCAAACATCATGTTCCATATTTCACCAAATTGCTCATCATGGGCCAGGTATTCGGTCAATGGAAAAAAACATTTCTTCATCGCCATTTCGCAATTGTCAATCAAAGTTTTGAAAAACAAAGAATTTTGATAAAGCTTTTTCATCTCTGGCAACTTTCCTTCCTCTTCAATTTTCTGCAAAGCAGTACCGACGCCATAATAACCCGGAACATTTTGTTTGATCTGGCTCCAGGAACCGGAAAAGGGAATAGCGCGCAGATCTTCCATGTTCATTTTTCCTTTCTTTCTTTTTGTAGGCCGGCTGCCGATATTTGTATCGCTATAAAATTTTAAAGGGCTGATCTGCACTAAATAATTCATGAATTCAGGATGGTTTTTCAAAGCGCTGTAACTCACAAAGCTTGCGTCTGCCAACTCTTGCAATAATTTTTCTTCTTCTTTTTCCAAAGTAATATGACGGTTGGAAAAAATATCATTAGAGATCCCGGCATGAAGCAGTTGCTCCATGTTATATTGTGCTGATTCAATTGTTCCAAAATTAGAACTTACTGTTTGCCCTTGGATCGTCAATTGAATTTCTTTATTGGCAATATTTTTTCCCATTGATGCATAAAATTTATGAGTCTTTCCACCGCCTCGGGCTGGCGGGCCGCCGCGTCCGTCAAAGAAAATTACATCAATTCCAAACTCGCGGGAAACGGAAGTAAGTTGTTCTTTTGCTTTATAAATAGACCAGTTTCCCATGAGATAACCGCCGTCCTTTGTTCCGTCCGAAAATCCAAGCATGATGGTTTGGGTATTATTTCTTCGTTTCAAATGCGCGCGGTATTCTTCATTCTGAAACAAAGTAGTAAGGGTATCAGCGGCATTTTTCAAATCTTCTACCATTTCTATAAGCGGTACTATATCCACTTTCATTTCCTCTTTTCTCCACCCACACATAATAAACAAACCATAAATTTCCAAAACGTTCAATGCAGTTTCAGCATGACTGATAATATAGCGGTTGCATCCCTGCTCTCCATTAAACTGCTGAATTAATTTGATCGCTTTTATGCTCGCAAAAGTGTCATTAATAATCGGATCACCATAATCTTTCTGAGGAATTTCTTTCGTATTTTTTGTGAGAAATTCAATCTTTTTATCCTTGCTTAATTTTTCATAATCTGAAGGAAAATCCACACCGGATTCTGCAAGAGCTTCAAACACTTTTTTATGTATGGAACTATCCTGCCTGATATCCAGCGAAGCAAAATACAATCCGAAAATGTGCACTTTATTTATAAGATCATCGACCAGGTAAAGGAATAATCCGTTGTGCTGGTAAATGATAATTTCACGTATCTCCTTTAATATTTGAAGAATGCTTTCTTTACTGATATCTGTACGGCCTCCGGGAATAAAAATATTATTGTACAATTGTTTTTCGAGATCGGCTAAAAGAACATCCACGCCTTTAAAAGTTAATCTGCGCCTGAGTCTTCTAATTTCAAGATAGTAACATTTTATAATTCCGCCACGCAAGCCATCCGCTACTTTAAAAGTAGTTTCTGTATCTACATAAGGATTCCCATCACGATCTCCGCCGGGCCAAAAGCCCATTTTAATGACCGGATTATTTTTATAATCGGCCGCCGGAAATTGATTTTTTAAAAAAGAAAAAATTCTTCCTGCCGCAGCAAAAAAAACATTTTCCAAATACCAAATTAAACTCAATGCTTCATCATAAGGCGTTGGTTTTTCTTTTTTGAAAAAAGGTGTTTTTCCCAATTGCTGCAGGTACATGTTTATACGGGTGGTATTATTTTCGGATAATGATTTCGAAAGATCATTAATGATGCCTAAAACAGAACCCGGATAAAATTGTGTAGGATGCGCTGTCAGCACTATTTCCACTGAAAAATCTTCCAGTTTTTTATCCAGTTCTTTTTCTTTCTTGTTTTGAACCACTTCTACTTCCAGTTGTTTCAAAGTACCCGCACCGGTTGTATCATGTACGTATTTAAAAGCCGCATCTTCCAGCGCATCAAACAGCACTACCTGCCGTTCTACAAATTGAATAAACCTGAAAAGCAAATCAAGTTTTTCCGATTCAGTTTTATAGGAAGTGTCTTTGGAAAAGAACTCTTCAATAATTTGCGCAGGACTCAGTTTCTTTTTATAACCTTCTTCGCAAATATTTAAAAACAAGGATAAAAGCATGCCCGTTTTTTCAATTTTATAAAAAGGCAAAGACGTAAAAAGGCTGTTATATAATTGAAATTTTATTCCAACATAATTTTTAAAATTTTGCAGACTGAGCGATGAGTGATGATCCATAATATTTAAAATAAATTAGAAGAAAATAACGGGAATTCCATAAAAAAATCGCATGAAGTTAATTGAAAAAAAAATAAACTTCTCCCAGGCTTCCCTTTTTGAATGTATCTTTGCACGACTGAAAAATGAAAAAACCACTCTTTATATTATTTTTAGCAGTTTGTTTTTCGTTATTTACCACAGGTGTTTTTGCCCAATGTTCCATCTGCGCCAAAACCGTAGCACAAATGGGTTCTAAACCTGCAGAAGGGTTTAATACGGGAATACTTTACCTCATGTTTATTCCTTATGTTGCGATTGGCGTTGTAGGTTATAAATGGTGGCAAAACGAAAAGAGAAAGGCAGAAGAACAATAATTATTTTCTCTTCGAATAACTCGCATCCTAAAAAGGACTCATTTGATAAGAGCTCTCTTTTCAAAATACCGGGACTTTTCAAAAGAACTGGATGTTTGCAGAAAAACGACTGCTGCAAGCCTGAACTTTTTTTGATGTTACCTGTACGAGCTGATCGAAACAGGTAATTAAGATATTGATAAATTTGACTATTATCCCATTTAACAGAAAGCAGAATAACATATCTAATTGTAACTTCGCGCCGTCATTTTCACTAAAAATAAAAATCACATTATTTGTCGGTTTACTGTGGAAATAAAAATCAAACTTTTTATGAATCTTTTTGAAAAACAATCCTCAGAATTTGTGTCAAGACACATTGGCCCTGATGATACCGAAACTAACGAAATGCTTGCCACTATAGGCGTTGCTTCTCTCGATGAATTGATTGATAAAACGGTTCCCTCGGGAATCCGGTTACAAAAAAAACTGGACATCGCTGAACCAATCAGTGAATTTGAATACCTGACTGAATTAAAAAAAATTGCGAATAAAAACAAGGTCTTTAAATCATACATTGGCCAGGGATATTATGACACGATTACGCCTTCGGTTATTTTAAGAAATCTTTTTGAGAATCCCGGATGGTACACGCAATACACCCCTTACCAGGCAGAAATTGCGCAGGGTCGTTTGGAAAGCTTGTTGAATTTTCAAACAATGGTGAGTGATTTAACGGCTTTGCCAATTGCCAATGCCAGTTTGCTCGATGAAGGAACCGCAGCTGCCGAAGCGATGGCAATGCTTTTCAATCATAAAAATAAAGATCACGATCACATTACTGCAGGAAAGTTTTTTGTGGATGAAAAAATATTTGAACAAACCAAAGAGATTTTAAGCACAAGAGCAACACCAGTTGGAATTGAATTGGTTTTTGGAGATTATAAAACCACAGAACCAGACGAAAAATATTTCGGTGCAATCGTACAATATCCCAACAGTCATGGAAGCATCGAAGATTACCGCAACTTCATAGAAAAAGTTCATTCAGTGAATGCGCAGGTGGTGATGGCAACTGATTTACTTGCATTGACTTTATTAACTCCGCCGGGGGAATTAGGCGCGGACGTAGCAATCGGTTCTTCTCAGCGTTTCGGCGTACCGATGGGATTTGGCGGACCTCACGCGGCGTTTTTTTCTACAAAAGAAGAATTTAAAAGAAACATTCCCGGAAGGATCATCGGTGTAAGTATCGATGCGCAAAATAACCGTGCGCTTCGGATGGCTTTGCAAACAAGGGAGCAACACATCCGCAGGGAAAAAGCCACTTCAAACATATGTACCGCCCAGGCTTTGCTCGCAAATATGGCCGCTATGTATGCCGTATATCACGGGCCGCAAGGATTAAAAGAAATTGCTGAAAGAGTTACTTTATTAACCCAAACCCTTGCAGAACATCTGGAGGAAAGTGGTTATGAATTGGCGAACCAAAATTATTTTGATACCATTACTTTCAAAATAAATAATCGTGAAAAACTCACCGAAATTTCACAGGCACATGAAATGAATTTTCATTTTTCTTCTGACGATCTCGTTACGATTTCTTTGGATGAAACCACTACAAAAAATGATGTGCTCGATATTTTGAGTGTCTTTGATTCTGCATCTGATATTGATACATCAGCAGTCACTTTTGATAATGAAGCTGATTTGAATAATATTCCTGATTCACTTCTCAGAACTTCTGATTTTTTACAAAATCCCGTTTTTAAAAAGTATCACAGCGAAACAGAAATGATGCGTTATTTAAAAACATTGGAGAATAAAGATCTTTCGCTTACACAATCGATGATTGCTTTAGGCTCATGTACCATGAAGCTGAATGCCGCTACAGAATTGATCCCTGTCAGTTGGGCGCATTTCAGTCGGATTCATCCTTTTGCCCCTTCATCGCAAACAGAAGGCTATGATTTCATCATAAAAGATTTGGAAAAATTGTTGTCAACGATTACAGGATTTGCCGCTTGCTCTCTTCAGCCAAACAGCGGTGCGCAGGGAGAATTTGCGGGTTTGATGGCCATCAGAAGATATCATGAAAGCAAAAATGATACACACAGAAATGTAATTCTGATTCCTATCTCTGCTCATGGAACGAATCCTGCAAGTGCAGTGATGGCAGGCTTTAAAGTAGTTGTTACCAAATGTGATGAGCAGGGAAACATTGATATTGAGGATTTAAAATTGCAAGCTGAAAAAAATAAAGATTCATTGGCCGGTTTGATGGTTACTTATCCATCCACACATGGCGTTTTTGAAGAAGGTATCAAAGAAATTTGTGACATCGTTCATGAAAATGGCGGACTCGTTTACATGGATGGTGCAAACATGAATGCGCAGGTTGGATTAACCGCACCCGGATTTATTGGAGCTGATGTTTGTCATTTGAATTTGCACAAAACCTTTGCAATCCCGCATGGTGGCGGTGGCCCTGGAATGGGACCAATTTGTGTGAATGAAAAACTGGCTCCTTTCTTACCCGGAAAAAATAATGAAGGAACCGTAAGTGGCGCACAATATGGCTCTGCAAGCATTTTGCTGATTAGTTATGCCTACATAAAAATGCTGGGTGAAAGCGGAATGAAAAAAGCAACAGAATATGCCATTCTCAATGCCAATTACATGAAAGCGCGTCTTAAAAAATATTTTAAAATCTTATTTACCGGAAAAGCCGGAACATGCGCTCACGAATTCATTGTTGACCTCCGTCCTTTTAAAAACAGCGCCGGAATCGAAGCGGAAGACGTTGCAAAAAGATTGATGGATTATGGCTTTCATGCGCCAACACTGAGCTTCCCGGTTGCAGGAACCATCATGATCGAACCAACAGAAAGCGAAAACAAACAGGAACTCGATAAGTTTTGTGATGCACTAATTTCTATTTATGAAGAAATAAAAAGCGTTGAAAACGGCGAAGCAGACAAGAAAGATAATGTTTTGAAAAATTCACCGCATACTTTATCAGTTGTTACGGCAGATGAATGGAATCATTCTTATCCGCGCAGCAAAGCGGCATTTCCATTGGATTCCATTAGAGAAAATAAATTCTGGCCAGCAGTAAGCAGGGTGAATAATACTTATGGGGATAGGAATTTGATCTGCACTTGTGAGCCGGTGGAAAGTTATGTGGAAGTTGATGCGTGAATGAAATGCATAGAATAAGTATTACAAGGATTAAAGAAATGACGTGCCGCAATTATTGGAACTAACAAATAAAAATCTGTTTATTTCTTCGTTTACTGCAAATCAGGATTATAATGATGAAAATTAAATTAACCGGCCGTTTTATTGACCTTGTAAAACAGAATAACTTTTGATAAACTAAATTCCACCATTCTGTAATTAAGGTTTCTCATTTAAAGTTCTTTCATTAGTAAAGAATCGCTGGTATTCATTACCAAATAACAATTCTTAAAAATCCGCTAACCCTTCTTCAATGACAAAATCTCTTTCATTCTTTTTATCAGAACTTTGTTTTTCTTTACAAAAAAACGGTGATGGATAAACAATTACGAAGTGAGCAGGAAAAATTTCAGGCAATCTTTCAAAATGCTTCATTAGGTATTCTTGTTATTAATCAAAAGGGAGACATTACGCTTGCAAATGATTTTTTAGTAAGGCAGTTTGGATATTCCAACCCTGATGAATTATCGGGAAAAAAAGTGGAGATCCTGATTCCAAAAAGATTTCATCATCAACACGTTCACGACCGCGAAATTTACGTGGAACATCCGCAAACACGGCCCATGGGAATGGGACGAGACCTTTTTGGTGTAAAAAAAGATGGAACAGAAATGCCGCTTGAAATCAGTCTCAGCAGTTATTCCGTTGATGAAGAAGTTTTTTCAATTGCGTTTATCAGTGATATCAGCGCAAGGATAGAAGTTCAGAATAAACTGCGTGAACAACGATTAGCACTCGCGGCGATGAATAAGAAGATGGAGGCGTTAAATGAAGAATTGGAAAAAAAAGTGGCTACACGTACGTCAAAACTGCAGGAAACGATGGAGAAACTGGAAGCATCAAAAGATGAACTTTCCAAAGCTTTAAGCAAAGAAAAAGATTTGGGCGAATTAAAAAGCGCGTTTGTGTCGATGGCTTCTCATGAATTCAGAACCCCTTTGAGCACCATACTTTCATCAGCTTCTTTATTGGCAAAATATAAATTGGCAGAAGAACAACCGAAACGGGATAAGCACGTGCAACGAATCAAGTCTTCGGTGATGAATCTGAATAACATTTTGAATGAATTTCTTTCTCTTGGAAAAATTGAAGATGGGAAATTGACCGCTCATGTTTCTGTCTTTAACCTCAAAGAATTGATCACTCAACAGGTAAACGAAATGGCGGAAATATTAAAACCTGGCCAGTATGTAAATTACCAACATTCAGGAAGTACGGATGTGGCTTTGGATGAAGTATTGTTTAAAAATATTCTCATAAATCTTTTATCCAACGCGGTAAAATTTTCAGAAGAAAATAAACCGGTTTTCATTTCTACAACAGTGGAAAACCATTTGATCAAATTTTCTATCAAAGATGAAGGAATTGGTATTTCAACAAAAGACCAGGAGCACTTATTTGAAATATTCTATCGGGCTACCAATGCTGAAAATATACCGGGAACCGGGCTTGGGCTTCACATCGTAGCGAAATATGTAGAAATGATGCATGGAGAAATAAATATAAAAAGTGGATTAGATAAAGGAACCGAAATAAATTTAATCTTTGCACAATGACAAAAATTTTATTAGTAGAAGACAATAATGAAATCAGGGAGAACACGGGAGAAATTCTTGAGCTGGCTGGATATAAAGTTGCACTCGCTGCTAACGGAAAAGAAGGTTATGAAATTGCAGTGAAAGAAGTACCTGACCTGATTGTGTGTGATATCATGATGCCTGTTTTAGATGGATATGGTTTGTTGCACCTGGTAACAAAAAATGAAAGTTTAAAAAGCATCCCATTCATATTTTTAACCGCCAAAACAGAGCGCGGCGATTTCAGAAAAGGAATGGAAATGGGCGCCGATGATTATATCACAAAACCCTTTACCGACCTGGAGTTGTTGAATGCAATAGAAAGCCGTTTACAAAAAATTCAATATCAAAAAGAACAGGCAAATGCATCAAAAAGTCTGGATGATTTTTTTGATGAAATAAAAAATGAAAATACACTTGAAAAATTAACCGATACAAAAATCGTTAATCATTATAAAAAGAAGCAACGCATCTATTCAGAAGGCAACCATCCACACAGTTTATATTACTTAAATTCCGGGAAAATAAGAACTTATAAAATTAATGAGAACGGCAAAGAACTGACGACAAGCCTCTATAATGCAGGTGATTTTTTTGGTTATAACGCGCTTCTTGAAAACTCAGTCTATAAAGAAAATGCAGAGACTTTGGAAGAGAGTGAAATTGGTACGATAGGAAGGCAGGACTTTGAAATACTCATCAATAACAACAAAAAAGTCGCTCAAAAATTTATCAAACTCCTTGCACATAATGTTTCTGAAAAAGAGGAACAACTTATTAACCTTGCTTATAATTCACTTCGCAAAAGAGTCGCTGATTCCATCCTTACTTTATCAAAAAAATATAAGGAAGAAGGCAATACCGATTTTATCATACACATCTCCAGGGAAGACATGGCGCACATTGCTGGTACTACAACCGAGTCTTTAATAAGGACTTTGAGCGATTTTAAAAGTGAAAAGCTAATAGAAGCTGAAGCGGGATATGTAAAGGTTCTCAATGAAAAGAAATTGCTGCAAATGTTGAATTAATACGTTAGAAATGTTGCAGCATCTGTTCGTTAAATTCTTTTGAAAGAATCAAAAACTGTTTTTCAAACTTTGAAATATCTTTCTGCAACTTAATGTGAAGTGCATTTATTTTTTTAGGCAAATGCAATTTATTTTCTGCCAGATCTTTATAGTACTGAACTTCAGGAATTAATTTTTTCAGCCACTCATCTTTAAGCAACAATTCGTTTTGAAAATATTCTGCTTTTTGCAAAAAAACATTCCCATCATCAGCATCTACCATATCACTCAGGCGATATTTTAACAAAGCACTTTCCTGCCGGAAAAGCTCCAGCTTTTTAGTCCATTGCTGATAGTCATTATCAATATCTTTCATAACCCCCATCATGGTTTTTGCTTTTCAGATTTTTCTAAAGAGATGAAACAAAATTCTACAAAAAACACGCTTCCAAAAATGAGCAACGGCAGTGTGAAAGATGATTATAATCATAGCTAAAAAAAAACAAGCTTTTCTAACTATTTTCTTTTAAACATACGTGCTTATTGCTTCCTGGAGGATAAGAGCAAAAGTAAAAAAGTAAAAATAATAAAAGTACTTTAATACTTTTATTCAAAAATTGTTTTACCTTTGTCTTCATTTATTTATTTTAAAACCACATTTAAAAACATGGAAACAACGCTGGAAAATGAAAATATTCTGAATGTTACCGCAATAGAACCAAGGTTAAAGCATTCAACCATTTTTGAAAGGTTTGACGAATTGATTTCAGGAGAAAGCCTGATTCTTCATAATGACCACGATCCCAAACCGCTTTACTATGAACTATCAGCAAAACGAGGCGACATTTTTACCTGGGAATATCTGCAGCAGGGACCAGAAGTTTGGCAAGTAAAAATTACTATAAAGCAAGAAGCATCAAAAAATGATGAAAATATTCTGGACGCCACTTTATTACATCCTGCCATAAAACATGCTACCATTTTTAATCGTTTTGATTCATTAAAGCCAGGAGAGAGCTTCATTTTGCAGAATGACCATGACCCAAGGCCGCTTCGTTTTCAATTAGAAAATATTCATGGAAATACTTTCGGATGGGAATATTTGGAACAAGGACCGGAAATATTCAAAATAAAAATCACGAAAAATAATTTAGAGGAAGTGAAAGAAGAAAAGAAAGAAAATGGCACAGAAAATATTTTGAACGTTACGGAAATTGAACCTAAACTAAAACATCCAACGATTTTTACAAGATTTGATGCACTAAAAGCAGCAGAAAGTTTAACGATTCTTAACGATCACGATCCAAAACCGTTGTATTATCAATTGCTAGGTGAAAGAGGAAATATTTTTACCTGGGAATACCAGGAACAAGGCCCCAAATTGTGGCGTATAAAAATTTCCAAAAGGCCGGAAGGACTTGCTGATGAAACACTCGGAGAAATTGCTGCAAAAGACTTAAGAAAAGCAGAAGTGTTTAAAAAATATGGTTTGGACTTTTGTTGTGGCGGAAAGAAAACCGTGAAGGAAGCGTGTGCTGAAAAAGGAATTGATGTAACTAAAGTAGAACAGGAATTACAAAACAGCGATAAAACTTCATTTACTGCACGGCCGTTGCCCTATAATGATTGGAACCTTGATTTTCTGGCTGATTACATCGTAAATACCCATCACAGCTACGTGAAAAAAACAATTCCTGATCTGCGTGTATATGCTGAAAAAGTTGCCAAAGTTCATGGCGCTCATCACCCTGAATTATTACAAATTAATAAGCTTGCCCAGGAAGTTTGCGATGAAATGTCTTCGCATATGGTGAAAGAAGAAACCGTTTTATTTCCTTATGTAAAACAATTGGTTACAGCAAAAAATGCCGGAAATGGCACTGTGAAATTTGGTAATCTTGAATCTGTTGAAACACCGGTGAACATGATGGAAATGGAACATGAAGTAGTTGGAAATAATATGGATGAGATCAGAAAAATAAGCAACAATTATGCTTTGCCTGAAGACGCTTGCGCAAGCTACTCCTATTTATTTAAAACCCTCGATGAATTTGAAAACGATTTGCACATTCATGTTCATCTCGAAAATAATATCCTTTTTCCGAAGGCGATAGATTTGGAAAAGAATTAAAGAAGTTTACTGAAACCACCTAAATTACCAAACGGCAACGGCCTTTGAACAATTTTTTTTGAATGTTGAGGTGCTTTTTGAAAATCAAATGCCCGTTGTTTCTGCTTTTAGATTTGAATGCAAAGAATATAAACGCATTAAAACCTGAATTATGAAAAAGATATTATTCGTTTTCCTAAGCAGCGCTTTTCTTCTTGCCTGCAATCAAAACTCTCAACCAAAGGATTTGCATGAGCAGGAAGCGAATGAAAATATGCATGATACCACCGTGACATTAAATAATGGTGCAAAATGGAAAGCGGATTCCATTACCAATCACAATGTGGCAAACCTGAAAACGATTGCGGATAATTTCAGAATAAAACCATTCCCGACAGTTGGGGAATATCAGCTATTGAGCGTCGATTTATCAAACGGATTGAATACGATGATACAACAATGCAAAATGACCGGTCCTGATCATGAAGCGCTGCATCATTGGCTTGAACCAATTTTGAACGACACTAAAGAATTGAAAAACGTGGAGGATACAGCTGCCGGAAGGTCAATTTTTAGATCTTTAGATAAAAAAATTGATAGTTATAAGACTTATTTTGAATAAACATGATTATAAACGCCAATACAAAAATTTCAAAAGTTTTAAAAGAAAATGCTGCAGCACTCGAAGCGATCATCAGCATTAATCCAAAATTTGAAAAACTGCGCAATCCTTTATTGAGAAAGCTGATGGCAGCCAGAACCAGTATCGGAATGGCAGCGAAAATTGCCGGCTTTGACGTAGAAAAATTTTATCAAAAACTAAAGCCACTTGGCTTTGATATTGACACAGAAAACCAGTTGGAAAACAACCAGGAAAAACCAAAACTACCTGCTTTTTTTAATACCCTGAAACCGCAGCAAATTGTTGATTTTGATGTACGCCCGGTAATTGATGCAGGCGAAGATCCGCTTTCATTAATAGTGGATAGAGTGAAGAAGATCCCAAAAGGTGGCGCACTCAAAATCATCAACAGTTTTGAACCAACTCCACTAATTTCGTTATTGAAGAAACAAGGATTTGAATCTTATGTTGATCAGGTCGATGAAAATATAATAGAAACTTATTTTTACAAAACCAGCGACGGGGCGATAGAAATAAATGATCAGGAAAAAAATGATGAAGGCTGGGATGAATTGTTGCAAAAATTTGAAGAAAAAACACAAACAGTTGATGTACGTCATTTAGAAATGCCGCAACCAATGATGACGATTCTTGAAGCGATAGAAAAATTGCCGGATGAGCATGCATTGTTTGTTTATCATAAAAGAATTCCTGTTTTTTTATTGCCCGAATTAAAAGAAAGAAAATTTGATTATCGTATAAAAGAAGAAGCGCCAAACGAAGTGCGGCTGTTGATTTTTAAAGATTAAAATGTTTCCTGGAACTGCAAATACCGGCCTTGCGAAAAATACTTCTTATAAAGTTGTGTTGCCATTTTACTTATATGCAGGAATTTCTTTTTTGATTGCTACGTTGTTATTGATTTTTTCTACTCCTGCATTTTTGCAACATTATTTTCATCCACATACACTTGCCATCACACACGTAATGGCGCTGGGTTGGGGCACGATGATGATACTTGGCGCCAGTCATCAGTTGGTGCCGGTTTTGATCGAAGGAAAATTGTACAGCAATGCATTGGCGTACCTTTCTTTTGCATTAGCCGGAGTTGGAATTCCACTTTTGGTGATAGGTTTTTATAAGTTTGATTTTGGATGGCCTGCACAAACAGGAGCGATATTGATTAATGCCGCGATCTTACTTTATCTTGTAAATATTGGGGTCAGCATGTCAAAAAGTAAACAGGAAAATGTGCATGCAGTTTTTGTTTTTACCGCCACACTTTGGTTGATCATTACCACAATTGTCGGGCTTTTTTTAATTTATAATTTCACCTACAATATTTTATCAAAAGATTCTTTATCCTATCTTCCGCTACATGCACATTTGGGAATTATCGGCTGGTTTTTGCTATTGGTTATTGGCGTTGGCTCCCGATTGATTCCGTTATTTCTCATTTCAAAATACCACAATGACAATTTGCTTTGGTGGATCTTTGCATTGATCAATTTTGCACTGATCAGTTTTATCATTTTGTTTTTATACATTAAAATTCCATGGCTTTATTTTCTGCCATTATTGGCTGTTACCGCAGCCATAATCATGTTTGGATATTATTGTTATCATGCTTTCTACGAAAGAATTCGCAGAAAAGTAGATTACCAGGTAAAAATTTCTTTGCTGTCTGTATTGATGATGTTGTTGCCTTTGTTTTTTTTGTTAATCATTATTTTATGGCTATTAATTTCTACCAGTAACTACAGTGTAAGTCTTACTTATGGATTCTGTATTTTCTTTGGATGGATCACGGCAATTATTTTTGGAATGACTTTTAAAACCTTGCCTTTTATCGTATGGAATAAAGTGTATCATGATAAAGCGGGCCTTGGAAAAACGCCGAATCCAAAAGAATTATTCAGCGATAAAATATTTGTGGGAATGGCGATTTTTTACCTGACTGGATTTGTCTTATTTGCAGCTGGAATTCTTTTATCCAACCTGATTATTCTGAAGATTGCTTCAATACTTTTATTGATTACCGCCATTTTATATAATGGAAATGTTTGGAAAGCAATCACACATAAACCGAAAAAATTATGAATGAAATTACCAATGACGAAGCAAAATTAGATCTGGCGCTGGGCGCTTTAAAGTTTGTTGATGACCCGGAAATCGGCTTGAATGTAGTAGACCTTGGATTAATCTACCAAATTGATTTTGATGAAAATAATAAGAAATTGTTTTGTTCACACTCCCTAACGACACAATTCTGCCCAATGGGCGAAACGATAAACAGTGGCATCACAAATGCACTGGAACAAACATTTCCTGATTATGAAGTGGAAACAAAAATTACATTTAATCCGCCATGGAACTCTTCAAAAATCTCAGAAGAAGGACGTGAATTTTTAAACATGTAAATATGTTAAGCAAAACCTGTAAAACTGCTATAAAAGCTGTTATTTATCTCTGTTCAAAATTTGATACCAAAGAAAACGCCGGCATCAAAGAAATCTCAGAGTTTATTGATGCAAGTGAACACACTGTAGGCAAAATTTTGCAAACCCTGGTAAAGCAAAATGTGATAAAAAGTCTGAAAGGACCTACCGGCGGCTTTTATATATCTGAAGAACAGAAAAAACAACCGATCATAAATATTGTAGAAGCAATTGATGGCAAACAAATGTTCGTGAGCTGTGGATTGGGCCTTAGCCAATGCTCAGCAAAACATCCATGCCCCATTCATCATGAGTATAAAAAAGTGCGCGAGCAGATGGAAAAATTGTTCCGCGAAAAGAATGTACAAAATTTGTGTGAACCAGTTAGTAATGGGTTGGCTTATTTATTGGGTTGAAACTTTCAATATCGATTCTTGAATATTAAATTAACTAATCCTGAATCTCCAACAAATCAAGAAATAATTCAAATTTCTGTTTTTCTTTTCTTACATAAAACCATAATCTAAAACGCGGCGTAAATATTTTCTATTCTGAAAGATCCAGGTTACTTCATAGCTTCCGGTATTGTCTTTGCAAAAAAGATACAGATATACGGTCTGCCGGTCTTTCGATATATAAACTGCGTCTGTCGTACGTTCTACGCCTTTATCGAGGTAGGTAAAATTCAAATTGAAAAGGTCATCATACGCTGCAGCAGGAATAGCAACTGTATCGCGATCAATGATCATGCTGACTTCGCTGATTCTCGTCTTTGGTGTTTTCAAATAATTGCCATAATATGGTTTTCGGTCAATTCTCACCAGGTATTTTTCATCAAAGGAAAGCTTGTGTTTCGATGGATCGAAAGGAGCAATCTTTACTTTAGCCTTAATTCCATCTGCATCAAAAACAATCGAATCATTTCCCAAAGAAGAATAAGTAATTTTTTTCAAGGGAGTTAAACCGACGCTTTCGCTGATACCGGATAAAGTAAAAGTTGCCAGATCAGCCCGCATTTGCGGAATATGAAATCTTGCAAATGATTCGGTTTTTCTTCTCGCATCCGGCAAATCTTCCTGTGCTTTACAAAACGTTGAAAATAAATTTGCGAAAAAAAGGAGTGTAACTGTTTTTAATAATTTTTCCATGGGGGAAACTTTGAACTTTCAACATCAATCGACTATTCTTTCACTTGCGGATAGCCTTTTGCAATCCAATCTGTTTTAATGTTATGCGGCAGATCAAGCAAATGATAATTGGTGAATTTCATTTGCTGAAGCAAAGCAATTGCGGGACGCACGTTTGGACAATGATCAAAAGGACAACAGCCACAATAAATAACGATGTTCGTGTTCGGTGGCAACGTGCTCAGAGAATCTTTAAATTTTGCAAGATTTTTTTCATCGTTCGTCATTCCAATATCTATGGAATGAGGAATGACCATCCCCGGACCGACGCAATATATCAATGGAAGATTTTCATTTGATTCAATTGTTTTTGCCAGCGCGGCTGGTTCTATTAATTGATCGGTAGTCCAATTTACAGGTTTTTGTGCGGTGCATTGCTCAAAACCGAAAGAAACGAATGCGAGGATTAAATAAAAGAAAGTTTTTTTCATAAAGTGTTTTGCTGAAATCAAAAATAAAAGAAAATAAGCATTAATGAAGTAAGCAACTTTTAATTTATTGATAAAAAACGTTATCGGAAAACGGTGGTATCCAAAACAACTCTTCCATTTTCTTTATCATTTTTTGCTTTCTTTTTGAAAAATCCACGAAGTAAAAAATTGTGTTGTACAGCTTCCAGGTCTTCATCTAATTTTTTGCTTGCTGCCTGCAAATTCTGAAAAGTAATTTTCAAGGACGCGGCAGTTTTTTCATCATGCAAAAACATTCCTGCGGGAGCATTTTTATTGTTCAGTCCCTGGTTCAAATTGACGGTTGCTGAATCTAAATTACCCATGATCTGCTTTGATTGATCTGCAACATTCTGTAGCTGGGAAACTGTTGCCCGTAATCTGCTAAAAATAACGGTATCAGTTACAAGGTCGTTTGCCAGGCCGCCTTTTTCATTAAGTTTGGCCGTATAATCAGAAACATTAGCAGTGAGTCTTTCAAGATTTGATGTGGTTTTATTGAGAATAATTACGGTTTTATCCAGTTGATTCGCAAACGTTTCATCCGTTAGTAATTTTCCAATAGAGCCTTTTCCTGCTACCAGATTATTGCTCAACGTTTTAAAATTTGCGGTTATCGCTAACAGATTATCATTGTTTTTTGCAAGCGTATTCATCATTTCATCGGTACTTAATAATTTATCGTTGTTCAACATATCGCCATCTTCAATTGGTGGCGCTTTGGACGTACCTCCATAAATTTCTACTATTTTATTTCCGATTAATCCATCGGTACTAAGTTTTGCTTTTGCATTTTTGCGGATAAAAGGAAGCGAATGTTCTTCAATATTCATATCCACTTCTACCCTTTCATTTCCTATCAGCGTTACTTTTTTGATGGTGCCCACTTTTACTCCGGAAAACCAAACATTGTTTCCTTTCTGCAAACCGTTCACATTATCGAAATAGGATTTAATGGTAACTGAATTTCCAAAAGCTTTTTTCTGTGAACCAAGCGTCAGCACGGTCCAGATAAAAATGGCCAGTCCGAGGAAGATAAATATTCCCACAATAACCGCTCTTCTGTTTCCTGTTGATCTCATAACTATTTAATAAAATTGTATTTATAAAAATTTTGAATTCTTTCGTCATCGCTGCTAAACACTTCATCAAAAGTACCTTGCTTTATAAACTTTCCGTCAAATAACATCGCCACTTTATCACCAGTTGTTTTTGCACAGGTGAGATCATGAGTAATGATAATTGATGTGGTATTGAACTCCTGTTTCACGAGATTGATGAGATTATTTATTTCAATACTCGTTATCGGATCTAGGCCTGATGTAGGTTCATCATACAACATGATCTTCGGACGCAGAATTAAAGTACGGGCGATACCAATTCTTTTCCTTTGTCCGCCGGATAACTCCGACGGCATCTGATTGATCGTCTGCAATAACCCTACCGCATCCAAAACTCTTTCTATTTGTTGGTTCACTTCTTTTTTTGATAAATGTTTCGAATGTCGAACCAACGGAAAAGCCAGGTTTTCTTTTACGGTCATACTATCATACAAGGCGCTGCTCTGAAAAGAAAAACCGATTTCCAAACGAAGCCGTTGTAATTCTTTTTCGTTTAATAATTCCACCTCTTTTCCCAAAACATTTACACTTCCCTGGTCTGGTTTTAATAATCCGCAAATAATTTTTATCAAAACCGATTTACCGGTTCCGGATCTTCCCAAAACCACCACATTTTCTTTATTTTTTACCTCCAGATTTACACCGCGTAATACATGATTTTCACCAAAAGATTTATACAAATCCATAATCGAAATTTCATTTTCAAACGCATCTGTGTGTTCATTTTTCATTTCCATTACCACGGTCTTAAACTATTTGTGATCTGAACAATAAGAATCTCTTCTATAAAAATTAAAAACATAGAAAGTACTACAGATTGATTTGCTGCTTTTCCTACACCCGCTGTTCCGTTTTTCGCATGAAAACCTTTGTAACAGCCAACAATTCCAATGGTGAATCCATAGACAATACTTTTGAAAAGTGAAGAAAAAATATCGAGGAATGATATTTTATCAAACGCCTGTTGAAAGAAAGTGATGAAGCTGGTCATTTCATTTTGATGCACATTCAGAAATGCGCCCATCATTGCCACAAAACCTGTGTAGCACATCAATAAAGGAATCATCAATGTGGTAGCCAGAACACGACTTACTACCAGAAATTTAAACGGATTTACTGCCGACACTTCCATTGCATCAATTTGCTCGGTTACTTTCATTGAGCCAAGTTCCGCTGCAATGTTAGATCCAACTTTTCCGGCACAAATGAGAGCAGTTACCAACGGAGCGAGCGCACGAATAATAGCGATGGCAACCAAACTTGGCAACCAGGAAGTAGCACCAAATTCTGACAGGGAAGGACGTGATTGTTTCGTAAAAACCAGGCCGGTAATAAAGCCGGTAAGTGTGATTAAGAAAAGAGATTTATAGCCAACTTCATAGCATTGTTTAATAACTTCTTTAACCTCGTAAGGCGGCTTAAAAGCTTCTTTAAAAAAACGTATTACAAACTGAAAAGCATCATATAGGTCAATAAAAAAAGTATCTATTTTTTTCGAAATAAATTTTCTTTCAACCGGTTTCAGATTCATCATACTACTAATGCTTTTTGTATTACAAAGCAAAGATGACACCTGAAATTTTAAATTCAGCAATTTTTATTAAAAAGAAAAACAGGAAGATGGCTTATTCCCGCCTGACCGTCGGGCAGGTGTTCGTTTGCTGTTTATTTAATTTTCTGTTTTATGTGAATAAAAATGCTGTTGAATTAAAAAAATCTTATTTTCAATAAAAATTTTAAAGATATGACACTCATCGGATTCCTCATACTTTTATTGATTGCCGCAATATGTGGTGGCATTGGCCAATCCCTTGCAGGTTACGACCTTGGCGGATGTTTGGTCTCTATTATTGTGGGATTTATCGGTGCTTACATCGGCTTGTGGATTGCCGGAAGAATGGGTTTGCCGGATTTTTTTACAATTAATGTTGAAGGCAAACCTTTCCCGATCATTTGGGCAATAATTGGCTCGGCAATATTTACTTTTATTGTCGCTCTGCTGCGCAGGGCTTTTACCGGAAGGCCATAAAAATTATTTTCCTTCAGAAGCTTTATCAAAACCAAGCACTACGGAATTGATACAATAGCGTAAACCTGTTGGCGGGGGGCCGTCTTCAAAAACATGGCCGAGATGAGAATGACATTTACCGCATTCCACTTCTGTGCGTTTCATTCCATAAGAATTATCGGGAAGATAAATGAGGCTGTCTTTGCTGATCGGTTCAAAAAAGCTTGGCCATCCACAACTGCTGTTGAACTTTCCATTGCTACGAAAAAGCGGGTTACCGCAAACCGCGCAATAATAAGTCCCTACCTCATTATGTTGATAATATTTCCCTGTTCCGGGCCTTTCAGTTCCTTTTTGCCGGGCAATGTGATAAACATCCTGGGGCAATATTTTCTTCCATTCTTCGTTACTTATTTCCTGCGGATTTTCATTGTCTTTTAAAAAACCGGCTCTTTTTTCTTCTTTATCCATTTTGTTTACTTTTAATTTTATTCAAGAAAAACGATTGGTGTAAAATTAAACAATCAAAAATGGATGATTTGCTAAAAAATATTCGTTTTTATCGCATAACGTCCGATTTTTAATTTTCATCAAGTATATTTGAGGCTCACAAGGATTTTAAAAGCTGATGTTCAATCTTATTTTATTTGGCCCTCCGGGCAGCGGAAAAGGCACGCAGTCAGAAAAACTGATTGCGAAATATCATCTCAGACATCTATCAACAGGTGATTTATTACGAAGCGAAATTTCACGAAAAACACCATTGGGAATCGAAGCAAAAAAACTGATGGACAAAGGCAACTTGGTGCCTGATGAGGTAGTGATTGGAATGATCAATGATGCAGTTGATATGAATATGGAATCCGCAGGTTTTTTATTTGATGGTTTTCCGCGCACCGCTGTCCAGGCAGAGGAACTGGACAATTTATTAGCGCGAAAACACACCTGCATTGATGCAATGATTGCATTGGAAGTAAGCGAGGATGAATTGATAAAACGTTTACTAAAACGTGGCGAAACCAGCGGCCGTTCTGATGACACGAATGAGATCGTTATCCGGGCGCGAATAGCTGAATATCATAAAAAAACTGCTACTGTAGCCGATCATTATCGAAAAGCTCAGAAAGTGGTTTTGATAAAAGGTGAAGGAACCGTAGATGAAATATTTGCACGGCTGTCTGCAGAAATTGACCATTTGATGAAGGTGGATAACTGCTGAAAACGAATTGAATCATCGGTAGTTTACCGCCCTCAACCTTTTAAATTTTTCTTTTTTCCCAGTACATTTTCTTTTTGATTTTGATCCCACAAGAACAAGTGGCTTCGGAATTATTTCCTTAAATTTGTCTCTTTTGATTATGGACAAATTCATTGTTTCTGCACGTAAATACCGGCCCCAGAATTTCAGTACGGTTGTGGGCCAATCACACATTACCACTACTTTAAAAAACGCAATAAAAAACAATCAGCTTGCGCATGCTTTTCTGTTTTGCGGACCTCGTGGAGTTGGTAAAACAACGTGCGCGCGCATTCTGGCGAAGACGATTAACTGTGAAAACAGAACTGCCGATGGCGAAGCTTGTAATGTTTGTAATTCCTGCATCTCTTTTGATAATGCAAGTTCACTGAATATTCATGAACTCGATGCAGCCAGCAACAATTCCGTAGATGATATCCGTGCCCTGGTTGACCAGGTGCGCTTTGCGCCACAGGCCGGAAAATACAAGGTTTATATTGTGGATGAGGTGCACATGCTGAGCTCTGCAGCATTTAATGCATTTTTGAAAACGTTGGAAGAACCACCACCCTTTGCAATCTTTATTTTAGCCACTACAGAAAAACATAAAATCATTCCAACGATATTATCACGATGTCAAATTTTTGATTTTAAAAGAATCACCAACAACGATACAGTAGAACATCTTGATGAAATCTGTGAAAAAGAACACATAAAAGCGGATAAAACCGCGCTTCATATTATTGCCCAGAAAAGCGAAGGATGCCTCAGAGATTCTTTGAGTATTTTAGATAAAATTGTAAGTTTCACAAATGGTGAATTGACATATTCAAACACGCTCGAGCATTTGAATATCCTGGATGAAGATTATTATTTCCGTTTGATAGATGCCATGCAAAATCAAAACGCCGGCGATGCTATTTTATTGTATGATGAAATAAACCGCAAAGGTTTTGAAGGCGACCTGGTATTGAACGGGTTTGCAGAATTCTTAAGAAATTTATTGGTGAGCAAAGACCCGAAAGTGGCGGCTTTACTGGAAGTTTCAGAGGGATTTAAACAAAGATATCTCGAAGCCGCTTCCAAAATGAATGATTCCTGGTTGCTAAGTGCATTAAATATTTTAAGTGAATCGGAAATCAATTATCGTCTTGCAAAAAACAAAAGGCTGCACGTCGAACTTACTTTTATAAAACTTTCTTATCTGAACCAGGCATTGAACCTGGTTAATGATAACGGCCAGTTATCAAAAAAAAAACAGCTTGAAAGTGTAAGGCCGGTTTCGTTTAAAATCATTTCTCCTGTCGCGGTAAATCCAATAAAAAAAGAACCTGGTTTACCAAAAATAAAAAAACCGGAAACTTCTTTAAAAAACAATGAAGCGAAACTTACCATTGAAAAAGAAGTTTTAAAACCTGAAGCGCCAAAAGCCGCGCCCGATCATACTCATGTAGCACATACCATTCCCAAAACAAAATTAACGAAGCTTACTTCTTTAGAAAAAATAAGAGAAAAAGTAGCGCTTGAAAATAAGAATAACCATGTAGTTGAATTGAATGAAGAAGAGCTGTACATCGCATGGGGATTGTATATTGAGAAACTCATCAATAGTAATAAAAAGCCGATAGTCTCTAATTTTAAATCTGCCAAATTGAAAATTGCAGATGAAAATTGTATTGAAATAATTATTGAGACTAATCTGCAACAAAAATTTATTGAAGCGGAAAGAGGAGATTTAATTGAGCATCTTCAATCTCATTTTAACAACCGTTATCTTACCTATACTTTGAAGGTTGTAGAAAGTGAAAATTTAAATCACGCCAGGGAAGAAGTGCTTACAACTAAACAACAGTATTTAAGAATCATTGAAGAATATCCATTGGTAAAGCAATTGAAAGATCAGCTGGGAATGGAACTGGATTGGTAGTTTTTGGGAGAAGGTTGATCGTTGAAGATTCAAGGTCGAAGGCTACAGCAAATCAATAAATAAACGCAATTCTTTTTTTCATTCCTTTGCGCAGAAAAAATCTTATTAAATTATGTGGCGGCGCCTTGCAAAGTTTGTATTAAAAAACCGGATTCTTCTTCTGGTAATTCTCTTTCTGTGCACTGCGGTAATGGCTTTTTTTGCAAGCAAAATAAAACTGAGTTATGAATTTTCAAAGGCGATTCCTACAAATAATTCTAAGTACCAGGATTACCTTTCTTTCAAAGAAAAATTTGGCGATGATGGAAATGTTTTGGTGATTGGTGTCCAATCAAATAATTTTTTTGAAATAAAAAATTTTCAGGCTTTCGCGAAATTAACCAGCGATTTAAAAAATGTACCGTTTGTGGAAGACGTGTTGAGCGTTGGAAATGCCGTTGATCTGCTAAAAGATACTGCCTCAAAAAAATTAGATGCTATTTCTGTTTTCCCAAAAGATATAAAATCGCAGCAGCAAATCGACAGCAGTTTAAAGGTTTTTTATGCGCTTCCTTTTTACAAATCACTTTTATATAATCCTGCTACCCATGCGTATTTATTAGTTGTAAGGATTAATAAAGACATTCTCAATTCCAAAGGAAGAACGAAAGTCATTAATGATATTATTGACCGGACGAATAGATATACTGCATCAACAAAAATTGTCACACACATCAGTGGTTTGCCTTCGATTCGCACACAGGTTGCTGATAGGATTGCACGCGAAATGAAATGGTTTATCATTGGTTCGCTCGTGCTTTCTGCGCTCATATTATTGTTGATGTTTCGTTCAGTAAAGACAACACTTTTATCATTACTTGTTGTTATTACCGGCGTTATCTGGAGTGTTGGAATTATGTATTTGTTTGGTTATAAAATCACCTTATTGACTGCATTAATTCCTCCGTTAATTGTTGTTATTGGCATTCCAAATTGTATTTATTTTTTAAATAAATATCATTCTACTTATAAAAAAACGGGAAATAAAGAGCAATCATTAATAGATATGGTGAGCAGGATGGGCGTGGTTACGCTTTTCTGTAACCTAACCGCAGCAATAGGCTTCGCGGTTTTTGCTTTAACACACAGCGCCATTTTGCAGGAGTTTGGAGAAGTTGCAGGCCTTGGCATCATGTTGATTTTTGTGATCTCATTTATTTTACTTCCCTCTGTTTTGAGTTTTATGAATGCACCGGAACAAAGGCAATTAAAATATTTAGATGTCAAGATTTTTACAAACATTCTATTGAAAATTGAACGCTGGGTTTTTAATCATAAAAAAATTGTGTATGCATGCACGATGTTGGTTATTATTTTTTCAGTGTTTGGAATTTTTAAGTTAAAAACAGAAGGCTTTATTGTAGATGATTTACCCAAAACAGATAAGATATATACAGACCTTAAATTTTTTGAAAAGAATTTTAAAGGAGTGATGCCACTGGAAATTGTGATTGATACAAAAAAAAGATACGGCCTGGTTGGCACACGAATTTTACCGGTTTTGGCTAAAATGGATTCGCTTTCTTCTTACATAAAAAAGCAGCCGGAAATGAGTCGCCCGCTTTCGATCGTGCAGGGAATTAAATTTGTAAAACAAGGATTTTATGAAGGTGATTCTTTAAACTATGCCTTACCAAATCAGTTTGATATTGCTTTTATCGGAGATTATCTTCGTCCACAAAAAGACAGCGGTTCAAAAAATAATCTTTCAAAATTGCTGACCAGTTTCATTGACACCGCAAGAGAAAGTACACGGATGAGCATCAATATGGCTGATGTTGGTACAGAAAAACTTCCGCTTATTTTAAACAATCTGAGACAAGAAACCGATCATATTTTTGACACTTCAAAATATAAAATAACCTTCACCGGTTCTACGATTACTTTTTTAGAAGGAAGCCGATACATCATCAATGGATTGAAAGAAAGCCTGCTTTGGGCATTTTTATTTATCGCGCTTTGCATGTTGTATTTGTTCAAATCGGTGCGCATTTTAATTTGCTCGTTAATACCAAATGTGATTCCATTAGTGGTAACTGCAGGCATTATGGGGTGGGCGGGCGTAAGGTTGAAACCTTCTACTGTATTGATTTTTAGCGTTGCGCTTGGAATTGCCATTGACGTCACGATCCGGTTTTTAGTAAATTATAAACAGGAACTTCCCTTAAATAATTCTGAAGTAAAGAAAACGGTCTCCGAAACGATCAAACACACCGGGCTTAGCATTATTTATACTTCATTAGTTCTTATTGCCGGCTTTATTATTTTCTGTTTCAGTGGTTTTGGTGGGACGCAATCGCTTGGCTGGCTTACATCCATTACTTTGTTTGTAGCTACACTTACTAATTTAATTTTACTGCCTGTCTTACTGTTGGATACCAGAAGAAAAACACTATAGAAGTATTTTTTGTTGATTCTTTCTTTAAAAAAAACTTACAGTAAAACAACAAATATTGAAATTTCTGTTTTATCTTTTCTGTAGAATAAATTCCTCAATTCAAATCTTTAACGCCGGATCAATACAGTGCTGGCTTGGTTTTCAGGCTATTTAAAAAAAGGCACAGATTTTCAGGTTATCTTATTCTCACCATAAAAATAATCAATATGAGGCCAATCTGGACAGGCGCCATAGGCTTTGGATTAGTAAATATTCCCGTAAAAATTTACAGCGCCACAGAAACAAGTAATCTTGATCTGGACATGCTTGATAAAAAAGATCACGCACATATAAAGTACCAGCGGGTAAATGAAAATACGGGCAAAGAAGTGCCGTGGGGAAATATTGTAAAAGGCTACAAAATTGATAATGAGTATGTAGTTCTTGATGAAAAAGATTTTGAAGCCGTAGCGGCAGAAAAAACAAAAACCATTTCAATTTCTGATTTTGTAAAAGAAGATGAAATCAGCAGTCTTTATTACGAAACACCTTATTACCTGGAGCCGGATAAATCCGGAACACGGCCTTATGCATTATTGCTGGAAGCATTGAAAAAGACCCAAAAAGTGGCCGTTTCTACTTTTGTAATGCGTAATAAAGAGGCGCTGGCAATTTTGCGCCCGGATAATAATGTGATCGTTTTAAACAAAATAAGATTTGCACAGGAAATAAGAGATCCGAATCAATTAAATCTTCCTAAAAATACAGACGTAAAACCTGCTGAATTGAAAATGGCCATTACGTTGATTGATCAACTGACCGGAAAATTTGATATTTCAAAATATAAAGACAATTATAACGATGAATTATTGAAGATCATCGAAGCAAAGGCGAAAGGCAAGAAGATTAAAGCACCTGAAATGAAAGTCGTCCACGGCGGTACAAAAGATCTGATGGAACAATTGAAAGCAAGCCTTGAAGTAAAACGTAAAAAATCTGCATAATGGCATTAACACTTTATAATAAGAAAAGAAATTTTAAAGAAACGTCTGAACCGGCAGGCAAAGTAAAAGGATCTGAATCTGAATTGATCTTTGTGGTACAGCGGCACAAAGCATCGCGTTTGCATTATGATTTCAGGCTGGAGCTGAATGGAGTGTTGAAGAGCTGGGCTGTGCCAAAAGGCCCGTCTATGAATCCAAAAGATAAAAGGTTGGCGATGATGGTCGAAGATCATCCGTATGATTATAAAGATTTTGCCGGTACGATCCCTGAAGGGAACTATGGCGCCGGCATTGTAGAAATATGGGACAGCGGTACTTATGCAGACCTGGCAAATTCTTCAAGAGAAATTGCAGAAAAAAATCTTCGTGCAGGTCTAAAATCCGGTGATTTCAAGTTTCAATTATTTGGGAAAAAACTAAAAGGTGAATTTGTTTTGGTAAAATTAAAAGGAAAAGAAGACAATAGTTGGTTGCTTATAAAACATCATGATAAGTATGCCGTGGATAGCGAATATAACAGTGAAGAACACACGAAAAAAGACTCTCCTATAAATAAATGGCTTGAAGCAAATAAGAAACCGCGTAAAAAGACAGCAAAATCAAGTTAATCAGCAAATATTTTTTCTCCGTAACTGTTTTAAATACAAACAAAGCGACGAAAGTATCAATCAGAAATTCCGGTTATTTCTTTGTTTGCTGAAAACGGAATTCTTCTTTTTTGTATTGGTTAATTCGTGGAATGAGTGCAATTCCCCGCCAAAAAATCATTTTACTTTTTTAAACATAATGATATAACCACAAATCCCTTTTTTCTTCTTTTTGTTTAGCTGAAGGGGTTTGATAATATGGTATTCTGTGAATTGAGGAATGTAAGAAAAGCTGATCACGTTACTTTCCATTCCATCTCCATAATGTTTTTGATAAACTACCTGCTTTTCATTATAATCATACATTCTGACCTCATAAAGTTTGGAAGAAAGATCACCAATAAACACAAACTGGTACCACGTGCCTTGTGCAAGCGGCACAATTACCGGCATCTCATAGCCGCTTTCCATCGTCATCGTCGCTTCTCTTACAACAATAAATCCTTGGTTTGCCATTTCTTTTTTTACACTATCCGCCTGCCACTTCATAGTTGAATCAAAACAGGAAACCTGCCGGATCACATCCTGCGCTTTGATAAGAGGACTGACAAACATGAATAGTAAAAAAATCAGCAGATGATTTTTCAAGGTTTTTCGATTTTGAATTAGGATAAATTTCTTAAATTATTTTTGAGAAATTTTTGTTTTAAGAGATTCTTTGCAAAGTGTGTTTGCAAAAAAAGTCCCGGGAAACAATAGAAAAACGAAAGATGGATTCGTATATTGTTTTGTATTGATAGAAAGAAGTAAAATTTTTTGGTAATCATTCCAGGAAACCAAAAATATTACGTTAGTGTAGCTTATGTGGATTCAACTTTCAAACTTAATTTTCAATCTTTTCAGACAACCATCCATTATAGTAAGCACAAACAGATTTCATCAGGCAAATTTCACATTTTGGCTGTGGCCTGCAGATTTCTCTTCCAAGAAATGACATCGCCATTCCCGCATCCCATTCACTTTCAGGTAGTGTTTCCATTATCTGCTTTTCAATCTTCTTTGGGTCACTTCCGGTAGCAATTCCAAGACGCGGCGCTACTCTTACCACATGAAGATCTACCACTACGCCTTCTGGTTTTGCACCCGCCTCACGCATGATCACGTTAGCTGATTTTCTGCCAATTCCTGGCAATTCAGTCAATGCGTCAAGCGTAAGCGGAATGTTGCTGTCTGTTTTTATTTTTTGAGCAAGGGTAAGAAGCCATTTGATTTTATTTCCAAAGTTGCGAACGGAACCGATAAAAGGAAATAATGTTTCGGAAGAGGCATTAGCAAGCGCTTCCATATCGGGAAAAGCCTCAAAAAGTTTCGGCGAAAGCTGGTTAATATGACGGTCTGAGTCCTGCGCAGATAATACTACACCTACTAAAAGCTGATAAGTATTTTCATAATCCAATGGATGTTTTTTTCCTTTATACTTTTTAATTAAAGGTTTTATCGCTTCGGGCCAATTGATCTTTGGATGCATGAAATGAAATTTTTTTCAAACGATAAATCTACAAAGAAAATAGCGATGCAACAGAAAATTTGTATCCATTTTTATTTCAAGAATAAAAGGTGAATCAGCATATTTCTTCATTTACTGTCAGGTCAATTTTGTTTGTTCCTGACCGGTATTACATCGTATGATTAATATTTCAACTTAGATATATCTACCAGTATGACTTTCTTCTACTTTTTTTAATCCTTGTGGAATACCAGCATATACAAGATTTCCGCCTTCATCGCCGGCCTCGGGGCCAAGGTCAATTACCCAATCAGCAGATTTGACAACATCGGTATTATGTTCAATTACAATAATAGAATGTCCTTGTTCAATTAACGCATTAAATGACTTCAGTAGTTTTTTTATATCATGAAAATGAAGTCCGGTGGTTGGTTCATCAAAAATAAATAACAGGTTTCCCTGGTTACCTTTTCCTAAAAAAGAGGCAAGCTTTACGCGTTGCGCTTCGCCGCCAGAAAGCGTATCGGATGATTGTCCCAATTTAATATATCCCAATCCGACATCGCTTAATGGCTGGATTTTTTTGGCGATTTCTTCGCCTGTTATTTCATTCTTTTTTGACGTTGATTTTTCTTTTGAAAAAAAAGCTATCGCTTCATCCACACTCATTTCTAATACATCGTAAATACTTTTATCATTGTATTTTACTTCCAACACTTCTTCTTTAAATCTTTTGCCTCCACATACATCACACACCAAATGCACATCTGCAAGGAATTGCATTTCAACAACCTGTTCGCCCTCACCTTTGCACGCATCGCATCTGCCTCCATCTACATTAAATGAAAAATGTTTTGGCTGATAACCACGTATTTTACTCAATGGTTGCTTGCTGAATAATTCCCTGATTTCATCATAGGCTTTTATATAAGTTACCGGGTTACTCCGCGATGATTTTCCTATCGGATTTTGATCAATCATTTCTACCTGGGAAATGAAATCGACGTCGCCTGTAATGCCTTTACTTAAACCCATTTTTTCTGCAAATTCTCCTTTCAGTTTTTTTAATGCAGGATATAAAATTTGTTTCACTAAAGTCGTTTTTCCACTTCCGCTTACGCCTGTTACGAGGCATAAAACATTCAAAGGAAAAACGACATCAATGTTCTTTAAATTATTCTGCCTCGCTCCCTCTACTTTTATAGACCGGTTCCATTTACGAACATTTTTCGGCGGCTCAATGTTTAATTCTCCTTTCAGATATTTTCCGGTAAGGCTTTCAGGATTTGTAATGATAGAATCATAATTTCCTTCTGCTATTATTTCGCCTCCGAGATGGCTGGCCAGCGGTCCCATATCAATAATGTGATCAGCTTTTCGCATCATCATTTCATCATGTTCTACTACCACAACCGTGTTCCCCAACGCCTGCAAGTTTTTTAAAACCGCAATTAAATTCTCTGTATCTCTGGAATGCAAACCAATGGAAGGCTCATCCAAAATATATAAAGAATCGGTGAGATTGCTTCCCAAACTTCGTGTCAATTGAATGCGCTGGCTTTCGCCGCCACTTAATGAATTGGCAAGGCGGTTTAGAGTAAGGTAACCAAGTCCTACATCAAGAAGTACTTTTAACCTTGTATTTATTTCCAATAAAATTCTCTTGCCAACAGTTTTATCAAAATCAGATAATTGAATTTCTGAAAACCATTTTTGCAAATCTTTCACGGGCATTTCGCAAAGTTCGCCGATGTTTTTATTATCAACCTGCACATACAAAGCTTCTCTCCTTAAACGATAGCCATTGCATTCAGAGCAAATGGTTTTTCCGCGATAGCGGCTCAGCAAAACACGGTATTGTATTTTATATAAATTCTGTTGAACTTCTTTGAAAAATTCATTGATGCCCTCAAAGTATTCATTGCCTGTCCAGAGTAGATTGTATTGAGCGGTTGTAAGATCAATGATTGGTTTGTGAATCGGAAAATCAAAATGTTTTGCAACTTTGATAAGTTTCTCTTTCCACAAACCGGATTTTTCTCCACGCCAGGGAGCGATCGCATTTTCGTAAACACTTAATCTTTTATCCGGAAAAACAAGGTCGGGATCAATGCCAAGAACGAGCGAAAATCCGCCACAAACCGGGCATGCGCCATAAGGATTATTAAAGGAAAATAAATTTGGAACCGGCTCTTCAAACTTTATTCCATCCAGTTCATATTTATTTGAAAAATGCAAATGTTCTTTTCCGTTTATCTCAAGAATCACTTCACCTTCTCCTTCATAAAAAGCGGTATTTACAGAATCCGCAATTCTGTGGTTATCATCTTCATCAAAATCCTTTACTACGAATCGATCAATTAGAATATATGATGTACGGTGTTTGAAGTACGATGTTAAATCTTCTTTTTCCTGCAAATCTTCAATGCGTTCAATTTTACCATCAATGTAAATTCTTGAAAAACCCTTCTGCATCAAAATGTGTAATTCTTCGTTTATATCGCGGTGTTCCATTTGCCTGAAGGCCACCAGCAAAAGCACTTTATCGCCGGTTTTTAAATTGTTGATCGCTTTCACCACATCTGTGACATCATCTTTTTTTACCTCTCTTCCGGATACCGGCGAAATCGTTTTTCCTATTCTTGCAAATAAAAGACGCAGGTAATCATAAATCTCGGTCATGCTGCCAACGGTAGATCGTGGGGTTCTAGTAATTACTTTTTGCTCGATTGCAATCGCAGGGCACAATCCTTTTATATAATCGACATCTGGCTTATTCATTCGCGCCATAAACTGCCTTGCATATGCACTCATACTTTCTGCATATCGCCTTTGGCCTTCGGCAAATAGAGTGTCTATTGTTAACGAGGATTTTCCGGAACCGGAGACGCCTGTTACCACGATCAACTTGTTGCGTGGAATTTCAACATCAATGTTTTTCAGATTATGAACTCTTGCCCCTTTTATAAAAATATCGTTTGCAAAAGCTGTTGTTTTCTTTTTAGTAGAGATTTTACTTGTATTCATTTATGATAAGCAAAATTACTAAATCGTAATTTTATGGCACCGCGTAATTTTACGGTCTGAGTTTAAAAGTGATATTCCTCTATTTTTGAATTTGAGCAAAAAATGGTTCCGGAATATTTGGAAGTGTGCATTTTTAAATTAATTTTGGTCTTCCAATTTTCCTGAAAGAATGAAGAACCTTCTGCCCACCGCTCTAAGTTGCCTCATCATTTCTCTTTAATTGGAACTTACACAATCATCCTAAACAAAAATCGAAAACCAGGTTATGAAAACCATGAACAATTTGACGGATCAGCAATTGATCCACCTCTATCTTGATGGAGACACAGACGCCCTTTCCGCTCTCGTAGATCGTTACAAAGACAAAATCTACACTTCCATTTATTTATTGGTCAAAGACAAATATCTTGCTGAAGATATTTTCCAGGATTCTTTCATCAAAGTAATTGATACCATTAATGGTGGCCGTTATAATGAAGAAGGAAAATTCTTACCATGGGTAATGCGCATTGCCCACAATCTCTGCATTGATCATTTCAGAAAGGTGAAACGCCGCCCGGTTATTAAAACCAGCGATGATCATGATATTTTTGAAACACTTAATTTTTTCGACGCAGGTGCTGACGAAAAAATGATGCAAACACAAAGCCATCAAAGAGTAACAAAAATGCTCGACATGTTGCCGGAAGATCAAAAAGAAGTGATCGTAATGCGTCATTTCGCCGACCTCAGTTTTAAAGAAATCGCGCAACTTACTGATTGCAGCATTAATACTGCTTTGGGACGCATGCGCTATGGCCTTATTAATCTAAGAAAATTAATGATTGAAAAGCAAATTGCTTTGTAAATCTACCCCTGATATCACAAGAAAAAAAATCCCTTTTAAATTAAAAACTTAAAAGGGATTTTTTATTAAAGACGATTTTTATTTCAAATAACGAAGTGACTTAAATCACCTTAATTATTCACTTCCTCATATTCTCAACAAACATCTTTTTATAGCTTATTTCCTTCCGTATCCAGTTCAACGATTTCATAACCAAAACTTTTTAACCCTGGTAAAAACAAATCTTTATCTCCTACCAACAAAATGTTCATTTTATTGAGATCAAAATATTTCTTCGCCAATTGCTGAACCTCAGAAGCAGAGATATTGTTTAAAATTTTCGTTTGCTGATCTACAAAATCTGCTGGTAAATTATACCTCAGGATCCGGCTGATAAAAGCCGCTTTTTGATTACCGGTTTCATAATTTCTTGCGTCGCTTTGACCAATAGAACTTTTCATAAAAGCTACTTCGTCTTTATCCGGTCCACTTGCATTATAATTTTTTAATAAACTAATAACTTCTGCCAAAGCACTGTCTGTTGCATCCGCACGAATGCCGCTGCTGAAGTAAAAAGTTCCGGAATATTTGTCGCCGGTAAATAATGAACGGGCTCCATAAGTCCAGCCTTTATCTTCTCTTAAACGAATGTTCAACCTTCCATTGAAACCACCGCCAAGATTATAATTGGCAAGTGTTGCTTTGTAATAATCTCCTGTGGCATCGTATTTCAAATTGGTAACATAGCCAACACGAAATTCGGTTTGGGCAGCATGAGGAATATTTACAACATAAATTTTTGCTTTCTCCACTTTTGGTGCTGCAGGCAATGTTGGTAATGTGATAGATTTCGCCGGTAATTGATTTAAAAAATTCAATTGCGGCAAAATTTCTTTTTCCTTTACATCGCCCACAATCACTACATCTGCTGCATCAGCAGAAATGTTATTGTCGTAATAATTTTGAATGTCTTTCAAGGAAATATTTTGAACCGTTTCTTCGGTTCCATAATCCGAAAAACCAAGAATATCACCAGAGCCAAAATTTAATTTATCAAATACTACATCAGCAACCACTGAAGCCTGGCTTTTAGAATTTTTAATATTTGCGAGCAACTGTTTTTTCAACCGATCAAATGCTTCTTCGGTAAACTTCGGTTGCAACATTTTTTCCTGTAAGATATCCAACGTTTTCTTTAAATTTTTGGACAAGGACTGCACCGAGAAAACAATAGCATCTGTTGTATTATTTACCTGGATCATGCTGCCGAGTTTCTGTAGTTCCAGGGCAATTTCTTCACCGCTTTTGTTTTTCGTGTCTTCATTCATCATTTGTGCAAAAAGCGATGCCAGTCCCGCTTTTGAAAGATCATTCTGCTCGAGAATCGTTCCACCTTTCAGGTAAATATTCAAATTCACCATCGGGATTTCATTGTTCTCAACTCCTATAGCCGTCATGCTATTTCCCAAAGATTTTTTCCAAAAAGAAGGAACTTTTACAACGGGATTTTTGCCTGCAGGAGGAACAATGCTTCTGTCAAAATTATCTTTTGCTTTATTGTATTTCAATTGATCGTAGCCGTAATGTGGCCTGTCATAATGGGTGCTGTCAACAGTAAAATTATCTGGCCCGGCTATCAGGTTTTCCTGGCCTTTTGGCAAAACACTTAAAACAATTGCAGATTTATTTTTGATGTATTTGTTATAAACACGCATTACATCTTCTTTCGTCACTTTGTTATACATATCCAGTAGTTTTCCAATCATATCCGGATTTCCGGTAAAAGTTTGAAAAGCCGCAAGCTGTGACGCCTTTCCGGCAACACTTGCCAAACGACTAATGGTGCGGCTTTCAAAGCCATTTTTAAATTTTAAAATATCGTCATCAGTAACACCTTTTTGTTCAAAATCTTTTAAAGACTCGTTTACTAATTTTTCCATTTCTGCCAGATTCATTCCTGGCAATGCAGTTACCGAAAACACAAAAGTACCAGCCAGTTCATCCAAACTACTATACGCACTCGCTCTTAATGCTTTCTGATTTTTTATCAGATTTTGATACAGAATAGATGTTTTTCCTTGTCCTAAAACTTCTGCAAGACAAGCCAGCGGCGCCATATCTTCACTAAAATCCGGAACGGTTGGATAAGTGATCTGAAGCATCGGAAGTTTCGCATAATTATCTGTATAACTTACATATTCTGTATTAGAAAGATTTACCGCAGGCAATTGAACCGGTTTCACTTCAGGACCACGAGGAATCGGGCCAAAATATTTTTCTACTTTTTGCAAAACATCTTTTGTATTTACATCGCCGGCAATCGTAAGTGTTGCGTTGTTTGGCCCATACCAGCGAAGAAAGAAATTCTTGAGATCGTTTACACCAACACGATTCAGATCTTCAACATAACCAATCGTAAGCCATGAATATGGATGTCCATAAGGATAAAGCGCTTTTGAAGTCACTTCTCCGGCAAGTCCGTAAGGCCTGTTATCATAATTCTGGCCTCTTTCATTCTTCACCGTTTCGCGCTGAATTTCAAATTTTTGTTGTGTTACCGCATCCAATAAAAACCCCATGCGATCACTTTCCAGCCACAGCATTTTTTCCAACTGATTGTTTGGAACAGTTTCAAAATAATTTGTTCTGTCGCGGTTGGTGCTTCCGTTTAGCGTTCCGCCTGACTCGGTCACGATTTTGAAGTGTTCTTTATCAGCAACATGATCGCTGCCTTCAAACATCATATGTTCAAAAAAATGAGCGAAGCCGCTTTTACCGATTTCTTCGCGTGCAGATCCTACGTGATACGTAACATCTACATGAACGACCGGATCGCTGTGATCTTCAGAAATGATTACCGTAAGACCATTTGGCAATACGTATTTCTCAAAAGGAATGACGATTTCGTTTCCTTTCTTTTCTACTTTTTGTACCAGTTTTGCTTGTGAAAATGACATAGAACTAATTAAGAAAGTCAATAAAAATAATGAGACAATTTTCTTCATAAAAGAGTTTTTAGTTATATTGCAATATAACAGGTATCCCGAAAAGAACCATAAACTTTATATGAATGGAGAAGAAAAGGTTTAGAATTGGTTTAGGGTGAATTTAAAACATTAAACGACTTTGAAACAGGAATTTTATTTATTTCTCCGTTAACTGAATGATTAAATTTTGTGTTACGTGATGTAGTTGTCGCCTTACTTCAAATGATTTTTTGCCCACATAACTAGCAATTCATTTCGATGAGAATTCCATGCTTTCTTATAAAGTTCACGAACAACTTGCAGCCAGCTTTGTTTGCGATCGCTTTTGCTGCCTACATCTTCAGTTCCAGCACAGGCTTTATAATCTTCACGGGTGGTGCTTGCGATTCTGGCATATTGGCCGGTTTGCGGTTTTAAATCGTCATTCGTTACCTGCAAATAAAAATCCAATTGCTCCGGTGTACAGGTCTTATCTTTTGACCACATCGTGCTGTCTTTTATATAAACTGTTACACCATCTTTAAAAACATAAGGTTCCTGAAAATCTTTAGTGTATTGATCTTCATACACCACACCCTTTACCGGAAATTGCGCGTTCGACTGGATTATCTATCCATTTCAACAAGCCATAAGTATAAACAGTATCAACGCTATTTTTCACTTCCCAACAAGCAGCCGCAAGCCACATTGCCAGCTTTTCAGGAGAAGGATTCAGGAGATATACTTTTCCGGTTTTCGGTTTGCCTGTATAAAGATCATTCGCTGTTTGATATTCGTATAATTTTACCGGAAAGCCTTCCCAACCGGGAATTGTATCGGTAGTGCCTAGAAGTTTTTGAACCATATAAGCATGGCTTAAAACTTCTTTTGCTTTTTTGAATTAAAAGGGGCATACTATCTTTCATCCACTGTTCAGGAATCCTGGTTATTTGTGCGTTTACTGTAAAAGAAAAAGTTATGATTAAAAAAAGAAATGAAAGTTTTTGCATGTTTACTTGATTGTTTTTAAAAATAATGACAACATTTTTTGATTTGATTTATTTGATGCGCATTGATTTAAAAAAGTGCGTATCTTTGAAATATGAAGAGCAGACTAAATTTAACGATTGATAATAAGATACTTGAAAGTATGAAAAATTATTCCCAAAAAACGGGAGAAAGTATTTCAGAGATTGTTGAGGATTATTTTTCAGTAATTACCCGGAAGCAGGAAAAGAAAAAGAATATTGTTCAGTTAGTTGAAGGATTGAATCCTCCTGTCATTGATCCCAATGCAGATTTAAAGGATTTATTTTATAAAGAGCAAGCGTCGAAATATGGCTTTTAAAGTTTTTTTAGATGCTAATGTTTTACTTGATTTTACATTAAAACGGAAAGCCTATCCGGAATCAAAAAGACTATTTGAACTAATTGTGTCCGAACAGTTAAAGGGATTTATTACTCCAGCTATAGTTCATATAGTAGGTTATTGGCTAACAAAAGCGTATGGCGCTAAAGAATCAAAAAAATTATTATTATCCATATTGTCTGATGTTCAATCAGTGGATATTCCCCATCACATTGTAATAAACGCCTTACTTTCAAAGATTAACGACATTGAGGATGCTTTACAATATTATGCAGGTTTACATCATAATTTAGATTACTTTATTTCTGAAGATAAGTTACTTAAAAAGCAAAGCAATTCCATATTGCCTGTTTATACTGCAAAAGAATTTCTTAATGAATTTGATTTTCGTTAAACTTTCTTTTTATTTTTAAGAACAGGCAAGAAACATTTTTCCTGTTTTGCTGGTTTATTTGTTAATCAATTCAACAACTTATCGATCCGCACAAACTCATATCCCCTCAACTTCAACTCATTTACCAACGCGGGTAACTTCCAATAAAATTTATCCGTGCGATGCGGATCGGTACCGATATGAACCAAAAGAATAAACCCATTCAACCCATTTGTTGATTTCGTTTCATAATGTAAAATCGAATTAAAAATGGTATCGCTGCTCAAATATTTATTTCCCATTTCCGGATAGGTGTAATCCGCGTTGCTCCTGGTTCCTGGTGTAAAATCAACCAATTGCAATCCCATTTCTTTTGTCCATTTTGCAATAGAATCGTTGTACCATTCATAAGGAGGAAGAAAATAATGTGCATCTTTTTTTTCGATGTCCCATTGCTTTAATTCTTTGTAGGCATTTTCAAGATCGTTCTGAAATTCTTCATGCGTTACCAGCAAACTGTCCCGTTTTGTCCAATCGCAATACAGCAAGTGTTTGTCGGAATGTGAGCCCAGATAATTTCCATTCCGCTTCAGTTCTTTTAATACTTTCGCAAATTTTTTATTCCGGTAAAAATTTCCTGTCAGGAAAAAGGAACCATGGATGTTTTCTTTCTTTAATGCTTTTGCAATATAATTTGCTCCATCTCCAAATTCATCTCCCGTAAATACCAAAGCAATTTTTTTCTCAGTTGTATCTCCGCGAATGATTCCACCATGTGAGATCACTTCATTTTGCCTTAACGTTTTTTTTTAAATTCACTTTCTTTTGCTGCCAGCAAATATATTAAGGAGGCTGTTCCATCCATCGTTGGTTCGTTGCTGCTGTAATCGCCATAATCGTCGTGATAAACAACCAGGTCACTTTGAAAGGCAGCATATTCATCAGGTTCATGAAGAGAAATCCCAATAAGATTTTTATAGATTGCAGTGTAAACCGGACCATCAACAAGGCCACCATAAATCGGATAATGACCAATATGAGTAAATGCAGAATGCGGATCAGTTGGCGTATCTCCCCACGATGGCAACCCATACACCATGCTGGTTCCCCACGGGTTGCAACCGAAAAGCCAGTCAACATTTGCCTGCGCCAATTCATCAAAAGTATGATCGGCTGAAAGCTGGGCATACCACAAACATTGAATGGCAAAAGATGTTGTCAGATTATTGCTGCACCAGATAAATGGTACTCCGCGATAAAAAGCATTTTCTTTAGCACGCTTCCACACGTCGTTAATTCCCTGTTTATAATAACTGATAATAGAATCTTTTTTGGTTCCTTTTAATTGTTTTGCCAGTTCATAATGCCCAAGATTGATAAAAGGATAATATTGATAATGATTGGCTGTATCCCGGTAAAACCACGGCGTAACTTTTTCGTCCTGTGAATATTTGAAAGAAGAATCGAGGAGATTTTTAAGATTTTTATTTTTAAAATACTGTTGCGAATTTGCCAAAGAGGCAAATCCAAGTTCCATATCATCTGTCCAATTGTCTTCTGCGTAAATGTATGGCGATACAACAGAAACTGTTTGTGTAACACCAGGTTTTATCAATGCATAATCAATCGCCGAATAAGCATGATTGATTAATTTTTTCGCATAACTGGGATTGTTTTTATCGAATAAAACAGCTCCAAGTGAAAAAGCGCTCGCAAATTTCGCAGCGGTAGAACTGGTGCCTGTCGTGTGATTCATAAATTTTCCACGTTGCTGTGGTAATCCATTGATAAAATAAACGGGGCGTTCAAAATCTTTTCCGTAAAAGTCATCTTCTTTTGGAATGCGCATTCCGCGATGGTCACGGTCATCACCAAGTTGGTTAAACATCCAATCGGCTTTTGGATGCATTTTTAAAAGCCAATCCAATCCCCATTTTGCTTCATCAAGTACATCAGCAATTCCATTTTTTCCATCTAATCCATTCGCTTGTTTTTCGTCATCAAACACATTTGGAAAATCGCGGTAAGCCGCCAGCAAATGATAAGTGGCATTTGCAGAAGTAGTAGAATATTGCAGATAATCTGAAGCATCATGCCATCCGCCTACAACATTGATGTAAGTGCTATCCGGCATGGGGCCATACATGGTGTATCCGTCATGGGTATGACAGGAATCTTTCAGAAAAGGATTGAAACCACTGCGCTGTTGCCGCATATAAAAAAGGCAAAAATCAGCCGTTCCTTTATACACATCGTCATTGATTTTGAAAGCCGGAGAAACGGCTTTTCCAGCTTTCAAATAATAAACACCTGGTTTCTTGTAAGAAGAAAAATTAAGCCGGTAAGTGTTGGTAAACGGCCCGTAAGCGCCAAAAGATTTCCCGGCTTTATTGCTGAAAGCTTTTTTTCCTGTTGCAGAATCTATCAACTCAAAATTTTGAATAGGAGCATCATCTTTGCTGCACCAAACCGCCACTTTCATTCCTTGCGGGGTATATCCTAATTGATTAATTCTTATCCATTCGCTTTCATTTTCCTTTTTTGCAAAAGAAAAAACAAATCCGGCAGTTAATAAAATTAAAATGGATTTAAATAATTTCTTCTTTGAAAACCAGACAGCTTGGGTACTTTGCATCATTCTTTTATTTAATGGTTCAATACAATATGTTATCAAGTGGTGCCTTTGAAAAGATCAATCAGCCTTATTTGTTTGTTCGCCGGGAACAAACTCCTCCATCTTACATTGTTCCCCAATGTCTCATTCGTACACACTTCCTAAATAGGCAATAGATACTCCCTATCTCAGCTATCTCAAGTCCGGGTCAACTCCGTTAAATGACGGACTTGACCCGGACTTGATCCCCACTAACCCCATATAATTACATAAAAAGAGAATTACTAATCTACTCTTTTAATTTGATCTTTGAATTCAGGATTCCCAACCACTTCTCCATTCAACACTGTGTTGCATATCTTATAGCTGTCTGAAAAAATAGTAAAATTTGCTTTATATCCGACGTCAATTTTTCCACGATCAGTCAAGTTCATTACTTGTGCCGGATATGAGGAAGCCATACGCAGCGCTTCGTCTAAAGGAATATCGGCCTTTTCAACACAATTTTGCACTGCTTTTAAAAGTGTAAGCTTTGATCCCGATAAGGTTCCGTCAGGTAACGTAAAGCGGTCTTCCTTTTCCACATGCACATAAGCTCCATCAGAAACTGGTGCAACGGCATCGGTGATTAAAAACAAACGGTTACCCATTATTTTTTTGCTGATTTTTAATGTATTGAAATCAACATGAATTCCGTCTGCGATAATGCTGGCATAAACATTTTTAGAAAGATAAACTGCACCGGGCAAACCGGTATCACGATGATGTATTGGCGACATAGCATTAAAAAGATGCGTTGTTGTCGTGATGCCGTTTTCATATCCTACTACTGCTTCAGCAAAAGTGGCATTGCTATGGCCCGCAGAGATCACCACACCATTGTCTTTTAATAAATGAATAATTTCAGGGTCACACATTTCCGGCGCAAGTGTCATTATTTTTAAAACTCCATTCGCAGCTTTTAATAATTCTTCCACTTCCTTTCTCTCAGGACGTTTGATATATTCCCTTATGTGAGCGCCGCGTTTTACCGGATTCAAATACGGCCCTTCAAAATGTAAACCCAAAACGGCAGGATGCGGATTTTCTTTTACTACTTTTATTGCTTCATGAAAAATTTGCATCGAGTTGGTCGCAAGAGTTACATAAAAGCCTGTAGTACCACTACTGAGCAGGCTGTCTGCCATGGATTTTAAAGCGGTTGCTGTGGGTTTGTTTGAAAATAAATAACCTCCTCCTCCATATATCTGTAAATCGATGAATCCAGGGGCGATAATCAAGTTTTTGCAATCAATGATTTTTGCATTTTCTGGAATCAGTTCTTTGTCTATGATTCCTTTTATTTTATCATCTTCCGTTAACAGCGTTTTTCCGGAAACTTTTTCAGCTCCGGTAAAAATCATCCCATCGGTATATGCAGTCAACATAATTTTACTTTAAAAGTCCAAATTAAGAATAAAAATGCACAAATACGCATTTAATATCGGCTACAAATTTTAAAGCGCATTTAACTGAGCTTACAATACTTTCCAATTTAAAATAAGGTCAAAATTTCCCTGTGAAACTGCGTTTATTTTTTAAATTCACGCATATTCCCGCATGCGAAAGTTAACTTCTTCTTAATTCTATGTAAAATGACTGCAATTTCTTTTCAATTACCTTTGCCTTTCATTCCTGTTGCAAAAACAGTAAATCTTTTCTCATGAGCCAATCACCTTTCCAGAAATTTATTAATCCAAAAAATAACGCTGCTATAAAAGAAAAATTTAAGCAGGATAAAAAGAAGGCCAAGAAACAAAGAGCCGCAGATATTGAAAAACATTTTGAAGAAAAACGGGCAGCGCATAAAAGAGGATTTGAACAAAAACCTGTTGTTGAAAAGAAATTCGACAAGCGGCAGAAATATCCGCAGAAGAAAACAGGAATCCCTGTTAAAACTTCTTCTGCTGAAGCATCTTCTAATAAAAATGCTTCCTTTAGCGAGATGCCTTTGAATAAGTTTATTGCTCATTGTGGCGTTACGTCAAGAAGAGATGCGGTGGCTTTGATAAAAGAAGGAAAAGTATCTGTAAATAAAAAAGTCGTTACCGAACCGGCATTTAAGGTGAATGAAAAAGATGACGTTTTTTATAATGGTAAAAAATTGTTTGTGACTAAAAACCTGGTTTATATTTTACTGAATAAACCGAAGGATTATATAACGACAACAGACGATCCCCAAAACAGAAAAACGGTTTTGCAACTCACAAAAAATGCTACCGACCAGCGCATTTACCCGATAGGAAGATTGGACAGAAATACTTCCGGTGTTTTGCTTTTAACCAACGATGGACAGCTCACCCAGGAACTAACGCATCCCAGTTTTAATGTAAAGAAAGTCTATGAAGTAAAATTAGATAAACCTTTAACTAAATCTGACTTTGAAAAAATATTGAACGGAATCAAATTGGAAGACGGGGAAATTTTTGCTGATGCTCTCGCTTATGCTGACTCAAAAGATAAATCGATCATTGGAATAGAATTGCATAGCGGTCGCAACAGAATTGTCCGTCGCATTTTTGAACATTTAGGTTATGATGTAAAAGGTTTGGACAGGGTAATGTATGCCAATCTTACCAAGAAAAATGTTGAGCGGGGCAAATGGCGCTATCTCGGTGAAAAAGAGATCCGCGCCTTAAAATATATGAACAAAGGAAAGAACATCAGTGGTGCCGGAAATAATAAAAAAGGTGTAAAACCGGAATTTAAAACCAAATAACTGTGAAAGGATTTTCCATCATTTTTGAAAACGATAATTTCATTGCCGTCAATAAAGAATCAGGAATGCTTTCAATACCCGACCGGCATGATGAAGCACAACTTTCTTTGTACAAAATTTTAGCTCAGAAATACGGAAAGATATTTATTGTTCATCGCCTCGACAGAGATACCAGTGGATTGATTCTTTTTGCAAAAAATGAGGGTACGCATAAATATCTTTCCCAGTTGTTTGAACAAAGAAAAATTGAGAAAAAATATTTAGGAATCGTGCGTGGAAGTATGCCTGAAAAAAATGGTTCTGTCAATGAACCCATTGCTGAACATCCGGTAAAAAAAGGCGTAATGACGGTGAGCAAAAAAGGTAAAGGTTCATTAACCAATTATGAGGTTTTGGAAGATTATGGAATTTATTCTTTGGTGCAATTCGAAATTCAAAGTGGCAGAACGCACCAAATTCGTGTGCATACAAAATACATTGGCCATCCCATTATTTGTGATGAACTATATGGCGATGGAAAGCCGATTTTGCTTTCCTCATTCAAAAAGAAATATAAATTAAGTCAGAACGATCTAGAAGAAAGACCGATAATAAGCAGGCTGGCACTTCATTCTCACTCTTTACGTTTTAAAGATATGCATCAAACGGAATTTTTTCTTGAAGCGCCTTTGCCAAAAGATATGAAAGCGCTGTTGCAGCAGTTGAAGAAGAACAGAGGATAGACGAGAAAATGTAAAATTGCCTTATTTCTCTTTTTACTGTATAATCTTTTCAAAAGCTATCGATAAAACCAACTGCTACGGTATTGTTGCTAAATTCATCAATCAAAATAAATGAGCCGTTATCAGGATTTGATTGATACGTATCGGCGAAAATCGGTTTGGCGGTTTTAATAATTACTCTGCCAATATCATTAAGTTTTAATTGGGAAACATCCGTTTTTTCTTCCATTGTTTCTATGTCCAAAACGCTTTGCAATTGAATAAGTTTCGCTTTCACCCGATTAGTATTGTGCTGAAGTAAAAATGATTTTCCTGCCACAACAGGCTGTTCTTCCATCCAGCTTAAAGTTGCGGTAATGGTATTAACATGGTTATATTTTGTTGCGGGATCAACAATCATATTTCCGCGGCTTACATCTACGTCTTCTTCTAATTCTATAACTACACTTTCGCCTGCAAATGCTTTATCAACCTGTTTATCAGCTACTGATACTGATTTTATCAAAGATTCTTTCAAAGACGGCAGAACCACTACTTTTTTTCCTTTTTGCAAGGTACCGGTTTTCAATCTGCCGGCATAGCCGCGGAAATCGTGATGGTCAGTATTTCGGGGACGAATAACGTATTGAACCGGCAACCGTGCAGGTAATGATCTTTCTTTTGCATGCACCGGAAGTTCTTCTAACAGTTGCAATAAAGAAGAGCCTTTATACCAACTCATTCGTGGCGAATTATCCACTACGTTATCGCCATCACGTGCTGCAATCGGTACAAAATACAAATCACCTTCAAAACCAATTTTTTTGGATAATTCAACGAATTCATTTTTGATGGAAGTAAAAACGGCTTCTTCAAAATTGACCAGGTCCATTTTATTTACACATACAAAAACGGTTTCAATCTTTAACAAAGAGGAAATAAATAAATGCCGTTTTGTTTGTTCGATGATGCCGTTTCTTGCATCAATTAAAATAATGGAAACCTGTGCGTTTGAAGCGCCGGTGATCATGTTGCGGGTATATTCTACGTGCCCCGGAGTATCAGCAATGATATACTTTCTATTGGGAGTGGAAAAATAAATATTGGCGACATCAATCGTGATTCCTTGTTCTCGCTCTGCAATTAATCCATCAGTTAATAAAGACAGATCCGTAAAGTCGAGTCCTTTTCGTTTGCTCGTTACCGTTATAGCTTCCAGTTTATCTTTTGTAAGAGATTTTGTATCATGCAATAATCGCCCAATCAATGTGCTTTTTCCATCATCCACACTTCCCGCAGTAGCGATCCTTAAAACATCCATCTTAATTAAGTTTGTGAATTTGTTATTTTAAAAAATGCTGAAAAAAATCAGCACTTTCAAGAATTATATTTTTCATTTTAGAAATAACCAACCTGCTTTCTTTTTTCCATCGCTGCTTCAGAACGCTTGTCGTCAATACGGGCACCTCTTTCAGAAATGGTAGCGGATATAATTTCATCAATTACAGAATCCAAGGTATCTGCATCAGATAAAACGGCAGCGGTGCAAGTCATATCTCCTACCGTTCTGAACCTTACTTTTTCTTTAAAAGGAATTTCGTCTTTGGTTGTATTGAGAAACGGCGAATAAGGCCAGTGCAATCCATCGCGGAAAATAATTTCGCGTTCGTGAGCAAAATAAATCGAAGGCAATGCCAACTGTTCTTCACGAATGTAATTCCATACATCAAGTTCTGTCCAGTTCGAAATCGGAAATACACGAACATTCTCTCCAACATTTATGCGACCATTCAGCATTTCAAACACTTCAGGACGTTGTTTCTTTGCATCCCATTGGCCAAAGTCATCACGCACAGAAAAAATTCGTTCTTTTGCTCTTGCTTTTTCTTCATCTCTTCTGGCTCCGCCAATGCACGCGTCAAATTTGAACTCTGCTATGGCATCCAGCAAAGTAATTGTTTGCAACATATTTCGGCTCGCATATTTGCCGGTTTCTTCTTTTACTTTTCCCTGGTCTATAGAATCCTGAACATTACGCACGATCAGTTGCATTTCTTTTTCTTTGGCCAGGAAGTCCCTGAATTCAATTGTTTCAGAAAAATTATGCCCCGTGTCAATGTGCAACATTGGAAAAGGAACTTTGGCAGGATAAAAAGCTTTTCGCGCCAGGTGAACGAGCGTAATAGAATCTTTGCCACCGGAAAAAAGCAATACCGGATTTTCAAATTGCGCAGCTACTTCACGCATGATATAAATTGCCTCATGCTCGAGCTCCCGCGGAAAATAGTTTTTTGATGTTTTCATAATTGAATTATTTATTTACGTGTAAGCCACATTCTTTGTGCGAACTTTCCCACCACCAGCGGCCTGCCCTCGGGTCTTCTCCCGGCTCTATCGCACGCGTACATGGCGCACAGCCAATGCTTACAAATCCTTTATCATGCAAAGGATTATAGGGTACGGAATAAAGCTGTATGTACTCCATCACTTCATCATAACTCCAATGAAGCAATGGATTGTATTTGATCAATTGTTTTTCGGGCAGCCATTCTATTAAAGGAAGTTCATGACGCAAAGTTGTTTGCGAAGAGCGCAAGCCTGTAATCCATACTGAAGCTCCGGAAAGCGCGCGATTCAATGGTTCTACTTTACGAATGTTGCAACACATTTTTCTTTCTTCTACCGAATTATAAAACAGGTTAATGCCATTTTTGTTTACCATTTCCTGTACATCCTGTGCCTTTGGAAAAAATATTTCAATCTTTTTTTTGTAACGCAATTCCGTTTTTTCCAGCAACTCATATGTTTCATTAAAAAGCCGGCCGGTATCCAAAGTAAAGATGGAAATGTCAATTGAATTTCGGCTGATCATATCCGTAAGCACCTGGTCTTCCTGGCCTAAGGATGAGGAAAACTTCACTTTTCCCGGATACATTGCAGCTACTTTCTGCAAACCTTCTTCGACAGAAACCTGTTTCAATAATTCTTCTAATGATTGTAAATCTTTCATGTTTTATTTGTAAAATATGCCCATACCCTGTCATGAAAATAGAACAGGATGATTTTAGTAAAAACCTCTACAGAACCAATGCTCAGAGCAAACTTCCATTGCCCGGTAATCAGATAGGAAATCAGAATTGTATCAATCGTTCCAATCAAACGCCAGAAAATTCCTTTTGTAAAACTGATGAGATGATCCTTGCCTTTTTCGGAAACCTGAAATTTTATTTTTTACAAATAAATCCAATATCCATAAAAAAAATTTATGACAATTCAGGTTGAGGAGTATAACGCAAATACGAATTAACTTCCCTGATTCCTTTCGGAAATTTCTTGTCTGCATCTTCGCGGCTAAGAGCTGGCGGAATGATCACGTCTTCTTCATATGTCCAATCTGCCGGAGTAGAAACGCTGTGTTTTGAAGTAAGTTGCAAAGAATCAATCACACGCAAAACTTCTGTGAAATTTCTACCAGTAGAAGCCGGATAAGTGAGCATTAATTTTATTTTTTTGTCAGGGCCGATAATAAATAACGAGCGCACAGTGGCTGTTGTAGAAGCGTTTGGATGAATCATTCCATAAAGGTTGGCAACCTTACGGTCTTCATCAGCAATGATAGGAAATTCAACATTGCAATTCTGTGTTTGATTGATATCTTTTTTCCAGCCATGATGCTTATCCAAGGGATCTACACTTACTGCAATAACTTTTACCCCTCTTTTGTCAAATTCTTTTTGCAATTGTGCAGTACGGCCTAATTCGGTAGTGCAAACGGGTGTGTAATCTGCGGGATGAGAAAAAATAACGCCCCAGTTGTCACCAAGGAAATCATAAAAATTAATTTTACCTTCTGTTGTTTCTGCTGTAAAATCCGGAGCAGTGTCGCCTAATTGTAAACTCATTTTATTTTGTTTTTTTGTGAATGATTTTGCGAATATAGGAATATCCTACAAAATTAGTAGGGTTTTATTTTATAAATTTGCATATTCGCCAAAAAAATTTGCTCTAACGCTTCAAAATAATTTCATAATCTATGCTTTCAAAAAAAACCCAATATGCCTTTCGTGCCTTAGTTCACCTCGCAGAGAACTATGGTAAGGAGCCGGTAAGAATTTCGGAAATTTCCATCACTCAAAAAATTCCGTTAAAATTTTTAGAACATATATTAAATGATTTGAAAAAAGCGGATTTGCTTGAAAGCAGAAAAGGAAAAGGTGGAGGTTATCTACTAAAGATTTCTCCGAAAAAATTAAACCTGGCGACAGTCATCCGCGTGATCAACGGCCCTATTGCTTTATTGCCTTGTGTGAGTTTGAACTTCTATGAAAAATGTTTGGATTGCGATGAGGAAACCTGCGGCATGAGAAAAATGATGATTATTGCGCGCGATGCCACTCTGCGGGTTTTAGAAAAGAGAACGTTACATGATATGCTGTTCGAGACTGAAGGCTGAATCTAAATGCCTATTTACGAAAGTTTGAATCCGGTAATATTTTTAAAGTGCCCGTTCAATTTAATCTTTTGTTTCAATGCTTCCATTTCTGCAACTACCGGAATTACTTTTGCCAGATGACGTTTCAAATATTCCTGGCGTTGCAATTCATTCATCAGCGAAAGCAATTCATATTCTTCCTCAAGCGTAAGGCCTACAGAATGAGCAATATCATAGCTCCATAATTCATCCTCGTTTTTATGGAAAGGCTTTTTTAGATTCAGCATTTCATGAAGCCGTTTGGTAGCAGCAATAACTTTGTCTATTAAAATTCTTTTTCCATGCTCATGGTTGTGTGGATAATTTACAATTGCGCCGCTGTATAATTTATCCGGAATTTCTGAAATCATTTCTAGAACTCTGAATACTTTTTTGCCCTTTGTTTTGATATCCATTTCGCCGGTTTTATAAGTTTTGGTGATCTCTGTTATTTCAATCAAAGTGCCCATTTCACTCACTTTATCGTTGATAACAACCGGTATTCCAAAAGGCTTTTTTTTCTCAAAACAATCTGTGATCAATTGTTTATACCTCGGTTCAAAAATGTGAAGATTCAAATCTTCATGCGGATAAACCACGATGGATAAAGGAAATATGGGAATGAAATTGGTCATAGTGAAAATTGAAAAGTGAGATATTTATTTGTTTACTGATGTTTAAGATACAAGATTATTAGTAGTAGCCGAACAAATAATAACTATTCTTATTCATCTCTTTTAGCTTTAATTTAAATTTAAACAATCGGTTGCATGTTCATAAATAACTAATTCGTTTTATTTTCAAATTTTCCGTTATTTTATCAATATCATTTTTAAAAGTAACCTTTATCATGAACAGAAAAGATTTTATCAAAAACACTGCCATTGCCGGAGTTGGACTTTCTTTTTTCCCTACTACAAATATTTTTGCCGGCAAAAGTGCGGGACCGAAAGTGCGCATGGCAATTATTGGTGTAGGCGCCAGAGGAAAAGGCCATCTCGATCTCGTGTTGAGAAGAGAAGATACTGAGCTGGTAGCAATTTGTGACGTGGACGATCGTGCTATAAGAGAATCAAAAGCGATCATTGAAAAAACCGGAAAAAAAATGCCTCAAATTTATACCGGAGATATTTATTCATGGCAACAATTATTGCAGAAAGAAAAATTAGACGGTGTAATTATTGTTACGCCCTGGGAATGGCATAAACCGATGATCATCGGTGCCTTGGATGCCGGATTAAAATATGTTGCCACCGAAGTTATTCTTGGAATCACCTTGCAGGATCACTGGGATGTAGTGAAGGCAGCAGAAAAAAATAAAGCGCATGTAATGATGCTTGAAAATGTGTGCTATCGTAGAGATGTGATGGCGGTTTTGAATATGGTGCGGCAGGGATTGTTTGGCGAATTAATTCATTTGCAGGGAGGCTATCAGCATGATCTCCGCGAAGTTTTGTTTAATGACGGAACACATGTGTATGGACACGGAGCAGAATTTGGAGAAAAAGGATATTCTGAGGCACACTGGCGCACCGATCATTCCGTGCATCGTAATGGCGATCTATATCCGACGCACGGCATTGGGCCGATTGCTCAATACATCGATATCAATCGCGGAAACCGGTTTTTATCTTTATGTTCTTTTTCTTCAAAAGCAAGAGGATTGCACAATCATATTGTAAAAGTGGGCGGCGAAAATCATCCCAACGCAAAAGTAAAATTCAAGGCGGGAGATGTCATTACTACTTCCATTAATTGTGCAAACGGAGAAACGATCTTGCTGCAACACGATACCAATTCGCCACGTCCTTATTCCCTCGGTTTTCGGGTGCAAGGCACTGAAGGATTGTGGATGGATGTGAACCAAAGTGTTTACATCCAGGATAAGTCGAAAAACAATGATCAATGGGATAATGAGAAAGAATGGTTTGATAAATATGATCATCCTCTGTGGGTAAGGTGGAGCAAAGAGACCGCAGGTGCCGGTCATGGTGGAATGGATTTTTTTGTGATCCACGCTTTTGTAGAATCCATAAAAAGAAAAACACCAACACCAATGGATGTTTATGACGCCGCTGTTTATAGCGCGATTACTCCATTGAGTGAACAATCAATAGAATTGGGAAATCAGACGGTTGAATTCCCTGATTTTACAGGCGGTCAATGGATGTACCGAAAGCCGGTATTTGCTTTGAATGATGAATACTAACCTTTTCTGTGTTAAGATTGATTAAATAAAATTGGGTTCTCCCGAAAGTTTTAGTACTTTTCAATGAGAATCCATTTTTTTATTTTTGAATTTATGATTGCCCATTTTGACCTTGATTCTTTTTTTGTTTCGGTAGAAATATTGAAAGATCCTTCATTGAAAGGAAAGCCGGTAATCGTGGGTGGACAAAATGAGAAAGGCATTGTAACTACCTGCACTTATGAAGCGAGAAAGTTTGGTGTTCATTCTGCAATGCCGATGAAAACCGCTATGCGCCTTTGTCCACAAGCGATCGTAGTTTCCGGAAATTACCCGGAATATTCCAGGTATTCAAAATGGGTAACAGACCTCATCGCTTCCAAAGCGCCGCTTTTTGAAAAAGCGTCGATCGATGAATTTTACATTGACCTTCATGGAATGGATAAGTTTTTTGATCCATTGAAATGGACAATTGAGCTCCGTGAATTAATTACTGAGGAAACCGGTCTTCCCATTTCTTTTGGCATTGCAAAAAATAAAATGGTTGCAAAAATGGCGACGAATGAGGCTAAGCCAAACGGGTTTTTGCAGGTTCCTCTTGGAAAAGAAAAGGAATTTTTAGCGCCTTTGGAAGTAAATAAAATTCCAGGTGTAGGGGAACAAGCCAATAAAATTTTGAATTATCACGGCATAAAATTCATTCGTGATATTCATGAAAGCACACCGGAAAATCTCGAAAAATTATTAGGAAAATGGGGTCATGAATTGTGGAATAAAGCGCAGGGAAATCACACGTCTGTGATCACTGAATATCGTGAAGCAAAATCGATTTCGAAAGAGAATACGTTTTTCGAAAATGTTTTGGACGTAGAAATTCTGATGGCAGAAATTGTAAGAATGGTAGAAAAAGTTTGTTTTGAATTAAGGAAAGAAGAAAAGGTTACCGGTTGTGTTACTATTAAATTGCGTTACCCGGATTTTGAAACAACTTCCCGGCAGGCAAGCATTCCATATACTTCGGCAGATGATGAAATTATTCCTGTAGCCAAAGCGCTTTTTCACAAATTATACAAAAAAGGAAAGCCGGTCCGTTTGCTGGGTGTTCGCTTGAGTAATTTCAGCGAAGATTCAGTTCAGGCGAATTTATTTCATGACGCAGAAAGGAAAAATTCTTTATACAAAAGCCTGGATGACGTCAAAAACCGTTTTGGTAGAAATAGTGTCAACAGGGCTTCCGGGAGATAAAATGAGAAATACAAAATCGTATTATTTGTTTGTTTGTTAAACAGACCCTGAAGATTTAGCTTCTTCTTCCAATTCCAATGAATCAGTTAAACCATCGGTAAACGTACATTTTATAAAATTTTTGCGCACGCCAGCGAAACCTTCTTCCGAAACTTTTATTTTTACTGGAAATGGTAGAGGACAATAACCCGTTGTGCGAGCCTTGCTCCACCAATGGCGGATGTGCCCAATACATTTTTATTACTTTTTTATTGATCAAGGTATTATGCCACCAATCAATTACCTGGCAACACTTATCGGTTTTTACGTCTTCCAGAATATCCCTTGCTGCTTTTTGATCTATGAGATAAGCTCCGGCACACCTTCCTGCGGTAGCTTCGTACAAGTATTTTCCTTTTCTTATTTTTTTGAAATGAGGGAATTTTAAAGTGGTGTTTTCAAGGGAAATAATAAAGCCGGGATCCAGTGTATTTGCTTCTGCAGCTACCCGTTTTATTTTTTTTAAAAAATCTCCCAAAAAGAACGGATCATTTTCAAAAATCAATGCATACCTGTCATTATTAGCTACCATTTTTTCATAACAAAATATATGATTAAGTGTGCAGGAAAGAATGCCTTTGGAAAGTTTTTTTTCTATCGGTTCACAAAAGTATTTGTTTAATAATTGCGGATTAAAATTTGAAATATCGCCATCAGTGACAAATTGATGTGGCATATTTAAGGCGTCAAAAATTTTTTCAATTCTTTTTTGATGAATTTCATAACCCCTTTTTGCGTGAACAATATAAATTCCATCTATTCCAAAATCTTTCAGCATTTTGAATTTATTTTCAATCGTAAATAAAGATCAAAGGTAAAGTGTCAGAAATGTTATCAAAAAATAACCTGGCGATATTAAAATTTAGTAATAAGATGTAATAATTTTCTGACTTCTCCCGGTCATCTGTATTGGGCTGCTTCAGTTTCACAATATTTAACTTTATTTGCATGAATAAAATTTGGAAAATTTGAGCAAGATTACCCTTTGTTTTGATTTTGGGAATACACTTCTCAAGTGCGGCGTCTTTGTTATCGACCGTTTAACGGAAGTAATTCCTTTAAAAGATGATGATCCGGAAACGATCAATCAACTACTTGATAAATATAAACCCAACTCCACGATACTTTCTTCTGTTATCCACCATTCAGCGGAAATAGAAAAAATATTGGCAGAAAGATCGTCTTTTGTAAAGCTCGATTCATCCACCAAATTGCCGTTCACCACTCCGGTTGCCAGGCCGGAAACGATTGGCGCGGATAGATTAGCGCTCGCTGCATTTGCCGCTTTGTTTTATAAAGGGCAAAATAACCTGGTCATTGCACTCGGCTCCTGTATTACTTACAATTTTATTAATAAATACAACAGTTTCAACGGAGGCAGCATTTCTCCCGGAATGGAAATGCGTTTTAAAGCATTAAATCATTATACCGCGAAACTTCCATTGGTTAAGGCCGATTGGAATTTCCCATTGATTGGTTATGATACAGAAACAAATATTTTAAGCGGAGTTTTGCTTGGAATGGCCGCTGAAATAGACGGAATCATTGATGCATATAAAGAAAAGTTTAACAACTTTAACGTGCTTTTAACCGGCGGAGATACGGCCAATTTTGTGCAGCATCTTAAAAATAAGATATTTGCCGACCCCTATTTGATTCTTAAAGGACTATATGCAATCAGCAAATATAATGACGACATTAAAAATTAGATTCACCTGCTTATTACTTGCCGCATTTCCGCTGTTTTGCTTCGCCCAGGATAATTCGCCGTATTCGCGCTATGGTGTCGGCAATATAGTTCCTCCTTCAAATATAGCAAACAGAGCAATGGGCGGCATTTCCGCAGCCATTTCCGACCCTACATCGATTAATTCAGTCAATCCGGCGACCTACAGCGACCTGATTTACTCTACGCTCGATATTGGAATAGAATATGATGGAAGAGAATTAAAAAGCGCAAATCCGGTTGGAAATTACAAAGCAAATAATGGCATTGTTCCTTATCTGCAATTTGGTTTCCCATTGCTAAGAGGAAATAAAAAAGCGCAGAAAAATAAAACTTCATGGGGAATGGCTTTTGGCCTGCGGCAGGTTTCTAATATCAGTTACAAAATACAGAATTCAAATCGTGGTTCCATCGATACAACTGCTACCATGTATGAAGGAAATGGAGGCGTCGATGAGGCATTTATCGGAACTGGTATAAGAATAAAAAATTTCAGTATAGGCTTTAATACCGGCTATCTTTTTGGATCCAAAGATTATGATACGCGGTTGCTTTTCAGCAACGACACTGTTGATTATTATAAAGCCCATTACGGAACTCAAACCCGCTTTGGTGGTGTGTTTTTAAATGCCGGTGTTCAGTATTCCGCCAAATTAAAAAATGGTTCTCTCACCTTTGGCGCTTATGGAAATCTTCAAAGACAATATCATGCTTCAAAAGATGATATCGTTGAAACTTTCACTTACAACAGCAGTACCGGTGCTCCGGTCCCTATTGATACCGTATCCCAGGTGAACGGACAAAAGGGAAAGGTGCAATTGCCCGCAACTTTTGGTGCTGGTATTGCTTATTCCGGAGATCATTTAACTATTGGTGCAGATTATGAAACAACCCAATGGGATAATTATCGTTTTTTTGGGCAAAAAGATTTGGTTCAAAATAGTTGGATGGGCCGGATTGGCTTGCAGTATTTGCCGGCTTCAGTAGGCTCTACCGGCTATTTTAATTATGTAAAATATAGAGCAGGATTTTCTTTTGGGCAGGATTATATAGCAGCAGATCATTCGTTGCCTGTTTATACGATCAGCGTTGGCGGTGCCTTTCCATTGAAATTGAAACACAGTTTCTATGATCACCAATACAGTATCATGAATTTCACTTTTGAGTATGGGAACCGTGGAAATAACCAGAATAATCTGACAGAAAGCCTTTACAAAGTGAGTCTTGGATTTTCTTTGAGCGATATTTGGTTTCTACGCCAGAAATATCAATAGGAGTAATTCATTGTATCTTCGACCAATATTTTTTCTAATGAATTATGTGAATTTCAAACGATCTAATTTTGTAAAAGCAGCTTTGATAACGGGCTGCTTTTTTATTTTATCCTGCGAAAATTCGTTAGAAGATATTAATAAAATCACCGCAAAAAGGACGGGCGTAGAAGTTGCCAAAGACGTAAAAATTCTTTACTCCATTGGCGACCAAACGAAATCACGCATTACGGCTCCTTTGATGCTGCGACACCAGGAAGCGGTTCCTTATATTGAGTTTACCAAAACGATTCATGCGGATTTTTTTGACGATAGCTTGCGCATAGAAAGTACATTGGATGCGCATTACGCAAAATATCTGGAAACAGAGAGCAAGGTTTTTTTAAAAGACAGCGTCGTTGTAATGAATAAAAAAGGTGACACCTTGTATTGCAATGAATTATACTGGGATCGCCGGCGCGTCGGAGAAGAGTTTTACACAGACAAACCGGTTCGAATCCGCACCCCTACTGAAATTCTGGACGGTGATGGATTGGATGCTCCGCAGGATTTTTCCAATTGGCATCTCATTAATGGCAGGGGAATTGTAAGAGTAGGTTCATCAGACTTTCCGCAGCAAAAGTAGTGAACGACGGACGCGTAATCATCCAATAATTACTAAACTCGTAAATTCTTCTTCATACCTTCAACAAAAAAAATATCGGTCATGGAATACAGGCGTTTGGGTAAATCAGGTTTGCAATTAAGCATTCTCAGTTTTGGCAGCTGGGTAAGTTTTCAAAAGCAAATTGACGATAAAATAGCAGATGAACTGATGGGAATGGCTTACGACAACGGCATAAACTTTTTTGATAATTCGGAAGCATACGCCGGCGGCGAAAGTGAGAAAATGATGGGCAGGGTTTTGAAAATGAAAAACTGGGATAGAACGTCGTTTACTGTTTCTTCAAAAGTATTTTTTGGATTATATGGCAAAGAAAACAAACCGAATCAAAAAGGACTCAGCCGCAAACACGTAATGGAAGCATGTGACGCTGCTTTGGAAAGATTACAGCTGGATTATCTGGATTTATTTTTTTGCCACCGTGCAGATATCAATACGCCAATCGAAGAAACTGTTTGGGCAATGAATACTTTACTTCAGCAGGGAAAAATTTTGTATTGGGGAACCAGTGAATGGAGTGGTGTTGAAATTATGGAAGCGCATCGTGTGGCACAGGAATATAAACTGATTGGCCCCACCATGGAGCAGCCTCAATACAATTTATTTGAAAGATACAAAGTGGAAAAAGAATTTTTGCCAATCTATGATTTTGTAGGATTGGGAACTACTATCTGGAGCCCGCTTGCATCCGGATTATTATCCGGAAAATATAATAATGGAATTCCTGAAAACTCAAGGTTGGCATTGCCTGAAATGAGCTGGTTAAAGGATAAAGTGTTCACGGATGATAAATTAAAAAAAGTAACGCAATTAAGTGAACTGGCGAAAGAACTGGATGTTTCTATGGCTTCACTATCCATTGCGTGGTGTATCAAAAATCCACATGTTACCACTGCAATTCTCGGTGCTACAAAGAAAGAACAACTGACAGAAAATCTGAAGGCGATAGATGTAATAGAAAAACTAACTCCGGAAGTTTTGGAAAAAATTGAGGGTATTATGGACACGAAACCTTGAAGGTTTCAAGCCTGAAGTTGATTACTAAAAGCAAGGTCTGCGAAACAATCTGATCCATTGTAAACAAGTTAAACTTAATTCAAAAATCTATTCATAATCATTAAAACTTAAAAAAATGAGTAAATATGCAAACGCCGAATGGCAGGGAACCGGAAAAGAAGGCAAAGGAACATTAACCACGGAGACAAAGGCACTAAATAAAGCGCCTTTTACTTTCGCTACAAGATTTGGAGAAGCCAAAGATGGTACAAATCCTGAGGAGCTGATCGCGGCAGCGCATGCAGGATGTTTTTCAATGAAATTAAGCTTTGTTTTAAATGAAGCGGGATTTACGGCCGATAAAATTGAAACCAAATGTGACATCACTTTCGGCGATGGAGCCATTTCAAAATCGCACCTTACGGTAAATGCCAAAGTTCCGGGTATCAGTAAAGAAAAATTCGACGAATGTGCAAAAAATGCAAAAGAAAATTGCCCGGTTTCAAAGTCATTAAGTTCAAATATTGATATTTCCATGGATGCTACATTGGAGCAGTAACATTTTCACTTTATGAGGAAGCGCGAGCGTGCCTGATAAAATAAATTATTTGCAGCAAAAAGAATAAAGGATTTGTTGGCTACAAAAGTTAAAACAAAATTCCGGTTATTTGTTCTTTTACTGCTGAAACATTTCTCTTCGTTGGCTCTAAAACAAAAAAGGCCGGTTTATAAAAGCCGGCCTTTTTTTATCAAAAGAAAGAAAAATTATACACTAAAACTTTCACCACAGGCACAACTGCGGCTTGCATTCGGATTATTAAAATAAAACCCTTTCCCATTCAATCCATCGCTAAATTCCAGGGTAGTATTTACAAGATATAAAAAACTTTTTAAGTCAGTAACTACTTTGATCCCCTTGTCCTCAAATTCCTGATCCATCGGTTTTTTTTCCTGGTCAAAATCCATTTTGTAGCTTAGTCCGGAACATCCACCGCTTTCCACACTTACCCGCAAAAAATGATCCTGCGGAGAGAAAGCTTTTTCTTCCATTAATTTTAAAACTCTTTCTTTTGCTTTTTCGCTTACATAAATCATGTTACAACTTTTTACAAAATTACCATTTTAAAAAATAAGCTGATTCTTGAATTACACGATTTAACTTTTGGAAATTTTCAATTTATTCAAACTTAGAAATCAACACCCATACTAAAATAATAGATTGGTTTTCCCCTGAAAAAACCATTCATCGGCCAGCCCGCATCAAATTTTAAGAAATACCCTAATAAGGTACTGCGAACCCCAAATCCATAACCTCCCAGGAAAGGTCCTACTCCTGGAGCTTTAATCTTTACCGAAACTGTCGGATTGTTTGGATCATAGTAGGTAATTGACGGTCTTGCCAGGCTGCTATACTTGCCGTTCCAGGCTGTACCCAAATCAACAAATTGGATCAGTTGAAAGTTTCTTATAAACGCATTATTTATCGGTTTGTTGAAGAAAGTAGTAAACACGGGCAACCGAAATTCACTGTTAATTACACCGGCATTATTTCCATTAGCGGCATTTTGGATAAAACCACGCAGGTTTACGGCGAGTGATTGGAATGCATAGTTCTGATCCGGCGCAGGTGTATTATTTGGATTAAAATAACGGTATGTGCCATCGCTTTTTTGGTTGCTGGAAAACATGAACCAGTTGTCAATTCCTCCCAAATAATAGATCAATTTTTGATTACCCCAACTGAAATCCCCGGCTACCCTTCCCGCCCAAATGAAGTTGCGGTAAATAGGATAATAAGCACGCGCATCAAAACCAAAATTATAAGTTTTACTTCCTATTCCCTCCGGAATTTTACCGATTTGAGAATTATAATCTAAATAAACTTTGTACCTGATGCCGTCCCAGATATTCTGTGCCGGATTTAAGGTATTATCATACACGTATTCGAGGTGCATCAAGCCATAAGTTTTACCGCTGTTCGGTTCGGGAAGGGAAGCGAGATCGGTAGCGCTTAACACAATGTTATCTCGTCTGACCCCAAAATTGAAACGCAAACTCCTTGCTTCATCGAAAGGATAGGAAACGCTTCCCTGGTATAGATTAGAAAGTACTTTTCCAGGATAATAGGTATTATTTCCGGTAAAAGTTACCGTTTGCACATTTCGGTAATACATCAATCCCCAGTCCAGTCTTCTGCGCAAATTAGTAAATTGAAACAGCCAGTCATTGTCTTTCAAATTTGTGGAAAGTCGGAATCCACCGGAAATTTTTATATCTTCCATAATGTCCGCGGTGCCCAAATTGATGATTCCGTTTAGTCCATTATTTGAAGAAAGTTGAATAGGTCCGGAGCCACCCTGGTATATCTGGTATTTGGTACCAAGTACATTGTTATTAAATCCCGCGATTATATAATCAGTTGCAAATTTTAAAGGTTTATATGGATACAATCGCGCCGTCGATAGTACGATTGATTCATTCACAGGCTGCGGATTATTCAGCGCGGCCAGTTGCGCGCTATCTTTTTTCTCGTTTTTAAATTCATGCTGAAAAATATCCTCCTGCTGCGGCACCTGCGGTTGAATAATTTGTTCACCCGCGCCTATCAGGCTTTTTTCCATTAAATCTTTCATGTAAGTAGTCGCTCTTGCACTTACATTCCGCCGTTTTAAAGCATTTTCATCAATTTTTAATTTATACAAAATTTTATCATCTCCCTGCCGCGTTACTTCACTTACCTGGTGATTTTCCCCTGCTTCTCTTGTTTCCAACAGACTGCTCGCATAATTGGTCAAAGGAAAAGTATAAGCAGAATCGCTGGAAATAGCAACCACCGCTATGGTATCCACGTCCTGTTTATGATATACTTTTAAAGTGGAATCAATTTCCGGAACTGTTGGATTTCTCAAAATATCATCTCCGATAACAACCAGCGTATCTAAGCCGGTTGTCCTTGTTGTGAAAAAGCCGGCGTAACGGTTTGCAATACCATTCAGATCGCTGACAAAAGTAAAATGTACATCGTCGTAGGGAGTCGGATACCGTGCATCTCCAAATTTTAACTTAGTCAGTTGAGTTATTTGATTTAAACCAGGCCGGTTGGTTGCAAAATCAGTAACCATGAAAATATTAAACCGGTTGTGCATCAAAGAAGTGTCACCGCCTTTTGTATCAGCAGAAGGCCTGTTGCTGGCAAAAATAATCCCTGATTTTCCCGGAAGATTAATATAAGAAGGATCAAGATCATCATAAACATCGTTGGTCACCTGTTGCAATTTGTCTTTGCCAATATCAAATGTATAAATATCCGAATGACCGTTTTTCACTGCACTGAAAAGCAATGTTTGGCTGGTAACCATATATTTCATATCCTGCACCTGGTCAAAATATTTGGTAAGATCTCTCACATACGGCTTTGTTTTAGAGATGACATCGTATACGAAAAGTTTGATCTTTCCTTCTTCTTCGTAAAGCACAGAAAGCCGTGTTCCTTTTGGATCCCACGCCATCATGGGATAATTGGGATTCATATCTCCTTCTTTGGTTTTTATTCCAAATTTCAACAACGTTTTATCTTCCCCATCTTCATTTAATAATAATTTGTATTGTCCTTTTTTAAACTGAACCACAGCAAAAGAACCATTTCGTTTATTCGGATTTACATTGAAATGGAAATAATTAATTCTTTTTCCAACGGTATAATCAGTAATCTCGCTTCCTTTTGGATAATTTTTACGGCGTGTAATATCCTGTTCGTATTTATTTTCTTCATACTGCATAAAATCTGCCAGTACATCTTTAAATTTTCGTTGTTTGGTTACCTGCTGGCTGGCTTTTTTCAGGCTTTTATACACGCGCGCCAGGTACAACAAATAGGTGGTATTTTCTTTTTTATATTTCTCCTCAATATAATACCAGAATGCATGCCCCGCAAGTAACGGTTTGTCAAAAGCAAACTGGTAGAAATTCTTATATTTTTCGCTTAAAATTTCATTTTTCAAATCATCGTCTAATTGCGTACTCCAGTTTTCGCCAACATAGGCGATATAACCATCAATAAGCCACTGTGGAAGATCCAGCAATGCCGCATTTCCGGCCACTTCTCCGAGATCTTCGCCAAACAAAATATTTTGCACCAAAATTCCTGCAATCCCTTCACGAATCTGGCGGCGCAGGTCTGCATGATTACTGGTAAAATAAACGATCATTTTATTGTTAACCAATTTGGTAACGCCACCGGCATTTTGCCAATCCTGTCCGAGGCCGATGTTGCTTTGCTTCATGTCGTTGTAACTATTGTAAATCACAATATTCGCGCGACGTTGCAAACTATATTCTACAAATTTTTCAATTCCCGGAAGTTCTTCTTCTGCTACCTGCGCTACATATTTTGCAAGTTCCTGCCCATCCTGGTTAAAATAAGAATTGAAATTCTGTGTTTGGTAATATTGCCACTTAAATTTTTTAAATTGTAAACGATTTTTCCCAAACTGCACAGTACTTACCTGGGCACCTGCGAAACCTGCTATTGCAAATAATATGACAAGCAGAAATATTTTTTTGTACATTGGCCTCTTGTGAACTTGCATGTGCTTTTTCATTATTATAGTTGCCCTAAAATTAGTCGTTTCGTGTTAATCAATGAAAACAATTTACTGAAAACAAATTTATTACGATGTTCCAGATTAAAGTTTTTACATTCAATCCAGTTCAGGAAAATACTTATATACTTTACAATGAACAAAACGAATGCATTATTATCGACCCGGGTTGTTATTTTGATGCAGAAAAAGAAGAATTGAAATCTTTTATTTCACTTCACAAATTACAGCCCAAAATTTTATTGAATACCCACTGTCACCTGGATCATGTATTTGGCAATAAATTTATTGCAGAAGAATATAATTTAACGTTAAATACTCATTTGCTGGAAAAAGAAATTCTGCAAATGGCGCCTGCATCAGGTTTGATGTTTAACCTTCCTTTTGACAACTACCAGGGCGAAGCGATTTATCTCAAAGAAGGAGATGTTGTTTCTTTAGGAAATGACAAGCTTGAAGTGATCCATGCACCGGGCCATTCGCCCGGTAGTATTTGTTTTTATTGTGAAAAACAACACTTTATTATTGGTGGAGATGTTCTTTTTCAAAGAAGCATTGGCCGCACTGATCTGCCTTACGGAGATCAGGAAGAATTACTCAGGAATATAAAGGGAAAGCTTTTCAAACTTCCGGCTGATGTACAAGTTTACCCGGGACATGGCAATGCAACTACTATTGGATACGAAATAAAAGAGAATCCGTATTTAAAGTAAGGCAGCCGCTACCGTTATCTATTTCTGTTACTGCGGTACTTTCGTAATTTTCAGAACATTTGTAGGCAGATGCTGGGAAACCGGTGTGCTGCCAGTGTTTACCACTACATCTCCGGGTTTTAAAAAACCTCGTTCCCTTAAAATACCAATCTGGTCAAAGAAAATGTCATCCAGGCTTTCTTCTTCATCATAGAAAAAAGCACGAACTCCCCAGCTTAAACTTAACTGGTTTATCAGACTTTTCTGTTTGCTGAAAATGTACAAAAGAGACTTTGGCCGATAACTGCTGAGCATAAATCCTGTGTAACCACTTTGAGTCATTCCTATTAAGGCATCTGCATTTACATCCTGTGCAAGTTTGCATGCGCTGTAACAAATCGCGTCACTCAGGAACGAAGGTGAATGAGGCTGAGGCGCCAGAATATCATCGCGGTTATAATCGTAGGCCGTTTTTTCAATTTCCAGGATTATCTTACTCATTGTTTCTATTACCAAAGTCGGATAATTACCGGTAGCTGTTTCGCCGCTGAGCATGAGCGCATCAGCACCTTCTAATACTGCATTCGCCACATCTGTGATCTCACTCCTGTTTGGTTTAATGCGATCCATCATGCTTTCCATCATTTGTGTAGCCACGATTACGGGCTTGGCGCGATGCATGCATTTGCGAATGATCTCTTTTTGTATTAATGGCACTTTTTCTATCGGCAATTCAACACCAAGATCGCCTCGGGCTATCATAATCGCATCGCTTTCTATAATAATATCGCGGATATTGATAACCGCTTCCGGCTTTTCAATTTTTGCAATCACTTTTGCCTTGCTGTTTCTTTCTTTTAAAATTTCTTTGAGCCCGGTAATGTCTTTTACCTCGCGTACAAATGAAAGTGCTATCCAGTCTACATCCTGTCCTATTATAAAATCAAGGTCATTCAAGTCTTTTTCGGTAAGCGCCGGCAAAGAAATTTTTGTATCAGGCAGATTTAAACCTTTTTTTGACGAAAGTATTCCACCGATCACTACAACCACTTCTACGTTATTGTTCGGAAGTATTTTAGTAACCCTTACTTCCAGTTTGCCGTCATCAATCATGATCAAATTACCCGGCACTACATCTTTATACAGATCCGGATAGCTTACATAAATTTGTTCTTTTGTGCCTATACATTTTGTATTTGTAAAAGTGAGAATATCGCCGGGGTTAATCTCTAAAGCATTATTTTCAATTTCTCCCACTCTTAGTTTAGGGCCTTGCAGGTCTGCAAGAATGGCAATATTAAACGGAAGGGTTTCATTGATCTTCCGAACAATCTGAATGATCCTTGCTTTATCTTCCTGGCTCCCATGAGAAAAATTCAGCCGGAAAACATTTACACCACATTTTACCAGTTCTACCATCGCGTCATAATTATCACAGGCGGGGCCAACGGTAGCAACTATTTTTGTACGTTTCACCGTATGATCAAATCCTGCTTTTTTATCCATTTCCTTATGCAGATATTTACTGATATTTTTCGACATTTACTTAATAATTTTATATTAGACAATTCTTAATTTACAATGTACCATTCCTTAACTGGATAATATCTTTACAATTTTCATCCAGTCTTCACTTAATTTTTGTTTCTTTTTTACCGCCTGATCTAATGGTATGTAATGCATTTTATTGTTCACGATTCCTACAAAAACATTGTACCTGCCTTCCAGTAAACATTCCACCGCTGCATATCCCATGCGGCTTGCTATCAGCCTGTCGAAACAGGTAGGGGAACCGCCACGTTGAATATGTCCAAGAATCGTAACCCGCACTTCCTGTTCAGGAATTCTTTCTGTAATCACTTTTGCTAATTCCGCTGCGCCAAATTTTTCGCCTTCGGCAACTACGATAATATTTACTAATTTTTTGCGTCCGTGTTTTTCCAGCAATGCATTTACCACACCTTCTACGTCAGTTTTTTGTTCGGGAATCAAAATATTTTCTGCTCCCGTGGCAATTCCGCTATGCAACGCAATGTAACCTGAATCACGTCCCATTACTTCAATGATAAAAAGCCGGTCGTGCGCGTCTGCGGTGTCTCTTACTTTATCTATCGCTTCAACAGCGGTATTTACAGCCGTATCAAAACCTATGGTAAAATCAGTACCTGCAATATCTTTATCAATTGTTCCCGGCAAACCAATGCACGGAATGTCAAATTCATGACTGAAGATTTGTGCGCCACGAAAAGAACCGTCTCCGCCAATAATCACCAACCCGTTGATGCCGTGACTTTGCAAATTTTCAAAAGCTTTCTTTCTGCCTTCTTTTGTATAGAACTCTTTACATCGGGCTGTTTTTAAAACGGTGCCACCACGTTGAATAATATTGGCGACACTCTTACTTTCCATTTTAAAAATATCATTATCAATCATTCCCATGTACCCGCGCATGATCCCGTAAACCTCTAATTTATTATAAATACCGGTGCGCACAACTGCTCTTATTGCAGCATTCATTCCCGGAGAATCGCCGCCCGAGGTTAAAACGCCGATTTTTGTTACTTTACGTTCCAAGACTTATTAGATTATGATGTTATCCTTTTAAAAGGCGTCAAAAGTACACATTTACGCTTATTAATTTACAACATTTTCTTTCTGTGAAGCTTTAAAAGGTAAACGGAAAATGCATTTATTTGTTGCTGTGCTGGCGAAGATCCTAAAATTGCGTTTGAAGAAACATCAACAATTTCTTTCAAATAATCAATTCTGTCCTATAGAATGTCTCACAAAAACCTATGAAACAATCGTTAGGTTATTTCTTCTAAACATCCCAACACCACGAGCCCTATGCCCAACAGTGTCCCTCCTTATACCTACCCATAATAAACTGCTCTACCCGTGCGTTATTAGCGCACAGGTAGAGCACCGGGTCAGGTACAGGTATGAGGCGTTCGGGCAATAGAAGTATATGGAACATAAACTAAATAAATCAAAAGATCATGGCTAAAGTAGCAGATGTGTTTTTAAATGTCAGTGTGGGAAATGTGATGTTAAACGGAAGAAAATAAGAATTGCTCGTATTTGTTGCTTTGTTGCCGGCTTGAATCAAAAATATTTTAAAAGCAAACAGCATTCGCCTGTCAAAGCTAATGCTGCTACTCATTACCTGAAAATAATAAGACGGATAAATCAATTACTAGTCATTCATTATTGAGCACTCACCTCCTGCTGCTTTACCAATTCTACTTCACACGCAATATTCACATTATCTCCTACCAATACGCCACCACTTTCAAGAACAGCATTCCAGTTCAATTCCCAATCTTTACGATTGACTTTACCGGTAATCGTAAATCCTGCTCTTTCGCCTCCCCATGGATCCTTTTGAATGCCGCCAAATTCCACATTCAACTTTATCTTCTTTGTAATTCCTTTAATGGTCAGATCGCCCCACAACTCATATTCATCTTCACCTGTTTTTTCAATCGTGTTCGATCTGAAAGTAATTTCTTTGTGATGTTCTGTATCAAAAAAATCGGCACTTCTTAAATGCGCATCCCGTTTTTCATCATTTGTTTTTAACGAATTTGGATTCATCCAAAAATCAAACTCTGCAGTAGTAAAATCATCATCATTCGTGTAGATGCTTGCATTGTATTCTGTAAAAACACCTTTTACATTTACGATCATCAGGTGTTTTACTTTAAATGCGATTTCGCTGTGACTGGGATCAATTGTCCATTTTGTTTTTGTTGACATGATATTTATTTTGTTTTAAAAATTATTAATAGGATAATGTGCCAAACTCAGGACTGTTAAAATCATTGAACGCTTCCTCAATTTCTTCTTTATTTATCAGAAACGCGGATAGATGGAGAAAGCATTTCTTCCACTCTTCTATCACTTCTTCCACTGTTCTATATTGTATCATTATGTATTTTTTTAGAATACAAAATTAAAATGATACAATACTCTTGCCAATAACATAGATCAAGAAACCACATTGATACAGGATAAGAAGATGGGATGAAGGATAAGGCTGACGGTAAACGAAGAAATAAGGAGATTTTATAATACAGAAACGAACTGTTTAAAAATAGACTTGTGAACAATCACTTCAATCACCCGACGAAACGAAAGGCTTAAATCATCACGACTTTAACCACTGGTTTTATTATTATAAGCAGCTTTTCTTATTTCGATTTAAAAATAAGAATGTCCGGATTGATATTTATTGAAAGCCAAATCCAGTTCTGTACGGCTTTCATGCTTTGACCTAGCAAAATATTTTTCACATACTTCATCGATTTATCTGCAAACATTTGGGAGTAACCGCCCAAAAGACTTACGTCCTTCATCACGGCATATTTAAAAGATATATCTGCTTCATTTCCTAAAGATGAATTGGCTTTTTTGCCGGAATAATCAATCACAGTTGCTGCTGATACAAAATGATGAAATGCGATTTGCAGGCTTAAGTTGTTAGAAGTATTGACATTCGCATTCAGATATGAATCCCAAAGGCCGACGTTATTATGGCCGCTGGATACATAAAAATAATCCATCGTTCCATAAAATTTATGATGCGTTCCATAAAGCGGATTAAAATAAGAAATATTACGTGAAGAAGAATTCATGTCGCGTTCACTCAGGTAATCAGTCCCAATACCGGCATTGAATTTCTTTGTAAAATTATAATCCACTTTTGCAGATACCATCCATGCATTCGTTTTGATGGATGAAGCATTTTTTTGTGGATTATTTCCGGTTTGATAATAATAGGTTCCGATAAAATTGACCTTATCTTTTTTGTAAAAAAGATTTCCTCCAAAAGTTTGCAAATGAGAAACAGAGGAATCAATCCGGTTTTGGAATCCGAGATTCATTGCCAAAGCGGAAGCAGAAAAGGCTTCAGAAAATTTATATTTCATCCATAAAAATTCCATGGATTTATACGGCTGGCTAATGGAATTATCAAAAAAATTACCTGTTATTTTTTCAGCATTTTGATTATAAGCCGCAGCAAGATTGCCGGTAAATTTATTTTTTTCAAAGGCAAGCAAAGCCGCGTCATGCTTGCGCGCAGCATTGTTCCAATCCAGTGCACCAAGTATTCTTTCATCATCATAGGACAATACCTGGCGCCCGATTTTAACGCTCCATTCCGGATTAAAATAAACTTGAGCCCACGCTTCATAAAGTGAAACATCATTTGCAGTTGTTTGTACCTGAGCATCATTTCCCCATACGGTTACTACTTGTGTACTAAGGCCAATCTTCAACTTATTATTTTTTGCATAAGTGAAACCAATCCTGCTTCTTTGAGCTACAAAAGTTGCTGGTTTTTGTCCATCCAATATCGGTGTAAATAATCCGTTTCGTATTTCTGCACGAGGCCGCAGTTGAATATTTATTTTTAATTCTTCGTTTTCATTTTGGGCAAATACGTTTTGATTGCAGAGAGCGAATATGGCTAAAAATAAAAACATTCCCATCCATTTTTGCCGGTTCAATATAATTTTCATCTGATTCTGATTTTAAAAAATGCGCCACAAAATTCGGTTGCATTTTTTTTGCCTTTTCTAACGTGAATCAGAAAAAAAGATGAGTTGCATCATAATGAATGCATTCCGCTGTATTCAGGATAAGCTGGTAAGGCCGGAAAATATGTCTAATGTTAGATCATGTAATGGTGACGATCGATTAATAGCAGTCAGTTATTGCAATTTATCTTTAAAAAAATCAATCGTTCTTTGCCACGCAAGTTCAGCGGCTGCTTTATCATAACGAGGCGTGGTATCGTTATGAAATCCATGATTCACATTCGGATAAATATAGGCAGTATATTGCTTGTGATTCGCTTTTAGCGCAGCTTCATATGCCGGCCAGCCATCAGTAATGCGGGTATCGAGGCCTGCGTATTGGAGTAGCAGGGGCGCCTGTATTTTAGGTACGTCTTCTGCAGAAGGCTGGCTTCCGTAAAATGGAACTGCGGCTGCAAGATCAGGAAGATCAACAGCCATCATATTGGCAATCCATCCGCCGAAGCAAAAGCCGACGACACCAACTTTGCCATTACAATCTTTATTGTTTTTAAGGTAGTAAAATGCGGATATAAAATCTTCCAGCATTTTATTTTTATCCAGCTTGCTTTGCATTTCACGTCCTTTATCATCATCGCCTGGATAACCTCCGAGCGGAGTCAATGCATCTGGTGCAATGGTAATAAAACCTGCAATGGCGGCTCTTTTAGCCACGTCTTCAATGTAGGGATTTAATCCGCGGTTTTCATGAACTACCACAATGCCTCCCACCTTTTTTTGCAAATCAGCCGGTTTAGACAGCAGCGCTTTGATCCGGCCGCCACCTTTAGGAGAATCATAATAAACGTATTCAGAAGTAATGCGCGGATCATCTTTCTTTACCTGTAAACTGTTCTTATAATCGGGCATCAGAAAACTCATGAGAGAAGGAACGGTTAGCCCTCCCACTGCATATAAAGATAGCTTCTGCATAAACTCACGCCTGTTAACCCGGTTGTGCGCATAATCATCATATAGGTCAAACACTTCTTGTTTGATGTCTTCTTTTTTAATCTGGCTCATGATAATTGATTTGAAGGGAAGGGGTTTAAAAACAAAAGTGAAACCATCAATAAAAATATCGATTTTTTTTCAAAATGGACTCGAGTTTCTATGTTCCGCTTAATTGTTCATTCATTGATTGCAAACGCTACATAAGCATCGCTCGTTTTTTTGCCAAGCTTTCCACCACCACATGCTATTACTAAATATTGTTTTCCATTAACTTGATAAACCGACGGAGTCGCAAATCCAGCTGCGGGCAAATCGGCTTCCCATAAAAGCTTTCCGGTTCTTTTATTGAACGCCCGAATCTTTGCATCGCTGGTGGCGGCGATAAAGAGAAGACCTCCGGCGGTAACCACTGGGCCGCCATAATTTTCCGTGCCGCTATGAATTCCTTTTGCTTTTAATGCGGGATAATCGCCGAGAGTATCTTTCCATAACAAATTTCCGGTGTTTAAATCAATTGCACTCAAAGTTCCCCATGGCGGCTTTACGGCGGGGTAACCTTCTTTTGTTAAAAATTTATTGTAGCCAGTAGATGAATACGGAAGATCGTACCAGATGTCTTTGGTTTTTTGACGCGCAATAAACTTTTGCCTTTGCTCTTTTTTATCATCCAGAATAAAAGACGCCAGCGCATTCATTTCTTCTTTATCCAATTGTTTAAAAGCAGGCATCATTCTTCTGCCGGAGGAAACGATCTGTTCGAACTGTTGTTGATTGTATTTTTTATTGATGCCAATAAGTACCGGATAATTCGGACTTCCTTCTCTTTGCGGCCCATGGCAATTCATGCAATTGATGTTGTAGATTCGCGTTCCTGCCTGCAAATTCGTTTCTGCTTTTTCCGGTTTATTTTTTACATCGACCATTGTCAGTATCCACGGCATTTCAGTTGCATTTACATAAAGGATTCCTGTCAACGGATCATAAGCAGGGCCACCCCACTCAGCGCCTCCGTCAAAACCCGGGAAGATGACCGTTCCTTCTTTTGATGGAGGATTGAACATATTGCCTGTATGGTAATGCGCAAGACGATTTTTAATGTCGGCATAAGAAGAATCTGAACTTAGATCGTTCAAATCTTTTTCTGATAATATTTGTCTTGCGAATGGTTTAGGAAAAGAAGGAACTGGTTGGGTAGAAGATAATTTTTCACCGGCAAGTTCGCTCTGATTGGGCACAGGTGTTTCATGGATCGGATAAATAGATTCACCGGTTTTCCTGTTAAACAAAAAAATAAATGCCGATTTGGTAGTTTGGGCAATCGCGTCAATTGTTTTTCCATCTTTTTTCAAAGAAACAAGTACAGGCGCTGTCGGCAAATCTCTATCCCAAACATCGTGATGTACGGTTTGAAAATGCCAGATCCTTTTTCCGGTTGCAGCATCCAAGGCAAGAACACAATTGGCAAACAGATTATTTCCTGTTCTTCTGCCGCCATAAAAATCATAAGAAGCAGAGCCAAGTGGAGCAAAAAGAATTCCGTTCTTTTCATCCAGGCTAAATCCAGACCAGGCGTTTACGCCGCCGATATGTTTCCAGGCGTCTTTGTCATCCCACGAATCATATCCAAATTCTCCGGGCTGCGGAATGGTGTGAAATATCCAACGCAAATTTCCTGAATGCACATCATAAGCCCTGATAAAACCAGGCGCTGCATCAGCTTCTTCAGAAACGCGGCAACCAACAATGATCATGTCTTTGTAAATAATTCCAGGTGAAGTCATCGCTACATAAAGTTTTGAAGCATCTCTTCCCAAATCTGCGTGCAAATCGATTTTGCCATTTTCGCCAAATGATTTTACCGGAATGCCTGTTTTAGCATGAATGCAATACAGTTGTGAATTGGCGGAATAAAATATCCGCTGGCTGTCTGTGTTGTCAGAATAAAAAGTAACGCCGCGGCAAACATTCATTCCAAAGTTTCCCTGCTTTTTTACGGTTGAATCATTCATGGGATCAAAAACCCATTTTTCTTTTCCTGTGGCGGCATTGAGTGCAAAGAGTTTTAGCTTGGGCGAAACGGCATAAAGCGTGGAATCAATAATAATTGGATTTACCTGGATTTGCGTCATGCTATCAGCATCACCGGTATGATACGTCCACGCAACTTTTAATTGCATAACATTATTGGTATCAATTTGATTTAAAGAAGAATAATGATTCGCTTCTTTATTTCCTCCGTAAACCTGCCATGCGGAGTAATCAGTGGTAGGTTTTTGATTGCAGGAAAAAAATATTAAAACGCTGCAAGCAAAGCCTGTAAAGAATTTCAGCAGCCGGAGGCAAACATTTTTCAACATGGATGAGGTATAAATTTTATTTTGTTTATCTGGTTTCAAGAAAATGTGTTACCCGCTTTTTCATTGCTGCTCGGTTGCAGAAACGCACTAATAATTGTAAGAAAACGGGGATTCCAAGGGTAACAGAGAATTCATAAACCTCAAGCCAAATTAAAGTAAATTTGTTGGGTTGCAAATTATTTTCAGCAAAGGTTGGATTATCGAAACAAATCGGGTTTCGCAATAAACGATACTTTTGCTGTCTCTCTTAAATTAGCCATATTTTGAAAAAGACAGCTATTATAACAGGCGCTGGAGGTAATCTCGGAAAAGCAGTAGTAACAAAATTTATTGACGAAGATTATATTGTTATCGGAACAGTTCATAAAAAATCAGCAGCAGATGTTTCGGCAAGTCAACCGTTTGAAGAAGTAGCGATTGATTTGTTGAATGAAGCAAGCTGTCAAAAGTTTGTAAAGGATGTGGTTGAAAAACAGCGTAAAATAGACGTTGCAGTTTTGACAGCTGGTGGTTTCACCATGGGAAATGTTGAATCGACAATCACGCAGGATATTTACAAACAATACCAGTTGAATTTTGAAACCGCTTATAATGTAGCTCGATTTATATTTATGCAGATGATGCAACAAAACAGCGGACGCATTTTTTTAATTGGTTCACGGCAGGGTTTAGAAGCATCTAAAGGAAAAGGAGCGATTGCATATACGTTATCCAAGTCACTTATTTTTCGTTTGGCCGAAATACTGAATGCGGAAGCAAAAGGAAAAGATGTAGTCACGACAGTGATTGTACCGAGCACGATTGACACACCTGAAAACAGAAAATCAATGCCTGAAGCCGATTTTAGCAGTTGGGTAAAGCCTTCCGAAATTGCTGATACCATTTTTTTCTATTCACAAGAGGCAGCAAATGCTATAAGAGAGCCGGTGATTAAAATTTTCAATAGATCCTAAAAATTTTCAAAAATATTATCTGCCGGATACCGCGGCGCGGAAAGATAAAACGATGGTTTGGAGTACAAACCATCGTTAAATAAATTCCTTTTATTTCTTCGTTCGTTGAAGCCGGGCGCAAAGAAATGTATAACTGCTAGGCTACTTTCAGCATACTTAATTTGCTAATGCTGAATTTGCGCTGTGCGTATTCCAACGTTACGGTAAATGTTTTTACTTTCTGAGAAGGAAGTTCATACATCGCGTCAGTAAGGATGCTTTCACAAATGCTTCTTAATCCGCGTGCACCGAGCTTGTATTCCATTGCTTTTTCTACCATAAAGTCATAGACCTCATCTTCGATTATCAAGTTGATTCCCTCAAGGTCAAATAATTTTTTGTATTGCTTGATGAGAGAATTTTTCGGTTCTGTAAGAATATTTCTCAAAGTGGAAGCGTCCAGTGGATTCAAATAAGTGACGACAGGCAGCCTTCCGAGCAGCTCAGGAATAAGTCCAAACGATTTAAGGTCCTGTGCATTTACAAACTGCAACAGGTTTTTACGCTGGTATTCCTGCAAATCTTTATTTACACTAAATCCGATTGCATTCGTATTGATCCTTCGTCCTATTAACCGATCAACCCCATCAAAGGCGCCGCCACAGATAAAGAGAATGTTGCTGGTATTTATTTTGATCAGTTTCTGCTCCGGATGTTTCCGTCCGCCTTGAGGTGGCACGAGCACTTCTGTTCCTTCCAGTAATTTTAGCAATCCCTGCTGCACACCTTCGCCGCTTACATCCCGCGTGATACTCGGGTTGTCGCTTTTACGGGCGATTTTATCAATTTCATCAATATAAACAATTCCTTTTTGCGCCGCGTTTACGTCAAAATTGCATACTTGTAACAGACGGCTCAAAATGCTTTCCACATCTTCTCCTACATATCCTGCTTCTGTAAAAACCGTCGCATCCACGATCGCAAATGGAACATTCAAAATACGCGCAATGGTTTTTGCCAATAAGGTTTTACCGGTTCCCGTTTCGCCCACCATAATAATGTTGCTTTTTTCGATCTCAACATCATTATCTATCTTTTGATTTAGTCGTTTGTAATGATTATAAACTGCTACTGCAAGCACTTTCTTTGCATCGTCCTGGCCGATCACATATTCATCCAGGAACTTCTTTAGCTCCATTGGTTTCTTTACCGAAAGTTTATAATTGGAAACAGATGCATTTTCCTGCGGAACAATTTCCTGCATAATAATTTCCTGTGCATGCTCAATGCAATTTTCGCAGATATGTCCTTCCTGCCCTGCTATCAGTATCTTTACTTCATCACGGCTTCTGCCGCAAAACGAGCAATGTAAGGTTTGTTGTTTTGCCATTGGGTTTACAGATATTTTTTGCAAATTACCCTTTTTCTAAAAAAGTAAATGCTAATTTTATAATTTATAGGACAACAAAAACTGTCAAAATGATGCTTTACAATTTTTTTAAAATTTGATCTACGATGCCATATTTTTTACTTTCTTCTGCGTCCATCCAATAATCCCGATCAAAATCCTTCATCACTTTTTCGTACGATTGTCCGCAGTTTTCGGCAAGAATTTTAGCACCCAGTTGCTTTGCTTTCAAAATTTGAACGGCCATAATTTCAAGGTCAGCACTGGTTCCTTGTCCGCCGCCACTCGGCTGATGGATCATCACTTCGCCATGTGGGTAAATATAACGCTTGCCCTTTGCTCCGCCACTCAATAAAATACTTCCCATGCTGGCTGCCATCCCCATACAAACAGTGCTAACGGGCGATGAGATCATTTGCATTGTATCATATATCACCATTCCACTGGTGATCACTCCCCCAGGGCTGTTGATATAAAAAGTAATTTCCTTTCCGGGGTCTGTTGCTTCCAGGTACAAAAGCCGGTTGGTGATTTCCTTGGCACTTTTATCATGAACTTCTCCCCACAAAAACACTTTTCTCTGTTCAAGAAATTTTTTATCAAACATCATTCCACCCATCATTTTTTCGATCGGATTTTCAGGAACAGGCACTTCAGGCTCTTCTTCTTCCGCTTTTAAAGAGATTAAATTAATTTTATCAAAATTCATATTTTCTGTTTTTAAGTAAAACCTATTTTTTTTGTTTTCTTGAATTTGTAATTAACACTTCATCAATTAATCCATATTCTTTTGCTTCATCAGCCGTCATCCAGTAATCGCGGTTGCTGTCGGTAGCAATTTTTTCTACGCTTTGCCCGGTATGGTTGCTTAGAATATCATAAAGTTCCTGCTTTATTTTCCTTACTTCATTTACCGTAATCTCCACATCTGATGCCTGGCCCATGGCACCGGCGCTTGGCTGATGCATCATGATCCGCGAATGTTTTAATGCGCTTCTTTTTCCGGGTGCACCGGCTGCCATCAAAACGGCTGACATACTTGCGGCCATGCCGGTACAAATAGTAGCGATATCCGGATTTACAAATTGCATTGTATCATATAATCCCAATCCCGCATAAACGCCACCACCAGGAGAATTGATATAAAGTTGCACATCCCTGGTACGATCGGTGCTTTCCAAAAACAATAATTGAGCGGTAATAATATTTGCAACTTCGTCATTTACCGGATAGCCCAGAAAGATAATGCGGTCCATCATTAAACGGCTGTAAACGTCCATTACAGCTACATTCATTGGTCTTTCTTCAATGATGTTTGGAGTAAGATTGGTTACATTATGTTTGATATATCCATCCAGCGTGTTGCTGCTAATGCCTCTGTGTTTGACGGCATATTTTTCAAATTCTTTTCCTGTATTCATACATTAATTTTAGTGTAAAAACATTTACAAGCAGTGAAGTTCCAAATATTATGCTAACAAAAAAAATAAGACAGAAGGGCAGGAATATCCTCCGACTGATAAAATTTTGCTCATAAGCATAGACTAAATAATATTATCTGTAAAAAACTTTTGAAATTGAGTAAGGATTTTTTAAGGAAAAATCTAAAAAAAAATGTTAAATTACGTTTGCAAAATTGTCTGACAAATGAAAAGATTAATCCCCATGGCCGCTATCATCATGATGATCGCAGGCTGCAATCAAAAAGCAGAAATTTCAAAGGAAATTCCCGGAACATACCTGATGGTTTCTCAGGATGTAAAACAAGGAACCAAGACCAATACTTATAACAATCTCAAACAATTAAAGATTTATACTCCTACCCACTTTATGTACACCCAATTAAATCCGGCTGACAGCATTGCTGCGTTCGGCGTGGGAAGTTATGAAACCAATAGGGATACCTTAACGGAGCATGTCTTTTACAGCATCTTTGATACGGCGATTAGCAATGAATCGATAATTTATAAACTCTTAATAAAAATTACACCGGAAGGTTACACCCAGACTATTAAAGACATTCCTGTTCTGGGCAAAACTTCTACTCTTACAGAATATTATAATAAAATGAAAGATACAACAAGTTCCCCCTTTGATGGTGTTTGGAAAGAACAACTCGCTTATTTATTAAAAGGCAAGGATACGGTATGGAACAAGCGGGTCCAATACAAATCTTTTTATGACAGTTATTTTATGTTTGGCAGCAGTTCAAAAGACAGTACGGGTAAAATAAGCACGAACATGGGTTATGGCAATTTCAAAAAAATGAATGACAGGCAATTTACGGAAATGGAAATGAATTCCACTTATCCTACTTTGGCTGGCCATTCTTTTGTCGTTGATTATGAAATGCCGGACAAAGACCATTATAAACAGACGCTCCACAATGCGGATAGTACCAGCAGTATTGAGGTTTATGAACGGGTCAAATAAAAATGCTAAATATTACCGGAATATTTTTAATGATGATGGTGATGCTCTTCCTGCATTTTCATAAATTCTTCTGATGAAATTTCTTTTTCTTGTGGAGTTACCTGCGTTTCCAGCCAGTTAAACAACTTTTCTGTTATCAATCTTCTGTAAGAAGCATCTACCTGCTTTTCATCTTTCATCATGCGGTCAACGTAGCTCTCAAGCCAGCTGGTATCTTCGCCAACATTCATCTGCCCAAAATAACCCATGATCTCTTTTTTCATGTTATTTCTTAGTTCTTCTTCAGAAACCTCGAGTTGATTATCGTTAATGATCTTATCGGTGATGAGTGTCCATTTCAGCTGGCTTTCAAATTTTGGATATTCTGCTTCTACTTCTTCCAGCGTCTTTTGCTTTTCTGTTCCGTTTTCCAGCCAGTGTTTTAAAAAGGAAACCGGGAATTCGATTGGCGTTTCCATTAAAATATGGTATAGCTGATCCTGAAGTTGATTATGAGCAGCGGCATCCCACTGTTTTTGAATTTCTTCTTCCAAAGTTTTCCGAAAATCTTCTTCTGTTTTTAAATCTTTCCCCGGAAATACCTGGTTAAAAAATTCTTCATTCAATTCTTTCTTTTCTACCAATCCAATTTTGGTGATTGTCATTTTAAAATATTTTTCCAAAGAGGAAGGGCCGTTTTTATCCAAACCTAAATCTGATAAAATCCATTCTCTTTCCTTTTCAGGAAAAGCATCTTTTAACTGAAGAACCAGGGAATCATTCACTTTTTTATCCTGTAATTTTTGCTGGTAATCTTCGGAAAAATATTTTAATAAAATAGAGTCATCTTTTGAGATCCCACCTTCAACTACATTTCCTTCCGCGTCGCTTTCTTCAAACAGAACATTTAATACATTTTCAGGAGAAGAAACTGTTTCCACATCTTTTAGATCACCGTTTTTGGTCAATAATTTTTCCACTTCTTCATTTACCATTTCAGGAGTGGTTTTTACTTTGTAAAAAGTGGTTTTAGCTGTAGAAAGTGCATCTAAAGTAACTGGTGGTTTCAATCCTATTTCAAAAGGAAAATCATAATCTGACGGTTGATTCATATCCAGTTTACGCAAATCACTTTGCATGGGCAAAGGCTGCGCGAAAATTTCCGGTTTTTCAGTTACCAGATAATTCTTCAATTCTTTTTCCACTGATTTAATTACCTCATCATAAAAAATTGAAGCACCATACATCTTTTTCACCATTCCGGCAGGCACCATTCCTTTTCTAAATCCAGGGATATTTGCCTTTTTGCTGTAATCTTTTATTGCTTTTTCAAATGAAGGAAGATAATCTTCTTTGGAAACTTTTACCGTCAATTTATCGTGCAGATTACCGATATTTTCTTTAGTTACACTTGCCATTACTTAAATTTTAAAAACCGTTTCAGGAACGGTTTATTCTTTTCTTTTTTATCAGAAAACTGTTGAAGAAAGTGCGCATGGAGGGACTCGAACCCCCACACCTTGCGGCATCAGATCCTAAGTCTGACGTGTCTACCAATTTCACCACATGCGCTTTTGGGGCGGCAAAAGTAATTTATTTTTTGATAAAATGAATAGTTAGGAAGAGTTAAAGAAAAAATTGTTTTCAGATTGAGTTAAGTTGTGTTTAAGACGGTGTTTTATTTGCCAAAGCAGAATTTGAAAAGAAATTTAAATTTTAATATTCAAGCCTAAACAGTTTCACCATTATTCAGTTTGCTGTGATGCCGGCTATATAAAAAATAAATAACCAGTCCAATCACCAGCCAAATGAGGAAACGCATCCAGTTAGTATATCCTAATTCTGTCATTAAATAAAAGCAACTGGCCAGACCTAAAACCGGAATTAAAGAAAGTTTTTTTACAAAAGATGCAACAGTCAATCCGATAGAAAGAATCACAAATAAAAAGAACGGTAGTTTGTCTTTAAATACTTCCCACCCTTCGCTGAAATCAAATAATCCTAAAAAGTTTTTCCAAAAGATAACAACGCCAACAATAAATAAAACAGGAACGATAAACTGAGAACTGATATACGGAATTTTAAACTTTGGTGACGCTTCTCCTGCTTCTCTTTTTGGTAATAAAAGCACACCACCGCATACGAGTACAAACGCGAATAAAGTACCGATGCTTGTTAGATCTGTAACTTCTGTAAGATTTAAAAATAATGCCGGGATTGCTACAAAGAGTCCTGTAACAATTGTTGCAAATGAAGGTGTTTTATATTTTGGATGAATCCTGCTGAAAGCCTTTGGTAACAAGCCATCGCGGCTCATACTCATCCAGATTCGTGGTTGCCCCATCTGAAAAACAAGCAGTACACTGGCTGTTGCAATTACCGCACTAAAAGAAATAATATAGCTTATTTTATCAAGGCCTACTCGTTTAAAAACAAAAGCTAAAGGATCGCCAACCTGCAATTCTTTGTAAGAAACCATGCCGGTCAAAACCAATGCAATTAAAATATAAAGAACGGTACAAATTATCAACGAATAAATCATTCCCCGCGGCAAATCCCTTTGAGGGTTTTTACATTCTTCTGCTGTGGTGGATATTGCATCAAAACCGATATAGGCAAAAAATACAGCCGATACACCTTTCATCATTCCGCCAAAACCATTTGGTAAAAAAGGGCTCCAGTTTTCCGGAGCCACAAAAAAAACTCCCACAACAATCACTGCAATCAGAATAACAATCTTAAAGCCTACCATTAGATTGGTAGCTCTGCGGGTTTCTTTTATTCCAGTATAAACAAGCCAGGTAATGAAAAACACAATTGCCAAAGCAGGAATATCGGCGATGACTTTAAAATTTCCGATATGCGGTGCATGGAGCCAGGCATTATAACCGGATTGTACGTTTTCCGACAAATTTGCAAGTGAGCCGCCCTTCGCTAATTCTTCTGTTGCTTCTTTAAATGCGCGCGATGCGCTTAAATAATCAGTCGTTAAATATGAAGGAACATGAATGCTTAAACCTTCAAGAAGATTTACAAAATACTGACTCCATGAAATCGCAACAGCAATATTTCCGATGGCATATTCCATCAACAAATCCCACCCGATAATCCAGGCAATCAACTCGCCAAAAGAGGCATAAGCATAGGTATAAGCGCTGCCGCTTACAGGAATCCGTGAAGCAAATTCTGCATAACAAAGCGCCGAAAATCCACAGCAAACAGCTGTAAGAATAAATAAAAGCGAAACTCCCGGTCCACCCTGGAAAGAAGCGTTTCCAATGGTTGAAAATATACCAGCGCCCACTACCGCCGCAATTCCCATTGCCGTCAGGTCCCGAACCGTCAACACCTTTTTCAAGCCGGAAGCAGAATGTGTGGCGTCAGACAATCCAGACCTGGCATCATCTAAAATAGCGGTTATACTTTTTTTACGAAAAAGAGGATGAGGCATATTTGGAAACTTTAAACTAAAAATATAAAATATTTGTAAAAGGACTTTTCACGGCCGGGAAGATAAAGAGACAAAAGTGAAAAATGAGAATACAGTTGGAAATTTTTTATGAGACCTTCTGATTTAATTTACCTGATAAATATAATGATGAAGTAAAAACGGGTTCTTTTAATAAAATTCTCAGTAAACCAACAAATAACTCTAATTTGTCTTTTAACTTCTTTTAACAAAAGGCATTATTGTTGCTGCAACCTGTGAACCTTTCAAGCCTTTAATCAATATGAGCAGCGTCATATTTAATAATGAGGTGTATTAGATTTTAAGAATTAAATAGAATCGAAATTTGCGGGACAATTTTCAGAATATTCAAAGAAATAAAATAAAAAACATAAACCTAAAACCATGATACAAATTTCAAAAAAAGAGCCGTATTTGAAAAGGAGAATTCTTCCGGCGCTGCTTCTACTGTCTTTTACTTTTTTTATGTTTTCCTGTAAAACGAATCCGGGAAATAATGCAGACGAAAGTAAAATTGACACCACGCTTACCGGAACCGTTACGGCAGAATTAACTACTGCACCAAATGTTCCAAAACCATTAACCTACACTTCACCAAAAAAAGTTATGGTGACGTTGGAAACCATCGAAAAAGTGATGCCTATTTCTGATAGTTCTGAATATACTTTCTGGACATTTGGTGGACATGTACCCGGAAATTTTATCAGGGTAAGACAAGGTGATCTTGTTGATTTTACTTTAAAAAATGCGCCTGACAGCAAAATGTCTCACAGCATTGATCTTCACGCAGTAATAGGACCAGGTGGCGGCGCTGATGCAACTTCAACTGCTCCCGGACAATCAACACATTTTCAATTCCGTGCTTTGCACCCAGGATTATATGTATACCATTGTGCAACAGGTCCCGTTCCTTTGCATATTGCCAATGGAATGTATGGTTTGATATTGGTTGAGCCACAGGGCGGCTTACCGAAAGTAGATAGAGAATACTATTTGATGCAAGGTGATTTTTATACAAAAGGAAAATATAACGCTCCCGGCCTACAGGATTTCGATGAAACAAAAGCGCTTGCAGAAAACCCGGATTATGTGCTTTTTAATGGAAAAGTACGTTCTACAACAGGGCCAAATGCACTTCCGGCAAAGGTTGGAGAAACCGTAAGATTGTTTGTAGGTAATGGCGGTCCGAACCTGGTTTCTTCTTTCCATCCTATCGGACAGATTTTTACCAAAGTGTATATGGAAGGCGGTACCGAAGTAAACCACGACGTTCAAACAACACTGATTCCCGCTGGTGGTGCTGCTATCGTAGAAATGAAAATGCAGGTTCCTGAAGTCATCAACCTGGTTGACCATTCTATTTTCCGTGCATTTAACAAAGGCGCTATCGCACAAATAAAAGTTACCGGCGCTGAAAATGCTAATATTTATCAGAAGCTGAAACCATAAATTCCAGTTTATAAACGTGAAATATTTTCTAACCATCCTTATGATAACCACTTTCTTTTGCGCTGCAAACGCGCAAAAGAAAGTGGTTTTTTCTAAAGATGAGATGGTAACGATCCCAGCTGGAAAATATCAAGCTTTTTTTATTACTCCCAACAACAAACCAATCCCTGTACCCTCTTTTAAAATGGACGAAACTGCAGTAACCAATGCGGAGTTCTTGGAATTTGTGAAAGCCAACCCACAATGGAGAAGGTCGAAGGTGAATCGTCTTTTTGCAGATACGAATTATTTACGACATTGGCAAAGTGATCTATCCATTGGAGAAGCGAATAAAAAAATTTATAATTCTCCGGTGGTGAACGTTTCCTGGTTTGCTGCAGAAGCATATAGTAAATGGAAAAATAAAAAGCTGCCCACTATTGCACAATGGGAAACAGCGGCTAAAGCAGCCCCGAAGAATTTTAAATATAAATCACTCACAGATTTTATTCTTGACTGGTACACAAAACCAAATCCAAAAGTGCTTCCAAATGTAAAGTCCACTTATCAGAATGAATATGGATTGTATGATATGAACGGATTAATTTGGGAATGGACTTTTAATTTTAATAGTTTTATTGGCTCAAGAGATTCCCGTGGGAATGATGAAGATGAATTGAAAAACTTTTGTGCCGGCGGCGCATTGAATGTGGCAGACAAATCAGACTATGCAGCTTTTTTAAGATTTAGTTATCGTGGAAGCTTGAAAGGAAATTTTTGCATTGCTAATCTAGGTTTTCGTTGTGTAAAAAATTAAAATTAAAGAAAATGAAAATTTTCATTTATTGTTTGTTTGCTATATTACTTTTTAGTTGCGCTGACGTGAGCAACAAATCCGCATTCGCAGGCGAAGCGCCGAAGCAAAATACTGCTCCGGTCGGTACCATTTCTTCTGAAAGTATTTACCAGGTTACAGATACGTTCCAAACGCAGAATGATAAAAAAGTTGCGCTTTCTTCTTTTGAAGGAAAACCAACAGTTGTGGGAATGATATTTACGCATTGTACTTATGCCTGTCCAAGATTAACAGCAGATATAAAAAATATTGAAGAACAATTGAAATCAGCAAATGGAAAAGTAAATTATTTGCTGGTCAGTTTCGATTCTCAACGAGATTTGCCCGAACAATTACAAAAGTTTGCCACTTCAAATCAATTGGATAAAAACTTCACCCTTTTACACGGAGATGAAAATGCCGTGAGAACGCTTTCTGTGTTATTAAATGTGCAATTTGAAAAAGATGCGCAAGGAAACTTTTCACACAGCAATATTATTTCTGTTTTGGATAAAAAAGGTGTTTTGGTCTTTCAGAAAGAAGGTTTGGACGGCGATCCAACAGATATTGTCAGCACGATAAAACAACAATTGTAAAAAACAGATATTAAGCGGGAAAACGGAAAATCTAATTATTTCTTAGTTTACTGCACCGATCTCTCAATTATTTTTTTTCAAAAAATAAATCCGATAATCAAACAGCCCAATACAATAAACGGCGCGGGAATTTTTGTAAAAGTGAGTAAATAAAACGTGCCCAGTATGACAACGATATTTACAAAGCTGACTGTATTAAATTCCGTGATGGAAATATCTTTTACCAGATACAGAAATGAGGCCCACATAATACCTACAACCACAGCATTAATGCCTTCCAAAGAACGATAGACGACGACATATTTTTTCAAAATTTGCCAAACCGGAAAAAAGAATAAAACCAACAAAGCGCTTGGCAAAAAAATACCAATGCATCCGATAAGGCATCCGAGGACCTGCCATCCAGGCCCATAATCCCGCAACACCATGCCGCCAACATAAGAAGTAACCGAAAATACCGGGCCTGGAATAGCGCGGACAATTCCCCATCCGGTTAAGTATTCTTCTTTCGTAAGATAATTTGATTTTGCCCGCGTTACATATTGCTCATACATCATCGGCATCAGCACATCGCCTCCGCCAAATACGAGGCTTCCGTAACGATACACATTTTCTGTCAGGTTATAGGCTCTTTTATGTTCCCAGTTTTGTTTGCGCGCTGTTTCACTCAAAAAACCAACGATCACAAAAATCAGGATGAATAACCAGATGTTTGTCCATTTAATATGACGTGGTTTAATATTGTCTTTTTCCGGATAGCGCCGGTTGCTAAAATTGGTGACTACACCGCCAAGAATAATCAGGACCGGAAAGACCCACGGCGTTTTGAAAAAAAGATAAGTACCGATGGCAGATCCAACCATTACAAAAAAGGTGATATTATTTTTGATGGAAACCTTATACATTTTAAAAGCGGCGAAAGCAATAAAGCCAACAGCCATCGGTTGTATATACGTAAACAGGTTTAGATTTACATGATATGTTTTGACGTAATAAAATAAAAAAGAAAAAATTCCCATCACGATACTCGCAGGAAAAATCCAGATCAGAAGCGTGAGCACAGCAAGAGGAACGCCACCGCGTTTATAACCAATAAGTGTAATCGTTTGTGTGGAAGAAGCTCCGGGCAAAAGCTGACAAAATGCAACGTACTCCATTAATTCTTCTTTGGTAACATCTCTTCTTCTTTCTACAAACGTTTTTATCATCATGCCCAGATGTCCCTGGGGGCCGCCGAAAGCAGAAACAGTATAATAAAAAACAGCTTTTAAAAAAGGAATATGCCGGTGCAGTACCATGAAAAAATAGAGTTTTATTAATTAGCCAATCAGCTAATTAGCTAATCAGCTAATTAATTATTTCTTCAATCCTATTTCTCTTAGACGCTCATCCAGGTATTCTCCCGCGGTAATGTCTTCAAAAACTTTCGGATGTTTCTCATCTACACAGTTTTCGAGGGCAGATAAATCCATTGCAGATTTCGGATGAAGAAAAAAAGGAATCGAAAACCTGGAAGTGTGCCATAATTCTCGAGGTGGATTTACAACTCTGTGAGTCGTGCTTTTTAATTGATTATTGGTAAGCCGTTGAAGCATGTCACCTACATTTACCACAATTTGCTCAGGCAAAGAAGTAACGGGAATCCATTCGTTTTGTTTTGTAAGAATTTCAAGTCCGCCGGCAGAAGCGCCGACTAACAAAGTAATTAAGTTAATATCTTCATGTTGTTCGGCACGAATGGCACTTTTCGGTTCAACAGTTATTGGCGGATAATGAATGGCACGCAAAATGGAATTTCCTTCTTCTACCTGGTTGTCAAAATAATGTTCATCTAAGCCAAGATAAAGAGCAATAGCCTGCAACAGTGATTTTCCGGATTTTTCGAAAGCACGATAAGCTTTAAAAAGAGTTTCATTAAACCCTGCAACCTCTGCTACACCTACATTATCAGGATACTCAGCTTTCAATGGATGGTTTTCACGCACGGTTTGCCCGTATTGAAAAAACTCTTTCAAATCAGGTGCGTCGCTTCCTTTTGCATGTTCTTTTCCAAAAGAAGTATAGCCTCTTTGGCCCGCAAGTTCCGGAATTTCATAGCTTCTTTTTTTGTCAGAAGGAAGGGAAAAAAATTCCTGCACATATTGATATAAATCGGCAATTAGTTCATCAGGAATACCATGATTTTTCACAGCGACAAAACCTACTTCTTCATAAGCTTTTCCAAGCTGCTGCACAAACGATTCTTTTAGTTTTGGGTCTCCGCCAGTGAAGTCAGAGAGGTCAACTACTGGTATGGTCATTGCTTTAAAGTTTTAAAATTTAAAATAGCGAATGTAGCTTAGCAGATGTCAATTTACAAACAAAAATTTTTATCTAATCGTATTATTTTAATTCTCCTGTTTTTTTCTTTTTCACTAATCATTTCATGCTTACATAAAATATCCGGGCAGACTATCAATTATGAATTTAAAAATAAAACAGAAGTTCCTGATTATAGCAATCGGGATTATTGGTCAGCGTCACCTTTTAAATATGACCCCTCGGATAATGTGCCACATGGTTTAAAAGATCGTCAAAAAGATTCTCTTGCTGATGTATTTTTTATTTACCCGACATCTTATACAGACAGGCAAAAGCCTGACGGCTGGAATGCAGACATAAACGATGCACGCATAAATGAAAAAACAGACAATGGGTCGATCCTTTACCAGGCAAGTGTTTTCAACCGGTACTGTCGGATATTTGCTCCACGTTACCGGCAGGCAAATCTCAATGCTTTTTATACAAAATATAAAGATTCTGCTGAAGCAGCTTTGGATTTGGCTTATGAGGACGTAAGAAATGCCTTCGAGTATTATTTAAAAAATTACAATGATGGCCGGCCAATAATCATTGCTTCTCACAGCCAGGGAACATGGCATGCAGGAAGATTATTAAAAGAATTTTTTGAAGGAAAACCGTTGGAAAAACAATTGGTTTGCGCCTACATTATCGGACTTCCTGTTTTTACAAATGATTTTTCTGAATTAAAGCCGTGTGCCGATTCTACTGCTACGGGTTGTTTTGTGAGTTGGCGAACTTTTCAGCGTGGATATGTAGCACCTTATATTGAACAAGAAACTTTAAAAGCATATGTAATAAACCCTTTAACCTGGACGATGGACACTGCTTTTGCACCTGCATCTTTGAACAAAGGTGGCGTACTTCGAAATTTTAATAAAGTCATTCCCGGCCTTGTAAATGCGCAAATTCATGGAAATGTTTTATGGGTAAATAAGCCCAAGTTCCTGGGAAGTATTTTTATGAAAACAAAAAACTTTCACATTGCGGATTATAATCTTTTTTATGAAAATATCAGGGAAAATGTGGGAACAAGAATCAGGGCTTTCTTGGCGAAAATCGACGATTAAAGATGGAAAAGAAGTGTTTTTTTGATGCTTTAGAAATTATTCTCAAGGCAATGAAAGCTTCTTTTGAAAAAGGCGAAACCGATAAACATCCTTATGATCCGGAATTTGTAGCAAAAATCAAAAGAAGTGAAAAGAATTTTGAGGAGGGGAAATATACTTCCATTAAAATAGAAGATCTATGGTAGTAGATTTTGATGAAGAAGCAAAAAACGATCTTAATTTTTGGAAAAAAAGTGGAAACACACTTATTCAAAAGAAAATTCAACAGCTACTTTTTAGCATAAACCAATCTCCTTATAACGGAATCGGCAAGCCAGAACAATTAAAGTATGATCTGGCAGGAAAATGGTCAAGGCGAATTAATAATGAGCATCCGCTAATCTACAGCATTTTCAATAATAGAATACGGGTCCATTCATTAAGAGGGCATTATCTAAAAGGATAAATTACCATTATAACACCTGGTGCAAAATATTCTGGTCCTTTGTTGGCAACAAAGAATATCCCATCAAATATTCATCTACTTTTCTTGCACATTCTCTTCCTTCCGAAATGGCCCAAACAACCAAAGATTGTCCACGGCGCATATCACCGGCAGAAAATATTTTCGCAATATTGGTATGAAATTCTTTTTCTGTTGCTTTTACATTTCCTCTTTGATCAAACTCGATATCGAGTTGATTTAATAATCCTTCATGTTGAGGATGCAAAAATCCCATGGCGAGAAAAGCGCGTTCACATGGAATTTCGGATTCGCTTCCCGGAACTTCTACAAATTGCGCCGGTTTATTTTCTTCTGTAAACTTCCATTGAAGATCTACGATTTTCAACGCTTTCAGATTACCGTTCTTGTCACCGATAAATTCTTTGGTAGCAATGGCCCAATGACGATTTGCACCTTCCTCGTGAGAGCTGGTTGTTTTTAAAATCATCGGATAGGTTGGCCAGGGCATGAAAGGCGTACGGCTTTTCGGTGGCATCGGCATCAGTTCGAATTGTGTAACAGATGCGGCCTTCTGCCTGTTCGAAGTTCCGACGCAGTCGCTTCCTGTATCGCCGCCGCCAATTACGACTACATTTTTTCCTGTTGCAAGAATTGCTTCATTTTCTATTTCTTTTTCAGAAACTCTTTTATTTTGTTGTTTTAGAAAATCCATGGCAAAATGAATTCCGTTTAGTTCTCTTCCGGGAATGTTGAGGTCTCTTGGAATGGTAGAACCGCCAGCTAAAACAATCGCATGATATTCTCTCAAGAGGTCATTTATGCTCACATTCACGCCGACATTGGCATTGCATTTTATTTCAACGCCTTCTTCTTTCATGATGTTTATTCTTCTCTCGACAACCCATTTTTCCAATTTGAAATCCGGAATTCCATACCGCAATAATCCTCCCGGTTCATCATCTCTTTCAAAAATAGTAACCGAATGACCGGCTGAATTTAATTGCGTTGCTGCTGCCATTCCTGCCGGTCCCGAACCAATGATAGCAATCTTTTTTCCTGTTCTTACATTCGGAATTTTGGGTTGTACAAAGCCACTTTCAAAAGCAATTTCGATAATATGCTTTTCTATCTCTTCAATCGTAATTGCCGGTTGATTGATTCCTAAAACACAAGCGGATTCACAGGGTGCCGGACAAATTCTTCCGGTAAACTCAGGAAAATTATTTGTAGAAGAAAGTATTTCATAAGCTTCCTGCCAGCTTTTGCGATACACCGCATCATTAAATTCAGGAATTAAATTTCCTACCGGACACCCTTCATGGCAAAAAGGAGTGCCACAATCCATGCACCGTGCGGATTGCTCATTCAGTTTTTGGTCCGTGTATCTTTGAACGAATTCTTTATAATCATTGATCCTTTCCTGCACAGGACGTTTGTGTGGAAGTTCTCTTGTAAATTCTAAAAAGCCTGTTATTTTTCCCATCTCAATAATTTAATAATCGAATAATTTAATAATCAATTTACTTTCACTGATTCTTTGACTGCTGAAGCTTGCAATACTTTTTTATAATCCTGTGGAAATACCTTTACAAAATTCTTCAACTGATTGTCAAAATCATTCAAAATGAATTTTGCAACAGTACTGCCAGTTAATTCAAATTGTTTTTGAATCATTTCCTGGAGGAATTTTTCGTCACTTTCATCCACCGGATCAAGGTCAACCATTTCTCTATTGCAGAGTATGTCAAAGTTGTGATTTACGTCGTATACATAAGCGATTCCACCGCTCATTCCAGCAGCGAAATTTCTTCCTGTTTCTCCAAGAATAATCGCACGCCCACCGGTCATATATTCGCAGCCATGATCTCCAACACCTTCTACCACCACATTTGCACCGGAATTGCGCACACAAAAACGTTCGCCTGCCTTTCCTCTTACAAATGCTTCGCCTGATGTAGCGCCATAAAATGCCACGTTGCCGATAATGATATTTTCTTCAGGAACGAAGCCGGCATCTTTTGAAGGATAGACAATTATTTTTGCTCCGCTCAATCCCTTTCCAAAATAATCATTGGCGTCTCCCTCCAGTTCCATCGTTAATCCTTTTGCATTGAATGCGGCAAAACTTTGTCCTGCTGTTCCGGTAAACTTAAAATGAATCGTATCATCCGGCAAACCATACTTTTTATACTTTTTCGATATCTCGTTCGATAAAAGTGTACCGGTTGTCCTGTCGGTATTGATAATATTAAATGAAGCGACAACTTTTTGTTGCTTGTCCAATGCCGGCTGTGCAACTTTCAATAATTGATTGTCGAGAATTTCATCCAATCCATGATCCTGTTTTTCTGAATTAAACAAGCCAACAGATTTAGGAGCAGGTTCTTTGTACAAAACCGGAGACAGATCGAGTTTATTGAATTTCCAATGATTGATATTTTCTCTTTTCTCCAAAAATTCTACCTGCCCAACCATTTCATTAATAGTTCTGAAACCAAGATCAGCCATAATCTCTCTTAATTCCTGCGTCAGAAACTTGAACAGATTTACCACATGATCCGCATCACCGGTAAATCTTTTTCTCAACTCCGGATCTTGTGTTGCAACTCCCACGGGGCAAGTATTCAAATGGCATTTGCGCATCATGATACAACCTTCCACAATTAATGCGGCAGTTGCCACACCCCATTCTTCGGCGCCAAGTAAAGTCGCAATCGCAATGTCTCTTCCGGTTTTTAATTGTCCATCAGTTTGAACAACAACACGGCTGCGTAATTTATTTTTCACCAAAGTCTGATGAGTTTCTGCAAGACCTAATTCCCATGGCAATCCGGCATGTTTGATAGAACTCATCGGGGACGCTCCGGTTCCGCCGTCATGCCCCGAAATCAACACCACATCTGCTTTAGCTTTGGTAACCCCGGCAGCGATTGTTCCAACACCGGCTTTCGAAACCAATTTTACATTGATTCTCGCATTTCTATTCGCATTTTTTAAATCAAAAATTAATTGCGCCAAATCTTCAATAGAATAAATGTCGTGGTGCGGTGGCGGAGAAATTAATCCAACTCCGGGAGTCGCATGACGAACTCTTCCAATCCAGTCATCAACCTTGAATCCGGGCAATTGTCCACCTTCACCCGGTTTTGCACCTTGTGCCATTTTAATCTGAAGTTCATCTGCTTCAGTTAAATACCAGCTTGTTACTCCAAATCGTGCAGAAGCAACTTGCTTAATGGCGCTTCGCATCGAGTCGCCATTCGCTAAATTTTCATAACGGACTTCATCTTCTCCTCCTTCGCCGGTATTGCTTTTTCCGCCAAGGCGGTTCATCGCAATCGCAAGTGTAGTGTGTGCTTCCCAGGAAATAGAACCGAACGACATCGCACCGGTGGCGAATCTTTTATAAATATTTTCTGCCGCTTCCACTTCCTCAATAGAAATGGACGGCCGGTTCTTTTTAAACTGAAATAAACTTCTTAAAGTAGCCGCTTTTTGACTTTGGTCATTTACCGCTTTAGTGTATTTTTTAAATATTTTATAATCGTTCATTCTGGTTGCATGTTGCAGCAAATGAATGGTTGTCGGGTTGAACAAGTGAAATTCACCTTTGCGGCGCCATTTATAAATACCGCCAACAGTAAGGCGATCAAAAGGAACATCTTTTTTACTGAAAGAAAATGCATGTTTTACCAAAGTTTCTTTCGCAATTTCATCAAGACCCATTCCTTCAATTCTTGAAGTAGCGCCGGTAAAATATTTGTCAATTACTGATTGATTGATGCCGAGTATTTCAAAAATTTGTGCTCCCTGGTAAGACTGAAATGTAGAAATTCCCATCTTTGAAAACACTTTCAGTAAACCAAGATTTATCGCCTTTTTGTAATTTTTCTTCAAGGCATTTGAGTCTAATTCCGTTCCCAGTTTTCCCTGGATTCTCAAATCGCGAATGGTAGAAAGTGCGAGGTATGGATTGATTGCTGTTGCTCCAAATCCAATGAGGCAGGCAAAATGATGCACTTCCCAAACATCGCCCGCTTCGATAATCAAACCTACCTGGTTGCGCAAACCTTTTTTAATCAGATGATGATGCACGGCGGAGCAGGCAAGTAAAGACGGAATCGCAGCATGTTCTGAATCAATTGCCCTATCGGACAAGATCAAAACTTCAAAACCGTCCTGCACTGCCTCTGCAGCGTGGCGGCATAAACGCTCGATTCCTTTCTGTAGAGACCCTGGTTTTCCATCTGCAAGAAAATAAGTTTGCAAAGTATGGGCCTGAAAAATGCCTGTATCGATGCTTCTGATTTTTTCTAATTCCGTGTTGGAAAGTACGGGATGCTTCAAAGCAACCGTATGACATGACAAAGGATCTTCTTCTAAAAGGTTTCCATTGTTGCCAACAAATGTTGCCAGCGACATCACTAATTTTTCCCTGATTGGATCTATTGGCGGATTGGTAACCTGCGCAAATAATTGTTTGAAATAACTGCTTAAATGTTGCGGTTCATCGCTTAAAACAGCGAGTGGAACATCACTTCCCATCGAACCGATCGGCTCTTTTCCGGTTAGTGCCATCGGCGAAATTAAAAGTTGTAGATCTTCTGTTGTATAACCGAAGGCTTTTTGATATTTGAATATCTGATCGTGTTCCAGGTGAGTAAACATCACGCGTGGAGCAGGTAATTCTTCCAACCTGATTTTATATTTATTCAGCCATTCCGCGTATGGTTTTTGAGAACAAATGCTTTCTTTTATTTCATCGTCACTGATGATCCTTCCTTCTTCCAGATCCACAACAAACATTTTTCCCGGTTGCAGTCTTCCTTTTTCCTTGATCAATTTTGGATCAACAGGAAGAACACCGGTTTCAGACGCCATGATAACCCGGTCATCTGTTGTAATACAATATCGTGATGGGCGCAAACCATTTCTATCTAATGTAGCGCCGATAATTTTTCCATCAGTAAATGAAATGGAAGCGGGCCCATCCCATGGTTCCATAAAGGAAGCATGAAATTCATAAAATGCCTTTTTTACCGGATCCATCTGTTCGTTATCATCCCACGCTTCCGGAATCAACATCATCATAACGTGAGGCAATGAACGGCCGCATAAATGCAACAACTCAATCACATTATCAAGACAAGCAGAATCAGATTGGCCACCCTCGACAATTGGCAACACCATTTCCATTTCTTCTTTTGTAAAAAATTGAGAAATGAAATTCTTTTCGCTCGTGCGAAGCCAATTGAGATTTCCCTGCAACGTGTTGATTTCACCGTTGTGGGCGATATACCGGAATGGCTGGGCTAATTTCCACGAAGGAAAAGTGTTTGTGGCAAAACGGGAATGAATCAAACCAAAAGCAGAAACAATTTTTTTATTGCTTAGATCCGGAAAATATCCGCGAAGCTGCTTGCTGGTAAGCTGGCCTTTGTAAATCGTAGTTTTATAAGAAAGCGATGCTACGTAAAAACCAATCGCATCTTTCTTTACGGTATTATTAATGGTTTTCGTTGCATAATTTTTTAATACAAATAGTTTTCTTTCAAACTCATCGGGATTATTGATATGATCGGGGCAGGCAATGAAAACCTGCTCCATTTCGGGCTCAACAGATAAAGCAGTTCTGCCGATATCTTCGGCATTTACCGGCACTCTGCGGTAACCCATTATTTCCATCCCCAGGGTTTCAGCGCAGCGATTAAAAATATCACGACATTCTTCTCTCAGCCTGATCTCTTTTGGAAAAAACAAAACACCTACACCATATTTTCCATAAGAAGGTAAATGAATTCCCAATTTCAAACATTCATCAAAGAAAAATTCATGAGGAGTTTGAATCAAAATTCCCGCCCCGTCACCTGTATTTGCTTCGCAGCCGCAAGCGCCGCGATGCTCCATATTTTCCAAAATGGTGAGCGCATCCGACACAATGCGATGGCTTTTATTACTTTTAATATTTGCGACAAAACCGATACCGCACGAGTCGTGTTCAAATTGCGGAGAGTATAATCCTTTGTTTTCCATAATTATCCTTTAAGTGATCATCTTTGTATCGCCTTATAGGCATTCAATACTGATCCATTACATTTTTTTACAAGGCAATGCTGTTGAAAATAAATTTAAAAAGCCGGTGAAATAAATTAAATATATATTCATTCTACAATTTACAAGTGGTTTCACCATGCATCAAACATAATACAGCAAAGGGTTTTAGAAAAAATCTGTTACAGTTTCCAAATTTCTGTAAAAAATCAAATTTTAGATTTGATTTAAATAAAAAGGCAAATTTTAAACATTTATTGGCCTTCAAATCGAATAAAAATAGCCTTCTATCAAAGGATAAAATTATAAACCGCGAAATCCGGTTATTTGTTTATTTGCTAAACTATTGTTTAGGTAGAAAACAATTTAAACACAAAGTAGCGAGAAGCAAAGAAATAATGGTGATTCTTGTTTTGTAATTCAAACCGTTTTCCCAACGTTTTTTTTCGCCGAGGCAAACTTTTTCTTGATGTAAAAAGAATATTACGCAAGAATTAAATTAATCATTAAAATGAGGCTGAAAAATTTTTGCCACATGATATTGTTTCGAATATATTCCTTTATGATTTTAACTGTTCTTTTTTAAACAAAGACACCGTCACTTTGTTGTATTTAAAAAAATTAAATAATTTAAAATTGGCGTAAGTATTTTTTCTCCTATTTTTGTAACGGTGTTTTTCATAGGTTAGCAACGGCCAGCCCTTTTTAGGGCAGGCCTTTTTTATCTGTTGCAATACCATTACGTTGAAAAGAATTTTTTTAAAAGTTGCACGTATAATTGATATTCGATTCATTAATTCATCTCAAAGATTTATTTTTGCCTATGCTTCTCTGGGTCAATATTATCAGAAAACCGAGCTAACGCTGCATTTATATTTGCTGTTTACCTTATCGTTTATTTCTATCTGCAGTTGGTTCAAGAAAAAACTGCGATTAAAAAAATGGAAAAGCTTCAAAAAAAATTACAAATAAATGCACACGATCATTGAGCCATTCAAAATAAAATCGGTAGAACCGATTCATTTTACAACAAAAGAAGAAAGAATTAAGATTTTAAAACAGGCATGTTACAATCCATTTTTGATTCATGCAGATGACGTATTGATTGATCTACTTACGGACAGCGGCACAAGTGCGATGAGTAGCGCGCAGTGGGCAGGCATTATGATTGGCGATGAATCGTATGCCGGCAGCAATAGTTTTTTTCGCTTTGAAAAAACGATAAAGGATTTGACAGGGATGCCGATTGTGATTCCTACGCACCAGGGACGCGCAGCAGAGAAAATATTATTTTCTGTGATAGGTGGAGAAGGAAAATTTGTAGTGAGCAATACATTGTTTGACACAACGCGCGCGAACATTGAATTTTCAGGTGCAGAAGGAATTGATCTGCTGTGTGAAGAAGGGAAAAGGCCGTCTGTTCCGGCGCCTTTTAAAGGCAATATGGACACCGTTGCTTTTGAAAATTTTATTAAAGAAAAAGGAGCAGAAAATATTTCCCTTTGCATGATTACGATTACCAATAATTCAGGAGGTGGACAGCCGGTAAGTATGCAAAACATAAAAGAGGTAAAATCGATTTGCGAAAAAAATAAAATTCCCTTGTTTATTGATGCCTGTCGTTTTGCAGAAAATTGTTATTTTATAAAGAAACGTGAAAAAGAATACGCAAACACTTCTATTCCTGAAATTGCACGTGAATTATTTTCTTATGCAGATGGTTGCACAATGAGTGCTAAGAAAGACGCGTTTGCAAACATTGGTGGTTTCATCGCGTTGCGAAATGAAGAGCTTGCGATTGAATGCAGGAATTTATTGATCATTACAGAAGGTTTCACGACTTATGGTGGCCTTGCAGGACGGGATCTGGAAGCAATTTCAATCGGATTAAAAGAAGTGATGGAAGAAAGTTATTTGCAATACCGCATACGAAGTATTGAATATCTGACGGAGAAATTGATAGCGGCAAATGTTCCCGTGATGCAACCGGCCGGTGGCCACGCGGTATATCTCGATGCAAAAGCAATGCTTCCACACATTCCTGCAGATCAATACCCGGGACAAGCGCTGCTAGCGGCTTTGTATCTTGAAGGAGGTGTAAGAGGTGTAGAAATCGGTTCGTTGATGTTTGGAAAATATGATGAAAATGGTAAATTAATTCCTGCAGTAATGGAACTGGTAAGGCTGGCAATTCCTCGCAGGGTTTATACACAAAGCCATATAGATTATGTGGCGGAAGTGATTATTGAAGTATATAAAAACCGTGATCAAATAAAAGGATTAAAGATAGAATACGAAGCGCCTGCATTGAGACATTTCACGGTAAGAATGAAAGAAATTGAATAATTTATTACTTATAAAAAAGTTAACTGGATGAGAAAAATTGTATTAAGATCTTCAGCGGCCTTCATGCTGCTATTTGGGTTGAGCACCATGATTGTATCCGTTTCCTTTATGCTGAATTTATTTGGAATAAGAAAACCGGAAGATCATTATGTTTTTTTTATTTTGTTTATAAGCTTCCTTTCTTCATTTTTTTATCTGTTTGCTGCTTATGGCTTTTTTAAAGAAGATAAAAGAACAACAATTGCGTTATTTATTGCCGCCAGTGTTTTAATCATTGCCTTCATGGGATTGCTGGTTTACATTATTTTTGGTGGATCTTACGAATTAATAACTATTCGGTCACTGATGCTGCGCACTTTCATCACAATTGTCTTCACCGCCATTTCATGGAATTACCTTGTAAAGCAGGAAATGGTTCTTCGATAAATTGTAGCAATAACCAGTTGCGGCCACCTATAAAGAAGATCCTTCTACTTGATTCTTGCTACTTTGCAGTTACCATTATCTTTGCTCTATGCCGATTGAAAGAATTCATGTGGACCATTTTTTAAATCTTTCGCTTAAAAATCCTGTACTGGATGTAAGAAGTCCATCGGAGTATGTTCATGCACACATTCCAGGTGCTTTTTCTGTTCCCATTTTTACTGATGAACAACGGGCTGTAATAGGTGCAGCTTACGTTCAGCAAAGCAGGCAAACAGCAGTGGACTTTGGATTAGATTATTTTTCCGAAAGGATGAAAATTATTCCATCAGCAGTTTTAGACATTTTGAATGGATTGAAAAAAGAAATTGATTCCGCCGGCAAAACTGTCTTGATTCATTGCTGGCGTGGCGGAATGCGTAGTGATGCTGTTGCATGGCTTTTGAATCTTTACGGCTATAAAATTTATCTGCTCAAAGGAGGTTACAAGGCTTTCAGAAGATGGTCGCTGGACCAATTTGAAAAAACATATCCTTTAAAAGTTTTAGGTGGCTTTACAGGATCCGGGAAGACAGCAGTTCTTGAAGAATTAAAGCGAAAAGGAAAAACGATTATAGACCTCGAACGTATGGCAAACCACAAAGGTTCTGCATTTGGAGCATTGGGAGAAAGTTGTCAACCATCTCATGAAATGTTTGAAAATATGCTGGCTCTCGAATTATGGAAAATAAAAAATCAGGCATATAACGGTAATGCATACACGAAAATAAATGATGCTGAAATCTGGCTTGAGGATGAAAGTGTTCACATCGGAAGAGTCGGAATTCCAAAAATTTTCTGGCAGCAAATGCGTAACAGTCCTTTATATTTTTTAGACATTCCTTTTGATGAAAGAGTAAAATATATTGTGAGGCATTACGGATTTTTTGATAAAGAAGAATTAATTAATTGCGTTTTAAGAATACAAAAAAGATTGGGCGGTTTGAACACAAAAAACGTTATCCGATTTTTTAATGAAGAAAAATTTACAGACGCATTCTCTATCTTGTTAAAATATTATGATAAGATGTATGCAGAAAGTCTGCAAAACAGGGAAAACAAAGAACTTTTATTAAATAAAATCGATTGTAAAAACGTTGATATTAAAAATGCAGAATCACTGATTGGTCAATAACATTTTATTTTTGGAATATCTATAAATCCTTTTTTAACCTTGTTAATAAAAAATGATAACAGGCCGCAGATGCGAAGGCTAAAAATAACGATGCGATCGCTACCAATGAACTTTATACTCATCATTTTGCTACTTCCAATTTCTTCTTTTTCGCAGGATATTTCAGGTGTATGGGTCGGGAATATGTACAACGATACTACCCGCGAAAATATTCATTATGAACTCGCCATCAATCAATCAGACAGCAAAGTAGATGGATATTCACATACAACCTTCATGATCAATGGAGTAAAAAATATCGGAGTGAAGGAGGTAAAGATTAGAATGAAAAATGATCGGTTTTATGTTGTCGATGAAAAGTTTATTTATAACAATTATACCGAACCTCCGGCAAAAGGAGTGAAGATGTTTTCAGATTTGATCTTGTCAGAAAATGACAGCGCGCAGGTGTTGAGCGGAAGCTGGAAAACCAATGCTACCAGGCTTTACAGACCTCTTACCGGAACGCTTTACCTCCAAAAGAAAAAGCGAGTAAAACCAGAAGAAACAATAATCGTTGCGAAACTTATTCAATTGGGCTTATCGGACAAGCTCTCCTTTTTATCAGCAAATGTGGCTTCAAATAATATTGAGAAAAATAATACTGCTGCTACTGATAATAGCAATTCTGTTTCAACAACTGCTGTAACCCCGGAAATGAATAAGCAGCAGGAAGGAAAGGCAAAAGAAGAGAAACCAAATGAAGAAGTTGCGAGGGCACAGCAAATGCAAAAAGCTAAAGACGAGTCGATAAAAGCAGAACAGGAAAAAGCTCAAAAAGCTAAAGATGAATTGGCAAGACTGGAACAAATAAAAGTGCAAACAGAAAAAGATGATTCGATAAAAGCAGAACAAATAAAAGCTCAAAAAGCTAAAGAGGAATTGGCAAGACTGGAACAAGTAAAAGTGCAGAAAGCGAAAGATGATGCGATAAAAGCAGAACAAATAAAAGCTCAAAAAGCTAAAGATGAACTGGCAAGACTGGAACAAATAAAAGTGCAAAAAGAAAAAGATGATGCGATAAAAGCAGAGCAAGTAAAAGCTCAAAAAGCTAAAGATGAATTGGCAAGACTGGAACAAGTAAAAGTGCAGAAAGCCAACGATGATTCGATAAAAGCAGAGCAAATAAAAGTTCAAAAAGAAAAAGATAAATTGGCACGACTGGAACAAATAAAAACCGAAATAGCTAAAGAACAAATAGCGAAAGCCCAACAAATGAAAGCGGAGCAGCTTATGCCGAAAGCTGCTGCTGACATTGAAAAGCGTAAAATTGAAACAATACGAACAGTGGAAATTTCGCAGGATAGCCTCGTCTTTTCCTTATACGACAATGGAACAGTTGACGGTGATACTGTAAGCGTTTTACTGAATGGAAAAGTGATATGGGCGCGCGTAGGTTTGTTGGAAAGAGCAATCAATAAAACAATTTATCTTACTCCCGAAATGGGCGACTCTATTTCTATTATCTTGTACGCCGAAAATTTAGGAAGCATTCCTCCAAACACCGGGTTATTGGTTATTCGCGAGGCAAAAAAGATTTATGAAATTCGATTTAGCGGCGATTTGAATAAAAATTCGGGCATTATACTCATACGAAAAAAGAAAGAATAATTGGAAAATTTAAAAGACAACGGCAAAATAAAACTAACGCAATATTCGCGTGGAGCAGGATGCGGTTGCAAGATTTCTCCACAGGTTTTGGAAGAAATTCTTCACTCGCAAATTACTTTTCCTGACCAAAAATTGTTGGTCGGAAATAACAGTAATGATGATGCAGCAGTTTATGATCTGGGTGATGGAAATGCATTAATTTCCACTACAGATTTTTTTATGCCTATCGTAGATGACGCTTTTGATTTCGGACAAATTGCTTCAGCAAATGCCATCAGTGATATTTATGCAATGGGCGGAAAGCCAATACTGGCAGTAGCTTTACTCGGCTGGCCTGTAGAAAAACTGCCAGCGTCTCTTGCAAAAGAAGTAATGGAAGGAGCCAGAAAAATTTGTGCAAAAGCAGGAATCACATTGGCTGGAGGCCATAGCATTGATTCGGCTGAACCGTTTTTCGGCTTATCGGTAAATGGCCTTGTAGCTACAAGTAACTTGAAAAAAAATAACACAGCGAATGAAGGCGATCTGATCTTCTTAACCAAAGCTCTCGGAGTTGGAATATTATCAACAGCGCAAAAAAGGAATGTTTTAAAAGAAGAAGATTTACAAGATTTAATTGATCAGCTTACTTCTTTAAATTCCGTCGGAGAAGCTTTGGGGAAAGTAAAAGGTGTTACTGCAATGACAGATGTCACGGGCTTTGGACTTGCAGGGCATTTGACAGAAATGGCCGAAGGAAGTGATTTATCTGCGCAACTTTATTACTCACGCTTACGTATACACGAAAATGTAAAAGAATATCTTGCGAAAAGAATTGTGCCGGATGCAACTTATAGAAACTGGAACAGCTACAGCAAAAAAATTAATTTTGAAAAAGGAGTCAATGTAACGGAGGCATTTTCTATTCTCCCTGACCCGCAAACAAATGGCGGATTATTGATTGCAGTAAATCCTGCTTCTGCTGAAGAAGTAAAGAATGTTTTAAATGAATACGGATTAGCCAATTATACAGAACCCGTCGGAAAATTTATTACAAAGAATGAAAAAACAATTTACGTTCTTGAATAGAAATTGTTTCATGAAAACTTTTGAATCAATATGAACTGGATCATATTAATCTTAGCAGGATTTTTTGAAACCGGCTTTGCCACTTGCCTCGGCAAAGCAAAAGAATCATCCGGTACAACTGCGGCATGGTGGATTGCCGGATTTTTTGTTTGCCTTTCCATCAGCATGTATTTGCTTTATCGGGCTACACAAACATTACCAATCGGTACGGCTTATGCGGTGTGGACCGGCATTGGCGCTATTGGAACGGTGATTGTAGGAATATTTGTTTTTAAAGAACCGGCTCATTTCTGGCGATTGTTTTTCATCAGTACATTAATTTGTTCGATCATTGGATTGAAAGTTGTATCCCATTAATCGTTATTAAAACTTCTTTTATAAAAAATCCTTAAACGATTCCTACATTCGCCAAACTTCTCTATTTTTATTTCAATGCAACAATCCTTTTCATTTTCTCAAAATGCCTGGCGAAGACTTAAAAAAAACAAAGGCGCAATGGTTGGTTTGATTGTCATTTGCCTATCGCTTCTGGTCGGAATTTTTGCTTATTACCTTGGAGAAGATTCCACACCAAATGCAGACAGGCAAGTGGTGGAGATCATGGCAAGTAAGCCAGGCTATAGGCAATTATTTATTCGTGTAAAAAAAGAAAAAAAGATTCCTGAAACCGGATTCTTCCAGCGATTGCTATTTGGAGCTGAAGACAAATATTTATATGTACCGATCAATAGTTACAAAGAAACTGCAGATTCCGTTTTTGTTGGAAAGTACATTGATGAAGGAATGGAAGAAAAACAAGCTTATGCAAAAAATGAGTTAGCTCCAAAAAACTATATTGAAAAAAAGACTTTTTGGTTGGGCACGGATACATTTGGCCGGGACATTCTCAGCCGTTTGCTGGTTGGTGTACGTGTAAGCCTTGCGGTAGGATTGATCACCGTAATCATTTCTCTTTCCATAGGAATCATTCTCGGTGCTACAGCCGGTTATTATGGAGGCAAAACCGATAATGTAATTATGTGGTTCATCAATGTGATCTGGAGTATGCCTACACTGCTGTTGGTATTTGGAATCACACTTACACTCGGCAAAGGATTCTGGCAAATATTTATTGCAGTTGGATTAACCATGTGGGTGAGCGTCGCTCGCGTCGTGCGCGGACAGGTTTTGGCTTTGCGCGAAATGGAATATATACAAGCTGCAAGAGCGTTGGGTCTAAAAGACATGCGCATTATCATTCGTCACATTCTGCCAAATGTACTCGGGCCGGTGATTGTAATTGCTGCTGCCAATTTTGCGAGCGCCATTATTATCGAAGCCGGATTAAGTTTCCTGGGAGTTGGTATTCAACCGCCGACGCCAAGCTGGGGATTGATGTTGAAAGAAAATTATAATTTCATTATTACACACAATCCGGCACTCGCACTTGCTCCCGGCGTTGCTATTATGATTTTGGTTCTGGCATTTAATCTTTTAGGAAATGGTTTACGAGATGCACTGGATGTAAGAGGATAATACTTTTATTCTTTAGCAAACAAAGAAATAATGAAGATTATTATTTTCGAATAAAGTATTAGTCCTGGTTTTTTGGATAATCAAAAAATAGAAATTGCTTTTCTGCTCCATGAAAATCCTTCCAATGGTCAGTTTTTATTTTCAAAGCAAAGACGGCACAGGTAGGCATATTATAAACGGGAGAACACTCCAATGAATTTACAAATTCGGTAATTCCGGGATTATGAGCGAAAACAGCAACAACATTTCTTGTATCTTCTAAATTTTCGATGGTTGAGTAAAAATTATTAACAGACGCCTCATATAAATCCGGTATCAACAACATCTCTTCTACATTCTTTTTCAATTCTTTCATAAAAATTTTAGCGGTTTTCTTTGCACGTTTAGCCGGACTGGAAACAAAAGAATCTATATCAATTGATTGCTCTTTTATTCTTTGTGCCATCATCTTAGCATCTGATTTTCCGCGTTCAGTAAGCATTCTGTCGAAATCAGAAAGAGATGGATCATCCCATCCGCTCTTTGCATGACGAATTAGTAGAAGAGTTTTCATGTTATTTGTTTGTTTACTGATGGCCTTAATTGAAATAAATAAAATTAAAGCAAAACCGGTTCATTTTTCATTTGTCCTTTTATAAAAAATTATTTCATCTTTCAACTTTACAATTTCTGTTATCTTTAAACTCCATAAAATACAATCGTGTCATTCTAATTTTCATCTATGCCTTTAGTGCTTTGCATCGCAGCTATTCTTGTGTTGATAATATTAGTGATTACTTTCAAAATTGACACATTTATTTCCTTTCTTCTTGTAAGTATCGGTTTGGGTATTGCAGTTGGTATGGATATTCACCGAATTTCAGCCTCCATCACCAAAGGAATCGGAAATACATTGGGACCACTGGTCATTATTCTTGGGTTTGGCGCCATGCTTGGAAAACTGGTAGCAGATAGCGGGGCAGCACAACAGATTACAGCGTCGCTTACAAAAATTTTCGGTACAAAAAACATTCAATGGGGAATGGCGCTCGCAGGATTAATCATTGGAATTCCTTTGTTTTATACTGCAGGTTTCATAGTCGTTATTCCATTGATCTTTGCCATCGCAGCAACTACGCGTTTACCGTTGTTGTATGTCGGAATACCAATGTTGGCCGCACTTTCAGTAGCTCATGGCTTTTTACCGCCGCATCCCTCTCCTACTGCCATCGCAGAACAATTGCATGCGGATATGAGCAAAACTTTAATTTATGGAATCATAATAGCCATTCCAACGATTTCACTTGCAGGGCCGCTTTTTGCAAAAACGCTTAGAAGTTTTAATCCAAAACCACCGGATGATATTTTACAGATAAAACCATTGCCGATAGAACAGTTACCAGGAATTGGAATCAGTTTGGTAACAGCCCTGATGCCGGTAATTTTATTAGCCCTTACAGCAATTATTTTATTCTTCGTTTCGCCAGATAGTTTTTTAGGAAAAATCATGTCATTCCTTGGCGACCCGAATATTGCGATGTTGCTGTCCGTTCTGCTGGCCATTTATTTTTTAGGAATGAGAAGAGGAAAGAAAATTCCGTCGATCATGAAACAGCTGGAAGAAGCTTTTAAAAGTATTTCAGTGATACTTTTAATTATTGCAGGGTCGGGAATATTTATGCAGGTGATGAGCGATGGCGGCGTCAGTGTTTATATAGGCCAACTGTTAAAAGACATGCAATTGTCACCGCTGATTTTAGGATGGCTGATTGCTGCCATCATCCGGGTGTGTATTGGTTCTGCAACGGTCGCCGGCCTTACTACTGTTGGAATTATGCTGCCGATTCTCGGCGTTAACCAGGATATTCATCCGGAATTAATGGTGCTTTCTATTGGGGCCGGTAGCCTTATGTTTTCACACGTAAATGACGGCGGGTTCTGGTTGTTCAAAGAATATTTTAATCTTACTATCAAACAAACTTTTCTCACCTGGACAATCATGGAAACAATTGTTTCTGTTACAGGATTAGTTGGCGTTTTAATTTTAAATCATCTTATTTCCTAATAATACTTGTACGCTTTTGCTTCACACAGCAAACAAACTAATAACCGCAATTTCATTCTGGGATCTACTTGTTCATTGTCAACGAGGCATAATCTTTGAGGTTGGATTTTTCTTTACAAGATTAAAATGCGGGCTTTCGTTTTTCATTCTTTTTAAAAACTCACATTTGAATTTAATAAGCATCCGAAAACTTTTGCATCACAGTAGTGTTGCCGATGTTTTTGATATAATGATATAAACCCATTCCTTTAGAAAACCATTCGATTCAGCTGACTGGAATTGAGATAAAATTATTTTTCTAAAATAAAATTTTGCCGGCATGGTTTGTTCACTGCGGCTCAACGATTAGAAAATAAAATTTTTTTATTTTAAAAAAATGGAAGTTTCCATGTTTATTTCAATTGCATATTTTTTTCAAATCATCCTATTGCAATCTGTTGAAAATCCTACATCCTATCAGGCAGAAAAAATAAATAAACTGTTTAATTATTTCAATATCGCTGCAGCTTGTATGCTTTTATTGGTCTGTTTTCTGGTCATTTTTATTTGCATAAAATTTAAAGAAAAAAAAGGAGATGAAAGAGAGCCAAAACAAACAACTGGAAATAAAAAAATAGAAGCTTTGATGATTGGAATACCGGCATTATTACTTGTTTGGTTTTTTTATCAATCCCTTACTACGATGCATGCAGTTGCTTCACCGGTTCCTGCCGGTACCGAACCGGATGTTATTATTACAGGCCACCAATGGTGGTGGGAAGTGGATTATCCCAAGGCAAATGTCGTTACGGCTAATCAAGTTCATCTTCCTGTTGGAAAACATTTGTTGATGGAAATGCGCTCTGCGGATGTGATTCACGATTGGTGGGTTCCTGAACTTGGAAATAAAATGGATCTGGTGCCCAAAATAAATAATTATTTGTGGCTGGATATAAACAAACCGGGAAATTATATCGGCGCATGCAGTGAATTTTGCGGCGCTCAACATGCCTGGATGCGAATTAACGTAATTGCACAAAATGAAAATGATTTCCAAAACTGGCTTGCACAAAACTCTAAAGATGCGGTCGTTCCAACGGATAGTGTCGCAATAAAAGGTTCCGAAATATTTGAAACACAAACTTGTGCAAGCTGCCATCGCATACAAGGTACAACAGCTACTTCAAATGTTGGCCCTGATCTTACTCATCTTGCAAGCCGCACGGAATTACTTACAGGTTTAATGAAAAATAATGAAGAGAATTTATACAAATGGATCAGTCATCCGCAGCAGGTAAAACCAGGAGCACACATGCCTGATTTCAAATATGAAAAAGATACTGTGAATGCGATTGTTCATTATTTATCACTATTAAAATAAAAAAACAAGTGAATCAATCTATACAAATACCTGAGCCAGCTTCGCCATTTCCGGGGATCGGTGTTAGTTCTGACCAGGGTTTGTTGCAATGGATCTCTTCTGTCGATCACAAAATGATTGGCATAATGTATTTACTCATTGCGCTGATATTTTTCTTAATCGGTGGTGCAGAAGCTTTGCTTATGCGTATTCAACTCGGACAACCTGTAAATCATTTTTTGACACCAGAAGCATACGATCAGATATTTACCATGCACGGAACCACCATGATCTTTTTAGTTGCAATGCCTGCGGTACTTGGATTTTCCGTTTATTTTACACCGCTAATGATCGGTGCAAATGAAATGGCTTTTCCACGAATGAATTCATTTAGTTTATGGATCACTTTCTTTGGCGGCTTGTTGTTATATTTCAGTTTTCTTGCGGGTGGCGGCCCTGATGCTGGCTGGTTTAATTATTCGCCTTTGAATGAAAAAAATTATTCCAGCAGCAATGGGATTGATTATTATGCAATGGGGTTATTACTCACCGGAATTGGAAGTGTAACTACTTCTATCAATCTGATAGTTACCATTTTGCATTATCGGGTAAAAGGAATGAAACTGAACATGCTTCCACTTTTTGTGTGGATGGTTTTTGTAAATTCCTTTTTATTAATCGCCGCATTTCCTTCTTTAAATGCAGCGCTGGCAATGCTTTTGCTCGACCGCCAGTTTCAAGCTCATTTTTTTAATACTGCAAATGGCGGCTCTGCTTTATTGTGGCAACATTTGTTTTGGATCTTCGGTCATCCTGAAGTGTATATTGTTATCCTTCCGCCATTTGGAATTTTATCAGAAGTATTTCCGGTGTTTTCGCGCAAGCCAATATTTGGTTATGCATTTGTTGCAGCATCTTCTGTTGCAATTGCGTTACTCGCCTTTGGCGTTTGGGCGCATCACATGTTTGCTGTCGGATTGGGAAATACAGTGGATGCGTTTTTCTCTGCAAGTAGCATGCTCATTGGTATTCCGACTGGTGTTAAAGTTTTCAACTGGATTGCGACGATGTACGGCGGCAAAATAAAATTCACAGTTTCGATGATGTTTGCCATTGCATTTTTAATTGAATTCACCATCGGTGGCCTGTCAGGAATTGCTTTTTCCATTGTGCCGATAGATTGGCAATTGACTGATACTTATTACGTAGTAGCGCATTTGCATTATGTGTTTATCGGTGGAACAATTTTCGGCGTTTTAGCAGGCTTGTTTTATTGGTTTCCTAAAATGACCGGAAAGATGCTGGATGAAAAAATGGGAAAGTGGTTTTTCTGGTTATTTGTAATTGGCTTTAACGGTACATTTTTGGTGCAACATGCTTTAGGAATGCTTGGTATGCCACGCAGGGTTTTTACTTACCCCGATCTGCCAGGATATGCAATATTAAACTTGATTTCTACCATGGGCGCTTTTCTAATGGGACTGTCAGTTTTATTGCTTGTGTATATCGTTTATAAAAGTATTAAAAATGGAAAAGCAGCAGGTAATGACCCGTGGAATGGATTTACATTAGAATGGCTGACCACATCTCCACCACCATTGAAGAATTTTGATGAGGTGCCTGAAGTGAAGAGCAGGTGGCCTTTGTGGGATTTGAAGCAGCTGAAAGAAGAAAGTAGAAAGTAGAAAAAAGTAAAGAGAAAGAGTTAAAGAGCAGCATTTAAAAAGTAAAAAATTATGAACAGAACAATGATGAAACTGGTTGTTGGAACAGAGGCAATGTTTTTCATTTGCCTGATTCTGGCATTTATTTATATGGCTTATAATACTGGTTTTGAGCCTCATGACATGAAGGCATTGGATATCAAAACAACCGGAATTTTTACAGTCATTTTGATCAGCAGCAGCTTTACTTTTTGGATAGCTGATAAAAATTATCAGAAAGGAAAAATCAAAAATTTAAAGATATGGCTCATCATTACAATTTTGCTGGGCGCTACTTTTTTAATCGGTCAAGGTGAGGAATACTGGCGCCTGATGAATGATAAAATCACATTAAGCAGCAGCGTTTTTGGAACCAGTTTTTACGCACTCACCGGTTTTCATGGCTTCCATGTTTTTGCCGGATTAGTGCTTTTATCTATCATTCTTGTTTTAACTTTTTTCGACGATTTTAATAACACGAATTCCAACGTAATCAGTACGGCCGGAATCTATTGGCATTTTGTTGATGTTGTATGGATTGCAGTGTTTACGGTAGTTTACGTGCTGCCGCAGTTTACAAAATATTAAAGAATAATTTTTAAAATAAAAAAGATGCGTTCAATTTTTTCATACTGGCAATTTGATATCCCGACAATAACTTTTATTGTTGGCTTGTCCGTTCTTTATTTTTATGCCATTAATTTTAAAATAAAAAAGAGATCGTTTTATTTTTTTTCAGGAATATTTCTATTGGTTTTATGCATCAGTTCCCCTTTGCATTTTTTAGGAGAAAATTATTTGTTTAGTGCACACATGCTCTCTCATGTATTGATCATTTTAATTGCAGCGCCTTTAATAGTTGCAGGTATTCCGGCAGAAAATAAATTTAAAAAAACACTTCTTGCACTCTCAAAAATAAGAAAGCCGATTATTTGTTGGTTTGTTGGTGTTGGCATCATGTGGCTTTGGCATATTCCTTACATTTTTAATTCTCTTTTTGCGATGCCCGCAATGGGTAGTTCCCATTCGATGAATCCATTGATGTTCCTGGAAATTGTATGTTTATTAATTGCAGGAACGATCTTTTCCTGGCCTGTTATTAATCCATACAAAGAATACAGGATCGCTGGAATCGCAGGTGTACTGTATCTTTCAACCGCTTGCGTCTTTTGTTCTATACTTGGCCTGCTAATAACTTTTGCACCTTTAGGAACCTATTTTCATTATCAACATTTAGTGGAAGGTTATGGTTATTTGCCCATGATAAGAAATGACTGGAAAATATCTGCAGCTGTTGATCAGCAAATCGCAGGGTTGATCATGTGGGTTCCTTGTTGCCTTATTTATTTAATCGCTTCGATGATCTTATTGATCAAATGGTTCGATGAGAAGCAGTCAGAAAAAAATATAATAGGAACAATAATTCAATAATCAAATAATCTAAATAATTAAAATGGAAAAAGTAAAAGCAAAACCTGAACATTTACCACAACCTACTTACTGGCCGTTTTTTTTAGCGCTTGGATTGATGTTTTGTGGATGGGGATTATTAACAACCTGGCTTATTTCTGTTGCCGGACTTATCGTTTTTATCATATCACTTATCGGATGGATAAATATTTTACGACATGAATGATCAATTGGAAAATGAAGAAATCAGCAGAAGAAAATTCTTTATGAAGCTTAGCCTTGGCCTTGCCGGTTTAAGTGCTGCTGTTGCTGCAATTCCCGTTATTAGCGCTGTTCTTGCTCCCTTGTTAGAATCAAAAGTGGAAAAATGGAGAACGGTAGGGAAGCTGAATGATTTTCAAATCAACACCACAAACCTGGTTACATTTATTAATGCAGATCCGGAACCTTATGCAGGAATGACCGCAAAATCTGCAGCATGGCTGAGAAGAAGTAGTGATACCAATTTTATTGCTTTCGCGGCCAATTGCACACATTTGGGTTGCCCGGTAAGATGGGAAAAAGACGCGCATTTATTTATGTGTCCTTGCCACGGCGGCGTGTATTATGCAGATGGAAGTGTCGCTGCTGGACCGCCACCAAAGCCTTTGACAAGATACCAGGTGCGGGTTTTTAATGATGTAGTTCAGATAAAAACAGCGCCGCTTCCGATTACAAATATTGGTGGATCAAAGTCGCAGCCGGCATGAAAAATTTTTTAAAAAAAATATGGAAATGGATAGATGACAGAAGTGGTATTTCTGAAAGCATTCTTCCGGTTATCACACATCCTGTACCGCCGAGAGCCAAATGGAGTTATGTTTTTGGCAGCGCCACTTTGTTTTGTTTCTTATTACAGGTGATAACCGGAGTCGCTTTATCTCTTTTATACCAACCGTCATCAAAAGAAGCGTATCAATCACTACAGTTCATCACCAACCAGGCAAAATTTGGAAATGTGCTTCGCGGCATTCATTATTTTGGCGCTTCGGCCATGATCATTTTGGTTGGCCTTCACATGATGCGTACTTATATCACCGCATCGTATAAATATCCGCGCGAGATGAATTGGATCAGTGGCGTCTTTCTTTTGATTTTCACCATCTTCATGGGTTTTACCGGCCAGCTTTTACGTTGGGATTCCAATGGCGTGTGGTCATCAGTTGTTGCTGCGCAACAATTAGGAAGAGTACCATTTGTTGGCGAGTATTTGGCGCGTTTACTCCTCGGAGGCAACACCATTGGCGGTCAGACATTGAGCAGGTTTTATTCGTATCATGTATTTATTGTGCCGGCATTTATTTTTTTATTTGTTGCATTTCATTTATTTCTTGTTATCCGAAATGGGATTTCAGAACCACCTAAAGCTGGAAGAATGGTGGATCCAAAAACCTATCGTTCGTGGTATCAAAATTTATTGAAAAAGGAAGGCGTTCCTTTTTGGCCTGATGCTGCCTGGCGCGACATTATTGTCAGTGCATTTATAATTATTGCCATCATCGCTCTCGCAGTATTTTTTGGTGCGCCGGCGCTCACAACACCACCAGATCCGTCAATGGTTCAAACCTCGCCAAACCCTGACTGGTACATGATTCCATTCTTTGCTTTGTTTGCCTTGATGCCGCACAAAATTGAATCCATCGCCATGTTGCTTGGTCCATTGCTTACGATTATTCTTTTGTTTTCAATTCCATTTATTTCTCACAAAGGAGAAAGAAGTCCACTGAAAAGGCCGTGGGCAATGTTTGGAGTTATCTGTGTTTTTGTTTTTGTGATCAGCTTATTGGTGATTGGTTTGCAGGCGTCCTGGTCTCCAAATTTTAATACAAAGCCTTTGCCTTTAACCGATATTAAGTCTTCAAATCCTGATTCGACAATTATTAAAGGCGTTCATCTTTTTTATGCAAAAGGCTGCCAGTATTGCCACACAATTAACCATTATGGTGGGAAAGCCGGGCCCAATTTAACTACTGTGGGCAACCGTTTGTCAATAGAAGAATTAAAGGTGCGGATCGTAAATGGAGGAAAAAATATGCCATCTTTTGGAGGAATACTTTCAAAAGAAGATTTGAATAATATTGTTTCGTTCCTGCATTCTCAAAATTAGAAAAGCATTGGTTTATAAAACAGCAAACAAAAGAATAACCGATATTCCTATTTTCTTTTTGGCACAATTTCCTTTTAAAGGCATAGCATTTGTATCATTATTTTTTTCATAAAATCAAATACAAATTGAACAACAAATATTTTTCGCAATGACTGATTATGAATTACTATCTAATCAGAATAATCTGTCAACCTTTCGGAAAAAAGTATGGATTGTAGTCAGCATTACTGCTTTAATGTTTGTATTTCTATTCCTGTTCAAGATTTTATTCAGTGTGCTTTTATTGGTATTGGCGGGCGCTTTAATTGCGCTTTATTTTTATGGTGTTGCAGGTATTTTACAAAGAAAATTAAATACGCCGCCCAAAGCGGCAATTGTTCTTTCAGTTGTTATCAACATCGTTTTACTTGCAGGAATTATTTGGTTTGTTGGAGCTAGAATACAGGCTCAGATTTCCGAATTGTCCCAAACCCTTCCTGCAACTTTACAAACCGTGAAAGATTTTATCGCCAGCAGCGCCATTGGCAGAAATATGCTGAAGGAATTTAATTCAACAGGAGATTCGACAAAAACTTTAGACATACTAAATCGCTTTTTTTCTTCAAGTTTTGGTGTTTTAAGTGATTTATATATCATTCTCCTGCTGGCCATCTTTTTTATTTCTGCTCCTTCCGTTTATATAAAAGGAATGGTGAAATTACTTCCCAATAAAGCAAAAGAAAAAGGTACATTGATCATTTCGAGAATAACAACAATTCTAAAAGGCTGGTTGAAATTACAACTGATCGGAATGCTATTTATAGGCATTGCAACAGCGATTGGATTGACAATTATTGGAATTCCAATGGTACTCACGTTGGCGCTGATCGCCGCTATTTTTAATTTTATTCCAAACTTTGGAATGCTGCTTGCTTTAATTCCGGCAGTACTCATTGGGCTTACTCATGGAATGGGAACTGCATTAATCATTATTTGTGTTTACACATTTATTCAGTTTCTTCAAAATGCAATTCAACAGCCTCTTATACAAACCAAAATGATCAACATTGCACCGGCATTGAGTATTACGAGCCAGATCGCATTGGGATTATTGGTTGGTTTTTGGGGAATATTGCTGGCAACGCCGGTTCTCATTATACTAATTGTGCTTGTTGAGGAACTTTATTTAAATAAGCAAAAGATTTCGTCTTAAATAAAATCATCGCTTCCATAGGATTTGAAAGTTTATCAGGAAACATTAGAAATAGCAACATTATACAAATGACAGAATCAAATACGAATCAGAATAACGAATTTTCTTTCCGCAAAAAAGTATGGATTGCTGTAAGCATCACTTCATTAATGGTAATATTTCTTTTCCTGTTTCAGATTTTGTTTAGCGTACTTTTATTAATCCTGGCCGGCGCATTAATTGCACTTTATTTTTATGGCGTAGCAGGAATTTTTGAAAGAAAATTCCATTGCTCTTCAAGAACGGCAATTATACTTTCTGTTATTATAAACTTGCTGCTTTTGGGCGGAACAGTTTGGTTTATTGGAGCAAGAATTCAGGCACAAACTTCAGAACTTGCGCAAACTCTTCCTTCCACAATAGAACAAGTAAAAGAACAGATCGGCAGTACCGCCCTTGGCAACCAGTTACTTCAACAATTCAATGCCTCAGGCGATTCTACAAAAACGTTGTCCATTGTAAAGCGCTTTTTTTCGTCGAGTTTTGGTATCCTCAGCGATCTGTATATTGTAGCACTCATCGCCATTTTTTTTATCGTTTCGCCAAAGGTTTATACAAATGGAATGGTTAAATTACTTCCTGTAAAAGCAAAAGAAAAAGGCGCTGATATTATCCATAAAATTGGAGATATTTTGAAAAAGTGGTTGAAAGCGCAACTATTCGGAATGCTTTTTATTGGTGTATTAACGGCAATAGGGCTAGTGATTATTGGCATTCCAATGGTGCTTGCATTATCTATCATAGCCGGTTTGCTCAATGTTATTCCCAACTTTGGCCCATTGATTGCATTGGTTCCGGGTGTCTTAATTGGTTTGTTGCAAGGTACCACCACTGCAATAATCATTGCCTGCATGTACACTTTTATCCAAATCATTCAAACAGCAGTTTCCCAGCCGTTGCTTCAAAAAAAAATGATCAATATTTCACCGGCGTTAGTTATTATCGGACAGGTTGCTTTTGGTTTGTTGGCGGGTTTTTGGGGAGTTTTACTCGCAACGCCGCTTATTGCCATTTTGATAATTCTTATTCAGGAGCTTTATATAAATGAGCAATAAAAAAATGTTATTTTTTTTTGGAATAATGATTGCACCTCTCTTCATTTATTTCTGTAAATTTTAAACTTTTTATTTTATGAAACGCAGCCTTAAAGATTTGGAAGGATTTACGCTAAAGGAAACCGATGGCGAAATTGGTAAAGTTGAAGATTTTTATTTCGATGATCAGAGTTGGACCATCCGGTATTTGGTTGTAAGAACCGGTGGTTGGCTTTCCGGCCGAAAAGTACTGATTTCACCTTCCGTATTACAACAACCAGATTGGGATAATAAAACATTTCCTGTAAATCTTACAAAAACACAAATTGAAAACAGCCCGGACATTGATACGGATAAACCAGTTTCGCGACAGCAGGAAGAACAGCTCGCTTCCTATTATCCATGGGAAGGATACTGGGGAAGTGACCCTGATGAACATGGGGCAGGAATATTTGGAGCGATGCCAAGTGAACTTTATGAAAGTGAGAATGTGCCGGTAGAGAACGCCGGAAATAATGTAACTGACGAACACAGTGATCCCCATTTAAGAAGCGCCGACGAAGTGAAAGGTTATGCCATTCACACGACTGATGGACAAATCGGCAAAGTGGATGATTTTATTGTAGATGATAGGAACTGGAAAATCAGTTTTCTGGTAGTAGATACCGGAACCTGGCTCGATAGGGACAAAGTTTTATTGTCCACTAAATGGATTACCGGGGTTAAATGGGATAATTCAGTCGTGATCGTAAACATTTCTACTGATGCGGTACAAAATAGTCCGAATTATGATGATTCGCAATTGAATAATGATGTTTATGAAAAAAATTTGTATGATTATTATGGAAAAGATATGACAGCATAATAGCAAAAAGCTCTGGCTAATTTAATAAAAATGCAAAATCAATTTTTGGAGTAATTCAATTGTTTCAACAAAGCAATAAATATCATCGATTCATGGTTTTATTTTCAAAAATAAAAACAAGTCTGCCCGGAAAGATGGCAAAGTTTATTTTTACATAAAAAATAAAATCATGAACGCTTTGATTATTGTGGATGTTCAAAACGATTTTTTGCCGGGTGGTGCACTCGCTGTAAACGAAGGTGACACGATCATTCCGGCGATCAATGCTTTGCAAAATGATTTTGGTCTCGTGGTGGCTACACAAGATTGGCATCCTGCAGATCATAAAAGCTTTGCTTCTGCACACGCCGGAAAAAAAGTGTTTGATGAAATAAATTGGGAGGGACTTCCACAGATTTTATGGCCAGACCATTGTGTGCAGGAAAGTTATGGCGCTCAATTTTCTTCAATTTTGCATACAAAAAAAATTGAAGCGATCTTTAGAAAAGGAATGGATAAAAATATAGACAGCTACAGCGGCTTTTTCGATAATGGCAAAAAAAAAGCTACAGGTATGGGCGACTATCTGAAAGGAAAAGGTGTAACGGCAATTTCGGTTTGTGGATTGGCAGCTGATTATTGTGTGTATTTTACCGCTGTTGACGGGATGGAACTTGGTTTTGAATCAACGATTATTCCCAATGCGACAAAAGCGATACATCCTGAAAATTTTGAAAAACTACTCCACGATTTTCATGCAAAAGAGAAGCACAACCGCATAAGCTTTTAGTCATTAAAAAAAAGGCTGCCTTGCAGCAACCTTTTTTGAACAACAATTTCCTTATTGATTTCCCTGAGACTGCCGTTGTGGCCTAAGCGTTTGTTCCACTTCATTCTTAAATTTAGTGTACTGATCTGCAGTAAAAATGGTTTGCAATTTCGCATCCCGGTCCTGCATCAATTTTTGAAAAGCGCTTCTGTCAGGCCGGTTACCGGAAGCCTGTGCATCTTGGAACATTTTCATTTGTGCTGTGTAATAATCGGTAAAAACACTATCGGTGCGGCTTGCCTGCGAAGCATCAAGGTTTAATGGCGTAGTAATTTTGTCCATTGTTGCTTTTACTCTTTCAGGTACCGTGCGGCGTTGCATTCCCTGGGCATAAATGCCGGTTGTTGCGATTAAAATTAACGCAAACAACATCGTGATTTTTCTTTTCATGAATTTTTAATTTTTGTTTTTTTTAAAGTTATTAAATGAAAGATTTAAAATTATTTCTTGTTTTCCCGGTTATCTTTCCCAGGGCGGCCAACCATTCTTACGACTACTTTTTTTATCACGGAATCGAACTTCTGCGTTTGTTCAGGCGTGCAAATATTTCGGATATTTTTAAAATAATTGAACATTTGCATGTCTAATGTTCTTTGTTTTTGTGCAATGGAATCAGCGTCAGCTTTTATCAATGAATCCGGCATGTTTGAAGAATAAATTAACCCATAAAAGTCTTTTTTTGCATTTCTTACATCATTAAATAAAGGCTTTACTTTTTCCATTTGTTCCTTTCTCAAAACTTGGTATTTATCCAACTGCTCTTTCGAAAAACCAACTTCATTTTGAAGAGAAGTGTACATGCCATTTGTTTCGTGGTTTCTCGGTTTTCTTTCAGCAGGTTTGCCAAGCAAAATAAAAAATACCAGCATCGCAATATTCGTCATCAGAAGGAAAATGATAATCGTTATAAGAGATTTTGTTTTCGCAGTTGCGTTCATTATGGTTTTGTATTTACATATTCATAAAAATTAGAACTCACGAGGTTATATTCATCGGCTGTGGCGAGTTCATTATTTTGTTGAGAAAAAGAATTGGTTGTTGAACCGGATGAAGCTGATGAAGAAAAAATTACCGCCGCATTAATGATAACGACGAGGCATATGCATGCAAATGCAACCATCGGTTTTGCTACAAAAGAAGAAATTTCTTCCCAGATACTTTTTTGATTTTCCATCCTCGCCTCCAGGCGTGTGAAGAAAAAAGGTCTTGGCGATGCTTTTTCGATGGCATCAAAGCTGCTCATTGTTTTATCAATTTTATCATTGAATTTTTCTTCCATGATTTAAAAATTTTTTTATAAAGAAAATCAATCTATTGCATTTTAAATTTTACTTTTCCGCAAACCTTTTCTTTCCTTGTTAATTACCTTTTTTTAGACGCTCTTTCATCAAAAAACCTTCATTGTTTTTCTTATTATTAATCCAACTTTTGATAATATTCTTTTAAAATTTTTTGCAAATTTTTTTTCGCTCTCTGCATCAATGCATCTACCGCAGATTCACTAGATTCCATTATTTCAGCAATTTCGCGATAAGTTAGATTTTCAGTTTTGTTAAGAATAAAAGCGGTCTTTTGATTTGCAGGCAATTGATCCACAGCTTTGAAAAGAATTGCGGCATTTTCCTTATTTTCCATCTTAATTCCAGGATGAAAAAAATCCGGCGGCTCAATCAATTGCCCATCATTTTTCGCATACAAGCCTTGGATAAACGCAAATCTTTTTTTTCTTTTTTTCTTCCTGATGTGATCCAGCGCTTTTGAAACCGTGATCCTGTAAACCCATGTAGAAAACTTTGATTCTTCTTTAAAAGATGAAATTGATTCATACACCTGCATAAACACTTCCTGAGCTGTATCTTCAGCATCTTCCATATTTTGTAATAGACCCAACGCAGTATTGTAAACCATACCTTGCCAGGTTTCTACCACTATCTTAAAAGCTTCCCTGTCTTTTTTTTTCAGCAGGGCAATCAATTCCCTTTCATTCAAAGCAACATGTTTATATACTAAAGTGAAGGTCCGCCGGGGCCACGATTTCCTCCAAATGGCATTCCGCCAGGGCCACCGAATCTGCGAAAATTTCTCTCACCATC
>Ga0207652_10000057_pt1 | contig 113664 bp, 101 predicted proteins | sample KBSC63BmetaG_FD_184334 | JGI IMG/M metagenome (GOLD analysis project Ga0207652, IMG submission 184334) | Corn rhizosphere microbial communities from Kellogg Biological Station, Michigan, USA - KBS C6-3B metaG (SPAdes) (version 2) | ecosystem: Host-associated > Plants > Roots > Rhizosphere ...
GCTAAAAAACGACATCAAACCAATTTTAAACGCCTCAGAGTTAGATATTTTTCAGAAAGAAGAAAGTTACAAATCATAGAAATCCAGCGGAAATAAAATGCGCTGTTTTACCTTTTTGGTCAGCCCCGTATACTATCAAACGCCTACATGACTACGTCCAGACATACATGAGGTCAGTCTGCAGCAAAAAGCATTTTGCTGGCAGCGTTGTACGGCGGGAAGAAAAGAATGAGAAATATTACTGGGCAGTCAGAAGCAAGACGGTAGCATAAGCAGCAATTCCTTCTTCACGGCCAATAAAACCCATTTTCTCTGCCGTAGTGGCTTTGATAGAAACCTGGGTTTCATTTATAGAAAGAATATTCGCAATTACCTTTCGCATTTCGGTGATGTGAGGTTTTAATTTTGGCATTTCCAGGCAAACAGTGGAATCGATATTTCCTACAACGTATTCTGCTTCAGTAACGAGTTGAATCGTTTTTTGTAAAAGGATTTTGCTGTCAATATTTTTATAGCTTTCATCATTATCAGGAAAATGAAGACCAATGTCGCCGAGTGAAAGCGCACCAAGCATGGCATCGCAAATAGCATGAAGCAATACATCGGCATCAGAATGGCCAAGCGCGCCTTTATGATGTGCTAATTTTATTCCGCCAATCCACAGTTCCCTTCCCGCAACTAATTGATGAAAGTCGATACCAAAGCCGGTTCTGAAAGGGATTTTGTTTGAAGGTTGCATTTTCTGGATTAATGGTTATCGGTAATGAACTTATTTGTTTTTATGGAGAAATTGATATTCAATTTATTTGTTGGTCTACTGAACAGTCAGAAGATACGTCCGATAAAAATAAATTGGGCGTCATTTCTTTGTTTGCTGTGTAATAAAAAACGCTCCTTACAGAGCGTTCAAATATACAATAAATTGAAAAGAGTTTTTTCTGAGTTTTACTGGTTTCCGCCAACAGCTGCCGATTTATCAAGGTTAAACAAAATGCTGAAACGCAAAGTGTTTGACAAAGGATTGCGGTTTACGCCATTTCCTGATGGAATGAGATAGGAGAAATTTAACCCAAACATGTTATAGTTCAATCCTGCGCCCACAGTAAAATATTGACGGTCACCCTTGGTTGGATTTTCGTAAAAATATCCTGCACGCAATGAGAATTGGTCGTTGTAAGTATATTCAGCGCCGGCAGAGATCTGGAATTCTTTCAATTCTTCACTAAAACCACCGGGAGCATCGCCGAAAGAACTGAACCAGCTTTCTACAACACCTTTATTGTGATAGCTAACAAGACCGGCGGAATCGCCTAATGCCGGTGGAGTTGGAACCAATAATTTATTTACATCCAATCCAAAAGTTATTTTATTGGTTTCATCAACAACATTTACATAAGCCACTCCTAATCCAAGATTTGCCGGGATAAAATCTTTTTCAGAAGCATCGTTTGTATAAGAGATCTTACTGCCTAAGTTTGAAATAGCTACACCCCAGTTCAATCCGGAAACGGTTCCACCTTCCGAACCATCATTAAATAAAGAGAGGTCGCCGGCTACAGCAGTTCCGGTTTTATAAGTAGAGCCACTGGAAGATTGACCGCTGGCAAGATTAGAATTAATGTATCTTAAAGCGATTCCCAATCCCAGGCTTTCAGAAAGTTTGCGTGAATATCCGGCATCTACCGAAAATTCACGTGGACGATAGGTTTGCAGCGGTTGTCCACTGGCATCAGTAAATTGAATATTTCCTAAACTAAAATACCGTACAGAGCCGGAAATAGCTTGTTGATCATCTATTTGTCCATAACCGGCTGCAGAAACGAGATAAACATCATTCAATCCGAGCGCGCTCAACCAGGGAGTATAAGTAAGCGCAATGGCTGAATTGCTTTTTGCAAAAGGAATTTTGGCAAGGTTCCAGTAAATAGAATTGGCATCAGGGATGGTGGCTACGCCTACATCACCCATTCCACCGGACCTGGCATCAGGAGAAATCCTCAAAAAAGGAACAGCAGTGGTTACCACATTTATGGGATTAGTTTGGGCATTCACAAAGGTTGCGGCACCTGTCAGCATCAAAAATGCCGTCAGTTTTAAAATGACTTTTTTCATGTATTTTTTATGTTCTTATGAGGTAGAGTTCTCTTTATAACATCGGATTTGAAGATTGTAAAAATAATTTTTTTTCCTTAACCACCAATTAATTTTTGAATAATCGATCGATTTGAAAGCAGGATAAGTTCTGTTACTTGTATTTTTCTTTGTATTTATTTTACTTTCAGCTGAACGCTCTATCTTCCGGTTTATTGTTATTCGCTCCTGCTTTTCCCTTTTATTGTCGGGTTCTATAAAAAAGAATTTGATTTGTGAATGCAATGCAAAATTATCAGGAATCGGCATTTTTATGTTTTCGAATAATAAATCTAAACCAAATAAAGTTTTTATATTCGCATAAGAAAACAATCCTTTCACAATAAGAAAGACAACCTTTCGTTATTTAATCTGCAAAACGAACGTACATGTTTAAATCAGTATCCGTCGCTAAACTCAGCGTAATAGTTCTGACCGCTTTAATAGCGCTTCCCTCTTGTAAAAACGGAAGTATATTCGGTAAGAAGAAACAACAATCGTCTGTTACCGGTTGGAATTATGATGATAAAAACTATGGTAATTTCCATGTACTAAAGGCTCAGCAGCAAAAGACCGGCCCGGGACTTGTTTTCATCCAGGGTGGTACATTTGTAATGGGTGCTAAAGAAGAAGATGTAATGGGCGACTGGAATAATGTTCCCCGCCGTGTGAGTGTGAATTCATTTTATATCGACGAAACTGAAGTAGCTAATGTTCATTACCGCGAATATCTTTACTGGCTCTCCAATACGTTCGATAACGATACTACGATTATGAGAATGGCGCTTCCCGATACATTGGTGTGGAGAAGTGAACTTGCTTATAATGAACCGTATGTAGAATATTATTTCCGTTATCCTGCCTATAACTATTATCCGGTTGTTGGTGTTACCTGGGAGCAGGCTCATGATTTCTGCATCTGGAGAACAGACCGTGTAAACGAAAAAATATTAATTGACAAAGGTTATTTAAATAAAAAAGCACCGCTCGCAGCCATGAAAGGCGGTGAAGGTGATGCTACTTTTAATACTGATACTTACCTGATGAACCCCGATTTGATCAATAATAAAACTGCGCCTAAGAAGGGTGGTTTGAAAGACGTAAGTGGCAGGGCGAGAAAAGTGGTAACTTTTGAAGATGGGATTTTGTTACCGGGCTATCGTCTGCCAACTGAAGCAGAATGGGAATATGCCGCCTATGGAATTGTGGCCCAAAACCCAAAACCACGTACCAAGGAAAAGAATCGGGGAGAAGAGGTGATTTCTAACCAACAGGTTTATTCATGGAGCAAAAATGTAAATGGCCTTCGTGATAACCGCCGTGGAAGCTGGCAGGGCGAATTTCTGGCAAACTTTAAAAGAGGAAGTGGAGACGTGATGGGAGTTGCCGGTGGTTTAAATGACCGTGCTGCAATACCTGGCCCGATAAAATCTTTTTATCCAAATGGCTATGGTTTATATAATATGAGTGGAAATGTAAGCGAGTGGGTAGCGGATGTTTATCGCCCGATGACTTCGATTGATGAAGATGATGTAAATCCTTTCCGTGGTAATAAATTTGAAAAGTTCTACAAAGATGAATCAGGAGAATATGTGCGCGATACCTTGGGAAGATTGAAAAAAGTAGTTGTAACCGATGAAGAAGCTTCTCAGCGTCGCAATTATCAGAAAGGTGACGTGATCAATTACCTCGATGGAGACTCTATCTCAGCCGTTACCTATGGTTATGGTGTTACTACTTTAGTAAGCGATAAATCACGTGTTATAAAAGGTGGAAGCTGGAACGATATGCCTTACTGGTTGTCTCCGGGAGCCCGTCGTTTTATGTCACAGGATCAGTCAAGCAGCACGGTTGGTTTCCGTTGCGCGATGACCCGTCTCGGAAGCGCCGAAGGAAACGGGTTTAAAGAAGGAAATATCTTTAGTTCCAGAAAACAAAATAAAAAGAAACGATAATTCATTGTATTATTTTCATGAAACCTAAAACCTCTTATATTAAAATAAGGGGTTTTTTTATAGGGGTAAAATAGAAACGCACTTATTTGTTTATTTGCTGCTTAATTTTCCGATTTCTAAAGAATGTTTTATGATAATTTCGCTGCTTATTATTTTAATCTTTTTGAAAAATCATCAATTACATGTTTGAATTTCACGCCGATAGAAAAAGATATTTTGATATTCAATCGTTAAATGCAGAGAAATACATTTTGCCTTTTATTGAATCCAAATTTTCTATTCAAAAGGGAATGCGCGTATTGGAGATCGGCTGTGGCGAAGGCGGCGTCTTAAAGCCTTTTATCGAAAAAGGCTGCATTGCTGTGGGCGTTGAATTTGATGAAATAAGAATAAAGAATGGCGAAAACTGGTTGGCAGAAGAGATTGCTGAGGGGAAACTTTCATTTGTTGTAAAAGATATTTATGACACAGATGTAGAAAGTTTAGGTGGACAATTTGATATAATTATTTTGAAAGACGTGATTGAACATATTCACGATCAATCAAAGCTATTGGCGAGATTAAAAGATTTTCTTACACCTGACGGAATTATATTTTTCGGTTTTCCGCCGTGGCAAATGCCGTTTGGAGGCCATCAGCAGCTGTGTCAAAAAAAATTAGGGAAAGTTCCCTATTTCCATCTGCTTCCAATGCCATTGTACAAAAGTGTTTTACGATTGTTTAAAGAACCGGATTATGTAATTAACGACTTACTTGAAATAAAACAAACCGGCATTTCTATCGAAAGATTTGAAAAAATAGTGAAGGAAACCGGATATAAAGTGGCTGGCAAAATTCATTATCTCTTCAATCCAATTTACGAATGGAAATTTAATTTGAAGCCAAAAAAGCAAAATTCAATTGTAAGTAAAATTCCGGTCATAAGGAATTATCTAACAACCTGTGTTTATTATATTATCAAAAAAGCGGAATAACTTGCAATGAGGATTAGAATCCTATGCACCTCAATCTTTAAAAGTCTAATAAGTTTTTATGGAAAATGAACCTGTTTGCGAACATATCAAAAAGATAAAGGAATTAAAACTACCGAAAGAATTGGTGTGTGAAGAATGTATAAAATCCGGTAGTGAATGGGTTCATTTAAGAACCTGCCAGACATGCGGTGTTACACTTTGCTGTGACGAGTCTCCAAATACACACATGACAAAACACAATCATCATACGCATCATCCCGTGATTATTTCGGCAGAGCCTGGAGAAAAATGGCTTTGGTGCTACGAGGATGAAGTTTTTGCTGAGTATGAATGACAAATACAATTTCAAGATCGCAGAATCATATTTATTTAACTTCCAAAAGTTCTCTGTCCCATTTAGCCAGATTGGCCCCGGTTTGATAAGTGCTGTTTAAAAATTCCAGTAATTTCTTCTCTGGATCTGTCGATTGCTGCACTGCGGAATACGGTAAAATGAACTCGCGGAAAGTAGTGTTATAATATGCTTCCTGCGGTTGCAATACAGCGTCTTTATATCCTTCCGGTTCCGGATACAAATAACAATAAAATGCTGCTTCAGGAAGGCCTTCACTGCCTGTCCAGAAACCGCAGCTGCTTACTTCGCGGCAATAAGCCTCCTCCGCGACCCAATCGGGCATGCCCGGAACTCCACCGGGATGCTTTGGCGCTCTTCTGCCGGAAAAGAACGAAAGCGCTAAATCAAAGCTCCCCCAGAAGAAATGTATGGGGCTGCATTTTCCTTTGAATTTACCCCTGAATATGGCGAACACATTTTGAATAGAAAGTAAAGCGTTTTGAAAAGCTTTCACCTGCTCTTCATCATAAGTTTTGTGAACCGTATCTTTTTTGAACGGAATAGGATTCTCCAGCTCAACGGGAACCGGTCTTATTATCAGATCAATATTTAATTCCTTAAGCAGTGTGAAGATCTTATCATAAAAATCTGCAACAGAAATTCCATGAAGATCAAACTTTCTTAGCCGCCCATCACTTGTAGTAATTTTTAAATGATGCTCAATAAAATCAAAATCGATCTGGAAATGGAGCTCTTTATAAGGCATGGTTTGCGTTGTCAAGCCAGTAGGCACAACATGTAAAGTAATATGCCATGAATGATTGATCCACGGAACTGTGGCTAATTTTATTTTGCCAACAATCTGCGTCCACATGTGCAGGGTTTCAAACGTGTCTTTTCCTTTTTCGTATGAAAGAACGGGCCATTGTTGTTGCATGATGTTCGCTTTTAGATAGACCTTAAAAGACAAAGGTAAGAAAGTGGATCGCTTTGTTTTAGCAGCTCTTTCACCCTGGCGTTTAATTAAAATATAAAAAGGGAAAACAGAGCAATTATTTTCGGTTGAAAAAAGCCATACAAAAACCAAAGACCAGGAATGAAAAACCGGTGTAAAAATCCAACTTGTTATTCAAAGCTTCTGAAACCACGCCACCGATAATAAGTATAAGCGAAATAATAACGAAGAAGATTCCAATGACAAAAGCAAGATTATTTAATTTTTTGTACATCGCATTTTATTTAAAAGAAAATGATATTCAAAACGATCGTGATGATAATTAGAATCAAACCCAAAGGCGCCACTTTAAGATACCACTTGTCCTGGTGATAAGATGGTTTTACCGTGAGGGAATATACAAGCCCCACCAGCTCGTTTTCCGGTTTTGGTGTTGTAAACAAACTTACAATAATTGTGGTGCAGAAGTTAGCGATCCATGAAACAGAAGCTACAATAAACGCCTGCCCCATGCCACTATGAATTTCATACAACGGGTAGATCCAACCGCCTTTTCCTTCTGCAAGCGTAAGCCCGTGAGTAACTGCTGCAGCAAGTGTGCCGGCAAAAAGTCCAAAAAAAGCGCCATGGCCGGTCGTTCTTTTCCAAAACATTCCCAGCAAGAAAGTAGCAAACAGCGGTCCGTTTACAAAACTGAAAACCAATTGCAGAAAGTCGTTAATGTTATTGAAACTCTTGGCGATGTATGCTGTTACAATTGACAAAAGTATTCCTGCTACAGTCACCATTTTGCCAACAATAAGATAATGCCTGTCTGACTTATGTTTTACAAAATAAGACTGATATATATCAAAAGTAAACACAGAATTAAAAGCCGTTACATTTCCCGCCATGCCGCTCATGAAGGAAGCGATAAGTGCGGTAATACCCACACCCAAAAGACCTGTTGGATAATAATGGGAAATAAGTGCAGGCAAAGTCATCGTATAATCAAGACCACCATTGGCATCAGACGGAATCCTAAAGCCCTTCGAAGCCAGGGCCGGCTGTAACAATGCAAGAGCGATAACACCTGGCAGTACTACTATAAGTGGCATGAGCATTTTAGGAATGGCTGCGATAATTGGTGTGCGTTGCGCAGCGTTCATATTTTTTGCCATCATCGCGCGTTGTACAACAAGAAAATCTGTACACCAATATCCAAATGACATCACAAAGCCCAAACCGAATATCAGCGACATAAAATTGATTCCCATTGGATTTGTATCCGCATGGCCCATATATTTCCAGGCATGGGTGAATTCAGGTTGCAGCACATCTTTAATATTCGACCATCCGCCCGCATCATGCAAGGCTACAATTACAAGAGGAGAAAGACCAAGAACGATTAAAAAAAACTGCAACACTTCGTTGTAAACGGCACTCGTTAATCCTCCAAGAAAAGTGTAGATCATTACAATCCCCGCTGCCATCCAGATAGAAACGTCAAAGTCCCAATGCAAAATCACTTCCAGCAATTTGGCCAAAGCATACAAAGAAATGCCGGAGGAAAAAATTGTCATTACAGCAAATGTGATCGCATTCAATCCTCTTGTTTTTTCATCAAAACGAAGTTTTAAAAATTCAGGAACACTTCGTGCTTTGCTGCCATAATAAAAAGGCATCATAAAAACGCCGAGAAAAACCATTGCGAAGATGGCGCCGACCCAATAAAAATGGACCGTCATAATTCCGTATTTTGCTCCGGAAGCTACCATTCCTAGTACTTCCTGTGCACCAAGATTAGCGGAGATAAAGGCGAGGCTGGTGATCCATAAAGGAATATTTCGTCCGCTTGCCAAAAAATCGTTGCTTGATTTAATCCTTCGTTTTATGATAAATCCAACTGCTATCACAAAAAGAAAATAAACAATAATGATCAGGTAATCGGCAATGTGAAGGCGCATATCAATCTTTTAATAGAGCGATAAATAAGAGCAAGATATAATTAATATGAAAATAATTTGCATTTCGATCCGTTTTTTTTTAACCTTCAGTAAACGAATAAACAGGTATGATTTGTAATTTTTTGTTCAGTTAAAATGGCTGTGAAGAGGTTCTCTCAATAAGAACGGATGGCAGTGTTACGATCTCATCAGCAAGATTATATTTCTTTTTTTCAATTCCTTTGAACAGCAATTCTGCTGCAGTTTTGCCGATTTCAAATGCAGGTTGGCTAATAGTGCTAAGTGGCGGATTCAGAATGGGAGCTGTTTCTAAAGTAGAAAAAACCAGCACTTTTAAATCAGCAGGAATAGAAATATTAATTTCCTGGCACACAAGGTAAACAGACATTGCGAGCCTTTCTACAGAAGCAACAATACCATCGGGTTTGTTTTTTGTGGTTAGCATATTCTTTATTTGCAAAAACACTTCTTCTTTCGTTCCATTGCATTCTATAATTGTTTTTTCACCATCGCCCATTTTTTTATCTTTCAATGCAGTTTTAAAACCATCAGCCCTGTTATTACAAATGGCAAGTTTTGATGAAACAGAAAGGAAAACAGGGTTGGTGCAACCATTACTAATCAGGTGTTCAGCAGACTGATATCCACATTCAAAATCATTCGTAATTACTTTAGCCACATGTAAACCTTCAAATTCTCGGTCGAAGAAAACAATGGGAATATTTTGCTGCTGGAGTTTTAAAATATGATCTCCATCGGTCGTCTCACTGCTCACAGATATTAAAACTCCATCCACACGCCCACTGCAACATTCACATAAAATTGATTTTTCATTCAGGAACTTTTCATGCGAAAGATATATCAGAACATGATATCCTTTTTTTTCCGCGACAGATTGGATCCCATTTATAGCCAATGAAAAAAAATTATCGGCTACTTCCGGAAGTACCACAGCAATCGTCTTGCTTTTCTTATTTCTTAAGCTGCTGGCATAGGGATTAAGGGTATAATTGAGACGGGAAGCAGTTTCCAATACTTTTTTCTTTGTTTGATCACTTATCTCATGGCTATCGCTTAGTGCTTTTGAGACCGTTCCGACAGAAACGTTCAATTCTTTGGCGAGTTCTTTCATGTTTATTTTATTCATGCTGCTTCTGCTGTTTTCATTGCTTTTATAAAAATCGTAAAGAAATACATTAAAACAAAGTACAATTTTCATTATTTTCTTACGGTAAACGGATAAATAAATGTTCTTTCATTTTATTTTCCTTTCTTCCAGAATGGTTTCATTTATGTATTTCGAAAACGGTTTCGTAAATAAAAATAGTTGTTTATGAAAACTTTCACGAAAAAAAAGGAATTTAGCAATAACGATTATTCAAAGAAAACAGATTGCATGAGCGTTGTGAATCAGCATTTTTCAGAAGGTTTAAATGTATTACCGGCGCAGCGATGTGCAGATTTTTATTACTAAAATTTAATTTACAAAAGTATTCTCAAAACGACAGCTTAGACTCAAAGCGTTTCGAAAGGGTGACATAAATATTAGAATCAAAAAAGTTCTTTATTTCTTAATAATAAAGTAAGAATTTGGTAACAGGTGATTTTTAATATTGCAACTTATAAAATGAGATAACTGTTTGATTTTATAAGCAATGCAGCAAATGCATTTAAAGGATCATTTATCTATAAACATCAAAAACAAAAGAATGAGAAAAAATTTACCACGCTGGTTTTATTTTTCTGCAACACTTTTGCGGAAACATGCCATCCATGCTCTATCTACTTTCGCCCTTATTTTTGTGTGCACACTTTCTGCGAAAGCTCAATCACACCTCATAAACGGTATTGTTACGGATGAGGGTGGAAGACCTTTGCAGGGTGTTTCTGTTCAAATGAAAGGCAGTAATGTAGGAACGCTGACGGACGGATCGGGAAAATTCTCATTATCAGTTCCCCGAAATGCTACTTTAACCGTTTCTTTTGTTGGGTATCAAACCCAGGAAGTAGAGGTAGACGGAAAAAATAATATTACCGTACAACTTAAAGTGAATGCTGCCGGATTGAATGAAGTGGTTGTGGTAGGGTATGGTACTCAGAAGAAGGCAAATCTTACCGGTGCCGTAAGCCAGGTAAGCAGTGAAGTACTTGAAAACCGGTCGCTGCCAAATCTGACCCAAGGTTTGGAAGGTGTGATTCCGAATTTAAATATTAATATGCAAGATGGTAAACCTATTCAATCTCCATCTTATAACGTAAGAGGAACCACTTCAATCGGGCAGGGCGGAAACGCACTGGTTTTGATCGACGGGGTAGAAGGTAATCCGAGTTTGATAAATCCGAATGACGTGGCAAGTGTTACCGTTTTGAAAGATGCTTCTTCCGCAGCCATCTACGGTGCCCGGGGAGCTTTCGGTGTTGTGCTAATAACCACAAAAAGCGCGAAAAAGGGAAGAACGGCTGTTTCTTATTCTTCCAGTTATTCGTTGAAAAAGCCAACTGCAATTCCGGACCAGGTTGATAACGGGTATCAATATGCGAAAATGTTTAGCGAAGCATATTCTGCCGGCTCTAATTATACACAGTTGCCACAAAATATCAATAAAACGCAGAAGTTTTCACAGGCTTACCTTGATGCGTTCAAAGAACATGATGCCAATCCATCATTGCCAAAAATAGATACCAACGCAAACGGAGAATATGTGTATTACGCGAATACCGATTGGTACAAGCTTTTATACAAAGACCACAATTTCGCTACCGATCAGAATATATCAGTTTCCGGAAGCAGCGATAAAGCAAGTTTTTATGTTACAGGAAGATTTTACAACCAGGAAGGTATATTTCGTTACAACTCTGATAATTATCGAATGTACAATTTCAGAGCAAAGGGTTCGATAGATGTAACTAAATGGCTGGAAATAAACAATAACACTTCATATTCAAGTGTGATGTATCACAATCCACTAAACGTAGGCGAAGGCGGTGCCATATGGAGAAATATGTCAGATGAAGCACACACGTCAGCGCCATTGCTTAATCCGGATGGTACGCTTACCTATTCCGCCGCATATACTGTAGGCGATTTTTATTATGGAAAGAATGGAATAGATACCAGTACAAACTTAATCCGGAATACTACCAGCTTTGTTGCCCGTTTTTTGAATAATAAACTAAGAATAAATGGTGATTTTACTTTTCAGGGAACAAATAATAACCGTACTCAAAAAAGAGTGCCTGTGCCGTACAGCACAAAACCGGGTATCATAAATTATGTTGGAACTAATACCAACGACTTGCAGGAACAATATATTAAAACCAGTTACTTAGCAGCCAACCTTTATGGCGAATATGAAACCACCTTTGGTAGTGATCATCATTTTAAAGCTTTGCTGGGATATAATTTTGAGCAGTCGGTTTTTAAAAAGATACAGGAACAAAGAAACGGACTCATATTCCCGGATGCACAGGATATAAGCCTTGCCCTCGGACAATCCGTTACAACTAACGGAGGCTGGGAACAATGGGATATATTAGGAGGTTTTTTCAGGTTCAATTACGATTTCAAAAGCCGCTATTTGCTGGAAGTGAACGGCAGATACGATGGATCTTCTAAATTTCCAACTAATCAGCAGTTTGGGTTCTTTCCCTCTGTTTCTGCCGGGTGGAGATTATCTAAAGAAAACTTTTGGCATGTATCTCCGAAAGCGATCTCAGACGTGAAAATAAGAGCGTCTTATGGCTCTTTAGGAAACGGGAACATTAATTCTTATTCATTCCTTGAACAACTTGGAATATCGCAATCCGGCCGGGTATTAAATGGTCAAAGGCCGCAAGTAACCAGTGCACCAGGCGTAATTCCGAATGGATTAACATGGGAGACATCGACTACTAAAGACCTGGGTGCCGATATCAGTTTTCTTGAAAACCGGCTCGCATTCACTGGAGACCTTTATAACAGGAAAACCACCAATATGTTCACGGTAGGTCCAACATTGCCTGATGTTTTTGGAGCTGCAGTCCCAAAAGGTAATTATGCGGATCTGAAAACAACTGGATGGGAAATGACACTAAGCTGGCAGGATCAGTTTAATGCAGGATCAAAGCCGTTTAATTATGGTATCACCGTAAATGCCGCACATTATGAGGCAATAATTACTAAATACAATAATCCAAATAAAAATCTTAGCGATTATTATGTGGGTGAAAAGCTGGGCGAGATATGGGGTTATAAAACAGAAGGATTTTGGACCGCGGATGATGTAGACCAGGCTGCCGCCATGAATAAAAACATCAGTAATAATTCGTCTGTCTGGTTACCCGGCGATATAAAATATGCCGATCTCAATAAGGATGGTGTGATCAGCCATGGAAATCAAACGGTAAATAATCCGGGTGACATGGTGATCATTGGAAATGAGACCCCTCGTTACACTTATGGCTTTGGTGTCAATGCCGATTGGAACAACTTCTTCTTTGCTGCGTTTTTCCAGGGAAGAGGAAGAACAGATTGGTATCCAAGCCCCGAAGCAGATGCTTTCTGGGGGCAATACAACCGTCCCTACAACGCGGCTTTGAAATCGCAATTAGGGCATATCTGGACAGAAGATAATCCAAATGCTTATTGGCCCAGGTACAGGGGTTACGTAGCCTTGTCCGGTGACCGTGAACTAAGTGTCCCACAAACAAAGTATCTTCAAAATGCGGCTTATCTGCGGTTAAAAAATATTCAGTTCGGATACAATCTGCCTCAGAAACTGATTTCAAAAATCAAGATGACCAATGCCAGTGTTTATATTTCAGGTGAAAATTTGTGGGTGACATCACCGATGTTCAAGATCACGAAACACAATTTTGATCCGGAAAGTATTGACGGCTCAGACCGGGTTCTGACCAACGGGACTAATGGAGATGCACAAAACTACCCTATGCTGAAAAGTGTAACTCTTGGCTTAAATATTACCTTTTGATTTATCTAAAAAAAATAATTATGACCACGAAAAATAAAATCGTTTACTTATTGATAGCGTGCTGTCTTCCTTTTGCAGCCTGCAAAAAAGTTCTTGATCAGGCCCCGAGGGCAACAGCAACAAAAGATGCTGTATTCAGTAATGAAGCGGGTCTTGCATTATATACCAACTCGTTTTATACTATTATTCCGGATGCAGCAACCATTATGCGCGGCGACGCCATGAGCGATTACGCGGCAAGAACTGACGTGCCGGATTTTTTACGGCCAAACGTTTATAATGCAACCCAGAGTTCCGGTTGGAATTGGGGAGCATTGCGAAATATTAATTATTTTCTTGTAAATAACAACAATCCGGCAATTTCTGAAGCGGTGAGAAACAATTATAATGGGATCGCCCGGTTTTTCCGTGCGTTCTGGTATTTTCAAATGGTGCAAAGGTTTGGGGATGTACCGTGGTACAGCACGCCACTGGCGGTGGACGATTCAACATTATTATATAAACCTCGTGACCCTCGTACACTGGTAATGGATTCCGTTTTGGCGGATCTTAATTATGCCTGTACAAATATTACCGTAACAGATGATCCAAGCCGGAGTATGATCACCAAATGGGTGGCTTATGCGATGAAATCGAGGATCTGTCTTTTTGAAGGAACATTTAGAAAATACCATACTGAATTGAATTTGCCGAATGCAACTGACTGGTTGAATGAAGCTGCTGATGCGGCTCAGCAGGTGATGGCATCAGGTAAATTCAGTCTAAACCAAGCGGGCGGAAATGGTAAATCTTATCGTCAATTATTTATCAGTACAGCCCCGGTTACTTCAGAAGACATTTTAATAGATGTGACAGACCCTAACCAGGCAGTATTCAGCGATGCAAACTGGTATTGGACAAGTGCTACATATGGAAACAGGTTAAGTCTCGATAGAACTTTTGTCAATACGTATCTGAACATAGACGGTACACCTTTTACGAATATTGCCGGCCATGATACGATGACATTTCCTGTGGAAACTCAAAGCAGGGATTTGCGGCTTCAGCAAACCATACGCACACCCGGGTATACCAGGATCAATGGCGGCTCTGTGATTCCGGCTCCACCTGCATTTTCCTATACATACACCGGCTATATGCCCATAAAATACAGCCTGGATGATCAGCAATACGACCAGGGAACAGTCAGTACCAATTCGGTACCGGTTATACGATATGCAGAGGTGCTGCTAAATTATGCGGAAGCCAAAGCGGAGTTGGGAACCATAACTGACCAGGATTGGGCAAATACGATTGGAGCTTTGCGCGCAAGAGGCGGTATTACATCCGGATTAACAACATTGCCAACGGTAGTGGACCCGTATCTGCAGGCGAACTATTTTCCTGATATTTCTGATCCTGTGATTCTGGAAATCAGAAGGGATAGAAGCATTGAATTGGTATTTGAAGGATTCCGTTTTTATGACCTGGTAAGATGGAAAAGAGGTCAGTTGCTGACTCAGGAGTGGAATGGTATTTATGTGCCAGCTATCAATACCTTAATGGATTTGGACAAGAATGGCACTCCTGATGTTTCATTTGTTGAAAGCACACCATCTAATCCGGTAAAGGGAGTTGCTTATGTCAATGTTGCTCCTACAATCGGTGGAAAAGTGAATCCTCAACAATTAAAGCATGGAACTTACGGAGAGCTTACCTGGCTGGATAATTCCCCACGCGTTTGGGATGATAAAATGTATTTTTATCCCATTCCTGAATCGGCATTATTAAAAAATCCGAAATTGGGACAAAATCCAGGCTGGCAATAAGAGCATTAACTGTAAACTAAAGGAAAAATTGTGCAATTAAAAAAGCTGTTATTTATTTGTTTGCTGGGTTTGTTTGCTGGTTCTGTAAATGCCCAAATGCTGAGAGTTGCCACATACAATATGCGTAATGACAACAATAGCGAGGATTCAACACATGGAAATGGATGGAAGCAGCGCTATCCGGTAATAGCGGCATTGATACAATTTCATGATTTTGATATTTTCGGTACGCAGGAATGTCTTTATCATCAGATACAGGATCTCAGTAAAGAACTTCCTCAGTATGATTATTATGGAATTGGAAGAGATGACGGCAAACACGCTGGCGAGCATTCTGAAATTTTTTTTAAAAAAGATAAATTTCAAATGCTTGATCATGGGGACTTCTGGCTGTCACAAACTCCTGATAAACCGTCGCTTGGATGGGACGCTACGTGTTGTAACCGGATCTGTTCGTGGGTTTTATTGCAGGATAAAAAATCCAAAAAGAAGTTTTATGTTTTCAATACCCATTATGACTATCAAAAGGATCTTGCGAGAAATGAAAGTAGCAAATTAATGCTCAGAAAAATAAAACAAATTGCGTCAAACAATCCGGTAATTTTTATGGGTGATCTGAACGGTGGAAATGATTCTGAATGGTATAAAACTATTGCGAATTCCGGCTTTTTAAAAAATTCTTATACTGAAGTGAAAAAACCATATGTCAATAACGGTTCTTTCAATGCATTTGGTAAAGCGGTAAACAGCAATGAAATTATTGATCATATTTTTATCAGTAAACAATTTTCCGTGGAGAAATGGGGAATACTAACCGATACTTATCATGGAAAATATCCTTCCGATCATTTTCCTGTTTTAGCCGTGCTAAAGTTGTGACGATCCCGTTTTAAAATCCTAAATAAAATTGTAAAAACCAGTGGACACAAGAAGAGATTTTCTTAAAAAAGCGATCCTGCTTTCAGGCGCAACCGGTTTATCATACATGTTTCCGGAATCCATTCAGCGCGCAATGGCTATCAATCCGGAAAAAGGAAGCACTTACCTCGATGCGGAGCATATTGTAATCCTGATGCAGGAAAACCGATCCTTTGATCATTGTTTTGGTACGCTGAAGGGTGTACGCGGTTTCAACGATCCGCGTGCGATTACTTTGCCCGATAAGAATTTAGTGTGGATGCAAACGAACGAGGCTGGCCAAACCTACATTCCATTTCGTTTTGACATTCGAAATACAAGGGCAACCTGGATGGGCTCTACGCCACATTCGCGTGGAAGCCAGGTAGATGCATGGAACGGAGGAAAGTATGATAACTGGCTGCCGGCCAAACGGGTGAGGGATAAAAGGTATGCAGATGTTCCGTTAACCATGGGATATTATACCAGGGAGGATATTCCTTTTTATTATGCAATGGCTGATGCGTTTACTGTTTGTGATCAAAATTTTTGTTCAGCAATGACGAGCACCAATCCGAATAGATTATTTTTCTGGGCTGGTACTGTGAAGGAAGCGCAAACAAAGGATGCGAAAGCAATCATGAGAAATCTGAGTAATGACCGATGGGGTGTTTTGCGTTTTGATACCTTTCCGGAACGGCTGGAAGCGAACGGAATTTCCTGGAAATTTTACCAGAATGATATTGATTGCGGAGGTGGCTTTACTGGGGATGAACGCGCGTGGCTTTCTAATTTTGGTTGTAATCCTTTGGAATGGTTTGCCAGTTACCATGTAAAATTTTCTTCGCGTTATATTCAAAGCCTGCAAAAACAGTTGACATTACTTCCGGACCAGATCAAGGAGCTGGAAGATAAAATACAATCCGGCTCTTTTACCGGAAATGCTCTTGTTAAAGCCCGCGAAGCATTGGCAAAAAAGAAAGAAGTATTAGAAAATGCTAAAAAAGATTTACAGGAATACAGCACCGATACTTACAACAAATTATCGCCAAAAGAAAAAAACTTATTTCAAAGAGCGTTCGCAGATAATTCAAACGATCCGGATTATCACACGCTTACCGATTTAACTTATGATGATAAAGGCGAAAAACGGGAACTTAACATTCCAAAGGGAGATGTTTTATTTCAATTTCGTAAAGATGTTGAATCCGGAAAACTACCCACTGTTTCGTGGCTGGCAGCTGCGCAGAATCTTTCAGATCATCCAAGTGCGCCCTGGTACGGCTCTTTGCACGTTTCAGAAATATTGAATATTCTTACAAAAAATCCGGAAGTATGGAAGAAGACGATCTTTATCGTAAACTTCGATGAGAATGATGGTTATTTTGATCACATTCTTCCATTCGTGGCTCCTGATCCGGAAAATGCGGCAACTGGCAAATGTTCTGCCGGTATCAATACCGATGTGGAGTATGTACGTTTCGAAAATGAATTAAAAGAAGGAATTCCAAAAAGAGAAGCGCGTGGAGGCCCGATTGGACTGGGTTTTCGTGTACCAATGCTTATCGCCTCTCCATGGAGCCGCGGCGGCCAGGTTTGTTCACAGGTGTTTGATCATACTTCTGTTTTACAATTCCTGGAAGTTTTCCTGAAAAAGAAATACGGAAAAGATGTAACCGAAAAAAATATCAGTCACTGGCGGCGGGTAATTACAGGCGATCTCACTGCCGCTTTCAAATCATATAATGGAGAAGGTGCTCCTGATATTTCTTTTCTTGATAAAAAACCTTTTATCGAAAAAATATACAATGCGAAATTTAAAAAGGAGGCTTTAGATTTTAAACAATTATCTAAAGAAGAAATAAACCGGGTAAACGAAAATCCGTGTTCCTCTTCTATTTTGCCGGACCAGGAACCAGGCGTAAAACCATCCTGCGCTTTGCCTTACCAGCTTTATGCTGATGGAAAATTAAGTGACGATAAACAGAACCTCGGATTAATTTTTTCAGCAAAGAATGAAATTTTTGGAAAGAATGCTTCCGGTTCGCCATTTAATGTTTTATTTCCGGAGAAATATGCCAGCAAAGGGACTTTTGAAAATGTTGGAAGCCGGTCTTATGCAGTAGCAGCGGGAACCGAAGTTGCAGAATCATTTCCCGTCAAATCTTTTGAGAACGGAATTTATAAACTGAAGATTTATGGCCCAAACGGTTTTTTCAGGGAGCTTTCGGGCAATATTGACGATCCGGAGCTATCTATTCTGTGTGAATATGAAAGGCCCGAAAAGCTTGTCAAAAAATTAAGCGGTAACATTGATTTAAAGTTATCGAACAACAACCGCGGAAAATCATTTGAAATAGGGATCAGGGACAACGCCTATAAAAACAAAAGTATCAGAAAAGTGTTGACAGCAAACAAAGCATCGAATACTGAAAGCATTATTTTGAATTTGAATAAATCTTTCGGGTGGTACGACTTTAGTGTTTTGGTAAAAGGTTATGATCATTTTGAAAGACGTTATGCCGGCCATGTTGAAACCGGCAATTCCAGTTTCACCGACCCGTTTATGGGAAGATCATAAAAATATAAAATCGCGTTATTTATGGATTTACTGTTTCATGTTGCCACAAGAAAATTCGTTACTTTTCTTTTTTGCAGCAGTTTTTCTTTTACCGTTTTTTGCCAACCAAAAAATTACACCATTGCCAATGCTCATGCTCATAACGATTATGAGCATCCGGTGCCATTTTACACGGCTTTTAACGCCGGCTTTGGATCTATTGAAGCAGATGTATTTCCGGTAAATGGAGTTTTAATTGTGGCACATAGCAAGAAAGAAATTCAGCCTAAGCGGACTTTGGAAAGCCTTTATATCAAACCTCTTTTACAAGAATTGAAGAAGAATAGAAACCGGGAAGTTAATTTATTGATTGATATAAAAGAGAATTATAAAGAAAGTTTGCAACTTTTGATTGAAGATTTAAAGCCCTTGGGAAAATATCTTTATTCTCCTGAAAATAAAAATAATCCGGTTACAATCCTGATCAGTGGCGAACGACCGGCACCCAATGAATACAAAAATTATCCTGATTTTATTTATTTCGATGATGATCTTCGTAAATTTCATAGTTCTGAAGAATGGGAAAGAGTAGGATTGGTAAGCCTGTCATTTGAAAGATATTCGCGGTGGAACGGTGAAGGAGTACTTCCCGAAAAGGATAAAGACACATTGCTTCATGTTATTGACAGCGTACATCATGCCGGGAAAAAAATCCGGTTTTGGGCTGCGCCGGATAATGAAGATTCATGGGGTACACAAATGAATCTCGGAGTAGATTTGATTGGAACCGACAAAATTCATGAGCTTTCTGAATTCCTGGAAAAAGAAAAATGATAATTCAGTAAACTAACAAATAAGACCGGATTTTTATTTTCAAAATTTGCAGTAAAAATTGATCATAAATTACAGACAACCAAGCCGAAACCGGTTTCGTAATAAAAACCGGAACTATTGATAAAAAGAAGGAAATTAGCGTTATCATTTAGAAAAGCAAAAACAATCATTATGCAGAATCAGCAATATGGTTTTGATACAAAAGAAATTAATCCATTGGGAAGCCTTGATGAATGGGAAGAAGACGTGCTGGAAAGGTATCCTGACCCGGAAGTGGAGGCGGCAAAAAAATCAAAAGAAGAATTTAGAAATTATGAAACTACGGTTAGAGATACCGTAAAAGAATTTTACCGGCTAAACCACAGGTATCAAACTTATGACTTCGTAAAAGGAAAAAAGAGTAATTTCTTGCAATTCAATAAAAGAGAAATGCCCGTTTGGGAAGCTTTTGATTTTCTCAACCAGTTAGTAGATGACTCTGACCCTGATACTGACCTGGATCAATTTCAGCATTTGTTGCAGACTTCAGAAGCGATAAGGCGTGATGGACATCCGGATTGGATGATCCTTACAGGGCTAATGCACGATATGGGAAAAGTGCTTTGTCTTTTTGGGGAACCGCAATGGGCAGTTGTTGGTGATACGTTCCCGGTTGGTTGTGCTTATTCTGATAAGATAGTTTATCCTGAATTCTTTAAAAATAATCCTGATTACAGTAATCCTGATTACAATTCCCGGTTTGGGGTATACGAAAAAGGATGTGGTTTACGAAATGTTCAGATGTCGTGGGGACATGACGAATACATATATCAGATGCTCAAAGATTATATCCCGGAAGAAGGTTTATACATGCTTCGGTTTCATTCATTTTATGCGTGGCATCGGGAAGGAGAATATGACTATTTATTGGATGGTCACGACAGGGAAATGCTGAAATGGGTAAAGCTTTTTAATCCTTATGATTTGTATTCCAAAAGCCCAAATCCACCAAATCTGCAGCAATTAAAACCTTTCTATGAAGATTTGATTAAAAAATATTTACCTGACACTTTGAGGTTTTAAGCATTCAGTTATTTGAAAAACCGATCAATAAACAAACAAAAAAACCGGAATTGGAATTTCCGGTTTTTTAGTATTTTGAAAATATAAAGCAATCAACTTTCCTTCACGCCTTCAACTAAAACGGTGGCTTTATTATTCATCACTTCTACAAACCCGCCCTGAATGGAATAAAGAGAAGTCGCATTTTTATCTTTCAGAATTTTCAGCTTTCCGGCTTTCAAAGCACTTACAATCGGAGCATGCTTATCCAAAACCTCAAAAATGCCGCCAATGCCCGGAAGTTGTACACCGTATACATCTCCGCTAAAAATTTTTTTATCCGGTGTTAATATTTCTAAATTCATTCTTCTTTGTTAGCTAATTAAGAATTTGCTGCTTCCATCATTTTTTTGCCTTTTGCGATCGCATCATCCAGGTTTCCTACCAGGTTGAAGGCTGCTTCCGGATATTCATCCACTTCGCCGTCCATAATTGCATTAAATCCGCGAATGGTATCTTCAATAGAAACCAACACACCTTTTAAACCGGTAAACTGCTCCGCAACATGGAAAGGTTGTGAAAGGAAGCGTTGCACACGACGTGCGCGGCTCACCGTTAATTTATCTTCGTCGCTCAATTCATCCAAACCAAGAATCGCAATAATATCCTGTAGTTCTTTATAACGCTGTAAAGTAAGTTTTACCCTGTTTGCACAATCGTAATGTTCATCGCCAACAATCGCGGGAGACAAAATTCTTGAAGTCGAATCCAACGGATCCACGGCAGGATAAATTCCCAAATCGGCGATCTTTCTGCTCAATACAGTTGTTGCATCCAAATGCGCAAAAGTGGTTGCAGGCGCAGGATCTGTCAAGTCATCAGCAGGTACATAAACCGCCTGAACCGAAGTAATAGAACCGTTCCTGGTAGAAGTGATTCTTTCCTGCATCAATCCCATTTCTGTTGCCAGGGTTGGCTGATATCCTACTGCAGAAGGCATACGTCCGAGCAAAGCAGACACTTCAGAACCGGCCTGAGTAAAACGGAAAATGTTATCTACAAAGAACAAAATATCTCTTCCTTTTCCGGTGCCATCACCATCACGAAAATATTCTGCTACTGTTAGTCCGCTCAAAGCCACACGCGCTCTTGCTCCCGGCGGTTCGTTCATCTGTCCGAACACGAAAGTGGCTTTTGAATCTTTCAGTTCTTCCATGTTCACGGCATCCAGGTCCCATCCGCCTTCTTCCATGCTGTGAATGAATTTATCGCCGTATTTCATAATGCCGGCTTCGATCATTTCACGCATCAGGTCATTTCCTTCACGGGTTCTTTCTCCCACACCAGCAAACACAGACAAACCACTATACGCTTTTGCAATATTGTTGATCAACTCCTGGATCAAAACCGTTTTGCCGACACCCGCGCCACCAAACAATCCGATCTTTCCGCCTTTTGCATACGGTTCGATCAGGTCAATTACTTTAATTCCTGTAAATAAAATTTCTGTGGCAGTACTTAGATTTTCAAATAATGGAGGTTTATTGTGAATTGGCCGTCCATTCTTTTTGCTCACCTGTGGCAATCCATCAATCGCGTCGCCGGTTACGTTAAACAGGCGCCCTTTAATATCATCTCCGGTTGGCATCAAAATCGGCGAACCCGTGTCCACTACTTCCATTCCACGTTTAAGGCCTTCTGTACCGTCCATCGCAATGGTACGAACACTATCCTCGCCCAAATGTTGCTGAACTTCCAAAACCAGTTTAGAGCCATCTTCCCTCTTAAGTTCCAATGCATTAAATATTTGTGGAAGCTGGTTTTCGCCTTCAAAATGAACGTCCACAACAGCGCCGATAATTTGTTTTATTTTTCCGGTATTTGCCATAAAATTTTTATTAAAAAGTGCTTATTTCAATTTGGCGGCAAAGGTAAGATGATACAGTCAAAAAGACAACAATAGAAAAAGATAATTTGGCTCTTTTTAAAATGTATTTTCCAATTTGCTTTCTTTTAAATTTTTTTTAGGAAAAGGTAAAACAAGAAATGTGGTTATTTGTTTGTTTATTGGAAAAAGAAAGGTGACTTCGCGAAAATTCTTAATTTACCGGTACACCGGTTTTGTCGCAACTTTTGCTGCATTCATCTCATTTTGATGCCCAAAAACAGTTTTTATCTTTAAGTTTGGAAAGAAAAGATCATATCTGATGGCAAAACCATGGTATTCAAATAAATGGATGACGATTCTTATTCATGCTACCTGCTGGGTTATCTTATTTTCATTGCCGGTATTATTGCGCCCGTCTCACAACCCGAATGACATGAATATGGTTAAGGCCTCGAATACAAAGGTGATTTTTTTTATCTCAAGGGTAAGTGATTTAATGCTGATCTCCTTTTTTTACCTGAATGCTTTTCTTTTCATTCCGCGTTTTTTATATAAGAGAAAATACCTGGTTTATGCTTTGGAAATCATTTTTTATTTTGCTTTTTATGTCACCGTGATGTGGACATTATGGAGCAATTTTACAAAAATGGATTTTGCTTTCAATGCCCATTTCGTTGTCAGCTTTTTTCTGTTTCTGTTCATTTTTGCCTGCAGTGTCGCTTATAAAACCATACGCGACAAGTTTATCCAGGACAGATTGGCAAAAGAGAAAGAAACCGAGCATCTTAAAACCGAATTGTCTTTGCTTCGTTCGCAGGCAAGCCCTCATTTTATGTTTAATGTGTTGAATAATATGGTAGCTCTTGCGCGAAAACAATCCGCGGAACTCGAACCTTCCTTAATCAAATTTTCTTCGTTGATGCGATATATGCTTTACGAAAATGATGAAGAAAAAGTTTCACTGGATAACGAAGAAGAATACCTTCAAAGTTATATCGACCTGCAGCAGCAAAGGCTTAGTAAAAAAGTAGTAGTAACCGTCAATATGTGCAACGGCGACAAACCGTACCAGATCGATCCGATGCTGCTGATCCCTTTTGTTGAAAACGCTTTTAAGCATGGAACCGGCTTTATCGAAAATCCGCAGATTCATATAGAGTTAAAAGCAAAAGATAATATTCTTTATTTTCGTGTAAGCAATAAATATGATCCCGCTTCACAGCAAATAAAAGACAAGGCAAGCGGCATTGGGCTGGCGAATGTCAGAAGAAGGCTTGACCTTTTGTATCCGGGAAAATATACCCTCGATATCACAAACATCAACCAAATGTTCATAGTTTCCCTTCAAATAAATCTAAGCTGATGATCCGCTGCCTTGCAATAGATGATGAACCATTGGCTTTGGAATTGCTGGTAGATAATATCAGCAAAGTACCATTTTTGAAGCTAATTGCCGGATGCGATAACGTAATGGATGCGATGAAAGAAATGCAGCAGCAAGCGATTGATCTTATTTTTTTAGATATTCAAATGCCCGGGCTTACCGGCTTGCAGTTTATTGAAAGCATGACTGAAAAACCAATGATCATACTCATTACAGCTTATAAGCAATATGCGTTGGAAGGGTATAATCTTGATGTGATTGATTACCTGGTAAAACCGGTTTCTCTTGATCGTTTTATGAAAGCCTGCAACAAAGCAAAACAATTATTTGAATTAAAGTCAACACCGAAGATTGAACCTAAACCGGAATATATTTTTGTAAATGCGGATTACAGTATGGTAAAAATAACCCTTGCTGACATCATTTATATTGAAGCATTGAAGGATTATATCAGTTTCCATTTGAAAAGTACCAAACATCCGCTCCTAACGAGAATGCCGATGAAAACGATTGAAGAGCAATTACCTGGGTCAACATTTATCCGCATCCATAAATCTTATATTGTTTCCATTTCTTTTATCACCGCAATACGAAAATCAAGCGTATTTATTGATTCACTGGAATTGCCGCTCAGCGATACTTACCGGCATACCGTTGCTGCACTCACTGGCAATTTTTAACCTCTTCTCGCCGGTTGCGTAAAATATTATTACCATTTCGTCGCAACATTTTAACCACTCATCTCATTTGCTCCGCAACTTATTTCCCACAAAAGTAGTTTTGCCATCAAATTAATGAACATGAAAAAAATACTTTTAGCGGCGTTGATTTTTCTTGCCGCAAAAACATATGCACAATACCCAAAGGCAATGCCAGCGGGAATGAAAAACAGCGGCCATCTGTATGGAAAAATCGCAGACGCAGATGGCAAACCTGTGGAAGGCGCCTCTGTTCTTTTGCTTCATCAGCAAATGGACTCAGCAACAAAAAAAATGAAAATGATTTTGGTGGGCGGAATGAATTCGAAAAGTAACGGCGACTTCGATTTTACAGGAGTTCCTGTAATGGGAAAATTGCAGTTACGGGCCAGCAACAGCGGATATAAAACCCTGCAGCAGGATGTTTCTTTTAAACCGGGAAGTGGCTTTGATAAAGATCTTGGTAATCTTAAACTGGAAACAGATGCAAAAGTATTGACCGGCGTAACCGTTGTTGGATCTGCTCCTGCTTTAAAAATGGATATTGACAAAAAAGTGTTTAATGTGGAAAAGAACATTGTAAGTGCCGGAGGAACTGCTGTGGATGTGATGCGGAATGTACCTTCTGTGCAGGTAGATATCGATGGGAATGTAAAACTGAGAAACGCTACGCCGCAGATTTATGTCGATGGACGACCAACGACTTTAACGCTCGACCAGATACCGGCGGATGCGATTCAAAGCGTAGAAGTAATCACCAATCCATCAGCCAAATATGACGCTTCGGGCGGCAATGCCGGCATATTAAATATTGTTTTGAAAAAGAACAAAGCGAGCGGCTACAATGGAAATATTTCCGCAGGTGTTGACAGCCGTGGAGCAATAAACGCCGGCGCTAATTTTAATGTAAGGCAGAATAAGTTCAATTTTTCTGCGGCAGGCATGTTGCACCAAATAAAAAACAATACAACGGGCACTACTGATCGTACCAACCTTGGCGATACACTAACAAAGGTTTCTCAAACAGACTTGAGTAAAATGAACGGTGCATTTGTTTTTGGTAAATTAGGGCTTGATTATTATGTTACCAACCGCGCTACAATTTCGCTCGGACTCATCAAAGTGCATGGAAAGTTTGATCCAAATGAAACAATTCACGCTACTACCGACAGTTTATTAGATAGCGGCGTAAAAAGCGCGAACAGCGTTCGTTACACTTCCGGCTCCAGAACTTTTGATGCCAATGGATTGCAGTTAGATTATGTGTATAATTTTCCAAAAGATGGTGAACAACTTACAGCAAATGGAAATTATTTTTCAGGAGCAAACGATGGAAGCTCTTTATATACCACGAATTATTTGAATGGGAATTCCATTGGCGGAACACAGCTGCAGCAGGTTTCAAATGACGGCAAAATTAAATTCCTGACGATGCAGACCGATTACGCTTTACCTTTTGGAAAACAAAAACAGTCAAAGCTGGAAGCCGGTTTGAGATTTCAACAACATCAAATCGCACAGAATAATGATAATTTTGCAGGAACTACGTCCACAGACCTTGTAAAAATCCCGGCGGGCACCAATGATTATAAAAGTACCGACAATGTTTTTGCAGCCTACGCAAGCGTGAAAAGCAGCATTAAGAATTTTGGATACGAGGTGGGTGTAAGAGCAGAAAGTTCGAATTATAATGGTGAACTGACCACAACTGCAGAAAAATTCAGCAACAAATACCCGGTAAGTTTGTTCCCCTCTTTATTCCTGAGCCAGAAATTAAAAAACAACCAGGAATTGCAATTGAGCGCTACACGCCGGATTAACAGGCCAAACTTTTTTCAGCTAATTCCTTTTACGGACTATACAGATAGTTTGAATATAACCCGCGGTAATCCTGCACTTGTACCGGAGTTCACCAATTCCTTTGAGATGAGTTACAGCAAGACTTTCAAAGGTGGAAATAATCTGCTCGGGTCTATTTACTACAAACATTCCAACAACCTGATCACACGTTATCTTAGTCCCGGAACCAATCCGTTTACCGGAAAAAGCGATATTATCAATACTTACATCAATGCCAATTCCAGTTATTCTTACGGGGCTGAAGTAACTTCGATTAACAAGCTGACCAAATGGTGGGATTTGACAACGAATGTAAATGTTTACCAGTCGAAGATCAATACTTCCAATATTCCCGGAAGCGTTTCACAGGATGCCATGGTGAGTTGGTTTGGAAAATTGAACAGCAACTTTAAACTGCCTGCAAACTTTAGTATACAATTGTCTGGTGATTATCAAAGCAAAACAAATTTGCCAATCAATAACAGCCAGGGGGGCCCGGGAAGTGGTGGACCTTTTGGCCAGGCACAAAGTTCTTCACAGGGTTATATTAAATCCTTCTGGGGTACTGACATTGCTGTTAAGAAAAGCTTCTTAAAAAATAATGCAGCTTCACTGAGTGTAAGCATGAATGATATTTTCCGTACACGCATTCAGGATCAGTATTCCGAAAGCCCTTATTTTATACAGAATTACAGCCGTTTAAATAATCCACAGATCGTTCGGGTGAACTTTACCTATCACTTTGGAAAGATGGATGTGAACTTATTCAAACGTCAGAATACAAAAGCAAATGCAACCCCGGATGTGATGCAAATGGCGCAATAAGGTTGGAGGCTTAAGGCTGAACGAAAAGAAAGATTTTACACTTAATTTGAATTGTGTAAAATCTTTTTTTTGTAATAAAATCAAATGCTCATCTTCTTCTAACCAACACATTTCCCTCTTTAAAATATTTTCCCACAACCGGCATTCTCTGAAACTCTTTCCATTCCACATTGAGGATAAACCACACATACAACAGCAGCAATATTGTAGCGGAAACAAAATTAAAAAGTGTGTTGATGAAGAAATGCGTTAACGCGCGGTGAACAAAAAATAACAGCACGACAATGACGATATAAGCACAAAGTTTTTTCCACGCATAAGGAATCCTATAATCTTTTTGTCCCCAGATAAATGAAATAACCATCATGCTGAAATAACATAAGAAAGTAGCCCAGGCGCAAGCCATGTAACCAAAATAAGGAATGAAAATAAAATTGATTAACAAGGTTAATACCGCACCAATTAAAGTAATATATGCTCCGGCAATTGTCTTATGCGTTAGTTTATACCAGATAGAAAGGTTATAATAAATTCCCAGGAACATATTTGCCAAAAGCAGGATAGGAACTACTTTGAGACCTGTCCAATAGATTTTAAGTTTTACCGGATCAGTGCTTAGAAAATATTTCCAGATATCAATATATAATGCAACAACAAGGAACATAACGGTGATCGTGATCACGAAAAATTTCATCACCCTTGCGTACACTTTTTGTGGATTTTGTCCCTCTGCCTGTTTAAAGAAAAACGGCTCTGCTCCCATGCGGAAAGCCTGGATAAACAAAGTGATGAGAATGGACAATTTATAACACGCCGAATAGATCGCCACCTGGTCTTTTGCCGCAGTTATATTGCCCACAGGCGCCAGCCAGGATAGCATGATCCGATCAAAAGTTTCATTGATCATTCCTCCAAAGCCTGCGATGATCAGCGGCATGGAATAGATCATCATCGTTGTCCAAACTTTTCTGTTGAATTTGAACCTGAAAGAGAAAAACTCTTTATAGAGAAAAGCAAAAGCAAAAAAAGATCCCAGCAAATTGGCGATCATATAATAACCAACTCCGTATTCTGATTTGTAAAAGGTGCCAAAAAATCCATTCGGAGATTCTTTAGCAAGGCGTGGGCAAATGGATAATAAAAAGTAAATGGCAACCATCTGCAATACGATGCTTGAAATACGGATGAGTGCATACTTTCGGGGCCTTTGATCCAGCCGGAGTTTAGCATAAGGCAAAGTGCACAATGTATCCAGCGCAATGATCAATGCGGCATAAGTAATAAATTCCGGATGATCATCCATCCTTAGAAAATGAGCGATAGAAGATCTTGAAATAATCAATAGTGCGCTGAGTAAAAATGTGCTGCAAAGAATTGAAATAATGGCCGTATTGTAAATGTCTTTTTTGTACTCAGCTTTGGTGGCAAACCTGAAATAAGCCGTTTCGATACCGTAAGTAAAAATGACATTCAGAAATGGAATCGCCGCGTACATGAGACTCATGTCGCCATATTTTGCAACCGATAATTTGGAAGTAAGATAAGGGGTAAGCAGGTAAATTAAAAACCGTCCAACAATGGAGCTGACGCCATACCACATCGTTTGTCCTGCTAATTTTTTTATGCTGCTCAAAAAATATTTGGTTTAAAAAGAGGCAAATTTAATCGTATAAAATGGAAAACAGGAATACTGTTTATTTGTTGCTTTGCTAAAGCAATTTTTATTTTATTCAGAAAAATCCCTCACTTTTTTCCTGCCTGCTTTTATGATTCCTTTTTCTTTTTTCTTTTTAATTCTTTTCGCTTGTGATGCTTTCGTGGGCTTGGTAGCTTTGCGTTTTTTTGTTTTAATCAGGGCATTTGTGATCAATAAATGCATTTTTACAATTACATCTTCTTTATTACCCAGTTGCGTTCTTTCCTTCTGGCTTTTTACCAGGAGGTAACCATCTTTGGTAATTTTACTGGCCAGCTTTTCAAGAATCATTTCTTTTTGCTTGTCGGTCAGTATTTCTGAAGAGGCTACATGAAATGCTGCTTCTACCATTGTTTCCACTTTGTTCACATTCTGGCCACCGGCGCCTCCGCTGCGCGCTGTCTTAAATTTTATTTCGTTTAAAACATTTACCATTCAATAAAAGTACAAATTCACCCGAAGGTTGCCAACCTTTCTAACCACTGATTTTAGTTTCTCAAATACTTTTCTGAAGGTTGGCAACCTTTATAACGTTGATTTTACTTTTTCAAATACTTTTCCAAAGGTTGGCAACCAGTTCCTTCCAATTAATTCGTAATTTGTACCGGTAATTTTTATAAGACGAAAAAAAAATCCATTTTTGCATATAACCCATTCCTAAATGAAGTTAAAAGAAATATACCCCTCCCTATGCGAAAGAAAACAAAAAGGTAGAAAGTCTTTTGCTGTTTTAATTGATCCCGATAAAGTAAATGATGAAAGAATGGAGCAACTGATCCGCCTGGCAGTTGCGGCAAAAGTTGATTATTTTTTGGTGGGAGGAAGTCTCGTTATTTCAAACTATCTGGATGAATGTGTTCAGTTTATCAAAAGAAATTGTTCGATCCCTGTGATCCTGTTTCCCGGCAGCTCCACACAGGTTTCAAAATATGCCGATGCACTCCTTTATCTCTCCCTCATCAGCGGCAGAAATCCTGAATTATTGATCGGTCAGCACGTAGTAAGCGCTCCTGCTATAAAACAAAGCGGCCTTGAAATAATGAGTACCGGGTATATGGTGATCGATGGCGGCGCTCCTACAACCGTTTCGTATATTTCTAATGCTGCTCCATTGCCTGCCGATAAAAATGAAATTGCCATGTGTACCGCCATGGCGGGCGAAATGCTCGGGATGAAAATCATTTATATGGACGCCGGAAGTGGCGCCAAAAGGCCAATCACCGAAAGCATGATCGAATTGGTAGCGCGTGCAATTGAAGTTCCATTAATAATCGGCGGCGGCATTACCGATCCCGAAAAAGCCTATATGAATTGCAAAGCCGGCGCTGATGTAATTGTCGTCGGCAACGCGATAGAAAAAGATGAATCACTGATTATGGAAATGGCTTCTGCAGTACATTCTGTGCCGGTAAAAGTCGGATAGTTTATCAAATTCGACATTTTATAAATGTTCTACCTTTACGAAAATGAAAGAGTTATCTAAACATAAAAAAGAAATAGAACGTCTCTGCGAACTTTACAATGTTAAAAGCCTCTATGCTTTCGGTTCTGTTGTTACAGATAATTTTAATGCTAAAAGTGATATTGATTTTATTGTTGATTTTAAACATATTCAAATCAAGGATTATGCAAATAATTATTATGCTTTGAAGTTCTCTTTGCAAGAAATGTTACAACGTTCTGTTGATTTATTAGAAGAAAAAGCGATTAAAAACCCATATTTTATACAATCAATAAAAAGTCAACGGCAACTTATTTATGGAAATTGAAATCAAAAGCTGCCTTTACGATATTTTAAACGCCATTAACGAAATTGACAGTTTTTTCATTGATACCAAATTTGCTTTTGAAATTTATCAAAATGACCTTCGAACAAAGCGTGCAATAGAAAGAAATATTGAAATCATTGGAGAGGCGGTGAATCGGATTTTAATTAAAGATGATTTGTTTGAATTATCAAATGCTCGAAAGATTGTTGATACAAGAAACCGAATTATCCATGGTTATGACTCAGTTTCAGATGAAATTATTTGGAGTATTGTTACATCTCATCTTCCAATTTTAAAAAGGGAAGCAGAGGATTTTCTTGGAGAAAAATAGCGTTTTGTGCAATTTCAAAAGATGATGAATATCCCAAATCATCCTTCGCATATATACCATCCAGGTCAATTGATAAAAGAAGAAATAGATGGTCGGAATATTTCCCAAAGGGAATTATCAAAACTTACAGGAATTGCGACAAATGTTATTAATGAAGTTTTAAAAGGAAAAAGAAATTGCACGCCGGAGTTTGCTATAAAGTTAGAAGAAGCATTAAAGCTTGATGCAAAAGTTCTGTTGCGCTTGCAAATGAATTATGACATTGCAAAAACAAAAATCAATACGATTAAAAGAATAAACAATCTATCTATCATTACAGAAAAGGAAAAGAAAAACCTGGTAAATGCATTAATTTAAACAGCCTTTCAATTCTCTTTTTTGTTTTTAAAGCTCTTTTTTGATTAATAGAAACAACAATAGGCTGTATTTCTTTGTTTGCTATAAAATATTTTGCACAAAAAAAGCCGGTCGAATGACCGGCTTTTTTAAATCATATTGAACCAATAAGATTACTGCTGCATTGCAGGCGGCATATCAGTCTGATTGCCCTGATCATTCATATTTTTACGTTTGAAAAGAGAAAAATCAGCTTTACCAAAACGCCAGCTCAAATTCACCCTCACTCTTTGCGGATCTCTCTGCCTCTCAATATCCTGAACCGAATATATCTTATTACCCAGGTTTGATTCAGAATGGATCTTGGTAATCCTGGTGCGGAAGATATCATTCATGCTCACTGAGAGCGACAGTGATTTATCTTTCAGGAAATCTTTTTTGAGTGCTGCATCAAATCCATAAATTGGTAACGAATATCCGTTAGCAGTTGAAAGATTCCCGCCGCCCCAATGGCCACCGCCACCACCGCCTCTGCCGGGAGGTAAAATGGTTTTGCTGGTATAATCGCCGGTAACTTGGAAACTGATGTTAGAAGGCAATTTAAAAGTACTGTTTATCTTTCCAAACCAGCTCCATTTTTGATTGGTAAGATTACTGCCGCTAAGGTTGCTTCCGTTAATCTTCGAATTATAAAAGTTCACGTTAGTCGTTAAATCCCACCATGAAGCCAGTTTATTTACAGAAGTAACCTCCAATCCATAAGCCTCAGAACTGTTCGCGTTTACATAAGAAGAAATAAATACAGAATCGTTATACGCAGGATTTGGATTCTTAGCCCAATATTGATAGCGTGAAATCAAATTGTTGGTTCCGCGGTAATATGCTGTGGCGATGATATTATTGCCATTCTTGAAGTTTACATCATAAGAAAGTTCCAATAAATTGGTAAACTCAGGAACCAATGAAGCATTACCCACACTAATGTTTAATGGATCACTGTAATCATAATAAGGAATCAGTTGCCAGAAATTAGGACGGTTTATTTTCCGTGAATAATTCAACTGCAAATCTTCTTTATCATTTAATTTTTGCGTTAAAAACACACTCGGGAAAAAGCTCAAAGGGAAAGAATTGCTGAATGTTTGATTGGAATCAACAAGCGATCCGGAGTATTTTGAACTTTCTATTCTTCCACCTAATTGATAAGTGAAGTCTTTTATTTTCTGGGAAAAAGTAACATAACCGGCATATACCTGGTCGGTATATTTGTATTTACTGTTCAGAGCAGGAAGGCTCATGTATTTTCCGGTAGTAGTATCCATCAGAAAATTGAGGTTGTCGCTGTTGGAATTCCTGATAGCGCCTCTCAAACCAGCCTCCAGTTTGATTTTGTCGGTAATCGGATCGGAATAGTCTGTTTGTACGGTAAGATTATCACTTGTTCCGCTTCCTGACGTTCTTTGATCAGTAAAAGGGCCATTTCGCGAAGCATCCACATTATAATATTGCGTACCGATATCCTGAAGATTGCTGTTTTTGCTGTAATCATAATTCACATCAGCAGTGAGGTTTTTATTCGGCTTCGCAAAATTGTGTTTGAACGATAATTTACCATTGTAATTATCCCAGGTAAAGTTGCCGGTGCTATTGCTGGTGCCGGTATTGTGGGTGGTAACACCGCCCGATGTAGTATCCCTGATGATATTGGTAAATTCATTATTGCCAAATTTTCCCTGCCTGAGGCCACCTGATACGGTAAATGTATTTCTATTGTCCATAAAATAATCAAAGCCGATATTGCCACCAGCCATGCGGCCATCATTGGTGGGTTTGCTGGTTTGATAAAGTTCTGCTTTGGTACCGTTTACCTCATCTACGCGGTTATTTGTTCTGGAACTGATCGATTTAAAGTGAAAATAGTTTCCACTGGCAAAGAAGTTTATTTTTCCCTGCTTGATGTTAATATTTCCACCCAGATTTGTTCCGCCCCGGGTATCAATTCCGGCTCTTAAATTACCATTATAACCTGGTTTCCTGTTCTTCTTCATCACGATATTAAGGATGCCGGCGCCACCACCGGAAGCATCAAATTTCGCAGAAGGATTGGTGATGATTTCAATACTTTCAATTTCATCAGCCGGTATTTCATCGAGCGTTAAAGTAGTAGGGCGTCCATCAATAAAAATTTGCGGCGTAGCGTTTCTCAGTGTCACGTTTCCATCGATGTCTACATTTACAGAAGGCACATTTCTCATTACGTCCACTGCTGTACCGCCCGTGCTGGTAAGACTTTTATCCACATTAAACACTTTACGGTCAATGTTCATCTGCATCAGCGACTTATTTGCCGTAACTACTACACCCTGCAATTGCTTTTCTTCCGGTAATAGTTTGATATTGCCCAGGTCTTTATCAATCGCATTCAACATCTGGCTCATATCGCCACCGTTCATTTTCAAATTGAACGAAATCTGGTCATTGTAAGGAGCATGGCTCACAGCGCTGATCAATAAATTATAAGTGCCAAAAACCGGTAATTTATCTATACTGAATTCACCTTTTTTATTGGTGAGCATAGCCGCCACAATTTTATTGGTGCGCTGTTTTGTTACAGTATCCATAACGCTTCTTGAAAGTTGTACAGATGCTGCTTCTATTGGTTTATTGGTGTTTCCATCAATTACTTTTCCATAAAAATGGCCCATGTTCATGTTTCGGCCTCCTGCAGGGCGATTGCCAGCCTGTGGATACTGTGCAAATGTGGCAGCAGAAACGAATAGTGCTAAAAGAGTAAAGTAAAATTTAGAGATCTTCATCGTGAACGGTTTAGTTTTTTTAAAATCAGGCTGCAAATGTCGAATGATAATTCGACAAGAAATTTTTAATTATATATGAATGGTATTTTAAAAAGAGCAAACGGTGATGGAGATTAACATATAATGTTTATGCAAAATGGAAATGACTGGCAATCTTTAAGGCTTTCAGCTTTAGTCTTCTGAAAAAAGAAATCTCTCTGTGTATCTCAGTGGTTTCTCCGGTTAACTCAGTGTAATTTTTCTTCCTATAAATAATGTGAGTGTGGCTTTAAAAAAGAATTGTTTCAATTAGGGCAGATTTGTTTTTTAGAAGAAATTTTTAATTAATTTTGCTTCTCTCAAATACATGGTGGTTGTAGCTCAGTTGGTTAGAGCATCAGATTGTGATTCTGAGGGTCGTGGGTTCGAGCCCCATCATCCACCCATTTTTTTTTACATTACCCTTCATCGGGATTTCATTTATTCCGCACTTCACATTTAGCCCTTCCGCACCTCTGCTACTTTAGCCATACTCTTTTGATGTATTTAGTCTATGTTCCACATGTCCTATTCCCTGAACCCCTCATACCTGTACCGGATATAGTGCTGTATTCGTGCGCTAATAGCGCACGAATACAGCAGTTTATTGTTAGTAGGTATATGGAGGGACACTGTTGGGCATAGGTATCGTGGTGTTTAGATGTTTTTAGCCCAGGCACCATCCGTTGCAATGAAGTTTTTATTATGAGCAGGTATTGGGAAGGAAAAAATTCTTTTGGGAGATACCAGAGCCCAAGAAGCACGAGACACAACAGCATTAAAACCACCTTGGGCTACCTGCATATGACCAATAAAGATCTAGTACATATTTTAAGTCCTTTGGAAGATATAGAAGGTTTATTAAGAAAATAACGAGGCTGTATTTACGAAACGTATATTCTCTTAATATGTGCTTCGCAAAAGTGAAATAACTTATTGATAATGAATAGAACAATTTATTATTTCAAAAGATGTATGCAAGTTCGTACTTTAGGGAATACAAACGTTGGTAGAAATGCGTTTTGACAGCATTCAACATGAAGTTAACTTATTACTTTACTACTTTTGCTCGAACATTTAAAGAATGAAACAGCGCATTTATATTGACACTTCTATTGTCGGCGGTTATTATGACGAAGAATTTAAAGAAGATACAATCAAGCTATTTGAAAGGTTTGAAAATGATGAAATAATTTTTGTCGTTTCAGACTTGCTTGATTTGGAACTATTAAATGCTCCTCAAAGAGTAAGGGAACTTTTATTAAAATATTCACCTAATAAATTTGAAAGAATTGAATTAACAGAAGAAGCGGTAAAACTTGCTGACACATACATCAAAGAAAAAGTTGTCGGTGAGACAAGTATAACAGATTGCAGACACATTGCTTTAGCTACAATCAATAAAGTTGATGTTTTATCGAGTTGGAATTTTAAACACATTGTAAACCTTGACAAAATCAAAGGATATAATTCTGTAAATTTACGGTTAGGTTATATGATAGTAGAAATTAGAAGTCCCAAAGACCTTATTAATTATGGAAACGATTAAAAAAGAAAAAACATTTGACGCGGTAAAAATGATGCGTGAAATTAGAGACAAGATTAGTGCCGAAACTCAAAATATGACATTTGAAGAATTAAAAGCTTACATCAGCAAAAAATTATCTACAGGAGAAACTAAATTGGTTGGACAAACTTCAAATTAGAAGCACTTCTACCAACATTCGCGAAAGCAGGGCTGACGTGCATTCCATCAGCTTTTTGTTCGCTATTGTGCAGTTGTCCGGGCTAAAAAATCTTTGATGAACATTTGTGCATATTCTGTACTTTTATTTCTTTTATCGGCTGACGGTTCGGGCGAAAGGAACATTGAATTCCCTGCCATCCCCCTTTTGGCGCGAGGTCGTGGTTAGGATGTTAGCGCAAGCGTCCGCTTGTGCTGCTATTATAAGTGGAATTGTATATTTACTTTATGAGCCGAAAATATAAATTTCATGATCAGGATAAGTTGTATTTTATTTCATTTGCCACTGTGCATTGGATAGACGTATTTGTAAGAGAAGAGTACATGAAAATAGTTCTTGACAGTTGGTCCCGATAGCTATCGGGATGCCAGGAAAAGAAAGGTCTTGAAATTTACGGATGGTGCATAATGCCAAGTCATATCCATATGATAATCGGTAGCAACAAAAATAAATTAGAAGATATTGTTCGGGATATGAAAAGTTTTACATCAACAACGTTGCGAAAAACTATTCTGGAAAACATTCAGGAAAGCAGAAGAGAGTGGATGATTTGGATAGCCTGTCCCGATTTTTCGGGAATGGAAAGAGCAGGAAAGAAAAATGGGAATAATGACGGCTGGTCCCGAATGCTTTCGGGAGCAACAGCATAACAAACCATTAGAAATAAAAGATCAGGAAATGTTTGACAAAATGTTAGAGTACGTTCATATGAATCCTGTAATGTCTGGATTTGTAAATAATCCGCAAGATTGGAAGTATAGTAGTGCAAGAGATTTTTGCAGTTCAGAAAGCAGACTTGAGAAAGGGTTAATTGAATTGAAGTTTAGTTCCTGATTTACAATGGCACAAGCGGACGCTTGCGCCAATAAAAGGACGCTTGCGCCAATAAAACGCAACCTTGCGCCAAGTGGGGGAAGATGGTTATTCAACTTTCACGAGTAATAAAGGATATGAATATGAAGTTCAAATAACTGGTCAAAGTGAAGACTGCGTTGAAAATGTTCCAATGGTAAAACAATGTAAGGGTGTTACAAAAAGTGGTAAACGTTGCAGGCACATGACAGATAATTCTAACCAACTTTGTTGGCAACATCAAAACCAAGAATAATTTTAAGTTTATGAAGTTTAATATTTATCAAAAAATTCTGTTACTGATTTATGGTTGTCTATTTGTTTATTTCTCAATTATACACGTTCCCTTTAAAACGAATTATCGGAATGAAATCAAGTACGATACACTATTCTCTAACAGTTCCAATTTAGACGTCAGCAGACTGGTTTTGATAATTGTTATTCTTTCCATTTTAGCTGTTGTACTCTTTTTATTATTCCGGAACATAACCTATTCATACAAATTCAAACAAATTCGCAAAAGGAAGATTTTTTACAGTGCTATTGGAGTTCTTACAATATTTTTAGCAGTTTTCATCATTATACTTTACCAAAACAAAAATAAAATTAACGAAGCTATTCCAAGTACCACCATAGGAACTGCAGATAGTACTTCAGTTTCAACCGATTCAACTTCCGTTATTCCTCCTCTAGATGTTATTAAAGCTTTTACATGTACTGAAGAGAATGCTCTTGCAAACTTTAAGTCATATATGAAGTTCTACTACCCGGATTGGAAAATCTATGGAAGTCCTGTTGTAAAAGACCAGTCAGATTGCACATATCGCATTCAGTTCACCACACTTGACCCACATATTCGTTATGAAAGAGAAGTTATGATTGTTGAAATTTCTTATAACTATGATTATTCAAGATATAGTTTTAGGACAATTAGAGGTACTTTATACTGACAGAGAAAAAGCACGAACCGCTTACATTGGCATTGGTAAGCAGGGCTGACGTGCATTTCATCAGCTTTTTGTTCGCTATTTCGCAGTTGACCCGGCTGAAAATTCTATGATGAACTTTTGTACATATTCTGTACTTTTAGTTCTTTTGTAGGCTAACGTTCGGGCCAAAAGTTCATTGAATTCCCTGCCGTCGCCAATGCGTGGCCGTTAGTGGCAATACTATTATTTACTCATGAGACGCATTATTATTTTAAAATATTTAGTTCTTTTTGTTGTAGCTGCTACAACTTTCTTTCTTTTTTATCAATATCCAGCTCCGGCAGATCGAATTCTTAACATTCAGAATTATTTCATAACAGTATCAGGAATTATTTCTGGCATAGTCATAGCTTATTTGGCTGCCAAACTTTTTAATATAAAACAAGAAAGAGAAAATAGACAACTGATTTTAAACAAGCTATCAAAAAAACTAACAAGTTTCCGTAGAGTTTTATATTGCATTATTAAGAGTTATAATTTTTGGGTTGAATATGATAAACTTAAACAGTTCAAGAGAGAATTCGCTGATCTCAACTATCAAAGACTGCATAAACAAGGAACAAAAACCGATGCGTTAAAAGCCAAATATTATGCCCAACAAGACGATCTACAAATTTCAGATACTACAGTTGATTTATTTTTAGCAATGGAAGCAATTTATGGAGAAGGGGAATTTGATACATTCGGAGATTGGGTTTTTAGCCCAAATATTCATTTCAATTACAGCATTGAAGAATTAGAGCGAATGTCGGAGCCAGCAAATCAAATTTGGTATTACTTGGAAGGTCGATATGGGAAGCACACTGAAGGCCTAATAAATGAAAAAGGCATTTCCAAATTACATGAAAACAACTTATACCTATGGGTTTCAGAAATTGATCCCAAATTTCAAATGAAGGATTTTGATCGTAGATTAATTGGTGATATTGCTAATGAGTTCTATACTACTTATATTCCACACCTTATACAGCTAACAGAGCGTAATCAAGCAAGCTTGCCAAAATCGTTCAATATTCTTTTCTGGAATTTAATAACCATATTTGGTATTGGAGTAATTTTTCCCTTATTTATTCAATGCGTTTCTCTTTCAAATTCAAATAATATTGCTCTGACACTTAGCGCTGTCGGAATAATTGTCGTAGCGTTTGTTAACTTAATATTTGATTTTTACATAATAATGAATAGAGAAATACATCCTATTAATTGACCGTACTGCCCTTTTTTGGCGGGAGGTCGTGGTTAGGATGTTAGCGCAAGCGTCCGCTTGTGCTGCTATTATAATTGGAATTGTATATTTACTTTATGAGCCGAAAATATAAATTTCATGATAAGGATAAGTTGTATTTTATTTCATTTGCCACTGTGCATTGGATAGACGTATTTGTAAGAGAAGAGTACATGAAAATAGTTCTTGACAGTTGGTCCCGATAGCTATCGGGATGCCAGGAAAAGAAAGGTCTTGAAATTTACGGATGGTGCATAATGCCAAGTCATATCCATATGATAATCGGTAGCAACAAAAATAAATTAGAAGATATTGTTCGGGATATGAAAAGTTTTACATCAACAACGTTGCGAAAAACTATTCTGGAAAACATTCAGGAAAGCAGAAGAGAGTGGATGATTTGGATAGCCTGTCCCGATTTTTCGGGAATGGAAAGAGCAGGAAAGAAAAATGGGAATAACAATGATTGGTCCCGAAGACTCTCGGGGGCAACAGCATAACAAACCATTAGAAATAAAAGATCAGGAAATGTTTGACAAAATGTTAGAATACGTTCATATGAATCCTGTAATATCTGGATTTGTAAATAATCCGGAAGATTGGAAGTATAGTAGTGCAAGAGATTTTTGCAGTTCAGAAAGCAGACTTGAGAAAGGGTTAATTGAATTGAAGTTTAGTTCCTGATTTACAATGGCACAAGCGGACGCTTGCGCCAATAAAACGTTAATTGAATTGAAATTTAGTTTCTAATACAATTGCACAAGCGGACGCTTGCGCCAATAAAACGCAACCTTGCGCCAAGTGGGGGAAATTGTAATGCTTTAATGAATAATTGTCGTATTAAGCCCACATGATTGTCGCATGTCAACTTCCATTGTGATTGTATTATGGCAGACATTTGTATAAACCTAAAATCTTAGAGAAGGTAAATTAATATGAGAAAAATAATTGTTTTAACGTTTATTACTTTAGATGGGGTAATGCAAGCGCCCGGTGGGCCGGAGGAGGATACAGCAGGAGGCTTCCAATACGGCGGTTGGGTTGCACCTTATGTTGATGAAGTTTCCGGCAAGGTGATGCAAAAGCAGATGGAACCTACAGATCTTCTTTTGGGCAGAAAAACATTTGAGATTTTTTCCTCCTACTGGCCTCAGCATGCAGAGCAATGGCCCGGAATCAATGATGTTACAAAATACGTGATGTCCAGGACAATGGAAAAGTCAGATTGGAAGAACTCGATATTTCTCAAAAGCGTAGCAGAGATTGAAAATTTGAAAAATTCACAGGGATCTGACATTAAAGTTTGGGGCAGTGGTAACCTGGTTCAGACATTACTTGAAAATGATCTGGTGGACGAACTGTGGCTTAAAATTTATCCATTGACTCTTGGCAAAGGAAAAAAGTTGTTTGAAAGCGGCGCCATTCCCGCAGCATTTACATTAATAGAGAGTACTGTAACTCCAGCCGGAGTGATTGTTGCCAATTACAAGAGAGCCGGAAAAGTGATCACCGGCACTATTGGAGCCTGAGAGAAATAAAGGAAAAATAATTGTTTCAAAAGATGCTGAAGCACCGCTCTAACGTCGCTTTTATTATTTCTATCTGTATCTTTATCCATCACTTATTTTATTTACGATCATGAAAATAGCTACTTACAATGTAAATGGTATAAACGGCCGCCTGCCGGTATTACTTCGCTGGCTTAATGAAACCTCCCCCGATGTGGTGTGCCTGCAGGAACTAAAAGCACCACAGGAAAAATTTCCGGAAGATGCGATAACAGATGCAGGTTATCATGCTATCTGGCATGGGCAAAAGAGCTGGAATGGGGTAGCAATACTTGCCAAAAATGAAAAACCAGAAGAGATTTGCCGCGTACTTCCCGGAGATGAGGAAGATACCCATAGCCGGTATATCGAAGCAAAAGTAAATGGCGTAACCATTGGTTGTTTATATCTTCCAAATGGAAATCCTTTGCCGGGACCCAAATTTGATTACAAGCTGCGCTGGTTTGACAGATTGACTGCACATGCATCGGAACTTCTTGCGTCCGGTTCGCCGGTTTTATTGACCGGCGATTTTAATGTAATGCCTACTGAACTGGATGTATATAAACCGGAGCGTTGGGTAAATGACGCTTTATTTCGTCCGGAAGTGCGGGAAGCGTTTCATACACTCGTTTCACAGGGATGGACAGACGCGATCAGAAAATTATATCCTGATGAAATTATCTATACTTTTTGGGATTATTTCCGTAATGCTTATGGCCGCAATGCGGGTTTACGAATTGACCATTTTCTGCTGAGCCCGCATTTGGATAAGCGATTGTTAGCAGGCGGAGTTGATCACAATGTGCGTGGATGGGAAAAGACAAGCGATCACGCACCGGTGTGGATTAACCTTTCCGAATAAACACTTTGCATTGTATAGAAACATGCACATACTTTCATCTGTTAATACAAAATGATGGGTCAAGCAGAACTACAGCCTGAAAATAATTGGATCATCATTCATTCTGCTATTTATTTTTATGGAAACGCGGCCAATGCTTCGTTAAGCACGCAAATTACACGCGATATTGCCAATCATTGGAATGAGCCGGTTGGAAAGGTGGTTATTAAAAGAATGATTTACCAGGTAGTATTTCAAATTGAGGGTATTTATGAGCCACAGCTAACTCCCGAAACGATTTATAGTAACATTAATCCAGGAAATAATTATTTCAGAATAGAAGAATACGCTCACGGAAACATTTCTTTTGTAGATGGACTTGGGTCCAATACCGGCTATTTCAAACTCGATAATCTTTTAGATAATTCTACTACGGCAGCTCATGAATTTGGGCATACGCTTGGTTTGGATCATCCAAAATACTTAGACATCCGTGGACAGGGTCAGCCGGGAATCATGTATCCACGGGGCACCTTGGTAGATCCGCAATTTCAGTATGATCCAACCGTTCCTGCAGGTGTAAAAGGAGGCACACTTAATCCTTTTACGCGTAAAGTATTGCAATCAGATATTGATGATTTGAAATTGAACAGACTGGATTTTAATAAAGAACGATTGGCCATCCTTGGAGATTTTTCCAGTGTGTGGCATGATGCTCAATTGCCGTGAGGTGCAGTAAAAAAGGAAATAAGGGGAAAGTTTGTTTTTCTGTAAAAAGCCAGCAAACGCTTGATTTTTTCATTTTATATTTTATGTGGATTGGTCACTTTAAGGCCACTGATATTGGAAAAATCTTTTTCATTGTTCGTAATAATCGTAAAGCCGTAAGCGAGTGCTGTTGCGGCAATAATGGCATCCGGTGTTTTTATTTTTTTGCGCTTCCTAAGGTTTACACATTGAATAATTACGTCGTGATTAATATTTAATACGATGCTGTCATCAGCAAAACTTTTTACCTTTTGTTCTGTTGGAGCATCTGCATTCCAGCATAATAATTCTATTTGTGTAATCACAGAAATATTTGGCACGTCATCAATAACGGTATTCATGAAATCCATACCATTAACTGAAAATGAAGCTGAGAAATAATCAGACACCACATTAGTGTCAATTAAATATTGTTCCATTCACTACGCATTTGCTGTATATGTTCATTGAGATTTCGCCCTTGCTCTTTGGTAATAATACCGCGATATTTATCAGATAATTTTGTTTTTGAAGACTTAAGACCAATATTCTCCTTCAATACTTTTATCAATTTTAAATCTTCCATATCGTGTAAAAGCTTCACGGCTTTTTTGTTGGTGAGTTCTATCAAAATCGTATCTGGCATGGTCAGGTTTTTTAGAATCAAATTTTAGCTTTTCATTGAGAAGCGAATTTAGCTTAAAAATCAGGCATTAACAAGGACTAAGTGCAATACATGATAAACAGGTGCATTTCTTTAAAGTATTTTCTGCATGATGCTGAATTACCGGCTTCGGCGGTTAGCAATAATCATTTTTTTTAACCGTATATACTTTTGCAAAAACCTTTGTTAATTCAATTCAGTAATTTTAAAGTACAAATATAATTTCTGTTACTTTTACGTATGAACCCAATAATCAGTTTTATTATGAGCAAAAAATTTATTCCGGTACTTATTATCCTTATTTTATGTGGATTATTTGTTGGATATGGTGTGATGGGAAGAAGCGACAAACCCAATGATGATCCGAAAGCCAAATACGAAAAAATACTCCGCAATGTAGGTATTGTGCTGGAGCAGGGGCATTATAATCCTAAAAAAATAGATGATAAATTTTCACAGGAAGTCTTGAAAAAATTTGAAGAAGATCTTGATCCTGATAAATATATTTTTCTGCAATCAGATATAAATGATTTCAAAAAATATGAAAACAGGATTGATGATGAAATTCATGGTGCGCCGCTTCAATCATTTTATTCCATCAGCAATACCTATCTTAAAAGGCTGGACGAAGTAGCCGCTTCTTATAAAGAAATTTTGAAAAAACCTTTTGACTTTACAAAAGATGAAAGCCTGCAAACCGATGGTGATAAGAGAAATTATCCGAGATCTCTTGCCGAAAGAGAAGACTATGGCAGGAAACGCTTGAAATACCTCATTTTGGGCAGATATGTTGATTTGCAAAATGAACGGGATTCAAATATGAAAAAGGATTCGTCATATAAACCTGATTCTACTTTGGAGCGTGAGGCAGTAGAAAGTATTTCACGGCAGATGGACCGGTATTTTCAAACTTTAAAAAACCATAATTCAACTGATGAGTTATTCAGCACTTTTGTAAATTCCATTACGAGTACGATGGATCCCCACACTACTTATTTTGCTCCGGTAGATAAAAGAGGTTTTGATGAAATGCTCAGTGGCACTTTTTACGGAATTGGAGCGCAATTAGTTCCGAAAGATGGAAAAATACTCATTGGTGATCTGATAACAGGAATGCCTGCGTGGAAAACAGGACAGGTAACTCCCGGAGATGAAATCTTAAAAGTAGGCGAAGGGGATGCCACTCCCGTTGACGTAACTGGCTATGCTGTGACCGACGCGGTAAAACTGATCCGTGGAGAAAAGGAAGGATCAATAGTGAAACTTACTTTGAAGAAAGCAGATGGCACCGTAAAAGTTGTTCCGATCAAAAGAGGTAAAATCTCCCTGGATGATACATTTGCAAAAAGCGCTGTCATCAATAATAACGGTCATAAGATCGGTTATATTTATTTGCCTGAATTTTATGCAAATTTTGATGATCCCAATGGAAGGCGTTCTGCTACAGACGTAGCCAAAGAAGTAGAAAAATTAAAGGCAGCACATGTAGAAGGAATTGTAATGGATCTCAGGGGAAATGGGGGAGGATCTTTATCCGATGTTGTGGACATGGTTGGGTTATTTGTAAAAGGTGGGCCGGTAGTTCAGGTTAAAGGCCGTGAAGGTGAAGCAAGTGTATTAAGCGATAAAAATAAAGAAGTTTTGTATACAGGTCCATTGGCAGTGATGGTAGATGAATTAAGCGCTTCTGCGTCCGAGATTTTTGCTGCTGCCATACAAGATTACCATCGGGGAATTATTATCGGAAGCTCTTCTACTTATGGAAAAGGAACCGTTCAAAGGAATGTTTCGCTCGATCCGCAGTCAGAAAATCCTTTCTTTAGCCGTCCATCTGAAGGATTGGGAGATGTAAAACTTACGTTCAGAAAATTTTACCGGATCAATGGCGGCGCCACACAATTGAGGGGTGTTGTTCCGGATATTATTCTTCCCGACAGGTTAGAAAATGCAAAGTTGCGTGAAAAAGATAATCCTGATGCGCTGCATTGGGATGAAATTCCAAAAGCAAACTACACGCTTTGGAATCCCGGCTACAGTTATGCGCCAGTTGTAGCAAATGTGAATGCCGACATTAATAAAAATATCGATTTTAAAGGTATTAAAAATGAAGTGGCCTTGCTGGATAAATATCAGAATGAAGAGACTCCTTTAAACATTGTGAAGTATAAACAAATGCAAAAGGAGATAAAGGATGCAGCAAAAAAACTGGATACGTTTTTGAAGTCGCCGGTTGATCTTAAAACACAATCTTTGCCCCAGGATGTAGCTGAAATGGGAAGCGATACAACAAAAATCAACAAACAAACTACCTTTCTGAAAAACATTGGCAGCGACATTTATGTAAATGAAACTGTAAAAGTGCTGGAAAAAGTAATTGGAGAAGCACAGATTGCGCAGGCAAATAACAAATAGAATTAACCATACGTTTTTATGCAAAAAACCGGTGTTTATCGCCGGTTTTGTATTTTACGGAATGATGTGATTGAAGGATAAAACAAGAATTGCAGTTATTTCTTCCTCGACCGTGTTCATTCTATTCATTTAGAATTTTCACTTCATAATTCTTATTTTCCCAGTGATTGGCTTTTTTCCAGAAGAAAGTAAATTTTATTTCCCCTGATTTCTTTTTTCCGAAATCAATATCCGCAATATGCATTCCGACTGTTGTGTCTTTTGTGTGTGTATCGTTTGCTGTTTGCCAGTTGTCTGAAGTCCAGTGCACAGTCGCCGGGACCGGTGTTTCTATTCGTAAAATTTTACCAGGCGAAATGACAGTGCAGGGGAAAGAAAACCGCCAGATCATAAAAGGAGAACCTTGCTTTTTTACCACATAACGCTCGTAGGTATCTGATAACAGGTCGAAGATTTTTTTTGCTTTTACCGAATAGCAAAGCTTAATATATTCTGAATGCGCCCACGTCAGTGGCATTGCGGAACCTGAATGATGGCCGAAAAATAATTCCTTTTCCGGAATGTCATTTGTGTCCCAGATCTGCTCGGGTATCAGACCATTGTTAGCAAAAGCTTCCATTGCTTTTAATAATTCACGCGCTGTTTTTATATTCCCGGCTGCAATCTCATAATGTGCCCTTTCTCCGGTAAGTAATGGCCATGCGCGGCCGATTCCTTTGCCATTATTTGAATATCCGTTACCCTCCGGATCTTCGCCATAACCGTCATTTACATAGCGGTGCCAGCATGGCCCATTTTGAGTATCGACCTTCAATTTATCGTCAATTAATTTGATTGTGTTTAAAATTTTCGGATCGTCTGCTGCCCGAAGGCCAAATCTTACCAAAGCCAGCGCATCTACACATACCAGTTCATACAAGTGCATTTTGCCCGCTTCTCTTGTACGGTTTTTTATATAAATGAATTTATTTTTTACATCTTCAGCCGGCAAATTGTATGGATTAATGCGCATGTAATATCCTTCTACTCCAGCTTCTTTTGAAACCGGCGTATCGGTAATGTAAGTCCAGTTCTCGATTTGTTCGTTCCAAAAGTCGGCGGTATCACGGCAATATGCTGCAATATCATGTTCACCCATTTCATCGGCAAGATTTGCAGCACATAGCAACCCGGTTATCTCGGCAGCGAGTGTAAATGAAGAAAGGCCTGCTTCTTCTTCCCACCGGTCCTGCTCGGTGCGTGGTCCGTGATGAACGATAAAAGAAATCGCTTTTTTTATTGCCGGCCAATACCGCTTTAACCTTTCAACCGGCAGGTTATACTGTTGGCGACATTGCTCTACCAATAGCAACGGCAACGCCACTTCATCCATTTGTATTCCATTGAGTGAGGGAATTCCTTCCAGCCACATATTCTGGCTCCAATGACCGTCCTTTTCCTGTGTTGACATTAAATAATTGAGGATTTTCAATACCTCATCTTTCGATTTAAGGGCAAGGAATCCTCCGGCACTTTCTACCAGGTCTCTGGGCCATACGAGGTGATATCCTCCGAGATCATTATCACCTTTGGTATTTCCCCACGGAATCGAGAGGCTTGCGACTACACCGCCAGGAAATTTTCGCGATTGATGCAGATTCATAACAGTCGCGCTAATGCGAAAATCCTTGCCTGTATCATTTTTGCCGGTTTTGACGCTTTTCAGATTTTTTTGAAACTGCCCCCATTCGTACAAATAGCGGTTTTTGGCCATTTCAAAACCATCGATCAAACTTGCCCATGCACGGTTTCCCGCGTCTTCTTCCTTTAGACCGAAACTTAAAGCCAGTACAAATTCTTTTGTTTTTGATATATCTATTTCTGCTGTCAGTGCTATGTTCCCGTTTTCTGCCCTGGCATATTCCCACTCCATTTTGCGGTGTTGTTTCAAATCCTGGAAACCATCTGAAGTTCCTACATATCCTGCAGAACGTTTTATAAAGTGCGTATCATAACACGCAAGTGCCAGCGTAATCCCTTGGCGGCTGGCAAATAACATCGGAACTCCTTTATAATCGCCGAGCCAGCCGTTGTTTTCCGCGCCCCGATTATCAATGTGTGGTGCCAGCAAAACGAACAATTTGTATTTATTTGATTCTTCTTTTTTTGTCGGTTTGAAGGTTATTTTTTGCAGTAAAGTATCCCGGTATGGATCGGTAATGATTTCTTTTTGGATCGTATACTTTTTTTTCGAACAGGTGTTTGTAATTCGAAATGCAGGAATTCCTTCTTTTATCCATTTTGTTTCATGAGTAGTATCTCTTTTTTCTTCAGAAAAAAACTCCTTTCCATCAGTAACAATAAGTTCCATGTCGCGGATGCAGGCTACATCTTCACGTGGATAATATATTTCATTCAAAATGCCGTGACTGATGGTGAAAATAACACATGAAAAATCGTTGGTTGATTTTCCAAGACCTGCTTTTGCACTGGAGGTCCATCGTGCAGAAATGCCGGGAGCTCCCGGCGGGGTAGAATTATTTATCGCCATATCTTTTTATATTTTTATCAAGGCAAGCCCGGATTCTTTATCCATTTCCCTGCTTAAATAAGCCGGAGATTCATTCAGAATTATTTCCAAAGTGGGATGAACCGTGGCTTTCAACAAATGGCCTCCATGCGCACGTCCATCTTCTTTACCCAAAACCACATGCGCATGAATTTTATATTCACCCTTAAAAAGGGTGATATCGCCATTTAACGTTAATACTTCCATCTGTTGTTTGAAAGGAATTTTTTTATAATCCTTGATGGAAAAATCAAAGAAGCCAACGATTGTTTCACTAAAAGCTCCTATCGCTGTAAATTGCGAGGCAGAAATCTTTTGTGCTTTTGCAAATTCCATTATTTTTTGCATCACTTCTTCACCGCTTTCTAAAATAACGGCGAATGTTTTTTGCTGATCGTCGTTGATTAATTGATACTTCATCTGTTATTCTAATTCTGTAATCGTTGTGATGATTACATCCTCTTCCCGCAAATCGTTCATCACATCCTGGTTCAAAGCATTCATTTCATCGTAGGTATCAGAATATTTATGATTACCATTTTTGTTTTTCAAAAAAATGAATGCGCCTGCGCCTAAGGCCACAGCGCCGCCGATTCCCCACAAAAGTTTTTTGTGATCCGCAAACCAATTGCCATCACTCATTTCTTCCAACTTTGGACGATAGTTTTTATGTGACGCCGCATACGTATTTCCTGTGTTGTGTGTGTTTCCTGAGTGCGTGTTTGCTGACATATTTTTTTTCATAAAATTGTTTTTATAGATTAATAATTGCTTTTTCTTAAAATTTTACTTTTCTCTTTTTTCATTCCGCCCTTCCTGCACAATCTTTTTGATTGCCATTCGCTGTTCCTTCGAAAGCGAATACTTTTTTTTCTGATTAATTGCATCATAAACACAGCCTGCGGTAGTTACATAAACCAGGTGATGAACAATATCAGTTGTGATGCTTTTTCTACTTTCATGTGTAATGGGCGCTGCAACTCTCAATGAAGGCAGCATAAAAATTTTACCGCCCCAAATAATGATAAAATGAAGCGTGTTTGCAATCATTCCTTTCAAGCCTACAAGCCCTATTAATCCACGAATCATGCCAAGGGAACTTCCATACGCCAAATGCACTTCATTGGAAACTTCTTCAGCTTTTCCAGGCGTTACCGGCTCTACATCCAAAACTTCGCGCACTGCATTTGCCGGTGTGCTGGAAGGTTTTCTTCCGGTAACTTTCATTTCTGCGATTTGGCATACAGTCATTGCAATGGTTCCGGCTAAACCTGCTATCAAGCCAACTCCAATCGCTGTTCCAAAACTGGCAAGGGCATTTTGTTTTATATATTTTTCCATACGTTTGATTTAAGTGGTGTAATTGTGTTTTTTGAAATCCTGCTCTAAAATTGCTTTCTTTTCTTCGTATTCTTCTTTTGTTATTTCTCCCGAAGCAAAACGTTTTCTAAGAATATCGTAAGATGTATCTCTTGTTCGGTGATAACCCCAGGGAGTTACGAAAAGCCAGACTAAGAAGAGGATCCAAATAATCCACCAGATAAAATTCATTCCCCAAAATCCATCATAATACCACATAATATTTCGTTTTAAAATGTTAATAAAATATGATTATGGCTTATTCCTTTGTTTACTGTACAAACAGCACGCCGTAACGAGCGCCGCTACGGACAATAGGACAGCGGCGCGTTTTATCATCAATGAAACTGATTTTAGTTTCATTCCATCCACATATTTTTTCTCAGGATAATCTTCACCAGAGGAAGAGCCGTTCTCATGCAAAGCCATTTGTAAAACCTGGGCAGTATGCAAGGCTTTTCTGTCGGTTAACTGTTCAATTTGTTCGCGGCAACTAAATCCATCGGTAATAACAATCGTTTTTTTGTGCGCTTTTCTCACCGCTGGCAGAAGAACCATTTCACCAACTTTTAAAGACACATCATAATGGTCGGCTTTTTCATAACCAAAATATCCGGCCATTCCGCAACAACCGGTGTCAAGCATGTGATAATCGAGCTTCATGTGCTCCAATAAATTCTCTTCCGGCACGGTTTTGATGATCGCTTTTTCATGGCAATGAATATGAACAATCGCTTTACGGTTTAATTGAGGAATATGATGCTGTTTGGATTCCTTGTCCAAAAATTCGGCAAGCGTAAAAGTCTGTTGTTTCAATCTTTTTGCATCTTCATCAAAGGGAAGAATGTCACACATTTCATCTCTGAAAACTGCTACACAGCTCGGTTCCAGGCCAACAACCGGCGTTCCCATCCTGATCTCATCCCGCAATACATCGAGAATCTGGAGCAACATTTTTTTTGCCATATCCAACATGCCAAAATCATACAAAGGCCTTCCACAGCAAATGGATCTTTTCGAAATGATCACGTCAAAACCTGCCGCTTCCAGCACTTCCATTCCAGCAACCAGAGTTTCGGGTTTGAAAAAATTATTGAACGTATCAACCCATAAGATCACTTTTTTATTTTGCTTTTTTGAAAGCTCATATTGTTTTGCTTCCGGTTCATATCTTCCTTTTGTTTGCGTGTACCCGGATTTCGTACCGTGATTGCTTTTAAACCAGTTCCTAAAAGTTTGTTGCGCAAATTTTGGAACACTTCTTTTTTGTGTAATTCCTGCTGCCGCTTTTGCAAGGTTGCTGAATAAAGGCGCATGAGTGAAAAAATTAACGACTCCCGGCATCAGTGAAGCCAGTCTTGACCACCAATAAATCCAGCCAAAAGCATATGCATTTCTGGGACGCATTTTCTTTTCATAATAGTGCGAAAGAAATTCTGATTTTAAAGTAGCCATATCCACGTTTACAGGGCAATCGCCTTTGCAACCTTTGCAGGCAAGACACAAATCAAGCGATTCTTTTACCTGTTCCTGCTTCCAACCTTGCGTTAGGACATCGCCTTGCAACATTTCAAAAAGCATGTGGGCACGGCCGCGGGTAGAATGTTCTTCTTCGCGTGTTGCCATATAACTTGGGCACATCGTTCCTCCTTCATGCCGGCGACAATTTCCCACACCCACACATCTTAAAACAGCGCGGGAAAAACTTCCTTTATTGTCATCATTCAAAAAATGAAAGTGAGTTTTTGGAGCTGGAGGATTATAAGAAGTTCCTAAACGAAAATCTGATAACTGCCCATACGTGTCAATAATTTTTCCCGGATTCATCAGCCATTCCGGATCCCAGATTCTTTTGAATTCATGAAAAGCCTCCATGATCTTTTTGCCATACATAATTTCCAAAAGATCTCCTCTTGTTTGTCCATCGCCATGCTCACCGGAAAGTGAGCCGCCATAACTTACTACTAAGTGCGAAGCTTCAACAGTGAATTTTTTATAATTTTCAATTCCTTCTTCAGTTTTTAAATCAAATCCAACCCTGCAATGAACACAACCTTGTCCGAGGTGTCCATACAATGAAGGGTGATAGCCATATTTGCTGAAAAGTGCACGAAGGTCTTTTAAATAATCGCCGACCTTATCAGGGGGAACTGCGGAATCTTCCCAACCCGGCGCTCCATCCGGTTCTCCCGGAACAAATGCGGTCGCTCCCAATCCATCTTCGCGGATTTGCCACAGTTTTTGCTCCTGGTCAGGATCATCAAACAAGCTCATATTTGGCGGATCTTTTTCTTTCTTCAATTCTTCCATGAGCGCTTTGCATTTGTTGTCAGAATCAGTTTTATCTTTTCCGCCAAATTCACACAAAAGCCAGCCTCCTCCTTTTGGAAGCAATGGAATATCATTTACATCTAATCCTTTTTTGCGCATAAATTCCAGAAGCAAGTTGTCGAAACCTTCCAATCCGATTGGCTGGTGTTTCATGATTTGAGGACAAGCACGGCCTGCAGCATAAATATCAGGATAGCCCAGAACGAGCAACGAACGTGCGCCTGGATCCGGCATTAATTTCATATTGGCTTCCAAAATAACTACACACGTTCCTTCCGATCCGACAACAGCCTGTGCTATATTAAAACCATTTTCAGGAAGCAAAGCAGGAAGATCATATCCCGAAACACGACGTGGAATGTTTGGAAATTTTGCTCTTATTTCATCTGCATATTTATCTCTCAGGTTTTTTAATTTCTGATAAATTTCTCCTTTTCTGCCCCCCGCTTTGATGATGCTTTCCAATTCTTCTTCTGATGTTGGACCTACTGTCATTTTCAATCCATCATAAGTGAGAATCGTGAGCGATTCAGTATTGTCTGACATTCGTGCTCCATAACCATAAAACTGGGCCATCACAGAATGGACGCCGCATGAATTATTTCCCAGCATCCCGCCAATCGCACAATGGCTGTGAGTTGCCGGGTCAGGGCCGAAAGTGAGATTTGCTTGTCGGGCAGTGGTTCCGCGCATTTCATCCAACACAATTCCGGGTTGCACCAAAACAGTTTTTTTCTCTTTATCAATATGCAAAACTTTGTTGTAATATTTCGTCATGTCCATCACGATTGCCACGTTGCAACAAGCGCCGGTAAGACTGGTGCCACCGCCCCGCGATAAAAGCGGCGCATGATGTTTTTTGCAAATCGCAACGGTGTCGATTATATCTTCTTCGCTTTTGGGAAGAACTACGCCAATCGGAACCTGCCGGTAATTGGAAGCATCGGTTGCATACAATGCTTTCGTTCCTGTATCGAAACGAACTTCTCCTTCAATTTTAGATCTTAATTCTTTTTCAATTGCCTGCGTATTGACGCCTTCAGAATATTTTGTTTCATACCTTAAGTCTAGTGTATCAGTTTCATTTGTCATTGTCATTTGTTTAAAAATTATGTTTCTCAATGGCAATTAATTTTCAATCAATTCTTTAGTCTTTCGTAAAAACCGGTAGGTTTCGGATGATCTAAACTTTGTACTTCTCTGCATCTTTATATTTAAATTCTAAACCGAATCCAGGCCGGCTCATATCTGCGTGGAGAGCGCCATTAACCGGTCGTACGGTTCCATCAAAAAGCATTTCTTCGATTCTTACATGATCGTAAAAATATTCAGCAGTGAAAAATGAATCAAGCGATAATCCCGGATGCAAATGCATGGATGGTGCGCAATGAGAAGAAAAAGGAAGTTGATGCGCTTCGCACGTATTTCCTGCTTTTAAGAAAACGGATATCCCACCGCACCTTGTAGCATCGGCCTGCAATACATCTACTGCTCCGGCATCAAGCATTTGTTCAAAATAGGGAAGATTGTATCCATATTCTCCGGCTGCAATATTCATTTTATCCGGCGCATGTTCACGAATAAAATGAAGTCCTTTTAAATCGCTTGCCGGAACCGGTTCTTCAAACCATGTCACATCGAGAGCGGCGAATTTATCGGCCATTTCAAGTGCCTGTTTTGCATTGTACGCCCCATTTGAATCTACAAATAAGGCGCAATCTTTTCCAATTGCTTCTCTTGCTTTCTGCACTCTTTCTACGTCGTTTTTTGTATCCCGGCCAATCTTCATTTTCACTTGTTTGATTCCTTCTGCTGCCCAGCCGCCCAATTGCTTTTGCAATTTTTCAATGGAATAAGAAGTAAATCCGCCGCTTCCATAGATCCAAAAATCATCTCTCACTTTTCCAAATAACGATACCAGAGGAACATCCAGGATCTTTGCTTTTAAATCCCACAACGCATTGTCCACCGCGGAAATCGCCATTGCAATCACTCCATAATTACCGCTGTTTCTTACGCTTTCGATCATGCTTTTCAGAATGAAAGGAATTCGCGTTGCATCTTTTCCAACAACGATTTCTTTCAAACTTTTGTTGATAAAAAAAGCAGACGAAACATCAGCATATGAATATCCTATTCCCTTTTTTCCAGCTGCATCGATTTCTACCAAAACCATTGTCGTGCTGTTCCATTTTATCGTTCCGTCGGATTCCGGTCCGTCTGTTGGAATCGTATAAGCACCGACTTTCAAATCTTTAATATTTACCCGTTCTTCATCCATTAGCTAAACACTGTTGATAATTCACTTTTCCAGGTTGACTTAATAATACCTGCTTCATCCGGATCACCTTTCAATAAAGTTTCTCCATATTTTACCATCATATCAAAAGAAATATGCGGCGGCAGTGGCGGAACGTTTGGATCGGTAACTACTTCCAAAACGGCAGGACGATCAGCTGAAAGCACATCATCCCAGGCGTCGCCAATTTTTTCAGGATCATTTACATAAACACCTTTCAGGCCGAGAAGTTTTGCATATTCTGCATAAGGAAAATCAGGCACATCCTGCGACCCGGAAAATTTTGGATCGCCGCTCATCACGCGCTGCTCCCAGGTTACCTGGTTCAAATCGTTGTTGTGCAAAACCATTATCACTAAACGCGGATCTTTCCATCTTTTCCAATATTTTGAAATGGTTATCAGGCCGTTGTTTCCCAGCATTTGCATCGCGCCGTCGCCAACCAACGCAATCGGAATACGATCAGGATACGCAAATTTTGCAGCGATCGCATAAGGAACACCCGGACACATGGTTGCAAGGTTTCCGGATAAAGAAGCCATCATTCCATTCCGGATCTTTAAATGACGCGCAAACCAATCGGCAGAAGTGCCGGAATCGGAAGAGATGATACAATTATCCGGAAGACGCGGAGAAAGTTCATAAAAAACTTTTTGCGGATTGATCGGATCAGCTGAATCGTTTGCGCGTGCCTCCAGCACTTTCCACCAATCTTCCATTCCTTTTTCAATTGATTTTCTCCATGAATGATGATGTTTCTTTTTCAGAAAAGGAATTAATGCCCTTAAAGTTTCTTTACTGTCGCCAAGCAAATTTATTTCCATCGGAAAACGGAGGCTCAGCATTTTGGGATCAATATCAATTTGTACACCTCGAGCCTGGCCAATCTTTGGCAAAAATTCCGAATAAGGAAAACTGCTTCCTACCATCAAAAGCGTATCGCATTCCATCATCATTTTCCAGCTTGGTTCTGTGCCGAGCAATCCAATTGCACCGGTTACATAAGGAATATCATCGGGAACGGCCGCTTTTCCCAAAAGGGCTTTTGCTACGCCAGCCCCCAATAATTCTGCTACTTCTATAATTTCTTCTCCGGCATCCAAAGCGCCGGCACCCACAAGCATGGCGACTTTTTTACCATCATTCAATAATTCTGCTGTCCTTTTTAATTCTGACTCAGGGGGAACGATCCGGATATCGGGAAAGCCAATCCCGGTATGAATTGCACCGTGCATTCGTGGCGGCTCTTCAGCATCCTGCTGTTGAATATCATTGGGAATAATAATCGCGGTAACGGTTCTCTCACCTTTGGCAATACGAATCGCGCGATCAATTAACTGCTGCATTTGCATCGGAACGGTAACCGTGTGCACATACTCTTTTGCAACATCTTTATATAAACTATTCAGATCCACTTCCTGTTGAAAGCTACCGCCCATCGCCATTCGCGCAGATTGTCCAACAATCGCGACTACAGATTGATGATCCATTTTTGCATCATACAATCCATTCAAAAGATGAATCGCACCAGGGCCGGAAGTTGCAAGACAGACACCGACTTCACCGGTAAACTTGGAATGTCCGCAGGCCATAAAAGCTGCGTCTTCTTCGTGCCTTACCTGTATAAAATCAATCTTATCTTTTGCACGATCCAGCGCTCCCATGATACCATTTATTCCGTCGCCGGGAAAACCAAAAATGCGGGTAATGCCCCAATCTAATAATCGTTCTAATAGAAAATCACTTACTTGTTTGGCCATAAAAAAACTTTTAAAAATGAGTTGAAATAATTTGAAGAAATCATCGCTTAGATGCAATGATAAAGAAGGTTTGCAGGTTCTTTAATGTCCCTGCTGCCTCAAAGACTGTGCCTACGAAAAACGTAAAAGAACGAAAACCAAACGCGGCAGATGCAGTTTTTAAGTAGTTTTAAACTTTAAAAAAGATGATTTTTTATAAAACAACAATAGGAGATTGTAAAATTAAATTGCGATAATTGTTCCTTAGATTTTAGTATTTGAACAACCATCATTTTTTTGTAAAAGTATTTCGGGAGTAAATAAAGACCTTTTCTCTAATGATTCTGGTGTTGAATTAAGAGTATGTGAAAATATTTTTCCAATTTGATTGAAGATTTATTTCCAAGCCGAATAAAAGTAAAAGAGTAAAACATTCATCACTTCTGCTATGAAGGCAGTATGAAAGTGGGGCTTTATAGCTCTTCACAGTAAACCAATAAATAAGGGGATTTCTATTTTTCTTTTATAAAAAAATGAAAAGCAAGTTGCCGGGGAAGCAGAACTTTTAATTTTGAATTAAGTTTTCTGGCATTTTATTTTCATCTTCTTCACATTTTTTCTTCCCTTTATTTCATCAGTTTCGTTTAATTTTGGCACCCACACATTACAATTTCATGCCATTAGACAAATCCATTAAAACAGTTTTGATCATAGGTTCCGGACCAATTGTTATTGGTCAGGCCTGTGAATTTGATTATTCCGGAAGTCAGGCTGCACGAAGTTTACGCGAAGAAGGAATCAAAGTGATTTTGATAAACAGTAATCCTGCAACCATTATGACAGATCCCATGATGGCGGACAAAGTTTATTTGCTGCCATTGACGCCCGAAAGTATCGAGCAGATTATTGAAGAAACCGAGGGTACTGACTTGCAGATTGATGCGGTATTAGCCACCATGGGTGGTCAAACAGCGCTGAACCTGGCAAAAGAATCAGACGAAATGGGTATTTGGGAAAAAAATCATATCCGTTTGATTGGAGTAGATATTAAAGCGATAGACAAAGCAGAAGACCGCGAAAAATTCCGGGAATGGATGATAGAAATGGGAATACCGGTAGCTCCGGCCAAAATTGCGAATTCATTTCTGGAGGGAAAAGAAATTGCACAGGAAATTGGATTTCCTTTGGTTCTTCGTCCTTCATTTACTTTGGGTGGCACTGGTGGAAGTATTGTTTTTCACAAGGAACACCTCGATGAGGCATTGAACCGTGGTTTAACAGCTTCGCCTATGCATGAGGTGCTTGTTGAAAAAGCAATGATGGGGTGGAAGGAATTTGAACTGGAATTGCTACGGGATGATAATGACAATGTCGTGATCATTTGTACAGTAGAAAATGTGGATCCGATGGGTGTTCATACTGGTGATTCAATTACTGTAGCGCCTGCGATGACTTTGAGCGATACTGCTTATCAGAAAATGAGAAATACCGCGATTTCCATGATGAGAAATCTGGGAAATTTTGCAGGTGGTTGCAATGTTCAGTTTGCGTTAGAGCCTCATACAGAAGATATTATTGCCATTGAAATAAATCCGCGCGTGAGCCGCTCGTCTGCTTTGGCAAGTAAAGCAACCGGATATCCGATTGCCAAAATTGCCGCAAAACTGGCTGTAGGCTTTACCCTCGATGAATTAAAAAATCAAATTACAAAAACAACTTCTGCTTACTTCGAACCGGCGCTGGATTATGTCATCGTAAAAATTCCACGATGGAATTTTGACAAGTTTAAAGGCGCTGATGACACTTTAGGTTTTCAGATGAAATCGGTCGGCGAAGTAATGGGTATCGGAAGAAGTTTTGCAGAAGCAGTTCAAAAAGCATGTCAGAGTTTGGAAAATGAAGCAGTTGGTCTTGGATATTATGGAAAGAATTTGATGCGCGGTGAAGATATTGTTGAATACATTAAAATCCCGAAATGGGATCGTATTTTCAGGATAAAGGATGCGCTGATGCTGGGAGTGAGCGTAAAAAGAATTTGCGAATCAACAAATATTGACCGGTGGTTTATTTATCAAATCCAGAAAATCTGCAACTGTGAAAAAGCGCTTTCGGAAGTTACTTTAGAAACGCTTTCGGCGGAACTTTTAAAAGAAGCAAAGCAATTAGGTTTTGGCGATGAGCAAATAGCCAGGATCATGAAAGATGGAAGTACTGATGAAGATATTTATGAAAAAAGAAAAGCGTTGGGAATTACGCGCGTTTATAAAATGGTAGATACATGCAGCGCGGAGTTTGAAGCGAAGACGCCTTATTTTTATAGTACCTTTGAGTAGTAGTATTTTTTCTTCAAATCAATTTTATGATTACTATAGATAATAAAAATCTTCAGTTATCAGAAGAACAGGAAAAAGAAATCAGGCTGGAAATCGCTATTATGCTTTATGAAAAAGCAGATTATTCTTTTTATGTGGCCGCTAAATTTGCAGGAATGCCTTGGATGGATTTTGTAAAAGAACTTGGAAAAAGGGAAATATCTATTTTTTCTGAAGAAGCGTTTTTAGATGATTTGGAAACGATAAAAAAATTTGGAAAATGATTGTGGTGAGCGACACTTCCTGCATCTCAAACTTATTAATTATAAATGAACTGGACTTATTGCGGAAAATTTACTCACAGATATGTATTCTTCTTGCCGTGTATAACGAAATTTTAGCCTTAGAAAAAAGCGGTGAGGATTTGAGTTACTTCAGATCATGCGAATGGATAGTTTCAAAAACGGATTTTACTAAAAACATTTCATTATTACCTCCCAAAAATATAGATGCCGGTGAAGCTGAAGCTATTGACCTTGCAATTTACATGAAAGCAGACCGTCTTTTGATAGATGAAAGCAAGGGAAGTGTTGTTGCAAAAGAATTAGGAATTACAACAATAGGCTTATTGGGAATATTAAAAATCGCAAAAGAAAATCATCTTATTCTATCATTTAAGAAGTTACTAGACCAATTAATAGAAAATAATTTTTGGATAAGTAATGAGCTATATCGCACCGTTCTAAAATCAACTAATGAACTCTAACATTATCTACAACGAATCTATTCCTTCTGAAAAGAAGAAAATTATTGTACTCGGCAGTGGCCCAAACCGGATTGGCCAGGGAATTGAATTTGATTATTGCTGCGTGCACGGTTTGATGGCAATAAAGGAATGTGGGATGGAAGCCATTATGATCAATTGTAATCCGGAAACAGTTTCTACTGACTTTGACATTGCCGATAAATTGTATTTTGAACCCGTTTTCTGGGAACACATCTGGGAAATAATCGAACTGGAAAAACCGTATGGGGTGATTGTACAACTTGGTGGTCAAACTGCTTTAAAACTCGCACGAAGATTAGATGAAAAAGGCATTAAAATTATTGGAACTTCTTTCGATAATATGGATATTGCTGAAGATCGTGGCCGTTTTAGCGATATGCTGAAAGAACTGGAAATACCTTATCCAAGATATGGAACCGCTCACGACGCTGATGAAGCGATTGAAATTGCGCATCAGGTTGGTTACCCGGTTCTGGTGCGTCCAAGTTATGTTTTAGGCGGCCAAAGAATGCGGATCGTACTAAATGATGAAGAATTGGAAAATGGCGTTCTGAGTCTATTAAAACATTTGCCGGGCAATAAAATTTTAATTGATCAGTTTCTTGACCGTTGCCAGGAAGCAGAAATTGATGCAATCTTTGATGGCGAAACCTTTCACGTGATGGGAGTGATGGAACATATAGAACCGGCCGGAATTCATAGCGGCGATAGCAATGCCGTCTTGCCTCAGTTTAATTTATCACCCCTCATTGTGCAGACGATGGAAGAATATGCTGAGAAAATTGCTCGCGCTTTGCATATTAAAGGACTGATCAATATTCAGTTTGCCATTAAGGATAGCATCGTATATGTTATCGAGGCTAATCCTCGCGCATCCAGAACGACACCTTTTATTGCTAAAGCCTACCAGATTCCGTATCTAAACGTTGCAACAAAAGTGATGCTGGGAGAGGCAAAATTGAAAGATTTCACTTTTGAGAAAAAATTAAATGGTTTTGCCATTAAAGAGCCTGTTTTTTCTTTTAATAAATTCCCGAATGTGAACAAACAACTTGGCCCTGAAATGAAAAGTACAGGCGAAGCAATTCGTTTTATAAAGGATTTGCGCGACCCTTATTTCAGGCAGTTGTACAGAGAAAGAAGTATGCATTTGAGTAAATAGGAATCCGAATTACAGGTTGCTTGCAACAAGGCAATAAATAATAACGATTCTTATTTCCCGACTGAAAAAAATAAAAACTCCGGAAGAAAATTCCGGAGTTTTTTAATGTTATTTTATTTTGTCGAACAACGTCAATTTATCTTACAACTTTGGGCCCACTGAATTGATAAAAGATGCCAAACTCAAATACGTTACTGTGAACTTTAGCAGCATCGTTTTTATTGATATTGCTGATTCCAAAGTCATATCGTGCATCAAAGCCTAATCCGCTTGAGGTAAGATAACCTACACCAACCGGAATGGAAAATACGGCGCTTTTCATATCGCTTTTGATATCAGTTGAAGTGCCACCTTCTTTTGCCTTTGCATTCATCAAAAATCCAACCTGCGGGCCTGCTTCTACACGGAAGCCATTACCGAACATGTATTGTACCAGTACCGGAACATTGATATAACCGAGTTCCACTTTATTATCGCTGTTGGATTTGCTTTTTGCACCTTCAGAAGAATAATAAACTTCCGGTTGGATGGCCCAAAGTTCGCTTGCTGTATGTATGTGAGCAAGGAAACCTGCATTAAATCCAATTTTAGTTTGCATATCGGAATTAGAAGGACTTGAATTTAAAGATGATGCATTTAGACCTGCTTTGATCCCAAAATGCGTTGATTGAGCTTTTGCCGAGAACATAAAAAATACCGTTGCAGCAAAAATGATTGTCTTTTTCATAAAGTTGATTTTTAATTAATAAAAAATTAATAATTATTGCCAATAAATCAAAAGCCATACCTGTTTTTTAAATTTCCTCAAAGCTTTATCTTTGCAAATCGTTTTTTAGCCGCCTTTGAAAAGGCCTGATTCATACTGTAAATGTCTCTGGAAACCCCGGCTGGAACCGAAAAGTTATGGCTTTATTACACAACCGTGTTTCTCAAAAAGAACTGAAAAAATTGTTGTTTGAGGAAAAGGAACCCCGCATTACCTTGTCATTTTATAGGTATGCTTTTATAGAAAATACCGCCCTTTTTCGTGATGAGTTTTACAAAAACCTGGATGATCTAAAGGTTTTTGGACGTATTTATGTTGCTCATGAGGGAATCAATGCGCAAATAAGCGTTCCTGAACAAAACTTTTCAAAATTCAAAGAATATTTAAATACAATTGATTTCCTGCAAGACCTTCGTTTAAATATTGCTGTGGATGATGACGGCAAAAGTTTTTGGGTATTGAAAGTAAAAGTGCGTAATAAAATTGTGGCAGATGGAATTGATGATCCTGATTTTAATATTAGCAAAAAAGGCAAATATGTGGATGCAGATTCTTTTAATAAACTGACTGCCGATCCTGAAACTATTGTAGTAGATATGCGGAATCATTATGAATATGAAGTAGGACATTTTGAAAATGCAATAGAGGTTCCGTCTGAAACTTTCAGGGAGCAATTGCCGATGGCTGTAAATATTTTGCAGGAAAAAAAAGACAAGAACATCATTATGTACTGCACTGGCGGCATTCGTTGCGAGAAGGCAAGTGCATATATGCTTCACAATGGCTTCAAAAATGTGTATCACCTCGAAGGTGGGATTATTCAATATGCAAACAAAGTGAAAGAGGAGCATTTACCGAATAAATTCCTGGGAAAAAATTTCGTGTTTGACGGCAGGCTGGGGGAAAAGATCGGAGATGAAATAATCAGCCGGTGCCATCAATGCGGAGCTCCTTGCGACACGCACACAAACTGCGCGAATGAAGGCTGCCACCTGCTTTTCATTCAATGCGACACATGTGCTTCAAAATACGAAGGTTGTTGCTCTGAAGAGTGCCGTTCCATAAATCATTTACCTGAAGAAGAAAAAAAACAAAAACGTAAAGGCGTCAAAAACGGAATAATGGTGTTTAACAAATCCAGGAAAAGAATGGATAGTTTAATGAAAAAAACTGAATAATCTCATGATGCCACAGTAGAGCAATAAATAACGGTTATTGCTCTTTTCGGTGTTTGAATTTTTTACCTGTTTATAAAAATTGTATTTCCTTGTTTTTCTTCCTTTGAGTTAATTGTGGTAATGATGTACATTCCATTAGCTATTTGTTGAGGGATATTTAAGGTAATAATGTTTACGTCTTTTGTTTTAAAAATTTGCTGATAAACTACTTTGCCAGAAAAATCCATTAGTTGGATCTTTAAATTTTCTCGGTTACTAAAGTTGTCATTATTCTGGATGTAAATTTTATCCCTTGCAGGATTAGGGAAAATTTTCAGTTTTCTAATATCAAAATTTACCGTTACTACTGACGAATAAGTAATTTTTCCATCAACAGTTACTTGTTTTAACCGGTAGAAATTGATGCCATTTTCAGGTGAATTGTCGGTAAAGGTATAATGATAAGCTTTTGAAGAGCTTTCATTTCCAGCTACGATACCTATTAGCTTGAAATCGGTATTTTTTTGGCTTCTTTCGATTTCGAAATGGTCATTTTGTGACTCGCCGGTTGTAGTCCAAGTTAGTAACGCCTGTTTTTCGTCTACATTCTTTCCGCTGAAATCCAACAGGTTTACCGGTGAAGCACCCATTGTAAGCGTAACATTATCCACTAAGGCTGTACCTAATACAGAATTGTTATGTGAGGTATATGCAATACCAACATAAGAATTGGAACCCATTGCAATTGTTACAGAATCAATAGCTTTCCAATCGGTTCCGTTTTCTGAAACGTAGCTAATGTATTTATTACCATCATGAGATACTCTTATCCAGTAGGGTACAGCTTCTACAACGGATGTGCCTGAACGTGTTGCATCAGATGATTGTGAAAATCTTTCCTGTAAAAAAATTCTTTTTGCCGGTATAATATTAAGAAATACATAAGGTGAGCCGGCATCAAGATTTTGTCTGTACATGATACCAATTTTTGCCTCTGAATTGCTCGAATCCATAGAAACAACTCTTATGGTTAATTGACTTTGATTGGCAATTACCGGTTGAAACAGGTAATGAAAGGCATCTGCAGTATTCCAAATATCAGATCCGGACGCTGTCAAAGTATAGACGCCGTTACTAAAACATGCGTCTCCGGCACGAGCAACATAACCTATATCGGCGCTTTGCCAGCCGGGAGGTAAAGTTTTTGAACAAGCTGAAGCGGGGGGAGGATTTAGACCATAGACATTTAGTTTATTTGAAAAAGTAGCCATATATACTTTGCCATTGGCAATGGTGGGGCAAACAAACTTAGCAAAGGTTCCAATAGAATCTCTTTTACTGTTCCAGTTACTGTTCCACAGTTCATGGGTTACATCTGTTGCGTCGAAAGCCTGTAAAACACCGGGAACTGATGCCTGGTTGGCATCTCCGTGAATGGGATGATTCGCCCAAATGATTCCGGTACCATGTTTTGATCCGTTTGATGAAACAGAAAGCATTGCACCCGGCATTCCGACCGGCAAAGCAGTATTTCCACTCTTTACGTTTACGGTATCAAATAACAACTTGCTTCTTATAAATGGGAATTGATTCAGCAAAGCTCCTTCTGACCAGGCATAGACGTATTCATTTCCATACTCATCTTTAAAATAAACCGGTGAGCCATGCAAATGCCGGTGCATGGACATCGGATTATTTGATACGTTCAGTGTTTGTTTTACGTTTGAATTGTCAGTCGTCGTCTGTCCCATTTGGTTATTGTCTATCAAAAATAAACGCCCTTCTTTGCTTCCTGATAAAGACAAATGAGTTCCGGGAATCAATAAAACTCCGTCCACACCATAGTCCAGATCATAGTCATTCAGGTAAATGTAATTTGCCGGCGTAAAAAAATCTTTTATTTTGAGGGTTGGCGACAACTTAATAAGACTTGATCCACGATTGACCGGATCATTTGGATTTCCGTTCTGCCCGGTGGTTCCATTGCCGGTTGTAACGTATAAATTTCCATCATCATCCACAGATGGCGGCTGACCACTCATCCAAATACCTGCCAAACCTCCGTTTGGAGCCGTATTATAGACATATTTTTGTTCTAAAGTGGTAGCATTATAGCCAATTATCCATCCCTGATAAGGCGTAAAATCGCAATGAGATGCCCAGGTGATATACACAATGTTATTGTACAACAACAGTCCCGGCCTTTGATTTTGATTTTGTTGGTTAAAAGTCATCGTTCCGTTTACACTTCCATCACCTGTGCCCGGAACACTTGCGGTAATGTAAACCGGACTTCCCGGCTTTTCTTTACCTGTTTTTATATCAATAGCATGTAGATATTGCACAAATGTTTTCGGCGCTTTCGTAGTTACACTTCTCGCTACAACATATAGTGTACTGGTAATGCTATCGATTGCAGGCGTACCTACAATCCCCATCTTCCCGCTAAAGTCCTGGTAATTGCCCCCACAGGCCCATATCATATCAGAATTTTTTATCGGAGAATAATTGGCAGGATCAAAGGTTAAATTTACCTGCCAGTAAGGAGCAGAAGCATTAGGATCATCTGCATCAAAAGCATAGAGGGTATTATTTACTGTAGCTACCAGCACAATATTATGCAAACCACCACGGATTGGAACATTGCTTACAACAAGCGGTTGAGCATAGATCTGATCATCAACTGTTCTTGAAAATATTTTTCCAAAATTGCCATTACTTACATTGTCCGTTGTTAAAATTGTTTCATGCTGGTTCCATCCCGTTCTTTTTAAATCATTGTGATTCATGAGCACATTTACCTGGGCAGATATGTTAGAATACAAGAACAGGAAACAAATTGAAGGAAGAGCTGTTTTAAAATAAGGAATTACAAACGAGTTGGGCGTAAAAATGTATTTCATTGGGTTCCTTTGGGTAAAATGGTAAGCATCGAAAGTGGAAATTCACGGATTGAGGATCAGGGTGAAACAAAGTAACTGATTTTAATCTGAATTTAAAAGATTAATCAAAAGTTTTACCAACACTGAAAGGTATCCGTAAAAAATTATTTCTTCTGAAAACTATTCCCAGCCAGTGGCAAGAACATCGGCAATATGTAGTGTTGTAATTGGTAAGTTTTTTTTGCTGATAATGCCTTGTAAATGCATAAGGCAGCTTAGGTCGGTAGAAATAATATGTGACGCACCGGTATCTAAAGCATGATTGATTTTTTGATCAGCCATCGCATTGGAAATCGCATCAAATTTTACAGCAAAGGTGCCACCAAAACCGCAACAAGTTTCAGTTTCAGCCATTTCTACCAACTGAAGGCCCTGCACTTTCTTTAATAAATTTCTCGGGCCTTCTTTTATTTTACATTCACGCAATCCGGCGCAGCTATCATGATAAGTTGCTTTTGCATTTAAGACAGCACCAAAATTCTCAATCTTTAAAATATTAGTCAGAAATTCTGTGAATTCAAAAATTCTGAGCGAAAGGCTTTTCACTAAGTTATGTTGAGAAGAATTCTCAAAAAGTTTTCCGTAATAATTTCTGACAAAGCCAACGCAGGAAGCGGACGGAGCAACAATATAATCAGGCGTATCAAAATCTTTTAAAAATTTTTCCGCCACTTTTTTTGCTTCGCTCTGAAATCCCGCATTGAAGGCTGGCTGGCCGCAACAGGTTTGGTTCGTATTGTATTCAACGTCACAGCACGCTTTTTCCAGTACTTTCACCATGTTAAAAGCAGTTTGAGGATACAACTGGTCAACAAAACATGGGATAAATAACTGTACTTTCATTTAAATAAAATGTAGATTTTTTATGAAATGAGATAAAACTACCTGGAATACTTCAGTGTAATCATCCTTAAGGCAGTCAACGCTGCTTCTTCTCCCTTATTTCCATGGCTCCCGCCGGTCCGCTCATCTGCCTGTTCCTGGTTATCTACCGTAAGCACGCCAAAGATAGTGGGAACTGGTAAAGTCAGATTTAATTGTACAACGCCATCTGTAATGGCTTTACATACATAATCGAAATGAGGTGTACCACCTCGCAATACGCATCCAAGAGCGATAAAAACCTGGGGCTTTTCAAATTTATTTTGATAGGTATCCCAAAAATTTTTTATGGTAAAAGGAATTTCAAAAGCGCCGGGAACATTGATAATTTTATAATTCTGCATCCCATATTCGTTCAGAATTTTTTTGCAACCATCCAGTAACTTATTCACAATTTCCGGATTCCACTGGGTGTGTACAATAACAATACAGGCATCCTTTGGTAGAATGCCTGCATCAATATTATAAAGATTTTGATTTACTATTGCCATTTTTATTTCTAAAAATTATTCTGAAAAATCACCAAGCCGGGCGAGGTAGCGATCAACGTCAGCTGCTTTTTCAGTAAGCGGGTAATCCGTTTTTATTTTTTTGAAAAGATCAATTGCATCTTTTGTTTTTCCGGTTGATTCAGCAAATAATGCCGCACGGAATAAAAATTCTGAAGAAGTAAAATCATCCTTGGTATTCACATCGGCCGCTTTTTTATAATAACTCAACGCATCATCATTTTTATTCAGTTCTGCGCTTGCATCACCCATCATGCCAAGAGCGCGGCTCTTTATTTGTGTAGCGCCATTTGCATCAAAATCTTTCAGATATTTGATTGATTTTTGAAATTGCCCAAGATGCAGGTAACAGGCACCGGCATAATATTCACACAAGTTGGCAGCAGGCGTTCCTGAATATTGATTGATAATTTTTAATGCTCCCGGATTAACGCCATCGCCGTTCAAAACCTTTGTGGCAAGCATGATCTTTGCAGAATCGGTAGCGTTTGTGAACTCAGAGAAATATTTTTGAGTTACAAAAACGACTTTATCCGCTTTCTCCTGTTCCGGCACTTTAAACATGTATTTATAAATCAACCAGGCAGCAACTATAAGAATAATTGCGGAGCCTATGTATGAAATCGGTTTACTATAATCTTCCCAAAAGCCGCGGGCTTTTTCTACTACATCTACTTCTTTTTTTTGTACTTTTTTGTCCGCCATTAAAATTGTTTTTCTGTATTATTTTTTAGTCTTGATACTTGCTACTTGCTACTTTTTACTTGTTTCTCCTTTGCTTTCCTAATCCATAATAAACGGATAATCATCTTCTGCATATACATCTTTCAATACTTCACTATCATCAGGATAAGCGCTTTCTTCTGCAAATTTCACTGATTCTTCTACCTGGTGTTTTACCCGTTCAGTTATTTGTTCGATTTCTTCATCAGTTACTCCAAAATTATCTTTCAGTTTTGTCAAAGTTGTTTCAACCGGATCCTGCAATTTATATTCTTCCATTTCTTCTTTGCTACGATATTTTGCAGGGTCGCTCATACTATGCCCCTTGTAACGATAGGTTTTTATTTCCAGAAGGGTAGGGCCACCTTGTTCGCGAGCTCTTTTCACCGCTCTTTCTACCGCTTCATGTACAGTTTCCGGAATCATTCCATCTACCTGGTCGCCTGGCATTTCATATGCATCGGCCAGTTTATAAATATCCAATACGTTAGAAGTGCGGGCAACTGAAGTTCCCATCGCATAGTTGTTATTTTCACAAATGAAAACCACCGGAAGCTTCCAAAGCATGGCAAGATTAAATGTTTCATGGAGGATGCCCTGGCGCGCTGCACCATCGCCAAAGAAACAAAGAACCACATTATCAGTTCCTTTATATTTTTCTGCAAAAGCAAGGCCGGCGCCGGTTCCGATCTGAGCGCCTACAATTCCATGGCCCCCAAAAAACCTATGTTCTACACCGAAGAAGTGCATGCTTCCTCCTTTCCCTTTGCTGCAACCGGTAGCTTTAGCATACAATTCGGCCATGCAGGCATTTGGAGTAATTCCTTTTGCAATTGCCAGTCCATGATCGCGGTAAGCAGTAATGAAAATATCATCATCATTGGTAGCGGTCATGCAACCCGCTGCTATTGCTTCCTGCCCTATATATAAATGGCAAAAGCCGCGTATTTTTTGCATTCCATACATTTGGCCTGCTTTTTCTTCAAAGCGGCGCAGCAGGAGCATCAGCTCGTACCAGTATAAATAAGTTTCTTTAGAAAACTTTGTAGCCAAGATTTTAAAATTTTAGGCCGCAAAGATAGGATAAAAAGAAAATAAATTTTAGTGAAAAAACAATTAAGAATAGAACTGAAGTCTAAGCTGAGTTTGGAGTAGAAATCATTTGTTCAAATAGTCGGCGGTGCTCAACAAACCAATAAATAACCGCTTTTTCTATTTTCTTTTTATGCAAACTTCTTTAAGCTTATCTAACGTTTCTAAACCATCTAAACTTCTTCGAGCACCTAAACTCTTCTAAACCTAACCGGCAAACCCCTATTTTTGTTTGCAAAAAAAATTCTAACAGAAATTCTTTTATGGTAAACAGGAAAGTATTAACACTCGATGAATTCACGATCCGCGAAATGCGTGCTTTTCCAAAGGCAACTGGTGAACTGTCGGGACTTTTAAGAGATATCGGTCTTGCTGCAAAACGGGTAAATGTGGAAGTAAATAAAGCCGGCCTCGTAGATATTCTTGGTGATACAGGAGATGTGAATGTGCAGGGCGAAGAGGTGAAATTGTTGGATGTGTTTGCCAATGATCAGTTCACCAGGGTATTGCGACATGGTATCAGTTGTGCCGGAATTGCCAGTGAAGAATTGGATGATTTCGTGATTTTTGATAATGAAATCAGCAGAAATTCTAAATATATCTGCATGTTCGATCCGCTGGACGGCAGCAGCAATATTGATGTAAATGTTTCTATCGGTACGATTTTCAGTGTTTATAGAAGAGTAACTGAAAAAGGAACTCCTGTTACCAAAAAAGATTTTCTCCAGGCAGGTAACCGGCAGGTAGCAGCAGGTTACATTATTTATGGCTCATCAACCATTTTGGTATATGCTACAAAAAGGGGTGTGAACGGATTTACCTTAGATCAGTCTATTGGTGAATTTTGCCTCAGTCACCCTAATATAAAATGTCCGGAAAATGGAAAAATGTATTCGGTAAATCATGGTAATTATTATAGTTTTTCTGAAGAGATAAAAAAATATATTGAATGCTGCCAGAGAAAAAATAAAACGAACGGCGGCCCGTACACACAAAGATACATTGGCAGCATGGTGAGCGATGTACATAGAAATCTGATCCGTGGTGGAATATTTTTGTATCCGGGTACAAAAGAAAAACCAAAGGGAAAACTTCGTTTGCTGTACGAATGCAATCCATTGGCGTACATGGTTGAAGCAGCCGGAGGAAAAGCGACTGACGGCACACAAAGAATTCTTGACAAAGTGCCTGCAGAATTACATGAACGAACGCCGTTTTTTATCGGCAGTTTGAAAATGATGGAAGAACTTGAAGGTTATTTGTTAAAGGTTGAAAGTTAGAAATACTTTTCATTTACGGCTTTCACAGCTTTTTGGTAGTAACCAAATAGCTATTTGAGCCGCATCAAGTCCGGGGTAAGTCCGGCATATGCCGGACTTACCCCGGACTTGATAGAAACAAAACCCATATCAGAAGTAGAGAAGACAGCCGTTAAAGGTACGGGTGTTACCTTCAACTTTAATAAAATCAGTAAATCAATAACTTATTCAGTTAAAATGAAAACAATCATTTCAGTTAAAGATCTTAAAAAGAATTATGGCAAGTTTGAAGCGGTAAAAGGTATTTCTTTCGATGTATATGAAGGGGAGATATTTGGTTTGCTGGGGCCAAATGGCGCAGGCAAATCAACCACGCTTGAAATCATAGAAACACTCCGAGATAAAACATCCGGAAAGATCATCGTGGATGGCTTAGACCTCGATCGCGACGCTGCACAAATCAAAAAAATCATCGGCGTGCAATTACAGACTTCCGGTTTTTATCCGGGGTTGAACTTATTAGAACTGATCAATCTTTTTTGTGGATTGTATAATACGAAAACGGATTCTACCAAACTCCTTGAAATGGTAAATCTTAAAGACAAAGCAAAAAATAAATACAAGGAAATGAGTGGCGGACAGAAACAACGATTTTCGATAGCCACTACTTTGATCAATAAACCCAAGATTATTTTCCTGGATGAACCCACAACCGGCCTTGATCCACAGGCACGACGCAATCTGTGGGAATTAATTCAGCGGATTAGAAAAGAAGGAACGACCGTTATCATCACCACTCATTATATGGATGAAGCTGAATATTTATGTGATCGCGTTGCCATTATGGATGAAGGCAAAATTATCGCCTTGCAGTCGCCGGATAAATTAATTGACGATCTGGTAGCTTCCGGTTTTGAAAGGCCGAAAGAAACAAAATCTGCAAATCTTGAAGATGTTTTTATTAACCTCACCGGTAAAGATTTCAGAGAAGATTAACCTATATTTGCCGGCTAATTTTTGAAAACATCTATAAGAATAAAATAAAATGAAAACCATCTTTCTTCTTTTCCTTTTGCCGTTTTCGGTATGTTACGGTCAAACAAAAAAACCTGTCGCGAAAACAAAACAGATTGCCCCAAAACCGGCAGCAGCAATGACGCCCACCGACAGTCTCAGTTATTCAATCGGCGTACAGGTAGCTGAATATTATAAAACAATGGGTGTTGAAAAAATAAACACCGATTATGTGGCAAAAGCCTTTCACGACGTTTTAAACAATAAACCATTAACCATTTCAGAAGACGAATGCAGTATGAACATACAACAAAAATTACAACAATTCATGGCAAACAAAGTCAGCGCTGTTAAAGAAGCCGGTACAAAGTTTTTGGAAGAAAATAAGAAGCGGCCAGGTGTGGTTACCTTGCCAGATGGTTTGCAATATGAAATTATCACAAAAGGTACCGGCCCTATTCCTAAAGCAACAGATACGGTTCAGGCGAATTATGTCGGTACATTAATTAACGGCGAGGAGTTTGATAATTCGTATAAAAGAGGGCAACCGCTTACCATTCCTGTTTCTGCTGTAATCCGCGGGTGGACAGAAGCGCTTGAATTAATGCCTGTCGGCAGCAAATGGAAATTATTTGTTCCATCAGATTTGGGGTATGGCGACAGAGGTGCAGGCAGTGCTATTCCTGGTGGCTCTGCTCTGATTTTTGAAATAGAATTATTAAATATCGTGAACAAATAAATCATTTCTTTATGGCGCAGGATGAAGATTTTCGGTATCCCATCGGGAAAGAAGATGAACAGTCAGCATTTGAGAGTCCATTCAATGAGCAACTGAAAAGATCATTGATAGATGAAATAAAAATGCTTCCTTCAAATCTTGAATACGCCATTCAGAACCTGGATGAAGCGCAATTGCAAACGGCTTATCGTCCCGGCGGCTGGACAATTCATCAGTTGGTTCATCACGTTGCAGATAGCCACATTAATGCTTATGTGCGTTTCAAACTTGGCTTAACAGAAGAAAATCCTGTTATAAAACCGTATGATCAGGATGCCTGGGCAAAATTATCTGACACACAAAAACTACCGGTAAACATTTCCATCACACTTCTTCATGCTTTGCATGCCCGGTGGTGCCAATGCATGGAAGATATGACTGAAACCGAATGGCAACGAACCATTTACCATCCTGAAAGAAAAATAGAACTTTCGCTGTGGGAACTTTTGAAATCTTATGCATGGCATGGAAAACATCATACAGCGCACATTCTAAAATTGAGAGAAAGAATGAATTGGCAATAAGCACGAATTATTTAAAAACAGAAAAAAGGAATCTGAATTATTTGTTCCTTTACTGACAGAACATTTTAGTCTCAGTAAATCAATAAATAACTGTGATTCGTTCATTGATATAAGGAGCGAAAGCGAACGTTAAAAATAATTTGGCGTGTAATTTCGCAATATCATTGTTTTATATTGCAGGTCATTTTGAATAAAAAACTGATTGTAAAAATTTTACGCCTGTATTTTTTATTTCAGGTTTTTGGCTCCGCAAACGTATCGGGCCAGGTTGTGATTTCCGGAAATGTTTACGATTCTTCCAAATTATACGCGATCCCCTATGTCACGGTTCAAAGCACTTCCGGAGCTACGACGATGACCGATTCGACCGGCGCTTATCACATTTACGCCGGCGAAACCGATTCTCTCAGCTTTTTTTATAATGGAAAATCAACGATTAAATTTCCTGTAAAATCAATTTCAAATTATAACGATTTTGATATTGCTCTTCGTGTAAGAGTAAAGGATAAAGAGAAGTATAAATTATTGAATCCTGTTACTGTTTTTACCAATTCGTACCAAAAAGATTCTTTGGAAAACAGGCAGGAATATGCGAAAGTATTTGGTGAGGAAAAACCGGGAATCCATTCTACATATGACCCGGGAGGTGCGGCCGGTCTTGACCTGGACGCACTTATCGGCATGTTTCAATTCAGAAAAAACAAGCAACAACTCGCTTTCAGAAACCGGTTGATGCAGGATGAGCAGGAACGGTATATTGATTATCGTTTTTCTTCGAAAACGGTTGCAAGAATCACTGGTCTTAAAGGTGATACGCTTGAAAAATACAGAAAAATGTACAGGCCTACTTATTTCTTTGTTGTAAATAGTTCTCTTGCTGAATTTTACCAATATATATTAAACACATCCTATGCTTTTAAGAAGCAGGAAGGTATTCAATGAGCTTATTTTTTGTATTGATCCATCATATATGTGAAATTATTTTTTTTTGAAAAAAAAGAACCGTTCCTTTGGGTAAAAATTATCTTTCTTTACTAAAATGAATGAAATCATCAAAATTACGCTCGCATGAAAAAACTTTACTTATTAGCCTTTGTTTCTTTTATTTATTGCAACTTATCTGCTCAATCTCCCGGTTGTACTACCAATGTTTCTCCGGTAAATCAAGCGACCAATGTGAGTCCCAGTCCGTATGTTACTTTTAAATGGAACCCGGTTGCAGGGGCAGTCTCCTACGATGTATATGTAAGTACTAAAATTCCACCGAAACAACTTGTTGGTACTTCGGTATCAGACTCCTTTAATTTTTCTACTGCAGATTACAGCACCATTTACTATTGGTATGTGGTGCCTAAAAATGCTTCAGGCGCAGCAATTGGTTGCAGTTCATCAGCCACTTCTTTTGTAACAAGCGCTCCGCCGCCTCCTCCGGGAAATGATGATTGTTTCGGAGCTACTGATCTTTCAAGTACTATTATCGATGGTAGCACATTGGGTGCTACACAATCATCTCCTGCAGTCAACTGTGGAGGTTATGTCGGCTCTGCGGATGACGACGTATGGTATCAGTTTACGGCGCTCACAACCGGATCTGTTATCGTTACAATGAATGGTAGCGGTACTTTTGATGGAGTGCTCCAGGCATACAGAGGCGACTGCAGTTCTTTGGTTTCCCTTAATTGCAGCGATACTTCACAGGCAGGTGGAAGAGAACAGATGACCATAAATGTAATAGCAGGAACCAGTTACAAAATACGTGTTTATAGTTTTGGCAGTCAGATAACAGATAGAGGAGATTTTAGGATTTCAGCAAGTGGCTCCGCGCTCCCAATTTCGCTTCTCAGCTTTAAAGGTGAACATTCAGGTAATCAGAATATTCTTACCTGGGCCACTGCCAACGAATTGAACAATTCTGGTTTTGAAGTTCAATATTCTTTCAACAGAACTGATTTTAGAAAATTAGGTTTTGTGAATTCGAAATCGGTAAATGGAAATAGCAGCTCTGTTTTAAATTATCAATATGTTGATAATAAAGCACCGGGTGGAAGTGTGTATTACCGCCTAAGGCAGATCGACAAAGACGGCCAATCAAGCTATTCTAACGTGATCCTGATTAAAGGTGAGAAAATAAACGCACTCACTTTAAATATGATCTATCCAAATCCGGCAAAAAGTACATTGAACCTGGTAGTTTCTTCACCCGAAAACAATAACATCAGTATCATGATTACGGACCTCGCAGGAAAGAAAGTGTACCAGCAGGGTTTCTCGCTCATTAATGGGGGAAACAACCTGGATCTTGATATTGCAAAATTACCAGCCGGCACTTATTTCTTAAAAGCAGCTTGCAATAATGGTTGTAAAACTGCGGTAAGTAAATTTGTAAAAGAATAATTTTAATACCTGAATGTTGTGTGGTGAAATTTGATTTCAGATTTCACCACACAACATTTTCAATTATGTATTTCCTTCATTATTTTCCTTTCTGTCTTAATTGATCGGTTTTTTAAAAAAAGAAAAGCGAAAAGTGTGTTTAAATAATTTAATTAATAAAAATGAAAGCTGCTCTGTTCTTTTCCGTTGTTTTGATGCTTGCCATTTCTGCAAATTCACAATCGTACAAAAAGATTCATGCAGATGCCATTGTTTGCGATACACACAATGACATCATCAGTTCGTGTATTGAGCGCGGCTATCGTTTTGATCAGGACCTGACCGGGAAAACGCATAGCGATCTGAACCGGATGTTCAAGGGTGGTTTGGACGTGCAGGTGTTTTCGATTTTCTGTGATGGAAAACAAAAAGATCCTTATCAGTTTGCAAACCGCGAAATAGATACTTTATACGCGTGGGTAAAAAGAAATCCGTCAAAGATGATGATCGTCACCAATCCAAAAGAATTGTACCAGGCAGTAAAACAGCATAAACTGGCTTCGATGATGGGTGTTGAAGGAGGTCATATGATAGAAGATGATATGAACAAATTAGACAGCTTTTATAACCGCGGCGTTCGTTACATGACGTTGACCTGGAACAATAATAATTCGTGGGCGACAAGCGCCGAGTATGAGTCTGGAAATCAGAAAACAAATGGCCAAACAGACACCACATCTCAAAAAAAAGGATTGAGCGATTTTGGAAAACAAATTGTAAAAAGGATGAACGAATTGGGCATGATGGTAGATCTCAGCCATGTTGGCGATCAAACCTTTTGGGATGCAATCAAAATATCCACAAAACCGATACTTGTTTCTCACAGCGATTGTTATGCGCTTTGCCCGGCTTTTAGAAATTTAAAAGATGACATGATAAAAGCAGTTGCTAAAAACGGCGGCGTCATTGATTTGAATTTTTATCCTGCCTTTCTCGACAGTACTGTTGCAGCCAAACAAAAAGCATATTATCAAAAACACAGAGCAGAAAAAAAAGAGTTGATCGCATCCGGCAAAAAAGATTTTGAAGCCGATGACATTATTGCAAAAAAATATCCGCAGGAAATTGCTGACATGCAGGCGCCGTTTTCTCTTTTATTCGATCACATGGAGCATATTATTAAACTTGTGGGAGTTGATTATGTAGGGCTTGGTGGCGATTTTGATGGAATTTCGATCACGCCAAAAGTGTTGACAGACGTAACCAAATACCCGGAGATCACCAAAGAACTGGTAAAACGTGGTTATTCTGAAAAAGACATTGACAAAATATTGGGCGGCAATTTTATCCGGGTTTTTGAAGCGAATCAAAAAGGTAAATACTGATCGTTTTCCATAATAAAAGATGGCCGTTGAGCAGTGCTCGCATGCCCTTCTTGGTTTTGTAATAAACTTCAGCAAGTCAACACATAAGCTGGATTTTTTATTCTGCTGTGTTCCACACTTTTAACTACCATATCCGCACCCTCGAACTATCTGCTATATACATTTTATCGCCGGGTTTCACTTCAAATGTTTTATAAAATTCATCAATATCACTGAAAGGACCGTTCACCCTGTATTTTGCTGGTGCATGTACGTCTGTCATTATCCGGTTTCTCAATAATTCCGGCCGTATTTCATACAACCAGCTCAAAGCATATCCCATAAAAAAACGTTGCATGGGCGTAAGTCCGGCGATCATCTTATTTTCTTTAAAAGCATCCGATTTTTTAAAGGCGTCAATGCCAATTTCTAATCCGCCGAGGTCTGCTATATTTTCTCCCTGCGTTGCTCTTCCATTGATATGCACGCCCGGTAATGGTTCATAATTATTAAACTGGTTAATGATCACCTGTGCTCTTTTTGCAAATTCTGCTGAATCTTTTTTTGTCCACCAGTTGTGCAAATTTCCCTGTGCATCATAAAGCCTTCCCTGGTCGTCAAATCCATGCGTAATTTCATGACCGATATAACTGGCGCCTACATATCCATACATGGTCGCATCATCGAGTTGATCATCCGCATATCCCGGAACAATAAAGGCGGCAGCGGGAAAAACAATTTCATTATTTGCCGGATTATAGTAGGCATTATATGTTTGCGGATACATCTGCCATTCATCGCGGTCAACCGGTTTTCCCAGTTTATTCATTTCAAAATTGTGCCACCAGATTCCCGCACTGATCAAATTTTGCACATAACTTTCTTTGCTGATCTCCATGGCTGAAAAATCTTTCCATTTATCCGGATAACCGATTTTCTTCTTGATCGCTTCTAATTTTACAATTGCTTTTTGTTTCGTACTGTCGCCCATCCAGGTAAGTTTCTGTATTCTGTCTTTGTAGGATGAACGAATTTCCTCCAGCATTTTTTCATACCGTTTTTTGGCAGTAGTGTCAAAATACTTTTTTACATAAAGCTGTCCGAGCAACTCGCCCATCGCGCCCTGTTCCGACTGAACGACTCTTTTCCATCTTGGTTTTCTTTCTTTAGCTCCACTAAATAATTGACCGTATTGAAATGCTTCCAATCCGTATTTTTCAGGCAATGCATTTGAAAAGGAATTGACCAATCTGTATGTCAGGTAATCTTTCAGATCATTAATCGATGTCGATTTTAAAGTAGCATCTAATGATTTAAAAAATTCAGGCTGGCCAACGATTACAGAATCAATTTTTGTAACGCCAATGTCTTTTAAAAATTTTTCCCAGTCGATGGAAGAAGAAAGCTTTTTAAGATCAGTAATTGCCATTTTATGATAATTTGCATAAGGATCGCGCAAATCGGCAAGAGTGCGTGAAACCTTTGCCAGCTTCATTTCCAGGGCCATTATATTTTCAGCAGATTTCGAGGCAGTAGCAGAATCTTTTCCCTGAAATTCTAAAATTTTGGCAACATGTTGTACGTAAGCTTTGCGGATATTTGTTGTAGAAGAATCTTTATTGAAATAATAATCTCGCTCAGGCAAACCAAGGCCTCCCTGGTATAATTTAAAGCTCATTACATTACTTTCTTTATCATCCTGATCTACACCGCTTCTGAATAATGCGCCCTCACCAATTTTATCGAAATCAGCAACCACATTGATAAAAGAAGGAATATCATTTATAGCATTTATTTGATCGAAGTAAGGTTGCAGATATTTTGTTCCCTGTTTTTCAATGGCGGCGCTGTCCATTGCGGCAGTCCAGAAATCGCCAATCTTTTGAGAAGCAGAACCTTTTGCGGCGTTTTCTTTTGCAGCCTCTTCGCATATGTCATGAATCCGTTGCTCATTTTCATTATTTACCAGGTAGCCAATTCCCCAGGAACTTTCCTCAGGAGGAATGGGATTGTTTTTGATCCATTTGCCATTTGCATACAAGAAAAAATCATCGCCCGGATTGTACGACGAATCAACATTTGCGGCAAAAACATCCGGCTTGTTTTCAGTTGTTTTGGTTTTACACGAAAAAAATAACAGTAGGACGAAGCAGTAAAGAATCGTTTTTTTCATTTTATAAAATTGAGGTGTAAATGTAACGATACATGAATGAATCTAATTCCTGTTTAAAAATTTTGAAAAAAATAAGCTGTACTTTGATGAATATATTCTGGTTTTAGAAATCTTTACATTTACAAGATTCACTTTTTCTTTCTGAAATCTATTTTAATGAAATTTATATTCTTTTTTTTACTTCCGTTCCAGCTTTTCGCACAAAATTTTTCTGAAAAGGAAATTGCTTCCTGGAAACAGCAAGCAAAAAACATCACCATCGTACGCGATAATTTTGGGATTCCCCACGTTTATGGTAAAACAGATGCTGACGCAGCTTTTGGGTTGTTGTATGCACAATGCGAAGACGATTTTCCAAGAGTCGAAATGAATTATATTGAAAAGCTTGGAAGGCTTGCAGAAGTAAACGGAGAAAAAGATTTGTACAACGATCTGCTGATACGGTTGGTGATCGATTCTTCTGATGCGATCAAAGATTACAATAATGCTCCAATTTGGTTGAAAAAATTATGCAATGCTTATGCAGATGGAATCAATTATTATTTATACAAACATCCGGAGGTGAAACCGGCTTTATTAAAAAGATTTCAACCGTGGTATCCGATGCTCTGGACCGATGGCAGTATCGGTGCAATTAGTACTGCAGGAGTGGGTGTAGGAGAATTGCAAAATTTTTATTCAGGAGAAATTGAACCGGTAGCGAGAATAGAAAATGTGGAAGAAAAAGTAACCGGATCGAATGGCTTTGCCTTTGCACCAACAATTACCAAATCGCACAATGCAATTTTATATATTAATCCTCATGTTACTTTTTATTTCCGTCCTGAAGTGCATATGGTGAGTGATGAAGGATTGAATGCTTATGGTGCGGTTACCTGGGGACAGTTTTTCGTGTACCAGGGTTTTAATGAACACTGCGGATGGATGCATACATCAAGCTACGCCGATGTTTCAGACGCTTATATCGAAAAGATAACTTCAAAAAATGGCCACCTTTTTTACCAATATAATAGAGAAGAAAAACCTGTTATCCATAAAAAGATCGTGTTGAATTATCGTGAAGGAGATTCAATAAAAACAAAAATTATTGATGCATTATTTACAGGACATGGGCCAATCATGGCTAAAAGAAACGGTGCCTACATCAGTGTGAAATCACACAACAGGGATATCAAAGGCGTCATTCAGAGTTGGGAAAGAACGAAGGCAAAAAGTTTCGCTGATTATAAAAAAGTGATGGACCTTTTGGCTAATACTTCTAACAATACTGTGTATGCAGATGCAGAGGGAAATATTGCTTACTGGCATGGAAATTTTATTCCAAAAAGAGACCCAAAATATGACTGGTCAAAGCCGGTAGATGGCACTACATCAGCAACCGAATGGCAAGGATTAACACCGGTAAATAAAAGCATTCATATTTATAATCCACCAAATGGCTGGTTAGAAAATTGCAATTCTACGCCGTTTACTGCTGCCGGAAAATACAGTCCTAAGAAAAAAGATTTCCCTGCTTATATGGGGCCGGACGGGCAAAATTTTCGCGCAATTAATGCCATTAGAATTTTACCGGAAGAAAAATCCTACACCATCGACAAAGTAATTGAAAAAGGCTATGACACTTATCTTGCAGCATTCGAAGTTTTGGTTCCTGCATTGGTTAAATCGTTCGATCAGATTTCAAAAAAAGATTCTTTGTATGCGCAATTAATTGAACCCATAAACCTTTTAAAAAAGTGGGATTACCGCTGCGGTGAAAATTCTGTGGCAACAACGCTCGCAGTGAATTGGGGTGAAAGAATATTAAGGGCGATTTACAGCGTCAATATTCCTGAAGGAGACGAGGATGACCAGGTAACAAAAACACAAAAATTTGCTGCAACTGCTTCTGCTGAAGAATTATTACAACCGTTTTTATCAACCATTAAATATCTTGAAAATACTTTTGGAAAATGGAACATCGCCTGGGGGGAAATCAATCGTTTTCAAAGAATATCCGGCGCCATAGACAATCATTTTGACGACGATTCAACCAGCATTCCTGTTGGCTTTGCTTCTTCCACCTGGGGAATGATCCCATCTTACAGCAGCCGTGTTTTTGCCGGTACTAAAAAAAGATATGGGGTAAATGGAAACAGCTTTATTTGTGCAGTTGAATTTGGAAAAAAAATAAAAGCAAAATCTTTATTGGCGGGAGGCGAAAGCGGCCATCCGGATTCAAAACATTTCTTTGACCAGGGATATATGTATTCAAAAGGGGTTTTTAAAGACGTTTTATTTTATAAAGAAGACGTGTTGCAACATGTGGAAAGGAAATATCATCCGGGAGAATAAGGATGTGGATTATTTGTTCTTTTGCTGAATCAATTTAAATCCTAATCGCCATATCCGGCAATTACATTAATGGTAAGCGCGATCATGATGGTGTTAAAGCCAAAAGAAAGCAAACTGTGCCACAAAGCGAGTTGCCGAAATCTTTTAGAAGTGATATCGACATCCGATACCTGGAAAGTCATGCCAAGAACAAAAGAAAAGTAAGCGAAGTCAATATATTCAGGAGTTGCATCATCCGGAAATGATAACCCGCCACGGTACTTATCCGGAGTTGAGGCATGATCGCCATAATAAATGTGGGCATAGCGTAGCGTAAAAATTGTATGGATCAAAAACCATGAAAAAACCATTCCGGCGATAGCAATTGGAAGTCTCCAGGAATGGCTTTCATGCCCGCTGTGTTTTACTACCAATAATAACAATACTGCCAGGAATGAAGCGATTGTTGATATAATCACCAATATAAAAATTATAGAAGCTGCCTGGTCCTGTACACGGGCCTGTTCACGAATTTGGTTTGATGAAGTGACTAAAAATGTAACCCAGCTCATGATGATCATACAAAGACTAAACGTATCCCAGCCTATCATTACGTGGGTAAGAAGATCGATGTTTTTTATTTCTACAATAAAATAAACCGCTACTGCAATTGCAATGCAAATGAAAAGTTTTTGAAAAGAATTGATCCTGTCGAACGCCGGAAATTTCCATTTTTGAGGTATCTTTTTTGATTCCATATAAAAAATTAGTAGTTCAAATGTAGAGTAATAAAAACTGTGAAGCTTGTATGAAAATTTTATAGAAACAAGTATGCCATGATTTTTTTAAGCGGGGTTTGAACCTCATGTTACCGTATTAAATATTTTAGCAGTTTTAGGTTTTTTGCCGGTTATTCAAATAATATTTGATGAAGCAACAAATAGCTCGGATTTTTGTTTATGCTATATTCCTTTGAAAATATACAGGAATGGTAATTTGTCAATAGCATTGAAATAGTACCTTCACCATTATTTTATTTTCCTTTCAAATTCATTTGTAAATTTTGAGTGAAAAATGCAATTAAAAGATTCTCTTTCATTGGCCTTTCGTACCGTAAAAAGTAACAAGCTTCGCACCGGCATTACCGTTGCAATCATTGCTTTTGGTATCATGGCGCTCATCGGAATCATTACTGCGATTGCATCAATGAATCAAAGCCTTTCTGAAAGTTTTGCTACGATGGGTGCTAATTCATTCAGCATTCGTTACCGTGACATCAATATAAGAATAGGGGGTGGAAGGGAGGTGAAAAAAACCAGTACCGGCGCTTTAAGAGCGAAAAAATCCAACGAAAGAAAAATAATTACCTACCAGGAAGCGCGGCTTTTTAAAGAACGTTATAATTTTCCCGCCAGAGTAAGTATTTCGTTAAGCGGTCCTCAAAGTATTATTGTAAGCAATGGAGATGTAAAGACAAACCCCAATATTTCCATGAGCGGAGGTGATGAAAACTACCTGGTTCAAAATGGTTATACGCTGGGTGGAGGAAGAAATTTTAATAAACTGGATGTTGAAAGTGGAAGAAATATTTGTATTCTCGGGAATAGTGTTGCACAAAAATTGTATGGTGACAATACGCTTCGCGCATTGGATCAGACGATCAAAGCTGATGGCATCAAATACAGAGTGATTGGCGTTTTAAAAGATAAAGGCTCCAGCGCTTTTTTTAATGCAGATAATATTGTGCTTACTACTTACAACAATATTCGCCGCCTTTTTCCAACAGATGGAACGTCCTATAATATTGGCGTAATGGTAAATAACATCAATGAAATGGACGCTGCGATTTCAGAAGCAAAGGGCACATTCAGGCCGATAAGAAAACTGGCTATTGATGAACAAAATAACTTTTACATCAATAAAAGCGATAGCATCGCAGAAGTTTTTAAAAACAGCCTTGGCACTATTACGACAGCAGCGGCTTTCATAGGTTTGATTACATTATTCGGAGCAGCAATTGGTTTAATGAATATCATGCTGGTAGCAGTAAACGAGCGTACACGCGAGATTGGTTTAATAAAAGCGATTGGTGGTAAGAGTAAAAGCATCCGTGCTCAGTTTCTGTTTGAATCTATTTTTATTAGTTTGATTGGGGCGGTATTGGGAATTATTCTTGGCGTAATTGTAGGCAATGTGGTAGGAATTTTTCTTCATACCGGCTTTGTAGTTCCGTGGCTATGGGTTGTGATTGGAATCGTTGTATGCTCGGCTGTTGGGCTCTTCGCAGGCTTATACCCTGCAGTAAAAGCCGCTAAATTAGACCCGATCGTCGCTTTGCGCTACGAGTAACTTTTTCGTCCAAAATAATTTTTAAAAAATTACTTTCATGTGACTGCATTACCAACAGTTTCAAAACTCTTGCGATTCTTAAATCCGCCACTATTGTTTTTATTTATTTTTAAAAAAATGCCGATTTTTCCTGATAAAATCGATGTTTTTATTGGAAATTAACTCCGTTTATTTTTTAAATATTTTTTATCAGTTCATTAACTTTCAAATATTTTATTAACTTGTGCCCACAATAAAATATTTTTATAAGAAATAGGAATTTTAATTTTTTTTTTCGTTACACTTGCATTATCAAATTCTACTTAACCAAATCAATAAACCTAAACATTTAAAAACTAAACCAACATGGCAGATTTAAAGACTCCTGTAAACGCTACTGTAAATGCCACCACTTCAGTACAGGCCAAAAAATCAAATAACATCATTTCATTGTTAGCACCCATTATATGCGTAATAGCCGGTTATATTATCTGGCGTTTTGTGATAGGAGCAGATAGCAATTTTACAACTCCTGATCCAAAAGGTGGTTTCTGGCCAAACCAATTAGGGCCAAAAGGCGATTTTCCAAGGATGTATGAAGGAGGAATCATTGTGCCAATATTGATTGGTTGCTTTCTGATCGTATTAACTTTTGTAATTGAAAGAGCATTAACAGTTTCGAAAGCTGCGGGTAAATCATCGAATGCTGAATTCATCAGAAAAGTTCAATTCTTTCTTGCAGATAAAAAAGTAGATGCTGCTATTGCAGAATGCGACAAACAAAAAGGTTCAGTAGGAAATGTAATGAAAGCTGGTTTGCGCAAGTACAAACAAATGATAACTGATACAGAATTGGATACTGAGCAAAAAGTGCTGGCCATTCAAAAAGAAATTGAAGAAGCAACTTCTCTTGAATTACCCATGCTTGAAAAAAACCTGGTATTCCTTTCAACACTGGCATCTGTATCTACATTGATTGGATTGTTGGGAACAGTGGTAGGTATGATTCGTGCATTTGGCGCTTTAGGTGAATCTGGCGGTGGTGATGCAGCACGTACTTTATCAATTGGTATTGCTGAGGCACTGTACAATACTGCATTGGGAATTGGTACTTCTGCATTTGCAATTATTACTTACAACATTTTCACCACGAAAATTGACGCAATCACTTACGGTATTGACGAATCAGGTTTCACTTTAACACAAAGTTTTGCTTCTTTATACAAATAATTTTGTGGAATTTTTTGAATACTGAATCTAATTACTATTAAAATAACAACTAATGGCAAGAGCAAAAATAAAACGCGGCAGTACCAGTGTGGATATGACGCCCATGTGTGACGTTGCCTTTCTTTTATTAACCTTTTTTATCCTTGCTGCGCAATTTAAGCCGTCCGAAGCGGTTGAGGTAAATCCTCCAAGTTCTGTGTCCAATAAGGTAGCACCTGAAAAAGACTTTTTAAATGTTACCATCAGTAAAGACAACAAAGTTTATTTGATGATGGATCCGAAAATCAAAGGCGCCGTACTTGACGAATTAGGTAAAGAGCGCAATATGAGTTTTTCAGCTCAGGACAAAAAGAATTTTGAGAATTCGGATTTCATTGGAGTTCCGTTTAGCCAGCTAAAACAATTCATTGCCCTAAAACCAGAACAGGTAAAAGGAATGGAATTAACAGGAATACCTGTGGACAGTACCAATAATGAATTGAAAGCATGGATATCTGCTGCAATCAATGCCCAAATGGGTGAGCAGTTGAATTTTCTGATAAAAGGTGATGATGCGGTTAAATATCCGACTTTCAAAGCCGTAATTGATGCTTTTAAGGCAAATGATCAATATAAATATAACCTGGTTACAAATTCAAAAGCAGTACCGGAAGGAAGTGAACTGTACAAAAAGAATATGATGGAACACAATGCCGAAAAGAAGTAATAGGCTATTATAAAAACGATTTATTACAATTAAAATTTTATTACTATGGCAGAAATGGAAGTAAAACAGAGTTCGAAAAAGGGCCCGGGTGTCAAGAAAGGTAAAAAGCTTTCTACCCGTGTTGATCTTACTCCCATGGTTGATCTCGGATTCTTGCTAATTACGTTTTTTATTTTTACGACCACTGTATCACAACCAACAGCCATGAACCTAAATATGCCAAAGGATACAAAAGATCCTAATTTGGATATGAAGGTGAAAAATTCCGGTTCTCTTACGCTGATGCTTGGAAAAGGAAATGTGATCTATTATTATTATGGAGATGACCCTACAAAAATGCAGACGACAGGTTATAAAGCAGTAAGGCAAATAATATTGGACAAAAAGAAAAGTACTCCGGCTGCAGATTTGTTTATTATCATCAAGCCTGACAAGGATGCAACATATAAGAATGCAGTAGATATTCTCGACGAGATGGATATTAACGATATCGGAAAATATGCAATGGTTGACCCGACGCCTGATGAATATAGTTTGATTCAGAAAACAGAGCAGGCTGGAGGTGTTAAATAATTTAGGATAGAAAATTATCAAAAAAATTAAAACATGGATGCTAAACAAATATTAAAAGCGGACTTGCTGGATATTCTTTTTGAGGGGAGGAATAAAGAATATGGCGCCTATGAGTTAAGGAAGACCTATAATAAAAGGATTACCACAGCTTTGATAGGTACAGTAGTTCTGATTTTACTTATACTTATTGGCTCTGCAATTGCCAAAAAGCTTAATAAAGATGATAATGTAGTTCAGTTAAAAACTACAGAAACCACGTTACAGCAAATAAAACCGAATGAGCCGCCTCCTCCTCCTCCTCCTCCTCCGCCAAAGTTGCCTCCACCACCACCGGTTGCAACCATTCAGTTTACACCGCCTAAAGTGGTAAAAGATGAAGAAGTGATAAAACCACCACCAGAAATAAAACAAATTGAAGAAGCAAAGGTGGATGTAAAAACTGTAGAAGGAACAAAGGATTTGGGAATTGTAGCTCCTCCTTCTGAAGAAAAAGGTACGAACGTAGTAGCTCCTCCGGCAGAGAAGAAAGAAGATCCGGATAAAGTTTTTACAAAAGTAGAAATTGAAGCACAGTTTCCAGGCGGCCCACAGGCATGGACAAGATATGTAACAAGAGCAATACAATCTCAAATAGATGAGTTTACGGATGCTGATTATGGAACTTGTGTAGTGCGGTTTATTGTAGATAAAACAGGAACAGTGAGCGATGTACAGGCCACCACTATGAAAGGTAGTAAACTTGCTGAGATTGCAGTAAATGCGATTCGGAAAGGTCCAAAATGGACACCGGCACAGCAAAATGGCCGCTATGTAAACGCTTACCGTTTACAACCGGTAACACTTCAAAATCCGAATGAATAGATAGGTTTTTAAAAATTAAGAACAAAAGGAGATGCTGAAAAGTGTCTCCTTTTTTCTTTCAGATATTTCATCAATCAGCAGTTAGTTTTATCATCCGAAAGGAATTTTGATTGTTCTGCAGCAAGATGAAATTATTGACACCAACTGCTTTGCTAGGTTTTCTGTGAACAGCCGACAAAGGAGTAATGCGCATTTGTATTTTGCCTGTAAAATTTTTTATGGAAATTCTTTCATTACAGAATCTAAATAAAAAAATAACGTTATGGAAGCAAATCAAATTTTACAGTCGGGTTTTCTTGAAATCCTCTTTGAAGGGAGAAATAAATCCTACGGTGCGTATGATTTACGTAAAACGTATAACAAAAGAATTAGCACTGGCGTTTTCTCTATCATAGTGCTGGTATTACTTCTTTTAATTGGTTCTGCGGTACTGAAAAATTTTTCAAAGGATCAAACAGTAGTTCCGTTGATTTCTGCAGACAGAACTTTGCAAAAAATTGCTGACGAAGAACCAAAGGTGCTGCCGAAATTACCAGCTGTTACACATACTGCATCACTTAAAGTTACTACTCCACGGGTAGTAAAAGATCCACTGGTTTTGGATCCGCTACCAGATATAAAGCAAATTGAAAATGCAAGAATTGACGATCATACAGTCGAAGGGCCAAAAGTGCCTGGTATCATAAATCCACCGGTAGAAGTAGCAGGTACGGGTATCGCTGGGGCACCTGTAACAAAGCGTAACACAGAAGATTCCACTTTCATTGCAGTAGAGATTGAAGCTTCTTTTCCGGGAGGCGCGGAAGGTTGGCAACGTTATATAAGAAAAGCAATCCTTTCGCAACTTGAAGATTTTTCAGATGCTGATTTTGGAACGTGTGTGGTAAGATTTATAGTAGATAAGACAGGAGCAGTAAGCGATGTGCAGGCAACAACGATGAAAGGGAGCAAACTTGCAGAGATTGCTGTTAATGCGATCCGAAAGGGCTCTAAATGGACACCTGCACAACAAAACGGGCAGTATGTAAATGCTTATAGATTACAGCCGGTAACCCTGCAAAATCCAAATCAGTAACAGCATTTATTAAAGTGGGCATTAGAAAAACTCTTCTATAGGTAGTAAAACCACAAATAAGTCGAATTGTTGTTTGTAGAAAAAATGATAAATCAATGCAACTTATCTTTACAAAATGCAAAGTAAATTATCTGGCTGGAATGATACGATTGCCGCCATTGCTACACCACCCGGGATTGGAGCAATTGGAGTTTTGAGGTTGAGTGGAAATCACGCGTTTGATATTATCCAAAAAATGTTTCCTTCAAAAAATTTAAAAAGTCAACCCGCAAATACGCTTCATGTAGGTTATTTGAAAGATGGTGAAAACGTACTGGACGAAGTAGTCATTTCTTTGTTTAAAAAACCTGCTTCCTATACCGGTGAAGATGTCATCGAAATCAGTTGCCACGGTTCTCCTTACGTGCAGCAGCAGGTCCTTGATGCGTTGATTCGAAATGGTGCGAGATTGGCAAAAGCAGGCGAATTTACTCAACGCGCTTTTTTAAATAAAAAATTAGATCTGACCAGGGCAGAAGCGGTCGGTGATTTAATAGCCAGCAATACCAAAGCCGCTCAAAATGCTGCATTGAAAAATATGCGGGGTGGGTTTTCTAATGTTCTGCATCAGTTGCGTGAAGAATTGATTAAATTTTCTTCTCTTATTGAACTTGAACTTGATTTTAGCGAAGAAGATGTAGAATTTGCGGATAGGCTGCAGTTTTCATTACTTATTGAAAATATTTCCGGTACAGTAAAAAAATTACTGGAATCTTTTAAACTTGGTAATGTAATTAAAAACGGAGTAAGTGTTGCGATTGTAGGCAAACCAAATGCAGGAAAATCAACATTACTGAATACTTTATTAAATGAGAACCGTGCCATTGTAAGCGATATTGCCGGCACAACACGCGATACCATCGAAGAAGTGATTAATATAAATGGAATACTTTTCAGATTAATAGATACCGCCGGCATTCGTGAACATTCAACAGACATCATTGAAAATATGGGTGTTGAAAAAAGTAAGGCAAAAATAAAACAAGCCGATATTGTATTGTATTTATTTGATGTGAATGAAATGCACAGTGCTGAAGTTGAAGAAATTATTGCGGAATTAAAACAACAAAATGCAAATGTAATTCCAGTGGGCAACAAAGCAGATATATCGAATACAACTAAACGACGTGATTTTTCGACACAGATTTTTATATCTGCCCGCCAAGCGACGGGAATCGAAGAATTAAAAAGCACTTTGTTTCAAATGGCCGGTGGAGAATCTATTAATAATGAAAATGTAGTAGTTACGAATGCACGTCATTATGCTGCATTAACTGAAATCCTAAAGAGCTTAGACGATATTCAGGCGGGGATTGATAAAAAAATAACCGGCGATCTTTTATCCATTGATATCAACAGATGCCTTCATTTTCTTGGAGAAATAACCGGTGAAGTGACCAATGACGATAGACTGGATTATATCTTTTCAAAGTTTTGTATTGGGAAGTAATTGACAAAAAAATGATTTACCATTATTTGTTTATTTACTGGAAGTTAAAATAAAAAAGGGATATTTTCTGCACATTCTGGGACAGTTTAAATATGAGAATTCACTACTGTTTCCATGAAGTGATTGCTATATCTTAATGTTTTATTCTTTCCCGCCGATAAAAAATTTATCCATTATCTTGCAGCAATTTTTAACGTTTCAATCCGCAAAAACGCATGCTTCCCAAGTTTAAACGAATCCTCCTCAAACTTTCCGGTGAATCTTTAATGGGTGATAAAAATTTTGGCCTTGATTCGCAGGTACTTTCACAATATGCTCAGGATATTAAATTAATCACCGAACTGGGAGTACAAGTTGCGATTGTGATCGGTGGCGGAAATATTTACCGGGGAATGAATGAAGCGGAAACCGGTATTGAAAGAGCCCAGGGCGATTATATGGGCATGCTGGCTACCGTGATTAATGGAATGGCTTTGCAAAGCGCGTTGGAAAGAGCCGGTGTTTACACCAGGTTGCAGAGTGCTATCAAAATGGAGCAAATTGCAGAACCATATATTCGTCGCCGGGCAATCAGGCATTTGGAAAAAGGCAGAGTGGTTATTTTTGGAGCAGGAACAGGAAATCCATATTTTACTACCGATACGGCCGGTTCATTAAGAGCAATAGAAATTGGAGCGGACGCAATTTTGAAAGGAACCAGGGTAGATGGAATTTATAATGCGGATCCTGAAAAGGACAAAACCGCCAAAAAATTTGAAACAATTACCTTTAATGAATGCATTACCGGCAACTTAAAGGTGATGGATATGACTGCCTTCACATTATGTATGGAAAATCAATTGCCGATTATCGTTTTTGATATGGATACTCCCGGTACTTTACTTCGCGTTGTGACAGGAGAAAAAGTGGGAACTTTGGTAAGCGGATAATTTTTATTAATTTAGCGAGCTTATTTCCAAAAAAATCCTTTACGGTGAAAAACCGTTTTAAGAGCATCCTTTGAAAAAGAACCAAAAAAGTTTCCGGATTTTAAATAATGTGTAAACCCTTTTTCAATTAAGCCCTATGTGGATTTGGTGGTTCATATCCCTGATTGTTTTAGTTGCCTGTTTTATTTTTGCTTACAAAGCTATTGTCAGCAGTTTTGATTTTTTGCCCTCGGATAAAAGAAGTATTTTCTTTTTTAAAAAAGATATTCCAATTGAAAGTGCCAGTCCTCCCCGTTCAGAAGCAATGTTGGATCTCAAAAAACATTTACAGAAAGTAGAGGATAATTCCACGTTCTATGAGCTTCAATTTACGAAGTTGCAGGAAAGATTAAAAGTGCTGGAAGCACAGTTGGAAAGCCAGCCTCAAAAACAACCATATGAAAAGAAGGAAGAGGAAGAAGATTGGAAGGAATTGTATTATGAGGAAAATGAGGCAAAAGAAAAATTAGAAAATGAGCTGGATGCTACCAGGCAGAAGCTGGAAGAAGTCCAAAATAAATTAAATTCTTTTGAAGAAAATCATAGCAAATGGAACAGGCTGAAAAGTGACTATGATACCAGATTGAATGACTTACAATCTATGCAAAATAATCTTGGCCTTTTGGAAAGACAGTTGGAAGCTGCTTCTTCACGTGAAAAAGAGCTGGAACTTTCTTTGCTCACTGAAATAAAAACAAAAAAGCAATATGCGCAATTAGATAGTAATTATGCAGCTGTTAAAAGCGAAAACGAAGATTTAAGAAGGCAGATTGTTGTACTGAATAAAAAAGAAAGAGAAATGGAAAGTGGCCTTTCAAAATTAAAAGAATTAGAGAGCCGTCTTGCCATTTATGAAGAAGAAAAAGCGAAAATGATTGCAAATCTCGAACAGATGGTCAGGCAGAATAAAATGTTTAATGGAATTAAAAACTCCTGATAAAATATCAAAAGAAATTACTTTATATTTACTTAGAAATTCATCCGTAGTTATGAAAGTTAAATGACCAGCCGAAACCCTGGATTCTATTATTAACTTTTAAACCTACAATCATGAATTTTCAAACAATCAGTAAACAAAGAAAATTTGTTTTAATCTCCTCCGCTGTTGGTTTCATTTCTATGTTTTTACCTTGGGTTTCTATTTCCATTTTAGGTTATTCACAAAGCGTAAACGGTATGCACGATAAGGGCATTCTTGTCTTTATTTGTTTTGTTGCTACTGGTTTAATCGCCTCGTTAGGCGATCAAGCAAAAAATTTAGATAGAACGATGTGGATGACTGTGCTCCTTGCCGGAACAGTGGCATTACTATTAACTATCTGGTTTTATTCGCAGGCTACCAGCTCTATAATGGGTTCTTCCATTGTTGGATTTGGTGTTTACATTTCTGCAATTGCTTCAATTGGTATTTTAGCATCTGCTTATCTGTTCAAATCACCTGCTGATAATTTCAAAGATGGATTTTATAGTATGAAAAAAGCGATTGAAGGCAAGATCGGAAATCCAGGAAATGGAACTACAACTTCATCTACACCTTCCACCTTTGCAGAACCTACATCTACTACCAGCGTAGCGGATGAAGAAAATATAACGCCGGTAGTTTAAAGTATTAGGAAAGCTGATGTTCTTATTTAAAAATAATTTACACGATTATTTTTCCCGCTTTTATTAACTGTTGTTAACGCAAAAATTAAAAATTATGAATTTAATTGAACGTGCAAAAAATATGCTTGCGTCTCCAAAGGCTGAATGGCTTGTGATTGAAACTGAGAGCGCAACTCCACAATCCTTGCTTATCGGTTATGTATTGCCAATGGCTATTATCGCTTCAATTGGTAAGGTATTAACCGGTCTGGTTTGGGCTGGCCTATTTTCTACTTATTTTGTATGGGCGGCAATTTTTGGCTTTATTTCCATCATCATTTCATTTTACATTTCTATTTATGTAATTGATATGCTGGCACCAACCTTTGGTTCAGAAAAAAATCTGGATAAATCGGCTCAATTGGTTGCTTATTCGAACACGCCAAATTGGGTTGCAGGTTTACTTTCGTTTATCCCAGTTATCGGATGGTTGTTGGTTATCGCAGGATGGGTCTACTCAATTTATCTTTTTTATATTGGACTTGGTCCATTAAAGAGTACTCCTGAAGATAAAAAGGTTGTGTACATGATTGTGGCGTTCATTGTAATGATTGCTGTTGTATTTGTTATATCGGCTATTTTAATGGCAATATTTGGAGGAATGATTGGTTACGGAATTGACTATGGGCGTTACAATCGCTTTGGCATGTAAAGAATTTTTAAACATAATTTTTTGAAAAGGCATTCTGTTAGAGAATGCTTTTTTTGCAAAATGAAATCAATAACTCTTCATTAATTTTGTTGATAAAAAATATGTCAGAAGTAAATTCAATTGCAAACATGCGAAGAGTGTATCAATTACAATCACTTTTAGAAGAAGATGTAAATGCTCATCCTATAATGCAATTTAAAAACTGGTGGATGCATGCAATTGAAACGAAAGTTGAAGAACCAAATGCAATGACTCTTGCCACCTGCAATGCTTTCGGAAAACCTTCGGCAAGAGTTGTTTTATTAAAAGAAATTAAGGAAAACGGCTTTGTTTTTTTTACAAATTATCAGAGCAGAAAAGCAAAAGATATTGAAGAAAACGGATTTGCTGCACTTGTTTTTTTTTGGAAAGAATTAGAAAGGCAAGTTAGAATCGAAGGCCAGGTCAAAAAAGTAAGTAGTGAAGAGAGTGACCAATATTTTTCAATAAGGCCGAGAGAAAGCCAGATAGGAGCATGGAGTTCACCGCAAAGTTCCATTATTGAAAACAGGGAATTTTTGCAAAAAAATGTTTTGAAATATAACCAAAAATTTCAAACAGGAAAAGTGCCGCGTCCGGATTTTTGGGGTGGATATATTGTAGAACCAACTATAATAGAATTCTGGCAAGGCAGGCCAGGACGGCTTCACGACAGGTTGCGTTATACTTTTTCAGAAGATAAAAGCTGGATTATCAACCGGCTTGCACCGTAACTTTTCAGTTTTAAAGCTTCTCAAAGTTTCTATAGTAAAGAAACAAATAACGCGGATTTCAATTTTTCCGCGTTATCGGTTTGCTTGCTGTTGCTTAAGCTTCTTTTTTCTCTTTTTCTTTTTCAGAAGTTTTGTCTTTTATATTCTTTGTGGCAGGCCTTGATTTACCAAAAGAGCCCATAAATATTTTACCTTTTTTTGTTTTTTTATCTCCGCGTCCCATTGAAGTTTATTTTATTTTTTTTTGTTGATTGAATAAATGATAATAAAAAAAGCAAGATACAAATAATTGGATCTTGCTTTTTAAAACTTTTACGAAAATCAGATTTTCGATGACAGTTCTTTACCTGCTTTAAATTTAGCTACTTTCTTAGCTTTAATTTTAATAACAGCGCCAGATTGAGGGTTGCGGCCATTGCGCGCAGCTCTTTTGCTAACAGAGAATGTTCCGAAACCAACAAGAGTAACTTTTCCTCCACCTTTTAAAGTTTTGGTTACTGCTGTGGTAAAAGAATCTAAAGCGGCGTTAGCCTGGGTTTTTGTAATTCCTGCGTCATCAGCCATCTTGGCGATTAGTTCAGCTTTGTTCATAATATTTTATTTGATTTTTTAAACAGCGACAAATATAGAAGGTTTTTCAATGCAATAAAATTTTTACCATATTTTTTTTTGCACTGAATGTGGATGAAATCCGCAATTGGTAAGGTTTACAGCTTGCAAAGGGTAAATTTACTAAAAGAATTTTTAGGCACCATTACGATGAAAGCGGGCAGCAGTGCCAGTTTTATAAAAAATTCTGTATAAACACTGATTACCACAGCGTTTGGAATGAAGGTATAATTACGATTAAAGCGCTTTTGAATAACGACAAACACTACTGCAGATGCTGCAGCAATGTGCGAAAAGATATCACATGATCGTTCCATTTAGCTGAACTTTTTTGTTTCATTTCCGGAGCAAAATTTTTAAGATAGTGATCGTAATCATTTTTTGAATTTGCATAAAATTGAATCACAAAAGTTTTTCCATCTTCTTCCTCATGTTCTAACAATTCATAAAACCGGTGATCGTAAAAACAGCCGGTGGCAATCATTTCAGGAATATGAATTTGCTTTTGCCATTCCATCCACCCTTTTACGCTTTCATGATCTACTTTAAATGTGATGTTGTAAATAATCATAGTTTACAGTTTAATTTCAAGATAAACCGGACAGTGATCACTATGCTTTACCTCAGGATAAATAGCAACTCTCTGGATATGATTTTCGAGATTTTTGGTTACGTTAATATAATCAATTCTCCATCCTTTATTTTGCAAACGTGTCTGCGGCCGTAGCTGATACCACCATGTATATTGATCCGGCTTTTTATTGAGATATCGGAAGCCGTCTACAAAACCATTTTCTAAAAATTTATCAAACCAGGCTCTTTCTTCAGGAAGAAAACCGGTAATTTTTTTTGCTGAAACCGGGTTGTGAATATCAATTTCTTTGTGAGCGATATTATAATCGCCACACACAATTAATTTAGGCCGCGACTTTTTTAATTCGTTTAGATAATCTAAAAATTCATCAAGCCAAGTGTATTTATAAGTTTGACGGTGCTCGCCGCTGGTACCCGATGGAAAATAAACAGAGATCAAAGTAATATCGCCAAAATCTGCCCGCAATACTCTTCCTTCAAAATCACTTTGCTCCTTTCCATGACCGTATTCAACATTATCAGGTTCTAATTTTGAAAGAATGGCAACGCCGCTGTAACCTTTTTTTTGTGCTGCAAAAAAGTAAGGACGATAGCCGGCAGATTCAATAGGAACGCGGTCTATATCCGATTCATTTGCTTTGATTTCCTGCAAACAAATAATGTCTGCAGGATCAGTATTCAACCATTCTATAAATCCTTTTTTAATAGCAGATCTGATTCCGTTTACGTTGTATGATATGATACGAAGATTATCATTCATGGCTTATTCATTTATCTGTAATTATTTTTACTACTACTTGCTATCTTAATAGTCCAATTGTGGCCGCAACCATCTTTCCGCTTCTTCGATACTAATATTTTTTCTTTCGGCATAATCTTCTACCTGGTCTTTCGCAATTTTTCCAATTCCAAAATATTTACTTTCAGAATTAGCAAAATACCAGCCACAAACAGAAGGAGCAGGATACATCGCAAGTGATTCTGTTAAAGTTATACCAGCATTTTTCGTCGCATCCAGCAATTCAAAAAGTTTATATTTTTCAGTATGATCCGGACAAGCAGGATATCCTGGGGCAGGACGGATTCCCGCATATTTTTCTTCAATTAGTTCTTTGGAAGATAGATTCTCATTTTTCGCATAGCCCCAGAATTCTTTTCTGGTTCTTTCATGCAACAACTCGGCGAAAGCTTCCGCCAGCCTATCTGCCAGAGCTTGCAGCATGATTTTACTGTAATCATCAAAATCTTTAATAAAGCGTTCAATATGCGGTTCAAGTCCATGGATCGAAACGGCAAATGCGCCCATGTAATCACCCCCAGATGGCTTGATAAAATCAGCCAAAGAGATATTTGGTTGTCCTGGCGCTTTCTTTATTTGCTGCCGCAAAAATTCAAGACTGAAAATTTTCCCATCGACATTTTTTACTTCAACTGTATCGTGAGAAATGGCATTTGCTTCCCAAAAACCAACCACGCCTTTTGCAGTCAGCCATTTTTCCCGGATTATTTTTTTCAGAAAAATCTGCGCTTCTTCGTACAATTTTGTTGCGGCTGCGCCTATTTTTTCATCTGATAAGATCTGAGGAAATTTTCCATGCATTTCCCAGGCAATGAAAAAAGGTTGCCAATCAAGGTACTCATAAATTTCATTCAGGTCATAATCTTCGAAAACTTTTACACCGGTAAATGAAGGTTTTACCGGAGTGAAATTGTTCCATTCTATTGGAAATTTATTTTTTACAACTTCTTGAAACGGCAATAAAACTTTCGCTGACTTTTTATTTCCAAAATCATTTTTCAGTTTTTCGTATTCGCTTTTTATTCCGGATAAAAATTGTTGTTTGTTTTCTTTGTTCAATAAATTTCCAGCAACAGTTACGCTTCTTGATGCATCCAAAACATGAACGACGCCGTTGTCATATTCAGGAGCAATCCGTACCGCAGTGTGCAATCGCGACGTAGTAGCACCGCCAATCAACAGAGGAAGTTCAAAATTATTTCGCTTCATTTCTTTTGCCACATGCACCATTTCATCAAGTGATGGGGTGATCAAGCCACTCAATCCAATCATCGCTACATCTTGCTCTTTTGCTACCTGCAATATCTTTTCTGCAGGAACCATCACACCCAGGTCAATCACTTCGTAACCATTGCAACCCAATACAACGCCGACAATATTTTTTCCAATATCATGGACATCTCCCTTTACCGTCGCCATTAATATTTTTGCAGGGCCGGCTCCTTCTACATTCAAAATACCGGCTTCAATATTTGCCTGTTTTGTTTTTTCTTTTTCCGCTTCGATAAAAGGGAATAAATAATTGACACTTTTTTTCATGACACGAGCACTTTTCACAACTTGTGGCAAAAACATCTTTCCACTTCCAAATAAATCGCCAACCACGTTCATTCCATCCATCAGCGGGCCTTCAATTACATCCAAAGGTTTGGGAAATTGAAGCCGTGCTTCTTCTGTATCCTGCTCAATATAATCGGTAATTCCATTTACCAACGAATGTGTCAAACGGCTGAATACATCGCCATTTCTCCAGATTTCGTCTTTTACATTTTCCTTCCCTTTTGATTTTACGGTTTCTGCGAAAGCAAGCAATTTATCTGTTGCCTCAGGCTTTCTGTTTAGCACGACATCTTCAACAAGTTCTTTCAATTCCGGTTCAATGTTTTCATAAATCTCAAGCTGGCCCGCGTTTACAATGCCCATGTCCATTCCCGCACTAATAGCATGATACAGGAAAACCGCGTGCATCGCTTCACGCACTTTATCATTACCACGAAAAGAAAAAGAAATGTTGCTTACACCGCCGCTTATTTTTGCCAGCGGCATTAATTTTTTTATTTGCTTTGTTGCTGCAATAAAATCAACGGCATAATTATTATGTTCTTCAATTCCGGTAGCGATAGGAAAAATATTTGGATCGAAAATGATGTCGTGCGGATGATATCCTGCTTTTTCTGTGAGAACGTTATAAGCGCGCTGGCAAATATCCACTCTGCGTTTTAATGTATCCGCCTGGCCGGTTTCGTCGAAAGCCATTACTACCACCGCAGCGCCAAAGCTCTTACAAATAAAGGCTTCACGAAGAAATTTTTCTTCTCCTTCTTTTAGTGAAATAGAATTCACAATACATTTTCCCTGCACACATTTTAATCCTGCTTCGATGATGTTGAATTTGGAAGAGTCAATCATTACCGGAATTTTTGCAATGTCCGGCTCTGCCTGCAACAAATTCAAAAAAGTGACCATTGCTTTTTCTCCATCCAGCAACGCATCGTCCATGTTTACATCCAGGATTTGCGCACCACCTTCCACTTGCTGCCGGGCCACAGACAGCGCTTCCTCATAATTTTCTGTTCTGATCAGTCTTGCGAATTTTTTCGAACCTGTTACATTTGTTCTTTCTCCGACGTTTACAAAAAGACTTTCTGGCCGTACTACCAGCGGTTCCAAACCCGATAATCTTAAGAAGGGTTTGATTGTTTTTTCTGTTGACATTTTATTTTGTTTTACCCGGAACTTTAAATCCAATTGGATTCCGTGGTTTATTTTCCTGTATCAATAATTTTTTTAAATAAACAAAAATGGTTTTTATCTCTTCATCGTTTTTCAATAAATGCTGTTCTATTTAAACTTCATACTCCATTTTGGAATATAAACAACTTGAAGTCGCAAATTGTGACTCAAGTTGCTTTTTCTAATGTCGAAATTTGCGACCTTAAAAAACTTTATCAATCTTATAATCGCATCTTGAAGTCGCAAATTGTGATTTCAAGATTATTCTTGCACAACTTCCAATTCTTTCTCAACAACCGGCAATTTCCTCGGTGCAAATTTTTTTACTTGCTCTGCAATGTGTCTTATATGATCAGGAGTTGTGCCGCAACATCCACCAACAATATTTACAAAACCTTCCTTTGCCCAATCTTCTAAAATATGCGCTGTATCTTCCGGTTGCTCATCATATTCCCCAAAGGCATTTGGCAATCCGGCATTCGGATAAGCGGAAGTATAACAAGAAGCGATCTCACTTAATTCTTCAATATGCGGCCGCATTTCTTTCGCTCCCAATGCACAATTTAATCCAACACTCAAGGGATTTGCATGAGAAACTGAAATGTAAAAAGCTTCCAACGTTTGTCCGCTCAACGTTCTTCCGCTTGCATCTGTGATTGTTCCGCTGATCATGATAGGCAGCTCGGGTTTCTTCGTATCGCGAAAATATTTTTTGATTGCGTAAATCGCCGCTTTGGCATTGAGTGTATCAAAGATGGTTTCTATCAAAAGCAAATCCACTCTGCCATCTACCAATCCACTGATTTGTTCATAATATGCATTCGCTACTTCATCAAAAGTTACTGTACGAAAGCCAGGATTATTTACATCAGGAGAAAGGCTTAAAGTTTTATTCAATGGGCCAATTGCACCGGCAATGAATTTGCAATTATTTGTTTCTTTACTGTCTTTGGTAAAATCATCAATTGCTTTTCGTGCGCATTTCGCTGCTGCAACATTTAGTTCATACGCCAGTGATTGCATATCATAATCTGCTTGTGCAATAGAAGTACTCGAAAAAGTATTTGTTTCAATGATATCAGCACCTGCTTCCAGGTAGGCTTTATGAATTGCCTCGATGATTTGTGGTTGAGTAAGACTCAATAGATCATTGTTTCCACGAACATCTTTGTGCCAGTCTTTAAATCTTTCGCCGCGGTAATCTTTTTCTTCCAGCTTGTATTGCTGAATCATTGTTCCCATTGCACCATCAATAATTAAGATACGTTCATTGAGACATTCCTGAATGTTTTTTTTCATTTTTTAAAATATTAAATCACTCTATTTTTTACTAACAAGGTTTTTTTGTTTTTTTAAAACATATTTCAGCCAGGTATAACCTAAAATTCCTGAAACAACCGAAGCAAGAACAATTGAAATCTTTGATTCGGTAATTAATGTTGGATCTTCATAGGCCAGTAACGTGATGAAAATTGACATGGTAAAACCAATGCCTGCCAGGAAACCAATGCCTAAGACATGTTTCCATTTTAAACCGGTTGGCAAGACACACAGGCCGGTTGATACTGCAAAAAAACTAAATAAAAAAACGCCTAACGGTTTACCGGCAATTAATCCTGCAAAAATTCCCACGCTGCCGGGTTCTGCTAAACCTGTGTCCCAGCCCTTTTCAAAAACAATGGCCGTATTTGCTAATGCAAAAAGCGGAAGAATAATTAGGGCCACCGGTTTATGAAGCCAGTCCTGCAATCTATAAGAAAGAGAACTCTTTTCTCCTTTTCCAAATGGAATTGTTATTGCCAGTAAAATGCCTGCAAGCGTAGAATGAACACCGGAATGAAGCATAAAATACCACATCACTATTCCGCCAACTATATAAAAAATCAACTGGCGAATTTTGAAATAACTTAATAAAAGCAGAATTGCAAAAGTCGCTAAAACGATTAACAGATTGATGAATGATAAGGAGGTCGTGTAAAAAACGGCGATTACGATAATAGCGCCAAGGTCATCAATCACTGCGATTGCTGTCAGCAGAATTTTTATAGAAGCCGGAACCCGGTTTCCTAAAAGGGAAAGAATGCCAATGGCAAATGCAATGTCCGTAGCCATTGGAATACCTGCACCGGATTGCGTAATGGTTCCATAATTAAAGATGGTGTAAATTCCGGCAGGAATTATCATGCCTCCAACCGCAGCAAACACCGGCAGCATTGCGTTTTTTACGTTCGCCAGTTCACCAACTAAAATTTCCCGTTTTAATTCGAGCCCGATGAGAAAAAAGAAGATAGCCATTAACCCTTCATTAATCCAGTTCTCGATTGTTAAACCGGCAAAATCAAAATGCCATAAATTTAAATAAGATTCATTGAAAGAAGAGTTCGCAAGTAAAAGGGAAATAATCGTGCAGGCGATGAGCAATACTCCGCCTTTTTCACTTTCAAAAAAATCATTAAACAACTTGGTTAACCTCATTTCACTCAAACTTATTGTTGAAAAGTTCGCTTCAAAAAAAACGAACCGAAAGTTGAATCTTCCAATAAATAATTAAACGAAATTTTAAAATCCTGTAGAAAAATGCAGAATGTTTTCGTTTATTAGTTCGATTAAAGTTGATACAACTTTTGATAAAAATCGCGGGCTGAACAATAAACAAATCCGCCCGGAAAGCGTGTAAAATTAGGATAAAGTGCCCATATAGCAAATTGTAATTTTTGGACAAACAGGAAGGCAACAAATAGGGCTGATTTTTGTTTTTGATTTTCGCAAAAGGTAAAATTTAAAACCTTTTCTTTTTTAAAGCAGTAATTTTGTTTACCGATGCTTACACAAGGTTCTCAATCTGAAAAGGAAAAGCAATTCCACCACCTTCATCACAATAATGAACTTTTGGTTCTTCCAAACATTTGGAACCCATTATCAGCAAAGATTTTGGAAGAAACCGGTTATAAAGCTGTGGCAACTGCAAGCGCTTCTATCGCTTTTGCAAATGGCTACCAGGATGGCGAGAAAATTCCTTTCGATGAACTGATCTTCATTTTGAAAAGAATTGTAAAATGCGTGAATATCCCGGTAACTGCTGACGTTGAAAGTGGCTATGCGCATAACAATCTGCTTTTAAAAGAAAATATAAAAAGGCTGATCGATACGGGAATTGCCGGAATTAATTTTGAAGATAGCCATCATGATGAGCAAAAATTATATTCCAAAGAAGAACAGTCAGAAAAAATTAATCTCATTAAAAACACTGCTTCTGATAGTGGAAGCAACCTATTTATCAATGCAAGAACTGATGTTTTTATAAAACAAAATCATTTAAGCAAAGAAGAAAAAGTAGCAGAAGCGATCGAAAGAGGAAAAGCGTATAAAGCTGCCGGGGCTGATGGTTTTTATCCCATTTTTTTAAAAGAGAAAGTAAGTATAAAAAGGGTGATTGAAGAAGTTGCGTTGCCCGTAAATATTTTAATGCTGCCCGGCATTCCTGACTTTTCCGGATCAAAAGAAATTGGTGTAGCGAGAATAAGTCTCGGTCCCGGATTTTTAAGATACGCTATCAATTCAATGAAAAATATCGCTGAAAAATTATTGCATTATGAAGGAATGGATGAAATTACCGGTAACGGAATTACAACAGATTATTTAAAAAATCTAATTTCTAAAAAATAAAAAAGATGGATAAAAGAATAAACATTAAAGAATTGGAACCAAACGCTTATAAAGCAATGTCGGGATTGGAACAATATATTAGAAGTTCGAAATTACAGCCATTGCTACGCGAAATGATAAAAATAAGGGCCTCACAAATCAACGGCTGCGCTTATTGCATTGACATGCATACACAGGAAGCGCTCAAACTCGGAGAAAAGCAGCGTAGAATTTTTGCTTTATCCGCCTGGAAAGAATCACCATTATTCACAGAAGAAGAAAGAGCCGTTTTGCAATTGACAGAAGAAGTAACGTTGATCTCTAAAGATGCATTAAGTGATGAAACTTATAGCAAAGTGTTGAAATTTTATGGCGAAAATGAGTTGGCACAGATCATCATGCAGGTAATAATTATTAACATGTGGAACAGAATGGCAGTTTCAACAAACCAGATCTTTGAACCGGCATCTTAACGCAGATTCTGTGTTTTAATAACATGATTCTGATCATAAAAAGCCTATCGAACTTTTTAATTGATAATTTTGGGCATCCAAAAATTTTTATTTCAAATTATTCAGATTTGGCACAGGAAAAAAAGGACATAACTAACTTAGAAGACATCAGGTTATTGGTAGATACTTTTTATGATAAAGTAAGAGAAGACCAGTTGATCGGACCGATCTTTGACGAACGGATCCAAAACCGCTGGCCTGAACATCTTGCTAAAATGTACACTTTCTGGCAGACGGTTTTATTGGGAGAACATACCTATTACGGTGCTCCGTTTCCTCCCCATGCACAGCTGCCGGTTGAAAAGATGCATTTTGAAAGATGGCTGTCGTTATTTTCCGAAACCCTGAACGATTTATTTACCGGAGATGTGGCAAAAGAAGCGATCTGGCGGGCAAATAAAATGGCGGTGATGTTTCAATATAAAATCGATCATTACCGAAATAATGCGTCAAAGAGCCTTATATAAAAAGCCAGTAAAACTACAAATACGAAGGATTTTTATTTTATTTAAAAACCAGATTTCTGTATTAAAAATATAAATTAACAAAAAGAAAATCAGCATAGTTTTTCGCTATAAAAAATTGCGATGAAGGCTTTGAGAATCAGTCTTAATAAGGAACTGAAATAAATACTATTTGGGATTTATAAATGCAGCACATAATTTTGCCGCCATTGAAACAGGCAATTTATAAATCTGAATGATAAAAAAAAATATTTTTAATAACGGCATTCCCATCTCAGTTTCTCTGAAACCAACCTTAGAAGCAGAAAATATAAGTCCCCAGTTTACCGAAAATAAAAAGCGGCTTTTTACGATTGCATCAATGGCAGTTTTGGTTGCAATTACCATCAGTTTAGTTGCGAAATTCTTAATTTACCTTATTTATTTTATTACTAATGTTTCTTTTTATGGGAAATTTTCTATTGCTCACGTTACGCCTGCAGAAAATACATTAGGATTGTGGGTGGTTCTTATTCCGGCTATTGGTGGTTTTATTGTCGGGCTGATGGCGCTTTATGGCTCAAAAGCGATTCGCGGCCATGGAATTCCTGAGGCGATGGAACAAATATTGACAAATCAAAGTAAGATAAAACCAACTATTACATATTTAAAGCCAATTTCATCCGCTATTGCGATTGGAACCGGGGGCCCGTTTGGTGCTGAAGGACCTATTATTGCAACAGGTGGGGCTCTTGGATCAGCTCTAGGCCAAATTGCGCGAATATCTCATAATGAACGAAAGATTTTGCTTGCATCCGGAGCGACAGCGGGTATGGCGGCGATATTTGGAACACCCATAGCAGGAATTTTCCTCGCGATAGAACTGTTACTGTTTGAATTTTCACCGCGTTCCATTATACCTGTTGCTTTAGCGTGCATCACAGGCGCCGCGGGGCATCATTTTCTATTTGGTGCCGGCCCTGTTTTTCCTGTTGGTCATTTAATAGAAATTCCTTCAAATACAGCACTTTTTGCTTACAGCATTTTGGGAATTGTAATGGGATTTATTTCTGTCTTTACTACAAAAATCGTTTATTATATTGAGGATGGATTTGAAAAACTTCCGGTTCATTGGATGTGGTGGCCCGCCATTGGTGGTCTTTTTGTTGGTATCATCGGTTATTTTGCTCCACGAACTTTAGGCGTTGGTTATGAAAATATTACCGATGTGTTGTCCGGAAGCTTGACTTTGAAAGTAGTTTTTGCTTTATGTATTTTCAAATTCATTTCATGGGCCGTAGCGCTTGGTAGTGGCACTTCTGGCGGAACGTTGGCTCCTTTGCTTACGATTGGCGGAGCTGCAGGAGTTCTGTTAGGAAGTGTAATTCTCGACTTTTTTCCTCATTCCGGAATCACCTTGTCGTTGGCAGCTTTGGTGGCAATGTCTGCCATGTTCGCTGGCGCTTCACGTGCGCTGCTTACTTCCATTATTTTTGCTTTGGAAGCTACCGGGCAGTCAAATGCTCTATTACCTCTTTTAGCAGGATGTATCGGTTCTTATATCGTTTCGTTTTTTATCATGGAAAATACCATCATGACGGAAAAAATAACACGGCGTGGTGTAAAAACTCCCGATTCATATGAACCGGATATTTTAGAAACCATCAATGTAAAACAGGTAATGAGTGAGAACGGTTTGATGCTTGAGGAAGACAACACAATCGGTGAAGTGCGCGACTGGCTCGAAAAGGAGACAGATTACAGCAGTAATTATTTCATTATTGTAAATAAAGCCAACGAATTCCGCGGTATCATCAGTTCGTCGAATTTATTCAGCAACCATCATAAGCCGAACCTGCCTGTCGGCTCTTTGATCAAACGAAACAGTGTTTCTATTGGTGTCGACAGCACGCTAAGAAATGCGGTTGAATTAATGGCGAAAGAAAATATTGATATTTTGCCGGTTACTTCTAATGAAAATACAATAATTGGAATTCTTTCTTATAAGGATATTATTTCTGCTTACAAATCAGACATTGAGAATTATGTAAAAAAACAACCTTCTATTTCATTGAAAAGAAACGGGTTGAAGATCTTAGTACAGGGCAACAGGTTGATCAATTTATTTACTCCCAATAAGGACAAATAAGTACATACGAAAATCGATTATTTGTTGCTTTACTGCCCTAATTATGTTTATCGGTTGTTTCAGCAAAAGCCTCCAGATATTTATCAATATAATCCTGCTTTGATTTAGACTTGTATTGCACGATGTACCGGGGATGCTCCAGCGCGACAATCTTTTTGAAAAAATTGAATTCTTCATTAATTTTTTTTAGAAACCGCTCATTTTTCCCGGTTCCAAAACAAAAACAAATATCTCTGTTGATACCAAAGCTGATTTGTTTTTTAATGTTTTCGATAATAAAATCATATACAGAATCCATCAATTCTTTACTGTCGTAATAATTGTAGTTCACCTCCTTTCCTTTTTCGTTCTTAATGGTAAATCCAAGCGGGCAAATAGAATGAATATAGAATTGAGAATAAAATTTTTGAGTGCCACCAAAAGCATTGATCATTTCATAAATAAATGTGGCAGATGGTTCATGCGTTGATTTTCCCGAAAATTGCAAACAGCATTCCTCCATTAATTTCTTGGTGTCTGTAAAAGGAACGCCGGTAACGCCTGCACCAAACCTTCCGGGATTAATTCCGAGAATAAGGAAGCGTTTTTCAAAATCATCATAAAATTTTTTATAAAACTTAGAGGAGATTTCCAGCGCTTCTTCATTCTCTTTGAAGGGATTCATTATGCTGATGTTCTTTGGCAAAGAACCTTCAAAAACAATTTTTTTATTAAAAGAAATGATTTTATCTGCAAAAGTTTTCATGGATTTTTAGTGAAAAAAGAAACTGTTATTCTTTTATGGTTTCTTTTTCCAGCAATTTTAAATTTTTTATCAACTCATCAAGCGGAGTATAATCTTTATAAGAAACAATTAATTTTTGATTTTTATCAAACAGGGCTGTAAAGGGCGTATGTTCTAGCCGATAATACGTTCTGAAGAAAAAAACAGGTATTTCTATCCCGACTTTTATATTTTTATATTTTGCGGTTTGATACTGCTTTACAAATCCGGCAACAGCGGCGTCAGATTCGAAAGTTGCCATTAAAATTTCCGCATTTCTGAACTCATTTATTCTTTTAAAAAGGCCATTCATTAAAATCTGGCAGTGTTCACAATCAGGAGCGAAATATATGATAATCAATGGTTTACTATGCGAAACCTCTAATGAGGAGAAAATCTTCCCATTGGAAAGTTTCATCTGAAAAGCAGGAAGTTTTTGTGCAGTAGCTGCATAGGGAAAAGTAGAAGTAACTGCAAACAACAAGATGATTGCTATAATAGTAAGTTTCTGTTTTTTATTTTGATTCATGTTTGGGAAAAATGGAAATTAAAGCATTTTTTTAAATTATAGCAGCGATTGAATAAGAAGTGAATTTTTTTATCAAATGATCTGCTTCTTTCAAGATTTCGAAATTTTCTGCTACAATCGAGTATTTATTGTTTTTTTTTTTAAGACGCCGACTCTATATTACTACGAAAGTCAGTCGTGCTTTTAGATTTTATTCAATTAATTACGTTTTTTATTTACCAAGAAAAAAGAAACAAATACATTTTTTTTACTAACAATGATCTTTTCTTGATCTGTTAACAAAAAGTTTATCTAACAAAGCAGCGTTTTATAAAGATGTGTTGTCCTATTGTTTGCCTGTTGTCATAATTAACTTTTTTTTCACTATTTTTTACAATTTAACTACAATGCAATGAAATTAAAAACCATGAAACTTGCTATGTGCTTTACGGTGTTGCTGTTTTTGTTTGGTTCGAACATCGTATTTGCGCAAAAAACCGTTACCGGTAAAGTAACGAATCAAACGAATGCTCCGTTACCGAACGTTTCAGTTACCGTTAAAGGAACGACTAACGGAACTGTAACCGATGCTAACGGCAATTTTAGCCTTAATGTGCCTGCGGGGCATAATTCGATCGAAATCAGTAACATTGGATACGGTACCCAGGAGATTTCCGTAGCCTCGCGAACCAATGTAGGAACCATTACCCTGATTGCCAATAATCAAACTTTGAATGAAGTGGTGGTTACAGGATATACTTCCCAACTGAAAAAGGACATCACCGGTGCCGTATCGGTTGTTAATGTAAAAGACATGAACAAGCAGCCAACCGGGCAATTAGCCAACCAATTGCAGGGACAAGCTTCTGGTATTACGGTTATCGGATCCGGACAGCCGGGAGAGAATCCACAAATTACCATACGTGGTATTAATACTTTTGGAAATAACACACCCCTTTTCATTATTGATGGTGTTCCAACCCAAAACATTTCTGATATTAATCCTAATGACGTCTCCTCAGTTCAGGTGTTGAAGGATGCAGGTGCTGCTTCTATTTATGGGTCCCGTGCATCTAATGGTGTTGTCATCATCACGACCAAACAAGGACAGGGAAAGGTTAAGGTAACTTATGATGGCTATTACGGTACCCAACAGCCAAAGACTGGAAATATCTGGAATATACTATCGCCTATAGATATGGCACAGTTAAAATTCAATGCGCTCTCAAATTCCGGTACGCCGGTTAACAGTGCTCATCCCGATGCATTGTATGGCGGAGGTTCAACGCCTACATTGCCCGATTATATTCTTGCAGGGAATAAGTTTGGTTTGAGTGAAGGCGACCCTGCAGTAAATCCGACTTTATATAACGTAATTCCGGAATACAGCGATCCAAATGCATTGAATTCATTTTATCGGATCACACGAGCCAACAAGTCCGGAACAGATTGGTATCATGCGATTAACAAGCCGGCTGCTATGCAGAATCACAACTTATCAGTAAGCGGTGCTACTGATATGGGAAGGTACTTTTTTTCAATGGAATATTTAAACCAAAAAGGTACTGTATTGGAAACCTATTTGAAACGCTACACAGTACGTGCAAATACAGAATTTAATGTTACGAAGAACATTAAAGTAGGAGAAAATCTTTCTTATTCAATTATGGATAATAACAGGCTGACTCCAGGTGAAGGAAGTTTTATCGGGATGGCATTTCGCCAGCAACCTATAATTCCTGTCTATGATATTATGGGGAATTTTGCCGGTACTTTTGGTGGACAGCTGGGCAATGCCAGAAATGCGGTTGCTGATGCATATCGCACAAGAAACAATGCAGGACTAAACAATCGTCTTTTTGGGAATGTTTATGCTGATCTGACCCTGATACCGAATCTTGTATTTCATACAAGTTTTGGTGGCGAAAGTTATGCCGGTATTTATCATTCTTTTGGTTATCCGACTTACGAGAATGCTGAAAATGCCAGTAAAAACAGTTATTCTGAAAGTTCTTATTATGGATATAGCTGGACATGGACAAATACGCTTAATTACCGTAGATCTTTTGGCGAACATAATATTTCAGTATTAGCGGGTGTAGAATCGGTAAATAATGAATACAGAAGTCTCGCAGGAACAACGCCGAATTATTTTTCGTTTGATCCACGCTATGTTACTTTAAGTACAGGTTCTGGTACGCCTACCGTATCCAGTGGCCGCTCTACTGATGGATTGTGGTCCCAATTTGGTCGGGTAGATTATGGATATAAAGACAAATACCTGATCAGTGGTACCATCAGGCGGGATGGTTCCTCAAAATTTATTAATGAACAATATGGCGTCTTTCCAGCGATAACTGCTGCGTGGCGTCTCTCCCAGGAAGACTTTCTTAGAAATGTATCATGGTTGAATGATTTAAAGATTCGTGGTGGTTGGGGTATTATGGGAAATCAGTTTAACCTGAATAATAGCAACGGATATTTTACTTATAATAGTGATAAAAATGCATCCTATTATGATATTGGCGGAACTAATAACAGTATCGATCAGGGGTTCCGTACCGGCCAGATTGGAAACCCGGATGCCAGATGGGAAAAAGATGGAAACACAAACATCGGTTTGGACGCCACATTACTTAATGAGAAAATCAACTTCACGATTGACTATTATGTAAAAGACATCAAAGACTTGTTGTTTAATCCTCCGTTACCTGCTACGGCCGGCAGAGGAACGGCTCCTTTTGTAAACATAGCAGGTATGAAAAATACCGGTATTGATATGCAATTGGGTGCACATTTTGGTCTTAGCAAGGATTTGAAATTCGATGGGTCATTACAGTTAACCACTTACAACAATACCATCTCGAAAGTGAGTGATGCTTCTAATTACTTCCTTTCTGGTGATGGCAGAAGATTTGGACAAAGTATTAACAGGAACGAGGTAGGCCATTCTATTGGCGCATTTTATGGCTACCAAATAGTGGGATTTTGGAACAGCCTTGATGAAATTACATCAGCAAATGCACAAGCAGCAAAAGCCACAGGAGATGATGCGGCAGTGTATCAGACTGATATCGGGTTAGGGCGGTTTCGTTATAAAGATGTAAATGGTGATGGGCACATCACTGATGCGGACCGTACTTTTATTGGCAATCCCAATCCTAAATTCACCTATGGAGCGAATCTGGCTTTGACTTATAAGAATTTTGATTTCAGCATGTTCCTTTATGGTTCACAAGGAAATGATATCTGGAATAACGTTAGATGGTGGACTGATTTTTATGCTTCTTTTGCAGGAGCTAAAAGCCATACAGCCTTATACGATTCCTGGACGCCGGAAAATCACAACGCGAAAGCTCCAATTCAGGAAAATAAGGGATATGTTTCTACAAATGGAGTCCCTAATTCTTATTTCATCGAAAACGGTTCGTACCTGAGAGCTAAAAATGTAACACTTGGATATTCATTCTCCCCGAAATTGTTGAACAAAGTTTCAATTAATTCATTTAGAATATATGTTCAGGTTGCCAATCTGTTTACTATTACCAAATACACAGGTGCTGATCCTGAAGTGAGTGGTGGGTATATCGGGGGTGTAAACTCAGTTACAGATTTTGGCGTAGATGAAGGATCTTATCCTAATACACGAAACTTTCTCGTAGGCGTAAATCTCAAATTTTAATTGCTTAAAATCTTTAAAATGAAAAAACAAACATATTTAACTGGAATCGTCATCCTGACAACGATGATCTTTTCATCATCCTGTAAAAAAGAATTCCTGGTACGTGAGCCAATTGGAGCGCTAAGCCAGGGTGTATTAGCGACACCGAATGGCGTGAATGGTTTATTGACCGGAGCATATAGTGCACTTCGTGGGACAGATATCGGTGCGAGCACAGCGTGGTCAGGATCAGTGACTAACTGGATTTGGGGAAGTGTAGCCGGTGGCGACGCACACAAAGGAAGTGATGCCGGGGATCAGGCACCGATCAATCCGATTGCTACATGGGCTATTTCTCCATCTAATGCTATGGCGGCAGATAAATGGATCGTTTGCTATGGAGGTATAGATCGCGTAAATTCTGTATTCAAAGTTCTGCCTTTGGTAAAAGGAATGGATGCAGCGGCATTGAAGAATGTGGAAGCACAGGCCCATTTTTTAAGAGGTCACTATTATTTTGAACTCAAAAGGTTCTATAATATGGTACCGTGGATATCAGATTCCACAAAGGATTTTAAACAAGAGAATAATGTAGATATCTGGCCAAAAATAGAAGCTGATTTTAAATTTGCTTTTGATAATTTGCCTGAAACGCAGTCGGATGCAGGAAGAGCTAACAAATGGGCAGCAGGCGCTTACCTGGCAAAAGCTTATCTGTATCAAAAGAAATTTGAGCTGGCAAAAACGCTATTTGATCAGGTGATTGCACAAGGCATGACCACAAAGGGAGTAAAATACGATCTCTTGCCAAGTATTGAGGATAACTTCCGTCCGGAAAAAGAATTAACGAGCCCGGAGAATGTATTCTCAGTCGAATTTGCAGCAAATGTGGGAACCGGAACTATTGACAATGCGACAATGGGAGATATGCTCAATTATCCATATGGTAATAGTCCATTCGGATGCTGCGGATTCTATCAGCCAACAATTGACCTGGCGAACTCTTATCGTACAGATGCCAATGGTCTTCCTTATTTGGATACCTACAACGCCCATGCTGTAAAAAATGATATGGGCGTTCTTTCTTCAGCCTCATTCACTCCGGATGCCGGCAATCTTGACCCACGAATTGACTGGACTATTGGCCGCCGTGGAATTCCATATCTTGATTGGGGACTTCATCCTGGTCGTGACTGGATCCGTGATCAGGATTTTTCCGGCCCTTATGCTCCGAAAAAGAATATTTGGTGGCACGCTACAGAACAATATCATGATAACAACTCCTGGGCGCCGGCAACAGCAATTAACTATTACATCATTCGCTTTGCTGATGTATTGCTGATGGCTGCTGAAGCCCATGCCCAAACGAATGATCTGCCAGGAGCGCTCACCCTGGTAAACCGCGTAAGGACGAGAGCTGCAAATCCTGCCGGATGGGTTTATCAGTATAAGGATAATTCAAATCCTGCTGCTGGTTTCTCAACTGAACCTGCCGCTAATTATGTTATTAAAACTTATGCATCTTTCCCTACACAGGATTTTGCTTTAAAAGCAATTTATTTTGAGCGCAAATTAGAACTGGGTATGGAAGGAGTGAGATTTTTTGATTTATCAAGGTGGGGTATCGCTGCTCAAGTACTGAACGATTTCTTCGCTTATGAAGGAAATTTAATCGGTGATGTTAAGGGTGGACATTTTACTGCCGGCAAAAATGAATATTTCCCGATACCTCAATCCGAAATTGATAAGACAACAATAGGAGGAAAAGCTACGCTGACTCAGAATAAGGGCTATCAATAGCAATTCTAATTTCTGTGAGATAAAAATAAAAGGAAGCTGTCATTGGCTTCCTTTTATTTTTTATCATTTCAGAATAATACAGCAAAACAACAAATAATGGAGATTTTGATTCTTCATTATTTTTCAAATTTTTTAGTCGATAAAGACTAAGAAATTTAATTTTAATTAATCCGCATAAATTCCAATGGTTTTTTCTCCATCGCTGTTCTTTAGACCGCGATACATACCCGAACTGTTGAAAACCATTGCAGCATTGCCTTTTGCATCCATTCCAATTAATCCACCTTCCCCATTCATCGCCACTAATTTTTTTAAAACTACTTCTTCACAGGCTTGTTGAAGTGTAAAGTTTTTATATTCCATTAAACAACTCACATCATAAGCTGCAACTGCTTTGATAAATATTTCTCCATGACCGGTACATGAGATCGCACAGGTTTTATTATTTGCATAAGTACCGATTCCAATCATCGGGCTATCGCCAATTCTTCCATATTGTTTGTTAGTCATTCCACCGGTAGAAGTAGCAGCAGCAATGTTTCCATCTTTGTCACACGCAACTGCACCAACGGTTCCGAATTTTTTATCTTTCAGTAAACCAACTAATTTGTCGTTTTTATGATCCAATTTATACAAGTCGCTGTCTCTTATTTCACGCCATTGATCGTAGCGAAACTGTGAAAAAAAATATTCATCCGGCTCCAGTTTAATCCCCTGTTTTATGGCAAAATCATTTGCTCCTTTTCCGCTTAAAAACACATGGCCGCTGTGCAACATTACTTCTTCTGCAAGTTCTACCGGATTCCTCACATTTCGAACACCTGCAATGGCACCGGCATCGAGCGTGCTTCCATCCATGAGGGCGGCATCCATTTCATTCAAACCTTTCTTGGTAAATACCGCACCTCTGCCCGCATTGAACAAAGGACTGTCTTCAAGGATTACAACAGCTGCCTTTACCGCATTTACAGCAGTTCCTCCAATTTCCAAAACCGCATATCCTGCTTCCAAAGCTTCTGAAAGACCATGCCTGTATGCTTCTTCAATATCTGCTGACATGTCTTCTTTTAAGATCGTGCCGGCTCCTCCATGAATAGCGATTGAGATTTTTTGCATTATTATGTTATTATTGAATTATGGGTATCAACAACAAATTTAATCTTAAATAAAAAAGAGATTTCAAAAAGATGCATTCAAGTAGAAAGGAGCCTTTTACACTCCTGTAATAATTTTTCTTTATTGATTGCAACAGTTCCTACTTCTTCACAAACAATTCCACCAGCGATATTAGCAATTTTTGCTGCCAGCGCAATATCTTTTGTGGCGGCATAAATTAAAGACGCAACGGCAATGACCGTATCGCCGGCGCCACTTACATCAGCAATATTTCTTCTGTGAGATGGAAGAATATTCTTACGATTTTCTTCCTGGTAAAAAATTCCTTTTTCCGATAAAGTGATTAAAGAAATATCATGATCTAATTTTTGCTTTAACTGTGAATGAATTTCGGAAAGTAAATCTGATGAAATTTCTTCAGGTAATAAATTCAAACCGGTAATCGCTTCATTCAAATTGGGTTTAAAAAGTGTAGCGTGTTGGTAGCAAAAAAAGTTTTTTCTTTTCGGATCCACTGCAGTAGTAATATTATTTTTTTTGCAAAAAGAAATGGTATTTGCGATAATATTTCTGGTAAGGATTCCTTTATTATAATCCTCAAAAATTACTACATCCGGTTTTTCTGTAGTGATGAATTTTTCAATTTGATTTTGTAATTTCTCTTCATCAGCATCCTCAATATCATGAACTATTTCTGCGTCAAGCCGCATCATGTGTTGATTCCGGCTGATGATCCTGATTTTATTAGTAGTTATTCTTTTTTTACTTTCTAAAATAAAACGGGTATCAATATTTTTTTCTTCCAGTAATTTTTTCAATTGAAATCCATCTTCATCTTCACCTAAAATCGTAAGCAATGATACAGAAGCCCCCAGCGCCTGAACATTTAAGGCTACATTTCCTGCACCCCCAATCCGCTGTTCTCTTCTGCTGACTGCAACCACAGGTACCGGCGCTTCCGGAGAAATCCTTTCAACGTTTCCCCACCAATAAGTATCCAGCATTACGTCGCCGATTACGGCGATCTTCATTTTTGAAAACTGTGAAAATAACTGATCAATATCTACACTCATTCAATGACTGATTTATTTTTTTTCTGATTGCGAATGGTTATATAATAAACCGGAATTCCTGCCAAAACAATGCCTAATCCCCACAAAGTATACAATGGTTTGAAGAACACAAGGAACACACAAAATACCGAACCCATGATGATATAAAGTGCCGGCAAAAACGGATAGGCAAATGCTTTGTACGGCCTTTCAATATTCGGTTTTGTTTTGCGAAGTACAAAAATACCGATGATGGTAAGCACATAAAAAATAACAACAACAAATGCAATCATATCCAGCAGGTCATTGTAACCGCCGCTCAAACAAAGAATAGAAGCCACAATTGCCTGTGCCCACAAAGCGCGTGCGGGAACCGCTTTTTTATTCAATGTTGCTGCTCTTTTAAAAAATAAACCATCTTTTGCCATCGTATAATAAACCCTTGCACCGGCAAGAATTAATCCGTTGTTGCAGCCAAATGTAGAGATCATGATCATCACCGCAATGACTGCTGCACCATAATGACCGAAGATTGCACTGGATGCGGCAACAGCAACGCGATCACCGGCGGGAAAAGCGATCTGATCCAAAGACAATGCGTTGAGATACATTAGATTGGTAGTGATATAAATTACTGACACGATCAGCGTTCCGAGGAAAAGACTAAGGCCAATATTTCTTTTCGGATTTTTTATTTCTGCAGCAATGAAAGTTACATTGTTCCACGCATCGCTACTAAAGAGCGAGCCAACCATCGAAGCGGCGATGGCGCCAATTAAAATCGTTCCGCTGATAGGAAACCAGTTGCCATTTTTTACAAAGCTGCCATTTACTTTTTCCAATTGAACAGCATTCAATCCTGCTTGCCAGTTCTCATTCCAGAAACTGTGTTTTACTAAAAGGAATCCAAGAATGATCAACCCAAAAAGTGATAATAATTTAACAGAAGTAAAAGTGGTTTGAATTATTTTCCCACCTTTGATGCCTCTCGTATTTGTGTAGGTAAGAAAAACGATGGAAGCGATGGCTAGAATTTGGGCAGCAGAAATATGAAAATTTCCTATTGAAAATAAAAAAACATTTTCACCGACTTCAGGAATGAGATAAGCGGTAAAACGGCTGAAAGCCACGCCAACAGCAGCAATTGTTGCGGTTTGAATTACGGTAAAAGAACTCCATCCATATAAAAAACCCGCGAGTGGACTGAATGCTTCGCGCAGAAAAACATATTGGCCGCCGGCTCTTGGAAACATGCCGCTCATTTCGCCATAACTCACCGCTGCCATTACAGTCATAAGTCCGGTAATTAGCCAAACAAGGATGAGCCATCCGGCGCTTCCTACATTTCTGACGATATCAGTACTTACAATAAAAATTCCGGAACCAATCATCGAACCGGCAACGATCATCGTGGCATCAAAGAGGCGAAGGCTGGGTTTGAAAGCAGTTGCTTGTTCATTCATAAAAGAAATCCCATTTTTTAAAACGGGATTGAAGATAAATATTTATTTGAGAAACGGAAGTTGAATCACTTTTTATTTTCAGAATCCAGCTTATTCAAACCTGC